>Ga0299906_10002857_pt1 | contig 14273 bp, 15 predicted proteins | sample RVTome_14_FD_200259 | JGI IMG/M metagenome (GOLD analysis project Ga0299906, IMG submission 200259) | Soil microbial communities from uranium-contaminated site in the Upper Colorado River Basin, Wyoming, United States - RVT145D125 (version 2) ... | reverse complement strand
TACGGCTCCGAGTTCGGGACGCCGCTGCTGAACCCCGGCCACGCGGTCACGATCGCCCTCGGCGTGATCGCCCCGAGGGCGCTCGTGATCGACGACGCGGTCGAGGCTCGTCCGGCGTGCACGCTCTCGCTCACGTTCGACCACCGCGTGCTCGACGGCGCGACCGTCGGGCGGGCGTTCGGCGCGCTGGTCGAGCTCCTCGAGTCTCGCGAACGCTTGGACACGCTGCCCCGCTGACCCGTCCGATATCCTCCGGCTCGTGAGGGGCCAGAACCTGGTGACGCCGCAGGACGTCGGCAAGCGCGTGTCGTTCCAGTTCGAGCTGCCGAACGGCTACGTCGGGGAGGCGGTAGGCATGCTCGAGCGCTACGACCACGAGGCCGCCACCTACGTGGTCCGCCGCAAGGACGACACCATCGCGCGTGTCCCGGCCCGCGACGTCCGGTTCGGCAAGGTCATCGAGCCCTGAGCCCGGCCGGGTCCGCCGAGCTGCTCGACGAGCTCCGCACGCTCGCGGTGCAACTCGCGCACCGAGCCGCGAGGATCCAGCGGGACGGGCTCCGCGGAGGGTTCGCGATCGACCGGAAGTCCGCCGCGGGCGATCTCGTCACCGAGATCGACAGGGCCGCCGAGCACGCCATCGTCGAGGGGATCCTCGATGCTCGGCCGGACGACGCGATCCTCGGCGAGGAAGGGACGGACCGGGCCGGCACGTCCGGCGTGCGGTGGGTGCTGGACCCGCTCGACGGGACAGCGAGCTACGTGCGCGGGTACCCCGGCTTCGGGGTGTCGATCGGGATCGAGGTCGACGACCGCCCCAGCGTCGGCGTCGTGATCGACGCCCTGGGTCGGCTCACGGTGGGCGTCGCCGATCGCGCGGCCGAGCGCGACGGCGTTCGCGCACGGCCGTCGGCGCGAACGGCGCTGGCCGATTCGGTCGTCGCCACGGGGTTCGGGTACGACGAGGGGATGCGGGTTCGCGAGGCCGGGACGCTGGGGCGGCTCATCGATCGCATCGCGGACATACGGCGGAGCGGTTCGGCGGCGATGGATCTGTGCGCGGTGGCCTGCGGCGAGGTCGACGCCTACTACGAGCTCCACCTCGCGCCCTGGGACACGGCCGCGGGCGCGGTGATCGTGGCGGCCGCGGGCGCCGTGTTCCGGCAGATCGACCAACCCGACGGCGAGGTGCTCACCGTCGCGGTCCCCGCGCAGCTGCTCGAACCGCTCCTCGGAGTGCTCGGGGGTGCGGGCCTGAGCGTCTGACGCGTCGGCGTCAGACCGCCTGTTCGACGTCGTGCAGGACGACCAGCAGGTCGTCGACGCTGAACGGCTTGGCGACGAACGCGTCGGCGCCGAGCTCGGCCGCCTTCGCGCGGTCGCGCAGGCTCGAGCGCGCCGAGACCACGATCACGCGGGGACGCTCGCCGGCCGGGATCGTCTGCAGCTCCTCGAGGAAGGCCCAGCCGTCCATCACGGGCATCATGATGTCGAGCAGGACGACGCTCGGGTGGTGTTGGCGGACCTCGTCCAGCGCCGTCCTCCCGTCGGCCGCCGCGAGGGTCTGATACCCCTCCGCCTCCAGGGTGAACTGGAGCATCCAGGCGATCTGTGGCTCGTCGTCGACGACCAGGATCCGCGATGTGGTCTTCGTCTCCATCATCCTTGGAACGGTATCGGCCAGCATTCGGCCGGGAGGAAATCGGCCTTGCGGCCGGTTTGCGTGGTACCGGCTGGTCTCCCCCGGCCGGACGGGAGCCCCGACAGGTGGACGACGGGCGGCTAGTCAGTCCGGGCCGGCGCACCGCCCGGGGCCGGTCAGGCTCGCACGACTCCTATCGGGAACGCGGCGGAACCCGAGGCGCCCGCGCGCGCGATCGCGCGCTCGGCCCGGGCGGGCGGGACGACGAGCACCATCCCCACGCCGAGGTTGAAGGTCGAACGCAGGTCGTCCTCGGTCGCGCCGCTCTGGGCGCGCAGCAGCTCGAACACCGGGGGTTCGGGCCACGATCCCCAGGCGACGTCGCCCTCGAGCCCCTGCGGGAGGACGCGCGGCAGGTTCTCGACGATGCCGCCCCCCGTGACGTGCGCCGCGGCGTGGAGCACGCCTTCCCGGGCCAGCTCGAGCACGAGTGGCGCGTAGATCGCGGTCGGCTCGAGGAGCTCCTCGACGAGCGGGCGGTGCAGCGGCGGCACGATCCGCTCGAGGGCGTAGCCGGCCCGCACCAGGAGCGAGGCCCGAACCAGCGAGAAGCCGTTCGCGTGCAAGCCCGACGAGGCGAGACCGATCAACACATCCCCGTCCCGCACCCGGTCCGGCCCGAGCCGCCGATCCTCCTCGACGACCCCGACGCAGAACCCCGCCAGGTCGAACGCGTCGTCGGCCAGCAGGCCGGGATGCTCCGCCGTCTCGCCGCCCAGCAGCGCGCAACCCGCGCGGCGGCAGCCCTCGGCGACCCCGGCGACGATCGTGGCCACGCGCTCGGGGTCGACCGAGCCCACGGCGAGGTAGTCCAGGAAGAACAGGGGTTCGGCGCCGGTGCAGACGACGTCGTCGGCGCACATCGCCACCAGGTCGATCCCGACGGTGTCGAGCCGGCCGGAACGCCTCGCGATCTCGAGCTTCGTGCCGACGCCATCCGTCGCGGCGGCGAGGAACCGGCCGTCGCCGATCTCGAACAGCCCGGCGAACCCTCCGACGCCTTCGACGAGCTCGGGTCGCGTCGCCCCGCCTCCGAGCTCACGGATCAGCTCGACCGCCCTCGCGGCCGCGTCCAGGTCGACGCCGGACCGCCGGTACGCGTCCGAGCTCACGACTTCGCGGGGTGCTCGAGCAGGAACTTGCCGGCGTGCTCGGGGATCGGGATCGGGTACTCGCCGTCGAAGCATGCCCGACAGAAGGAGTCGGCGTCCTGCCCGGTGGCGGCGACCATCCCCCCGAGCGACAGATATCCGAGCGAGTCCGCCCCGACGTAGTCCCTGATCTGCTCGACGGTCAGGTCGGCGGCGATCAGCTCCTGGCGGGTCGACATGTCGATGCCGTAGAAGCACGGCCACCGGATCGGCGGGCAGGTGATGCGGGTGTGCACCTCGGTCGCGCCCGCCTCGCGGAGCGCCTGGACGATCTGGCGTGTCGTGGTGCCGCGGACGATCGAGTCGTCGATCACCACCAGGCGCTTGCCGCGCACCGCGTCGGGCATCGGGTTGAGCTTCAGCTTCACGCCGCGCTCGCGCAGCGACTGCGACGGCTGGATGAACGTGCGGCCGACGTACCGGTTCTTCATCAGGCCCTCGCCGTAAGGGATCCCCGAGACCTCGGCGTACCCCGACGCGGCCGAGTGCGCCGTGTCGGGGACCGGGATCACGAGGTCGCCCTCGGCGGGCGCCTCGAGCGCGAGGCGCCGCCCCAGCTCGCGACGGACCTCGTGCACCGTCGTGCCGCGGAGCCTCGAGTCCGGGCGCGCGAGATACACGAACTCGAAGATGCAGAGCGCGCCTCGTTCTGCCTGCCCGAACCGCGTGGAGACGACGCCGCGCTCGTCCACGCGCACCAGCTCACCCGGCTCGACGTCGCGCAGGAACGTCGCGCCCACGATGTCGAGCGCGCAGGTCTCGGAGGCGACGCAGAACCCGTTCGGCAGGCGGCCGATCGAGAGCGGACGCAGACCGTGGGGATCGCGCGCCGCGAACAGGCTCCGCTCGTCCATCACGACGAACGAGAACGCGCCCTCGAGCGTGGGGAGCACGTCGATCAGCGCCGACTCGAGGTCCTCCGACGGGTGCCGGGCAAGGATCGTCGCGACCAGGTCCGAGTCGGTGGTGGCCGCGCTCCCGGCGTCGACCCGCTCGGCGAGCTCCAGCGTGTTCACGAGGTTGCCGTTGTGCCCTAGCGCGAGCGAACGCTGGCCGTCCGTCTTGAACGCGGGCTGCGCGTTCTCCCACGTGGTCGAGCCGGTCGTCGAATAGCGGTTGTGCCCGATCCCGAGGTCGCCGCGGAGCGTCGAGAGCGTCGCCTCGTCGAACACCTGGGAGACGAGCCCCAGCTCCTTGAACACCAGGATGTGCTCGCCGTCGGAGACCGCCATCCCGGCCGCCTCCTGGCCTCGGTGCTGCTGCGCGAAGAGCGCGAAGTAGGTGAGCCGCGCCACGTCGTCGCCGGGTGCCCACACCCCGAAGACGCCGCACTCCTCCTTGGGACCCTCGGCACCCACTCGGCCCGATGCTAACACCCGACCTGCGAACCTCCCGGGCGTTCACCCGGCGAGCAGCTTGGGGATCGCGTCCTCGTAGGCGGCCGCGATCTCGGCCACGGTGGTCTCGAACAGCCCGTCGAACACGACCCCGGGCCCGCCGGTCTCGCCGAGCCGGGTGATCGGGACGCCGGCCTTCGCCGCCGCGTCCTCCAGCTCGGTCGCCCGTTCGGGCGCCACCGAGACCACGGCGCGCGACGCCGATTCGGAGAACAGGCCGACGTGCCCCGGCTGGTCCCCCGGCAGCGTCACGGCGAAGCCGACCCCGCCGGCGATCGCGGATTCGGCGAGCGCGATGGCGATCCCGCCCTCCGCGCAATCGTGCGCGCTCTCGAGCAGGTCGGTGCGAGCGGCCCCGATCAGCAGCCGGTGGAGCCGCCGTTCGCGTTCGAGATCGAGCGCCGGCGGGCGCCCCGTCAACGACCCGAGCACGACCTCGGCGAACTCGCTCCCCCCGAGCTCGGCGAAGGTCTCGCCGAACAGATAGATCCAACACCCGTTGCCCGTGAACCCGCCCCGGACCGCCAGGCGGTGGTCCTCGATCAGCCCGAGCATCCCGATCACCGGCGTGGGCCAGATCGCGGACGAGCCGGACTCGTTGTAGAAGCTCACGTTGCCGCCGGTCACCGGGGTCTCGAACGCGCGACAGGCGTCCGCGATCCCGCGTACCGACTGCGCGAACTGCCACATCACCTCCGGCCGCTCGGGGTTGCCGAAGTTCAGACAGTTCGTGATCGCGAGCGGCGTCGCCCCGGCGCAGGCGACGTTGCGCGCCGCCTCGGCGACCGAGTGCGCGGCGCCGAGGTAGGGGTCGAGCGCGCCGAACCGGCCCTTGCCGTCCGTCGACAACGCGAGCGCCTTCAGGGTGCCCTCGATCCGCACGAGCGCCGCGTCCGCACCGGGCGGCATCACCGTCCCGCCCTGCACGATCGAGTCGTACTGCTCCCACACCCAGCGTTTGCTCGCGACGTTCGGCGAGCCGAGGACCGCGAGGAACGCCTCGTCTGGCGGCGTGGTCACGGTCGCGAACGTCGGGTCGTCGGCGATCGCGTCTTCGGCCTCGGCGGGAGCGACCATCGGGCGCGTGTAGACCGGCCCGTCGGCCAGGGACCGGGCCGGGACGTCGGCGACCACGGCGCCGCCGAAGGTCGCGCGCAGGCCGCCGCCTCGGACGAGCCGGCCGATCACCGCGGTCGAGAGCCCCCAGCGCTCACACGCGGCCCCGACGTCTCCGAGCCGATCGGGGTGCACGATCGCGAGCATCCGCTCCTGCGACTCGCTCGTCAGGATCTCGAACGCCTCCAGGTCGGGCTGGCGAAGCGGGACCGCGCCCAGGTCGATCTCGGCACCGAGCCCGGCGCGGGACGCCGACTCGCTCGCGGCGCACGTGATCCCCGCCCCGCCCAGGTCCTGCAGCCCTTCGACCAGGTCGCGTTCGACGAGCTCGAGCGAGGCCTCGATCAGGAGTTTCCCGGCGAAGGGGTCGCCGATCTGCACACTCGGTCGACGTTCCCCGGCCCCGTCCTCGAGGGTGCTGGACGCAAGCACCGACACCCCGCCGATGCCGTCGCGACCGGTGGCCGCGCCGAACAGGACGAGCAACGAGCCCTCGTGGACCTCGCGGTCCGACGTGACGAGCCGCTCGGAAGGCGCGACGCCGACGCACATCACGTTCACGGTGGGGTTCGCCGTGTGGGCCGGCGCGAACTGCACCTCGCCGCCCACCGTCGGGACACCGATGCAGTTGCCGTAGCCGCCGATCCCGGCCACCACTCCCTCGAAGAGCCACCGGTTCCGCTCCTGGTCCAGCGGGCCGAACCGCAGCGGGTCCAGCAAGGCGATCGGTCGGGCCCCCATCGAGATCACGTCGCGCACGATCCCGCCGACCCCGGTCGCTGCGCCCTGATAGGGCTCGACCGCCGAAGGGTGCGAGTGCGACTCGAGCTTGAACACGACCGCGATGCCGTCGCCCACGTCGACCGCGCCGGCATCCTGACCAGGGCCGACGAGCACCGAGCGACCCTCGACGGGCAGGCCGCGCAGGTGGACCTTGGAGGACTTGTAGGAGCAATGCTCGGACCACATCACGGCGTACATCGCGAGCTCGTCGCGGTTGGGATCGCGGCCGAGGGTCGAACGGATCGACCACAGCTCGTCGTCGGTCAGTCCGAGCTGCCGGTGCAGCGGCTCGGACGTGCTCACGCGGCGGAGACGCGGGCGAGCGTGGACGACAGCAACGAGGCGAACATCGGCTGTCCGCCCGTCGCGCCGACGTCCGGGTCGACCGCGTGCTCGGGGTGCGGCATCAGGCCGACGACGTTGCCCGCCTCGTTGCGGACCCCGGCGATCGCGTTCGAGGCGCCGTTGGGGTTGTGCGGCCCGCCGGTCGCTCCCTCGGGAGAGCAGTATCGGAAGACGACGAGCCCGTCGCGCTCGATCCGATCGAGATCGCCGGCGGACGCGACGAACTGCCCCTCGCCGTGCTTGACCGGAACCCGCAGGATCTCCCCGGCGACCAGGTCCGCCGAGAGCGGCGACACGGAGGTCTCGACGCGGACGTCCACCCAACGGCACACGAAGCGGAGCTGCCGATTCCGGATCAGTGCGCCCGGCAGCAGCCCGGCCTCGCACAGGATCTGGAACCCGTTGCAGATCCCGACGACGGAACCGCCGGCCTCGGCGAACCCCCGCACCTCGTCCATGATCGGCGCGAACCGCGCGATCGCGCCGCACCGAAGGTAGTCGCCGTAGGAGAACCCGCCGGGCAGGATCACCGCGTCGACGCCACGGAGATCGCGATCCGCGTGCCACAGCTCGACGCCCTCCCCGCCCATGACGCGCACGGCGCGGAGCGCGTCCCGGTCGTCCAGCGACCCGGGGAACGTCACGACGCCGATCCTCGGCCGACGGTCGTCGCTCATGTGGCGCTCAACGCCCCACCTGCTCGGCGCGCAGGACCTGGAACTCCTCGATCACCGGGTTCGACAGGAGCCGGGCGGCCATCTCCTCGACCTGGGCCCGCGCGGCCTCCTCGCTCTCGGACTCGATCGTGAGCTCGACGTGCCGGCCGACGCGCACGCCGCTCACGTTGGTCCACCCCATGGCCGGCAGCGATCCCTCGACCGCCTTGCCCTGGGGGTCGAGCAGGCCCGGCTTGAGCTGGACCAGGACCTCGAACCGCACGTTCACGAGTGCTCCCGTCGCAGACGCTCGAGCGCGGCCGCATCGGTCTCGGGGTCGCCACCCGAGGTCACACCGCTCAGGTGACGGTAGTGGTCGAACGGCGAGGCGGCCACACGCTCGTAGGCCTCGCGGTACTTGAGCGAGGTGCGCTCGACGACCTCGGGGGGCAGGTCTGGCGCGGGCGGTTCGTGATCCCAGCCGCTCGCGTCCAGCCAGTCGCGGACGAACTGCTTGTCGAACGACGGCTGGGCGCGCCCGGCGCGATAGCCGTCTGCGGGCCAGAACCTGGACGAGTCCGGGGTCAACACCTCGTCGATCAGCATCAGCTCGCCGTCGGCGAAGCCGAACTCGAACTTCGTGTCGGCCAGAAGGATCCCCCGTTCTCCGGCGATCGCAGCCCCCCGTTCGTACAGGGCGATCGAGATCTCGCGAAGACGCTCCGCGAGCCCGCGGCCCACCAGGTCCACCATCTCGTCGAACGTGAGCGGCAGGTCGTGCCCGGCGGCGGCCTTCGTCGTCGGCGAGAAGATCGGCGCGGGGAGCCTCGATGACTCGTCCAGACCCCCGGGCAGCGCGACACCGCACACCTGACCCTCGGCCCGGTACTGCTTCAGCCCCGAACCCGTCAGGTACCCCCGCACCACGCACTCGACGGGGATCACCTCCGCCCTCCTGGCGAGCATCGTCCGGCCGGCTAGCGCCGGCTCGCTGCGGAAGGGCTCGGGGAAGTCGCGCCGGTCCGCGCTCGCGAGGTGGTTGGGCACGATGTCGGTCGTGCGCTCGAGCCAGAACAGCGTGAGTCCGGTCAGGACGCGGCCCTTGTCGGGGATCGGGTCGGGCAGGACCACGTCGAAGGCGCTGATGCGGTCGGTGGCGACGAGCAGGACCCGATCGTCGCCGACGTCGTAGATGTCGCGGACCTTGCCCTGTCCGTGTAGCCGTGCCGCGGTGCCGCTCATCCCTGGCGGACCTCGACCTTCTCGAGCCTGTCGAAGACGACGTCGAGGTTCCGCAGCGCCGCCACCGGGTCGAACAGCTCGTCGAGCCGGTCGCCGATCGGTTCGCGCACGCGAGCGTCCGCGGCGAGCAGGTCGCGGAACGACGCGCCCTCGTCCCACGCCGCGGCCGCCGCCGTCTGCACGATCGCGTACGCCTCGTCGCGCGCCAGCCCGGCGTCGACCAGCGCGAGCAACACGTTCTGCGAGAAGGCCAGCCCACCGGCGACCTGCAGGTTCCCGCGCATCCGCTCGGGATACACCTCGAGCCCCTCGAGCACCTCGTGCATCTCCGAGAGCATGAAGTGCAGCGCGATCGTCGAGTCGGGCAGGATCACCCGCTCGGCCGACGAGTGCGAGATGTCGCGCTCGTGCCACAGCACGGTGTTCTCCAGCGCCGCCTGCAGGTTCCCGCGGATCACCCGGGCCAGCCCCGTCACGCGTTCGCAGCGGACGGGGTTCCGCTTGTGGGGCATCGCGCTCGAACCCTTCTGCCCCCTCGTGAACGGCTCCTGCACCTCGCGGACCTCGGTCCCGGCGAGGTGGCGGATCTCGGTCGCGATCGCGTCGAGCGTCGAGGCGGTGATCGCGAGCGCGCCCATGAGCTCGGCGTGCCGGTCCCTCGCCACGATCTGGCTCGAGGCCTCGGCGGCACGAAGGCCGAGCCTCGCGCACACCTCTTCCTCGACGCGCGGATCGACCTGCGCGTAGGTTCCGACGGCCCCGCTGATCGCGCCGACGCTCACGGCCTCGCGCGCGCGCCGCAGCCGGTCGCGGTCGCGGTCGAGCTCGAACGCCCAGAGCGCCACCTTGTGACCGAAGCTGGTCGGCTCCGCGACGACGCCGTGAGTCCGGCCGGCCATCACGACGTCCCGGTTGGCGAGCGCCATCCGCTTGGCGACGGCGAGCAGCCGTTCGAGCCGTTCGAGCAGCAGGTCGCTCGCGTCCCGCAGCTGCAGCGCGAGACCGGTGTCCAGGACGTCCGAGGAGGTCAGCCCGAAGTGCACCCAGCGGCCCGCGCTGCCGATGGAGGCGGCGACGACCTGCACGAACGCGGCCACGTCGTGCCTGGTGACGCGCTCGACCTCGGCTACGCGGTCGACGTCGAACGACGCCGACGCCCGGATCTGGCGCGCGTCGGCTTCCGGGACGACGCCGAGCCCGGCCAGGGCCTCGGCGACGAGGATCTCGATCTCGAGCCAGTGTCCGAGCCGCGCGTCGTCGGACCAGACGGCGGCCATCTCGGGCAGGACGTACCGCGGGATCATGGCACCGTGGGGTGCTCGCCTGGATCGTGAAGCGAGCTCGAGCTCGCGGGTGGCCGCCCGCCGTGAAGCCGGACGGTGGAGCGTCCGCTCACAGCCGGAGGCCCTCCGCCAGGTCGTCCTTGAACCGCCAGAGCCGCTTCTGGACATCGGGGTCGGCGACGCCGACGATCTCGGCGGCGAGGACAGCGGCGTTCATCGCCGAGTCGACGCCGACGGCGGCGACGGGCACGCCGCTCGGCATCTGCGCCGTCACGTACAGGGCCTGTTCGCCACCCATCTGGTCGGTCGCGATCGGGACGCCGATCACCGGCACGATCGTGCGGGCCGCGACCGCCGCGGCGAGGTGCCCGGAGATCCCCGTCGTGCACACGAGGGCCTTCAACCCGCGGTCGAACGCGGTTCGCGCGTACTCGTCAACGAGGTCGGGGCTGCGCGACGACGACATCACCCGGATCTCGTGCGGGAGCTCGAGCTTCTCCAGGATCGCGGTGGCCTGCTGCATGAGCGGGAGCTCGGCCGCCGAACCGACCAGGACGCCGACCAGCGGTGCCGGTTCGCTCATGTCCGCTCCTCCTTCGCCGCCAGCTCCGCGATGTCCGTGCGGTGACGCATCCCCTCGAACCACAGGCGCGCACTCGCCTCGTATGCTCGGTCCCGGGCCTCGGCGACCGAGACGCCGGTCGCGCTCACCGACAGCACGCGCCCTCCCGCGGTGACCACTCTACCCCGCCGCTCCGCCGTGCCCGAGTGGAACACGATCGTGCCCTCCACGCCTTCGGCCGCGTCGAGACCCTCGATCGCGAACCCGGTCTCGTACGGACCGGGGTAGCCGCCCGAAGCCAGGACGACCGTCACACAGGCCCCGGGCCGCAGGTCCGCCTCGGCGCTCCCGAGGTCGCCCCGGGCGCACGCGAGGAGCAGCTCCGCGGGTTCGGATCGGAGCCGGGGCATCAGGACCTGGGTCTCCGGGTCGCCGAAGCGGCAGTTGAACTCGAGCACCCTCGGACCCTCGTCCGTGAGCATCAGGCCCGCGTACAGGACGCCGCGATACGGGATGCCCTCCTCGGCCAGCGCGCGGACAGTGCGTTCGAGGATCTCGGTCCGGATCCGTTCCGCGATCGCCGCGTCGACGAAGGGAACGGGGGAGTACGCGCCCATCCCCCCGGTGTTGGGTCCGGCGTCGTCGTCATCGACGCGCTTGAAGTCCTGCGCGAACCCGAGCGGCAGGGCCGTCGCGCCGTCGGCGAGCGCGAACGCCGAGACCTCCCGGCCGCTCAGGTGCTCTTCGACGACCACGGTCGACCCCGCGTCGCCGAACTCGCCCTGAACGAGGGCGAGCTGCACCGCCCGGACGGCCTCGTCACGCTCCTCGGTGATCACCACGCCCTTGCCCGCTGCGAGCCCGTCGACCTTCACCACGTACGGGGGGCCGAACTCGTCGAGTGCGCGGAGCGCCTCGGACATCGTCGCGGCGCTCAGGCTGCCGGCCGCCGGGATCCCGTAGCGCTCGCACAGGTCCTTCGCCCACCCCTTCGAGCCCTCGAGCCGCGCGGCCTCGCCCGAGGGTCCGAACACGGGGAACCCGGCGGCCGCGAGCCGGTCGGCGAGACCGGCGACGAGCGGACCCTCGGGGCCGACGACCGCGAGGTCGACGCGTTCGCGTTCGACGAGCGAGAGCAGGCCGTCGACGTCGTCCGCGGAGACGTCGAAGCACGACGCCTCCCGTGCGATCCCGGCGTTCCCGGGGGCGGCAAGCACACGTTCGACCGCCGGGTCGCGGGCGAGCCGCCACGCGAGCGCGTGCTCCCGCCCCCCCGCGCCGACGACCAGGACCCTCATCGCGCGAGCACGGCGGGACGACCGCCGTCCCACCGTGATCCGCTCACCCGACGCCCGCGGTCAGGCTCTGCTCGCGACCAGGACCGACCGAGACCACCCCGACCTGCACCCCGACGAGCTCCTGGATCCGCTCGAGGTACTTGCGGGCAGCCGCGGGCAGATCGCCGAACGAGGTGGCCGCGCCGATCTCCTCGTCCCAGCCCTCGAGATCCTCGTAGACCGGTTCCGCCTTGTGGAACAGCGACTGATGCGGCGGGACGTCCTCGAACGTCTCGCCCTCGGCCCGGTAGCCCGTGCACACCCGGACGGTCTCGAACCCCGAGAGCACGTCGAGCTTGGTGACGAACATCTCGGTCAGCCCGTTCACGCGGGCGGCGTACCGAAGGATCACGGCGTCGAACCACCCGCAGCGGCGCTTGCGACCGGTCACCGTCCCGAACTCCTGCCCGCGTTCGCCCAGCCGGTCACCTCCGGGGCCGTGGTCCTCGGTCGGGAACGGGCCCGCGCCCACGCGGGTCACGTACGCCTTCGTGATCCCGATGACCCGTTCCACCTCGCGCGGCCCGATCCCCGCGGACGCGAGCGCGTAGCCGGTGACCGGGTTGGACGACGTGACGAACGGATAGGTCCCCTTGTCGAGGTCGAGCATCGTGCCCTGCGCCCCCTCGAGCAGCACCTCCCTGCCCGCGCGGAGCGCGTCGTGCAGGAGCCTGGACGTGTCGGTCACACGAGGTCGCAGCCGATCCGCGTAACGCATGTAGTCGTCGACGATCGTCCCGGCGACCAACGGGAGCCGACCGTAGATCCGGGTCAGGATCTGGTTCTTCTCGCGCAGGACGACGTCGAGCTTCTCGCGGAAGATCTTCTCGTCGAACAGGTCCTGGATCCGCAGCCCGATCCGCGCCGCCTTGTCGCCGTACGCGGGCCCGATCCCGCGCTTGGTCGTCCCGAGCGCGTTCTTGCCGAGGAACCGCTCGGTCACCCGCTCGAGCTCGAGGTGATAGGGCATGATCATGTGGCAGTTTCCCGAGACGACCAGCTTGGACGGGTCGACGCCGACGGCCTCGAGCCCGTCCAACTCGTCCAGCAGGACGCGCGGGTCGACGACCACGCCGTCGGCGATCACCGACGTGATGTGGGGATACAGGATCCCCGAGGGGATCAGCTGGAGCTTGAGCGTGTGCCCCTCGGCGAGGATCGTATGGCCGGCGTTGTTCCCACCCTGGTACCGGACGACCAGGTCCATCCGGTCTGCGAGGAAGTCCGTCGCCTTGCCCTTGCCCTCGTCCCCCCACTGGGTCCCGACGACAACGGAGGCCGGCATGGGGTCAGTCTATCCGCGACCTCCGGCGCGCCCGACGGCGCCGTCGCTATGAGCGCTCGATGCGGAAGCTGATCCGGACCTGCGTGTGGTACTCGGTGATCTTGCCGTCGGCGACGACCGCGTTCGTGCCGAGGATGTCCATCGACTCGATGCCTCGGATCGTCTTGGCCGCCTCGGCCAAGGCCTGAACGGCGGCGTCGCGCCACGACTCGGACGAGACCCCGACCAGATCGATCGTCTTGATGACCGCCATCGCCACTCCTACCTCCCCTGATAGACGTCGATGAACCGCCGGTAGTTGGCGGCGATCTGCTTCGCGGCGTCCTCGCGCCCGAGGTTGCCGTCGACGAACCCCTTCAGCGGATCCCACCAGATCGAGCGGCCGATCGCGAACCCGATGTACCCCGGCACGCCCGAACCCATCCGCAGCCAGTGATCCACCGCCGCGTCGTCGGCCCCGCGACCGAGTACCACGCACGCCACGCCGTCGCGCCCGCCGCGTCGTGTCGTGGCCGAGATCAACTCGCAGTCCTCCCGTCGATCGATGCCCTCGATCTTCCAGATGTCGGGCTCGACGCCGGCGTCTTGGAGCTCCTCGATCGCCGCCTTCATCAGCTTGGGCCGCTCCTGCGAATCCCAGCGCTGCTCGTCGCCTCCAGCGGTCGCGATCTGCTCGGGCGTCGACGGGACGAGCAGCTCGAACAGGAACGACCGCCCGTGCTCGTGCAACCAGTCGCCGAGCCTCTTCAGCCGGCCGGCCTGGCGCTCGTTCATCGCCCGGTCTCCCTCGGTGTTGTAGCGGACCAACACCTTGGAGAAGTTCGGGTCGAACGCCTCGATGTGCGTACCGAAGTCGTCGTCGTACTGGAAGTCGAACTCCTCCTGCCCGCTCTTCTCGACCGGCATCGCCAGGCGGAACCCCTCCGCCCTCGCGTCGCGCGCGATGTCGGCCCCGAACTGCTCGTCGACCAGCACCCCGGCGGCCTCCGCCTCGACGCCCTCGTCCAGGGCCCGTCGGGCGCCCTCGTAGATCACGCGCTTGGCGTCGGAGATTCGCGCCGTCTCCTCCTCGTTCGGCTCGCCGGTGACGCCGAAGAACTTCTTCTGGAACGAGCCTCGATGGTCGAACGCCAGGATGTACAGCGGCTTGTCGTATCCGAGCGCCATCTCATCACTCTCCTCTAGCTCTTGGCATGTCTTCCCGGCCTATGGTTGCTCGAACGGGTTCGTGGGCTCCAAGATCTCGACCGGCACGGGTTGCGCGCCTTTCTTGAACCGCCCTGCGTGCGACGGCGAGCACACGACGAAGCCATAGTGCATCGGGATGGCCACCCGTGGCTCCATCGCCCTGACGAAGCCGGCCGCCTCCTCCCAGTCCATCGTGTAGGTCCCGCCGATCGGCACCATCGCAACG
>Ga0299906_10002855_pt1 | contig 14278 bp, 14 predicted proteins | sample RVTome_14_FD_200259 | JGI IMG/M metagenome (GOLD analysis project Ga0299906, IMG submission 200259) | Soil microbial communities from uranium-contaminated site in the Upper Colorado River Basin, Wyoming, United States - RVT145D125 (version 2) ... | reverse complement strand
GGCACGTGTGCCGGATTCCCGACTCACTCCCCGCGCCAGCGGGGATCCAGTACTAGCGAATCCCCTCCAACTCCGCCTGCAGCCGCAGCCACTCGCTCTCCGCCTGCTCGACCAGGGTGGCGAGCCGCACCTGCTCGCGGAGCGCCGCGGTGACCTCGTCCTGGTCGCCCTGCGCGTAGAACGCCTCGGACGCGAGCCGTGCCTCGACCTCCGCCTTCTCCCGCGCGAGACGCTCGAGCTCGCGGTCCAGCGCCCGGAGCCGGTTCTCGAGCGGTTTCCGGCTGCGCGAGCGCGCCTGGCGCGCGACGGCTTCCGCGCGCTTCTGCTCGCGCCGCGAGGCGCCCGGACCGGGTTTCGACCGGTCCACGGTGCGGCGCGCCGCGAGCCACTCGCGATAGTCCTCGAGGTCGCCGTCGAACGCGCTGACGCCGGCGTCGGCGACGAGGACCAGCAGGTCGGTCGCGGTCCGCAGCAGGTGGCGATCGTGCGAGACGAGCACCATCGCCCCCTCGTACTCCTGCAGCGCGAGCGCGACCGCCTCGCGCATCTCGAGGTCGAGGTGGTTGGTCGGCTCGTCGAGCAGCAGCAGGTTGGGCCGCTGCCAGACGACGAGCGCGAGCGCGAGGCGCGCCCGCTCGCCGCCCGAGAATCCGGTGACCGGAGCGACCGCCATGTCGCCCGAGAAGTCGAACCCGCCGAGGAAGTCGCGGAGGCTCTGCTCGCGCGCCTGGGGGTCCAGGCGCTGCAGGTGCTGGAGCGGCGTCTCCTCCGGTCGCAGCACCTCGAGCGTGTGCTGCGCGAAGTAGCCGATGCGCAGGCCCTTGCCCTCGCGCCGCTCGCCGCCGAGCGGCGGCAGGTGGCCTGCGGCGAGCTTGATCAGCGTCGTCTTGCCCGCGCCGTTGCGGCCCAGCAGGCCGATGCGGGCGCCGGCCTGGATCGTGAGGCTGACCCCGGAGAGCACCGCGGCCCCGTCGTAGCCGCAGCTCGCGTCCTCGAGCACGAGCACCGGGTCGGGGCTGCCCGGGAAGTCGCGGAAGTGGAAATCGAACGGCGAGTCGACGTGCGCCGGCGCGATCAGCTCCATCCGGGCGAGCGCCTTCAGCCGGCTCTGCGCCTGCCGCGCTTTGGTCGCCTTCGCCCGGAAGCGGTCGATGAACGCCTCGAGCCGGGCGACCTCGCGCTGCTGGCGCGCGTGCAGCGCCTGCTCGTTCGCGAGGCGTGCGGACCGCTGGGCTTCAAATGCGGCGTAGTTGCCGGTGTAGCGACGGAGCCGCCGCGCTTCGAAGCTCACGATCGTCGTCGCCGTCGCGTCCAGGAACTCGCGGTCGTGGGAAACGAGCAGCAGGGTGCCGCGGTAGCCGGCGAGCCAGCCCTCCAACCACACGATCGCGTCGAGGTCGAGGTGGTTGGTCGGCTCGTCGAGGAGGAGCAGGTTGGAGGGGCACATCAGCGCCCGCGCGAGGTTGAGCCGCATCCGCCAGCCGCCGGAGAACTCGGCGACGCTGCGCTCGAGATCCCCGGGCACGAACCCCAGGCCGTCGAGCATCGCCGCCGCCCGCGCGCGGGCCGAGTACCCGTCGACGTGGGAGTACGCCTCGTGCGCGGCGGCGATCCGCTCGCCGGCGCCCGAGTCTTCGGCCGCGGCGAGCTCGTGCTCGACGCTCCGCAGCCGCTCGTCGCCGTCGATGACGAACTCGATCGCCGGCCGCTCGAGCGCCGTCGTCTCCTGCGCGACGTGGGCGATCGTCCACCCCGGCGGCAGCTCGACGTCGCCCGCGTCCGCATGGAGCTCGCCGCGGAGCAGCGCGAACAGACTCGACTTCCCGCAGCCGTTCGGTCCGACGACGCCGACCCGCTCCCCGGGCGAAAGCGCGAGATCGGCGGCCTCCAGCAGCAGCTTCGCCGCGCGCCGGAGCGTGACTCTGCGGAGCGTGATCACGGGGCAAGCGTAGCGAAGTGCGGTATTTCCTGCTGTCGCTGTGCGCGGCCTCTGATATAATGCCCATGTTTTGAGCCGACTTTTTCCGCCTTCATCCGTCCGGAACCCACGTCCGACCTCTCCGGTCCCGCGCCGCGGAACCGCGCTCCTCGGAGCCTCGCTGTTTGACCACGTTCGCTGACCTGGGCCTGCGCCCGGAGTTGCTCAAGGCCGTTGCCGAGCAGGGCTACACCGAGCCGACACCGATCCAGGTGGAGGCGATCCCGCACGTGCTGGCCGGCCGCGACGTCATGGGCGGAGCGCAGACCGGCACCGGCAAGACGGCGGGTTTCACGTTGCCGCTGCTGCAACGGCTCGCGCAGCATGCGAACACCAGCGTCTCGCCGGCGCGCCACCCGGTGCGTGCGCTCGTCCTCGCGCCGACGCGCGAGCTCGCGGCGCAGGTCGAGGAGAGCGTCCGCGGGTACGCCAAGTACACGGGGCTGCGCAGCACCGTCGTCTTCGGCGGGGTGCCGATGGACCCGCAGACCGCCGAGCTGCGGCGCGGGATCGAGATCCTCGTCGCCACGCCCGGCCGGCTGCTCGATCACGTGCAGCAGCGCACGCTCAACCTCGGGCAGGTCGAGATCTTCGTCCTCGACGAGGCCGACCGGATGCTCGACATGGGGTTCATCCCCGACGTGAAGCGGATCATCGCGCTGCTGACCGGGCGCAAGCAGAACCTGCTGTTCTCGGCCACGCTGACCGACGACATCCGGTCGCTCGCGAAATCCTTCCTGAAGGACCCGGTGGCGGTGCAGGTGGCGCCGAAGCTCGCTGCCGCCGAACTCGTGACGCACATCGTCCATCCGGTGGCGCGCGAGCGCAAGCGCGAGCTCCTGGTGCACCTGGTCAAGTCGCGCGGCATGAAGCAGGTGCTCGTCTTCGTCGCCACCCGGATCGGGGCGAACCGGCTCGCCTACCAGTTGAACCGCGAAGGCGTGCACGCCACCGCGATCCACGGCGACCGCACGCAGGTCGAGCGCATGCAGGCGCTCGAGGATTTCAAGGCCGGGCGGGTCGGCGTGCTCGTCGCCACCGACGTCGCGGCGCGCGGTCTCGACATCGAAGAGCTGCCGCATGTCCTCAACTTCGACCTCCCGAACTCGCCCGAGGACTACGTGCACCGGATCGGCCGCACCGGCCGCGCCGGCACCGCCGGCACCGCGATCTCGCTCGTGTCCCCGGCGGAGCACGAGCGCCTGACGGAGATCGAGAAGACGATCCGGATCCGCATGCCCCGGGAAGTCGTGCCGGGCTTCGGCCACGCCTCGGAGGCGCCGCTCATGGAGCCGCCCCGGAAACGCGAGCGCCGCCCGGCCGACGAGGATCGCCTGACGCACGCGCGGCGGCGCGAGCCGCCGGCGAAGCCGCAGGCGGCCCCGACCGATCCCATCTTCAGCCGGCCCTACGAACCGGGCGTGGCACCGCCCGCGCCACCGGCCGCGACGCCCGGCGCACCCGCAAAGCGCGAGCGCCAGGTCGCCGCGCTGCTCGGCGGCTTCGGCCGCAAGCCGACCTAGCCTCCCCGACGTGAGCGCCCCGACCGCCCGGCCGGCGGCGTGAGCGCCTGCGGTACCATCGCCGTGATTCCTCGAGGAGACGGCAGATGACGTACACGGCGTTGATCTACGAGGTCGAGGACGCGGTCGCCACCATCACCCTGAACCGGCCGACGGCCTACAACGCGCTCGACCTCACGCTCGGGCGCGAGGTGTTCGAGGCGGCGCTCGCGGCCGACGAGGACCGCGCCGTGCGCTGCGTCGTGGTCACCGGTGCGGGTCGCGCCTTCTGCGCCGGCGGCGACGTGAAGGGGTTTCACGACAACATCGACCGGGTCGGCGTCTTCATCAAGCAGCTCACGACCTACCTGCACGGCGCCGTGTCGCGCCTCGCCCGGACGCCGAAGCCGGTGATCATGGCGATCAACGGCGTGGCCGCCGGCGGCGGGATGAGCCTTGCACTCGCCGGCGACCTCGTGGTCGCGACCGAGTCGGCGAAGTTCACGATGGCCTACTCCAGGATCGCGGCCTCGCCCGACGGCTCCTCGACCTACTTCCTGCCGCGGCTGATCGGCCTCCGGCGCGCCCTGGAGCTCCACTTCACGAACCGGACGCTCGCGGCGCGCGAGGCGCTGGAGTGGGGTCTGGTCAATCGGGTCGTTCCCGACGGCGAGTTCCGGAGCGCGGTCGCGGCGCTCGCGCGCGAGTTGGCGCAAGGACCGACGGCCGCGTTCGGCCGCGCCAAGCTCCTCTTCCACCAGTCCACGCAGGAGAGCCTCGAGACGCAGATGGAGCTCGAGGCGCAGGCGATCGCCCAGAGCGGCGCGACCGAGGACTTCCGCAACGGCGTGGCGGCGTTCAGCCGGAAGCAGCCCGTCGCGTTCGTGGGCCGCTAGGGGGCACCCGGCGTTCCGCTAGACGCACCGCGCGCCGTCGACCTCGAGGCAGACGCCGCTGATAAACGCGGCCTCGTCCGAGGCAAGGTAGAGCGCGGCGTTCGCGATGTCGAGCGGCGTCGACGGGCGCCCGAGCGGGATCGTCGCGACGAACCTTGCCTCGGTCTCCGGGGTGAGCTTGCCGCCGGCGAAGTCCGCCGACAGCCCGGTCGCCGGGCTGAACACCGGGTTCACGACGTTCACGCGGATCTGGTCGGGCCCGAGCTCGGCCGCGAGCGAGCGGCTCATCGTGATCACCGCGCCCTTGCTCGAGTTGTAGACCGTGAGCCCGGGCCGCGGGCGCACGCCGGCGGTGGACGCGATGTTCACGAAGCAGCCGCCGCCCTGCTTGCGGAACACCGGCACCACGTGCTTCGCCGAGAGGTAGATCGAGCGGACGTTGATCGCGTAGACCTTCTCGAACTCCTCGTCGGTGACCTCCAGGAACGGCTTCATCCGGTGGGTCCAGCCGGCGTTGTTGACCACGATGTCGATTCGGCCGTAGGCCCCGAGCGCAGCGCGCACCATCGCCGCCCAGTCGCCGGAGACCGCGACGTCGGCCTGGACGAGCTCCGCCGTGCCGCCGGCCTTCCGGATGGCGGCGGCGACCCGCTCGGCGCCGGTCACGTGAATGTCGTTGACCATCACCTTGGCGCCTTCCTCGGCGAACCGCCTGGCGATCCCCTCGCCAAACCCTGAGCCGGCCCCGGTCACGATCGCCACCTTGCTCTTCAGTCGCATGACGCCCTCCTTTGGTCCGATCGATTATCCGGCCCGCGCGAAGCGAGGGTCAAACGGCTCGCCGCTCCACCACGACGTGGACTCGGTCCACGACCTGCCGGCGGTCACGCTCCCGCAGATCGCCCATTTCTTCGAACACTACAAGGACCTCGAGCGCGGGAAGTGGGTTAAAGTAAGCGGGTGGGTCGGGCCCGAAGAGGCAAAGCAGGAGATCCTGGCCGGGGTTGCGGGGTACCGGAACGCCGGGCGCAAGCCGGCGTTCTGACGAAGGAGAGGCACATGAATCGCAAGTGGCAGATCGGCGGCGCGCTCGTACTCGTGCTCGCCGTTCCGGCGGCGCTCCTCGCCCAGACGCCGGCGAGGGAGCGGCCGGTGACCCGGCCGGACGGCACGGTCGTGTATCCGTTCGTGGACGAGCAGCCGACGCGCGGCAATGCGTGGTGGCAGCGCAATCGCGGCTCGGTCGCCGAGGAGCAGGAACGCCGGCGGCTCGAAACGCAGCAGAACACCCTCGAGCGGCAGGAGCAGCGGTCGCAAGAGCGCGCGGGCGCGTTGCAGAACCCCGCGCGCCAGGTCTCGCCGACCGTCGGGCGCTGACGCGCCGCCCGAAGGTCAGCCTTCCTCCGGTCGTCTGAAGGGGCTGCGCTCCGCGAGCTCGTCGACGTGCCGCGCGACGCCGGCGGCCTCCCGCGCGAGGAACTTCTCGACCGCGTCCGCGAACTGCGGATGCCGCAGCCAGTGCGCTGACCAGGTCACCTCCGGGAGGAATCCCCGCGCGAGCTTGTGCTCGCCCTGCGCGCCGCCCTCGAATGCCCGGATGCCGCGCGCGATGCAGAACTCGAGCGCCTGGTAATAGCAGGTCTCGAAGTGGAGGCAAGGCACGTAGCCGATCGCTCCCCAGTAGCGGCCGTAGAGCGCGTCCTGGGTGAACACGTTCAGCGCGCTCGCGATCGGCCGTCCGTCCCGCTCCGCGACGACGAGCAGCACCTGCTCCGGCAGGCTCTCGCCGAGCCGCTTGAAGAACGCGAGGTTCAGGTAGGGCGACGAGAGGTGCGCGCGATAGGTGAGGTTGTAGCAGCGCGTGAAGAACCGCCAGTCGTCGTCCGTGATCTCGCGCCCGAGCTTCCAGCGGAACGCCACGCCGGCCTCGCGCACCTTGCGCCGGTCCTGCTTGATGCGCTTGCGCTTGTCGTGGGTGAGCGTCGCGAGGAACTCGTCGAAGGTGCGGTAGCCCGGGTTCGCCCAGTGGAACTGGATCCCCTGGCGCAGCAGCATGCCCGCGGCCGCGAGCTCGCGGGCCTCGCCTTCGGGCGGGAACAGGATGTGCAGCGAGGACACGCCGCGCGCCAGATCGAGCGCGGCCGCGACGAGCTGCCGGCGCGCGTCCGCGCCGGCGGCGAGCACCCGCGCGCCGGTGACCGGCGAGAACGGCACCGCGGCAGTGAGCTTCGGGTAGTACTCGAGACCGTGGCGGTGATAGGCGTCCGCCCAAGCCCAGTCGAAGACGTATTCGCCGTAGGAATGGGACTTGAGGTAGAGCGGCAGCGCGGCGCGGAGCTCCGCACCGTCCCAGAGGGTGAGGAACTGCGGCAGCCAGCCGGTGTCCCCAGTCGCGCAACCGGTCTCGTGCAGCGCCGCGAAGAATTCGTGCCGGAGGAACGGGTGATCGCCGGCGAGCGCGTTCCATTGCCGGGCCGGGACCTGCGCGAGGTCTTCCACCACGCGCCGGGTGAGCGGCGCGGAGCCCGGTGCCGCGCGGTCCCGAGCGGTCCGCTCCCGCGGCATCGTCAGCGCACCCCGATGTCGTGGGCGATCTGCGCGCCCATCTTGGGGTCGAAGGATTCGACGCGCTTCTGCTCGGCGACTGCCTGCTCGTGCTCGCCGGCGCGGTGCAGGGCGACCGCGAGGTAGTGCCCGGCGTGCGGGTTGAAGTACTGGAGCTTGGCGGCCTCCCGCAGGTGCTCGATCGCCGGCGCGAGCTCGCCGCGGCGCAGGTAGATGAGGCCGAGTCCGTACCAGGCGCGATCGAGGATCGGTTTCAGCCGGAGCGCGGCCTTGAACTGCTCGACTGCGGTGTCGACGTCGCCGCGCTGGTGGCGCAGGAAGCCGAGGTTGAAGCGCGTGTCGGCGTCGTCGGGCGCGAGCCGGACCGCCTCCTCGAGGGCGACGATGGCCTGCGCCGGCTCGTTCTCCTGGGCGGACAGGAATCCGACGCCGCGCCACGCCTCGACGAGGTTCGGGTCGAGCGCGAGCGCCGCGCGGAACTCGTCGATCGCGCGGCGGTGGCGCTTGAAGAACGCGAAGAAATGCGCGCGCCAGCAGTGGGCGCGTGCGGCGAGCGGACCGGCCATGGGCGGCGATTATTTTCGAACGCGCACCGCGAGGCAACGGGGTTCGGGCGGTCGGCCTTTTGCTATACTGCCCCGGGTCCGTGCGCCGGGAGAGGAGCCGCCATGAAGATGATCGAAGCCGTCATCAAGCCGTTCAAGCTCGACGAGGTCCGCGAAGCGTTGGCCGAAGTCGGCGTGACCGGCTTGACCGTGACCGAGGTCAAGGGCTTCGGCCGGCAGAAGGGGCACACGGAGCTCTACCGGGGCGCCGAGTACGTGGTCGACTTCCTGCCGAAGGTCAAGATCGAGGTGGCGGTCGTCGACAAGATGCTCGATCAGGCGATCGAGGCCATCATCAAGGCCGCCCGCACCGGCAAGATCGGCGACGGCAAGATCTTCGTCACCGCCGTCGAGCACGTCGTGCGGATCCGCACCGGCGAGACCAACGAAGCGGCGATCTGAGCCGGGACCGCGAGCGCGGGGGCCCGGGCGCTTCCAGGCGGTCACGCTTTCAGCAGGACCAGCATCGCGCCGCTCCCGCCCTGGGTTGCCGGCGCCTGGCAGAACGCGAGAACCTCCTCCCGTTGCGCGAGCCAGACGCGCACCTTGGCCTTGAGCACCGGCTCGCGGTTCTTCGAGCCGAGCCCCTTGCCGTGGACGATCCGCACGCAGCGCCGCGCGCGGCGCACCGACTCCCGCAGGAATCCCGCCACCGCTTCGCGCGCTTCGGCGCGCGTCAGGCCGTGCAGATCGAGGTCGTCCTGGACCACCCACTGTCCGCGCCGCAGCTTCCTTAGCACCTGCCGCGGCACGCCTGCCTGAACGAACGACGCCTCGTCCTCGACCTCCGGGTCGAGGGCCCCGCTGCGGCTCTCGGCGAGCGCCGAGTGCTCGTCGAGGAGCGACTGCACCGGAACCGGCGGCGCTTCCCGGCCGGCGTTGACGCGGCGCTTCGGGGCGCGCAGCGGGACGGCATCGCCGACCGCGGCGCGGAAGAGCGCGGCGTCGTCGTCGTCGGGGACGCATGGGAGCGGACGTTTCATGGGCGCTGCCGTCGCCTCGGTCAGCCGAGGCCCTCGAGATACTTCTCGGCGTCGAGCGCGGCCATGCAGCCGGAGCCGGCGCTCGTCACCGCCTGGCGGTAGACGTGATCCTGGACGTCGCCGGCCGCGTACACCCCGGGAACGCTCGTTGCGGTCGCGTCGCCCGCGGCTCCGCCCTTGGTGACGATGTAGCCGCCGGCCATCTCGAGCTGACCGGCGAAGATCGCGGTGTTGGGCGTGTGACCGATCGCGATGAAGAGCCCCTGCACGTCGAGCCGCTCCGGGGCGCCGGCCGCGGGTCCCTGGATGCGGATTCCCGTCACGCCCTTGGCGTCGCCGACCACCTCGTCGAGGACGTGGTTCCACCGGATCGCCACGTTCGCCTTGCCGAAGAGCTTCTGCTGCAGGATCTTCTCGGCGCGGAACTTGTCGCGCCGGTGCACGACGGTGACGCGCCGGGCGATGTTGGAGAGGTACAGCGCCTCCTCGACCGCGGTGTTGCCGCCGCCGATGACCGCGACGTCCTGGCCGCGATAGAAGAACCCGTCGCACGTGGCGCAGGCCGAGACGCCGCGGCCCATGTAAGCCGCTTCCGAGGGCAGCCCGAGGTACCTGGCGGACGCGCCGGTGGCGATGATCAGCGCGTCGCAGGTGTAGACGGCGCTGTCGCCCTCGAGGGAGAACGGGCGCTCCCCCAGGCGGGCGGTGTGAACGTGGTCGAACAGGATCTCGGTCTCGAAGCGCGCCGCGTGCTTCTGGAAGCGCGCCATCAGCTCCGGTCCCTGCACGCCATCGGCGTCCGCGGGCCAGTTGTCGACGTCGGTCGTGGTCGTCAGCTGCCCGCCGGGCGCGAGACCGGTGATGAGGACCGGCTTCAAATTGGCGCGCGCGGCGTACACGGCGGCGGTGTAGCCGGCCGGGCCGGAGCCGAGGATGAGCAGGCGGGAGTGCTTGACGGGCTTGTCGGGCATCGAAAGGGGCGTTTCTCGCGGTCGGGACTGCGCCCGGGATTATAGCGGGGGGGCGCCGCGTGACTTTTGACTCAATTCCGAGGTTACCTGAGCTTTCTTTTCTAAATGATTGTTTTACATTGAGTCGGCGTCTATACTGCCAGTTTGGATGGGACGCGACGGAGCGGAACTGAGCGGCGCGCGATTCGCGTCGACGATGCGACACCGCTGCCGGAGCGCCGACTCGGGCGGGGGCGTCCAGGGTGGATCCGAGATGTGCGCCGGACCGGCCGCCACCTGCATGCTCCGCCGACACGACATGCTCGGGCGTCGCGTCCGCTGGCCGGGTCGGCGGGGTCGGGCCCGAATCTCGCTTGCATGCGAACTGTGTCGCCATTGCGGCGAAACGCGTGCAGGAAGGAAGTTGCGACCGTGCAGTTCGCACTTGACCCGCACGGCGCGATGGGTGGCTCAGTCTGCTAGCATGGATTGAGCGATGAGGAGTGCATCAGTGGTGAGGGGAGAAAAGCGTATGGCGGGTCCAGCGAGTGTTTCAACCCTGCTCTTGCGGAACGTGCCGATCTTCGCCGGACTGCCCGAGAGCCAGCTGCAGCTGCTCACGCGGGTAGTCGGGCGGAAGTCCTATCCGCGCAACTCGACCGTCATCGCGGCCGGCGACCCGACCGACGCGCTGTACATCGTCATCTCGGGGCGGCTCAAGGTCATGATGAGCGACGACGAGGGACGCGAGGTGATCCTCGCCATCCTCAGCCAGGGCGAGTTCTTCGGCGAGATGGGACTGATCGACGAGTCGCCGCGCTCGGCCACGGTGATCGCCATCGAGCCGTGCGAGCTGCTGACGATCAACAAGCTGGACTTCAAGAAGTGCCTGCAGGAGAACTTCGACATCTGCACCGGCGTGCTGAAGGGGCTCGTCCGACGGCTCCGCGAGGCCGACAGGAAGATCGGCAGCCTCGCGCTGATGGACGTCTACGGCCGGGTCGCGCGCCTGCTCATGGAGATGGCCGAGACCGTCGACGGCCAGAAGGTCGTCACCAAGAAGCTGCCGAAGCAGGACATCGCGAAGATGATCGGCGCGTCGCGCGAGATGGTGAGCCGCGTGATGAAGGATCTGCAGACCAGCGGCTACATCGAGGTCAAGGCCGGCTCGATCTTCCTGCGCGAGGCGATGCTCGTGTCGGAGGCCCGCGCGTAGCACCGCGCGGTGCGCAGCGCCGCGGACCTGCCGCGGCGCGCGCGCCCCTTGAGTACACTGCGGGGTGTGAGATCCCCGTCCACCGCCCAGCCCCTCCCCGGGAAGATCGCGGCGCGGCTCCGCGAGGCGAAATGGCTGGCGCTGATCGCGGTCGCGACCTACCTCGCGCTGATCCTCGCGACGTTCGACCGGGCTGATCCGGGCTGGTCGCACAGCGCCGGGGTCGAGCGGATCCGCAACGCCGGCGGGCGGGCGGGGGCGTGGCTCGCCGACCTGCTCCTCTATCTCTTCGGCATCTCCGCGTGGTGGTGGGTGCTGCTGCTCGTGTACGCCGTCCTGTGGGGCTACCGCCGGCTCGACGGCAGCTCGCTCTCCGACCGGCGCCCGTTCATCATCGCGCTGACCGGCTTCTCGATGGTGCTCCTCGCCGCGTCCGGGCTCGAGGCGCTGCGGTTCCACTCGCACCACGCGACCCTGCCGCTCGCGCCGGGCGGGATGCTCGGCGCCGTCATCAGCCAGGTCTTCAGCGCGACCTTCGGCTTCACCGGCGCGACGCTGCTGCTGCTCGCGATGGCGGCGATCGGCCTGTCCCTGTTCATCGGCATCTCGTGGCTCGCCGTGATGGAGCGCGTAGGTACCGGCGCCGAATGGGCCTGGTTCACGGCGATGGCGCTGTGGCAGCGGCGCGAGGACCGCAAGCTCGGCGCGCGGGCGACGGCGGAGCGCGAGCTCCTGGTCGAGGCGGAGAAGAAGCGGGTCGAGGACCACGAGCCGATCCGCATCGAGCCGCCGGTCGTGCGGATTCCGAAGTCGGAGCGGGTGATCAAGGAGAAGCAGGTGCCGTTGTTCCAGGACCTGCCGGATACGCCGCTCCCGCCGCTCGCGCTCCTCGACGAGCCGCCGGCGGACCTCGAGGGCATGAGCCCCGAGACGCTCGAGTTCACCTCGCGGCTGATCGAGAAGAAGCTCCAGGACTTCGGGGTCGAGGTGCGGGTGCTCGCCGCGTACCCGGGCCCGGTCATCACCCGCTACGAGGTCGAGCCCGCGGTCGGCGTGAAGGGCAGCCAGATCGTCAACCTGGTCAAGGACCTCGCCCGCGCGCTCTCGGTGGTGTCGATCCGGGTCGTCGAGACCATCCCGGGCAAGTCGTGCATGGGGCTCGAGATCCCGAACCCGCGCCGGCAGACGGTCCGGCTGGCGGAGATCGTCGGCTCGCAGGCCTACCACGAGCTCCATTCGCCGCTGACGCTCGCGCTCGGCAAGGACATCGGCGGTCACCCGGTGGTGGCCGATCTCGCGAAGATGCCGCACCTGCTGGTGGCGGGGACGACCGGATCGGGCAAGTCGGTCGCGATCAACGCCATGATCCTGTCGCTCGTCTACAAGGCCGAGCCGCGCGAGGTGCGGCTCGTCATGGTCGACCCGAAGATGCTGGAGCTCTCGGTCTACGAGGGCATCCCGCACCTGCTCGTGCCGGTGGTCACGGACATGAAGCAGGCGGCGTCCGCGCTCACCTGGTGCATCGGGGAGATGGAGCGCCGGTACCGGCTCATGTCGTGGCTGGGCGTGCGCAACCTCTCGGGCTTCAACCACCGCATTGCCGAGGCCGAGAAGCGCGGCGAGAAGCTCGACGACCCCAACACGCTCGAGACCGGCACTCCCCAGCCGCTCGGGCGGCTGCCGCACATCGTCGTCATCATCGACGAGCTCGCCGACCTCATGATGGTGGTCGGCAAGAAGGTCGAGGAGCTGATCGCGCGGCTCGCGCAGAAGGCGCGCGCGGCGGGGATCCACCTGATCGTCGCCACGCAGCGGCCGTCGGTGGACGTCATCACCGGCCTCATCAAGGCGAACATCGCGACCCGAATCGCGTTCCAGGTGTCCTCCCGGGTCGACTCGCGCACCATCATGGATCAGCACGGCGCCGAGACGCTGCTCGGGCAGGGCGACATGCTGTACCTCCAGCCCGGCACCGGCTTCCCGCAGCGCGTGCACGGCGCCTTCGTCGCCGACCACGAGGTGCACAAGGTGGTCGAGTACCTCAAGCGGCAGGGCGTGCCCGACTACGTGGACGGGGTGCTCGAGGCGGAGGAGGGTGGCGGCGCGGACGGCGAGCCTCTCGCCGGCGATGCGGAGTCCGATCCGCTGTACGACCAGGCGGTGGAGATCGTGCTCCGGACGCGGCGGCCGTCGATCTCGCTGGTGCAGCGGCATCTGCGCATCGGCTACAACCGCGCCGCGCGGCTGCTCGAGCAGATGGAGCACGCCGGGCTCGTCTCGACGATGCAGTCGAACGGCAACCGCGAGGTGCTGGTGCCGAGCCGGGCCGAGTAGGCCGGGCCGCGAACGCGAGTCGCGCCTTGTCACGAGCCCTATGGATCGTCGCCGCCGTCGCCTTGGGCCTGACCGGGGTGGCCCGGGCGGGCGGGTTGGACCGCCTGAACGAGTTCATGAGCTCGACGCTGGCCGCGACCGGCGAGTTCGAGCAGCGCATCTACAACCGCGAGCGGAAGCTCGTGCAGGAGTCGCGCGGCACCCTCGCTTTCCAGCGCCCGGGCCGGTTCCGCTGGGCCTACTCGAAGCCGTATCCGCAGCTCATCGTCGGCGACGGCGCCCGCGTCTGGGTGTACGACGAGGACCTGAACCAGGTGACGGTGCGCAAGCTCGACCAGGCGCTCGGCGCGACGCCGGCGGCGCTGCTCGCCGGCGCCAACGACGCCTTGAATGCGTTCACGCTCGTCGACAACGGCGCCCGGAACGGGCTGGAATGGGTCGAGGCGATTCCCCGGGACCGGGACTCGACCTTCGAGCGCATCCGCATGGGCTTCGGCCTGACCGGCCTCGAGCGGATGGAGCTCACCGACACTTTCGGTCAGACGACCGAGCTCAGCTTTCGCGCGCTCCGGCGCAACCCGCGCGTCGACCCGGGCCTGTTCCGCTTCGCGCCGCCCAAGGGCGCCGACGTCGTCGGCGACAAGTGAGCCCGCCGGGCCGCCCCAAGGGCGAACCCCGAGCGCGTCGCGCGAGGGAAGCCCAATGACCGGCCTCTTCGACGAGCCCCGCCCGCGAGCGCCGCTCGCCGATGCCCTGCGCCCCAAGACCCTGGACGAGGTGGTGGGGCAGGAGCACCTGCTCGGCCCCGGCAAGCCGCTGCGCCTCGCTTTCGCGTCGGGCAAGCCGCATTCGATGATCCTCTGGGGCCCGCCGGGCTCCGGAAAGACGACGATCGCGCGCCTCATGGCCAAGGCCTTCGACGCGGAATTCATCGCGCTCTCGGCGGTGTTCTCCGGCGTGAAGGACATCCGCGAGGCGATGCAGGCCGCCGAAGCCGAGCTCGCGCGCACGGCGCGGCACACCATTCTCTTCGTCGACGAAGTGCACCGCTTCAACAAGGCGCAGCAGGACGCCTTCCTGCCCTTCGTCGAGCGTGGCGTGGTCACCTTCGTGGGTGCGACGACCGAGAATCCGTCCTTCGAGGTGAACAGCGCGCTGCTTTCACGTGCTGCCGTCTACGTTCTCGAGCCCCTGACGCCTGAGGATCTCAAAGCCATTCTGTCGAAAACGGAACTGGAGATCGACGAAG
>Ga0299906_10002854_pt1 | contig 14279 bp, 9 predicted proteins | sample RVTome_14_FD_200259 | JGI IMG/M metagenome (GOLD analysis project Ga0299906, IMG submission 200259) | Soil microbial communities from uranium-contaminated site in the Upper Colorado River Basin, Wyoming, United States - RVT145D125 (version 2) ... | reverse complement strand
GGTTCAAGCGACAGCTGAGGTAACAGGACAAAAGCCGCGCCGCGAGGGAGAGCGTCGCCATGGACGACTCTCGACCGTCGAACGAAGAGGGGAGGGCGACGTGGAGGAAGCCGAACGTCTCGCCCGCCTCCTGGAGCGCGGTCGCGACCTCGTGGGTTCCGTCGGCGTGGGCGATTACTTCCAAAAAGCTCCTGGTCTCGAAGAGATTCGCGAGGATAGTGCTGGAGCTTCGAAGCGCTTCTCCGGCGGCGGCGGGCTGGCCGGGCAGCTCGGCAAAGGTATCGAAATGCGATCCTTCGAGGGAAACGAGCGCGATCCGGGCGGCCTCGCAGCCTACCCGCCGGGAGATCTCCTGGAGAGCGGCTTCGCAGAAAGTGACGGTGTCCGGGACGGTGCAGTGAAGCCGCGCCAGGCCCACGGGGAATGGCTCGAGCGAATGAGTCGTGGCTTCGGGACGCGGACCGCCGTGGTTTCCGGGCTCATCGAGCTCGATAGCGGTGTCCTGTCGATGACCTACCGAACCTCCCCAGCGGTTCACGCGTCACCTCCTTCGCCCCCGGCGGGATTTCTCGTCCCCTCACATAGTATGGACGTCTAAAAGAAAACGTTTCACTTCTATCGGGAAGTTTCGGGGAAAATCCGGCGCAACCGGGGGTTAGCTCGGAAGGACGCGAAAAACGTAGGTGGCCAGGGGCTCGCGCTGCCCGTCGGCGGTGACGCCGCTCAGAGAAAGGACATAGTCTCCAGCGGGCAGCTGATCGCGGGCGACCCGCAAGCGGACGAAGAAGCGTCCCCCCCTCGGCCCGGCCACGAGTCCATCGCGGGTGAAGAGCGTGCGCCCGTCGGCATCGGCGAGCGAGGCGGTATACGTTGGGTAGCCGCCGGATTCGAGCTCCAGCTCGAGCTCCACGGTATTGATGTCCGGGCCGAGGTTGATTCTTGGGAGGCTCCCGTCCCCCCGGAGAGAGGCGGAATCAAGCTGAAAACGGGCGATATCGTTCCAAATCCAGGTGTTTAGAGAGACGACGACCGCGGCCAATACCGCCGCCGCCGCCGAAAGCTTCCAGAAGAGGGGGTAAGTCGAGGTGCTCCTGGTCGGCGCGGCCTTCCTCCTCAGCTCGCGGGCGAGCTCGATCCGCAGCACACGGTCGGCAGCACCCTGCGCGAACCTGCGGTCGAACTGCAGCGCCTCCTTTGGAGACAGCCGCCCCGCGAGATAGTCGTCGATTACCTCGTCCTCGAGCGCGAGCAAAAGCTCGGCAAAATCGGGGTCGGAGACGATCCGAAGCTCGATGGCCTGGCTGTCGGTCTCGGAGCTGTCTCCCAGGAGGTACGCCCTGAATTCTGCCTCCCGATCCTCGTCAGCCATCGTTCGTCGAACGCCCTTGTCCTTTATGAAGAATCGGAGAATCCGTTTCACCGGCGGTGTTCTCCATGCACCGGAGAAGGCATGCCTTCAGTCGAGCTCGAATTCGGTGGACCCGCAGTCTCATGACGCTTCCGTCGATGCCCAACTTCGCCGCGAGAGCCTTTCGATTGAGGATCTTCAGGTCTTTTTCGTTCTCGTAGTAGCGAAGGATGAGCTCGCGCTGGTCGTCGGGGAGTGTGGCGAGGCATTGTTCGAAGCAATGTTCGGGAAAGTGCGTCTCCGAGTCGTGTCCGGCCGCCGGCAAGAATCGCGCTTCATCGATGGGTACGGCGGGCGGGTTTCTCGTGGCTTCGTGGAGCACGTTTTTGGCCACACCGTAGAAATAGCGGGCCGGGTCCCCTTCGAAGGTTTCTTTGACCTCGACCACCTTTTCGGCGACTCGGCTGATGGTCTCGTCGGCAAGGTCCTCGGGAACGTGAGCCCCGCGGTTGATGAACACCTGGATGAGACGCCGGCGCAGAGAGCGATATTTGTCCTCGGCGGCCTCGCGATCCTCGTCGAGCCAGCTCAAGAGCAAGTCGAAGTTCTGCGTGCGCTCGCCGCGGTCCCGACCCACGACGCGGAATTCTAGCAGAGTAAGTGGGATACCGGCCTGTGCGGTCTTCATCTCCAATCGCCCTGGAGCTCGAATCCAGCCCAGTAGAACGGACGTTGATAGCGCTTCGCGCTCCAGAGGCTCGTCTGAGCTTCCCGCAGCGATTCCGAGGCGGTCTTTCCATCGAACAGGCCCTTGTAGAACAGCTTCATCAGGTCGGCGGTGGCTTCGTCGTCCACCTTCCACGACGTGGCCAGGACCGACGGGGCGCCCGCATACATGAACCCTCGCACCAGGCTGAAGAGCCCCTCGCCGCGCACTTCCTTTCCCAGGCCGGTCTCACAGGCGCTCAGGACCACGAGGTCGACGGGGAGCTTCAGGTTGTAGATGTCATTGAGGCGAAGAAACCCGTCTCTTGACTTGCCGTTCTCGTCGACGAGAGACAGGACCAACCCGGAGAGAGCGGGCCGCTCGTCGTCGAGGATTCCGTGAGTCGCGAAATGAACCACGCGGAAATCCTGAAAGTCGGCGCCGGTAACCCATTCGCGACTCGCGAGGAGACCGGTCACGACCTGGACCTGGCCTTCCGGCGCCAACGCGGCGATCTCGAACGCCTCTCGGCGGCTCGCGAGCAGGCGCGGAAAGTCGTATCGCGCCGTGCGCGGACCGCCCGCGTGGGGAGGGAGGACTCCACCCGTATCCAGTCTCGGGTCATCCGTCTCGTAGACCGGGTCGGCCACTACCGCGACCCATCTCGCGAAGCTGCGTTTCGACCTCTGGGACCGGAGGTTGGGCACGATCGAGACCGAGGGGAGCCGAACGATCTCGAGTCGGGTGATGAGGGGAGCGTCGTCATCGGGAAGCGTCAGCGCTCCGAACGGGACGTAGCTGAGGGCCCCGTCGGCGACGATGAGGAGTCTCGGCTTCTCGAAGAGCCCCTCGATGGGGTCGAGAAGGATCCGGGAGAGGCTGGAGACGGCGGCTTCGCCCGCGCTCCCGCCGGGCGACCTCAGGAATCGATGAGCCTGACGAGCGATCTCCTCGATCCGAGCGCGAGGCGGGAGAACGTACACCCGGTGCCCCTCTCGGGTCACCGACCAGACGAAGCTCCTTTCCGCTCCGAGAGTGTAGGCCAGCAAGCGAGTGCTTTCGTCCAGAATCGAGGTTCGCACCTCGCTCAGCGAGACGGTTTGGGGCTGAGTGAGGTCCGCGTAGTGAGGGCTTCGCGCTCGGATTCCGGCCTGGAGCCTGTCGTACTCGGCCGTCATGGAGTCCACTTCGGCCGACAGTTTCTTCACGGTCTCGCGATCGGAATCGGAAGAGAGCAAGAGTTGCTCTCTGGCGGCCTCATTGAGCCGACTTCGCAGAGCCCGCTCCTCGGCGACCAACGCCGGCTCGATACCCTCCTGAATCGACAGGCGCGCCTCTTCGAGGCTCTCCAGAAGAGTCCGGGCCCGGGCGCGCTCCGCCGCCGAGAACGCCATGGCGTCGAATCCCTTTCGTGGATCCGCCTGGTGCAGACGGAGGAGGAGGTCGATGTAGAAGGAGTAGCGGTCGTAGACCGAGGCGAGAAACGAGCTCCGGAGCTCCGGGCTCGCGACATTGGCCCGCAGCGACTCCACGATCGCGAGCGAGCGTTCTACCTCGGAGAGAGCTTTCTCGATCTCTCCGGCATCGCGATGGGCCTCGGCCATCTGGTACAGGGCGAGGGCCTCTCCCGTGGGGTCGGCGGCCACGCGGCTCAGCTCCCGGGCCTCGTCGAAAAATTCCATCGCCCTTTGCGTTCGATCGAGCCGCCGAAAAAGACTGCCGGCCTCGATCAGGGTGTGCGCGCGACCCCTGGGGTCCGACGCGGCCGGTTTCAAGGCGATCGCTCGTTCGAAGTGCCGGAGGGCGTTCTCGTAGTCGCCTCGTTGCCGATAGAGAAGGCCGAGCTGGGTCAGCACGTCGGCTTCGAGCCTCCGGTTGCGCAACTCCCGAAAGATGCGGAGGGCCTTCTCGTAGTTGCCCAGGGCTTCGGTCTCCCGCCCGAGATCGAAATGACACTGACCGATTTCGAGAAGCGTCGCCGCTTCCCGGCGTCGTAGCTGGAGGCGCTGATTCAGCTCGAGAGCCTGGTTGTAGTAGCGAAGGGCGGTCTCTTTCTCGCCCATGTCGAAGTAGACCTGCCCGATGGCGTTCAGGACCGTCGCCTCGCCGGCGCCGTCGCCGAGAGGCTTCAGGAGGCGGCGGGACTCCTCGAATCGCTCGAGAGCCTCCTCCGTCTCCCCCAGACGGGAGTGAAGCTGTCCGATGACCCGTACCGCCTGAGCTTCACCGCTTGGGTCTTTGATCTCCCGATATACGCGCGCCGCCTTTTCCAACGACGGAAGCGCGCGGTCGCGCTGCTCCATCATCGTGGCCGCCATGCCGAGGTGAAGCTGCGCTCTCGCCTCCATCGAGGGGTCCGCCGAGCGGACTGCCCATTCCGCCGACCTCTCGAGGAAGCGAATCGCATCGCGCATGTGGCCGAGGGAGTACTGGAGGTAGCCCAGGTTGAAGAGGGCCAGCGTTCGCTCGGGGTCGCTGTTCGCGAGCTCGGCGGCCGCGAGCGCCTCCTCGAAGAGGGGAAGCGCGAGATCGTTCTCACCCCGCTGGTGAAGGACAGCGCCGAGTCGGTTCGCCGCGCGGGAAACCAGAAGAGGGGAGTCGACCCGACGGGCAATGCTCAGGGATTGCTCGTATTGGTCGAGAGCCTCATCGAGGTCTCCCTGGCGCTCCTGGATCTCACCGAGAACGACGCGCGCGCGGACCTCCTCGGCGCGCTCTCCGGCGGCTCGAAAGAGGCCGGCGGCCTCGGAATACTTCCGCGATGCCGCCCGGATCGATTCCGCCGTGCCCTCCGCGCGGAGCCGGTTGGCCTCGAGGACGAGTGTGTGGGCCCTTTCGATCCGTTCGGGGCGAACGCGGATTCGGAAGGAGTGAAACCAGAAGGCCAGGCCCAGGCCCGAAACCAGCAAGGCGGCGCCGATGGCGGCCCGCAGTACTCCCCGCCGTCGAGGGAGCGCTCCCGGGCCGTCCGTCATGTCGCCAGGGGCGCAGTCTACACCTTATTGGTAATAGCCCTCCGGCGGGTTCTTCATGGTCGACCTGCAGGCCTTGCCTCGGTGAGTTCCGGCATCGACGTCCCTGTGAGTTCCGGCATCGACGTCCCGGTGAGTTCCGGCATCCACGTCCTTCGCCAGAAGCGAGGTCGGTGGCCGCCAACGCGGCTCCTCGGGTCTCACCTCTCGTCCGTTTCGAGCGAGAACGAGACCCTCGCCGGCTTTCGTTTCGCGGACGTTCGCGCTCTGATCGCGGCGCATGCGGATGGTCGCCGTGAGGTAGGCCTCCAGGAAATGGCGCCACCTTGTGCGCTCGGCGAAAGCCAGGTTCCGATACTCGGGCAAGTAGTCGGCGGAGGACCAGGGGAAGTAGATGGAGAGCCCGTGGGAGTGCTGGAAGTCGGCCCCGATGGAGTCGGAGAGCGGGACCGCGGCGCGGACGGCGTCCATCACCTGGTGGCTGGCGCTGCAGATCTGTTCGGCGCTCCCATTCGGCGCCCGCGAACAGAATCGGAGGAGCTGCTCGGCGAAATCGTAGAGGTCGACGTAGCGGTCGCACTTGTAGGATTGGGCGTTCCAGTGAGCGAGCACCACGGCGTCGCGCAGCGTACGGTCGCGGTCGGCATAGGGATCGCGCGCCGTTCTCTCGAACCGACCGAGCTCGACTCCTTCCTCGAGACCGTCGGAGGCCAGTCGAGCGAGAGGCGCGGTCAGAGCCCGGGCGAGAGAGAAGACGGCATCCGCGACGGGATCGAGCTTATCGAGCTCGCATACGGAAATGTCCGTCGAGATGCCCGCCAACTGATAGTCGCGATAGAAGTCGAGATACCGTCCCGCGATGGCGCTCGCGACCTCTGTTTCGGATCCTTCCGGATTCGCGCCCACCGCCTGGAGCACTCGGTGGTACGGCCAGCCGGTCTCGAGGACCAGGCTCTCGGAGGCCACGAGGTACCGTGCCGAGCCCCGCATCTCGTAGGCGACCTCGATGGCGCTCATCTGGCAGCTGTCCATTCCCAGGATGTCGATTTTCGCTCCCGGGCGAACCTTCTCCTGGAGGAGAGCCTTCGTCTTGTCGAGCACCTTCCCGAGCACGGGAATGCTGAGAGTGGTGGTGGGGTCGGCATCGGCCAGGAAGTCTCCCACGGCTCCGCTGCCGTGTCCCGAGAGAATGACGAGGTAGTGCTCCGTCGGCGGAAGCTCCCGGATACGCTCCGTGAGGAAGCGCTCGACGAGAGCCGAGGCCGTGAGGCCGCCCGAGTCCGCTGAATACTCCGTCGTCTCGATTCGTTCGAGGTCGCCGTCGGCCTCGGCAGGGGGAGCCAAGCCGGGGGCCACGAAATCGTAGCGGCGCGGGCGCTCGCGGGGCGGGTCGAAGAGCACCGCGAGGTTGAGGGCCTCATGAACGAGCGGTGAGCTCGCGGCCTTCTTCATCTCTTGAAGGCCCCAGACCATCTCGTCCGAGAGATCGTTGTCGCCCGCGAGGTAGATGAGCGCGGTCCATTTCTTGTCGCTGGTTGCGGCTTCGACAGTCATGGCAAGTCCCCTTCTGTGAGATCGCCCTCTGGCGTCTCGTGCTTCAGGAAATTAGACGGTCGTTTACGATGAAATTGGCAACCGACACCTGGAACTTCTCTCGAACATCCTTTCGAAGCTCGGAAGGCGTAACACGGTTCAGCCACGGCGTCGGATTTCGACGCGATGAGTCTCGGTGTCGAAGAGATAGTCGAACCCGAGCCTTTTCACGAGGAGCTCGACGTCTCCGCGGACCACGTCTCTCACCCCTTCGACGCCGTCGAAGAGCTCGGCGTCGATGTCGATGACCTCCCCGAGCACGACCACCTCCGGGGGGATCGGGGGCTCTACCCGCTCGGCGCCTTCGATCTCGCCCTTGCGGACCAGCTGCATGAAGCGCTCCCAGGGAAAGTTGGACCCGGGGTCCCTCCGGCGAGCCGGATCCAGGAAAGCGTGGGTGCAGACGTACCGGATCGGATAAAGGCCCCGCCAGTACTGGACCCAGCGGGCCGCTTCCTCGACCTGCCAGTGGCTGAACAAGTCGTCACGTCGAACGGTATTCACGAGCTCGATCCCGAATGAGCGCGAGTTGACGTCCGCCCGGCCGTCCGCAGGGAAGGCGACGCTTCGCCGCACGTGCCAGCCCTTGTGCTCGTCTCGTACCATGCGGATGGACTTCGGAGGTTCGCCCGCCCGTTCGTTGTCCGGGATGATGACGTGGGCGCTCGCGCCGCTTTGAACGTTCGTGAACCAGCTGACCGCGCCCTGGGTCGTGGACCCGGCCGTGGCGTGAATGACGACGGTGTCGACGGGATCGTACTCGCGCAATCCGCGATTGGGTGACTCGACGAAGGTGTGAAGCGGCGGAGGGACGCTCCTTCCGAGCGAGTCGTCCAGTTCCTCCAGTTTCTTCAGGGCATCGGCGATGGCCATCGACGGTCTCCTCGAGAGCCTGGCGTTGCACGGCCCGTGCCATCCGCAAAGTCGAGTTGTCTCTCGGAAGCCCGCGCGGAGAGCCTCATCGAGAGCCGCGCGGGCCCGGGAGATGTAGCCGGCGAGGCTACAGTCGTTCGTCGCGCAACGAAAGCGAGCTCACCCGGCTTCCACCTGGTAGCTCACTTTGGCGAAGGTGTTCTTGTGCGACACCAGGCCGTGTTTCACGCCGAGATCGTCGAACACGTCGTCGAAAGAGCCGGCGACGTAGATCAGCTGGTCGTCCTGGTTCATCTTCAGGATTCTGGCGATGAGACCCATCGAGAAGTCGGCTGCCGCGGTCGCGAGAGCGATGAGCGGCTGCCCGGCGCCGGTGATACCCAGCAGGTTGTCGCGGAAGCTCTTGAACGTGGCATCGTCCCGGATCTCCTGGATCACCTGGCCCGCGTCTCGAAGCTCCTGGTCGGACTCGACGACCATGATGCGGTAGTCCAGATACCTGGGGATCGTTCCGACCGGGTTCCGGTAGATGGCGAGCCCGCTGGGGCCCAACTGGAGCGCCTCTCCATCGGCGATGTCGTCGAAGGTCTTGATGGTGAGCGCCATCGGCTCGGGGCTCACGCCGTCGGTGACCAGGGTCACCAGGTAGATGTCACCTCTCCCGACGTCTCGTACGTCGATGACGAACACCTCCTTCAGCGACATCCTGACGTTGGCAATGGAGGGATCCATGCTCAAGGACTCGAGCGACTCGAGGACCTTCGGCGGCAAATCTCCACGCGCGGTCGATTCCCGCAGCGCCTCGCTCGGTCGATGCACGATATCGGGTACCGGTTTGTAGCTCATGAGAACCTCCTGTGATTCGCCGCTCGGGTCCGAGACGGAAAACGCTCGCCCTGCCGCCTCGCGAGCCTACGTGTGTACCGCTTGTTTCCCATCCAGTCAATGTACTCGAGGGCGAGCCCTCGACTATTTCTCATCTTTCTCATCTGGCGGCAGCGCATTGGTCGATTCGGTGAATGGCTTCAGAAACTCGACCACCGCGGTCGCGATCTCCCGCCACTCGGCTCTGTCCCACCACTTGACGTACCGCTGAAACTGGCGAAGGGTGGAGAAGACAGGAAACGATCCCTTGCCCATCAGGTCCACGATGGCTTTGCAGTGATCGAGGACATGCTCTTTGAGCTGCGCGCGGTCCTTGGTTTCGTCGGTCCGAGCCGCCGCGAGCATCTCCAGCTCCGCGAGCGAGCTGTGCGCCCAGGCAATGCTTTCGCTCGTGGGCCCGGCCAGATCCTTGTTCGCGTTCGACCTGGCAAGGGCCCACCAATCTCCCTCCGTCGGCTGCTGCAGGATCGAGCAGAGAGACAAAAGCTGGGTCGCCGTCCAGTGATTGTTCGGGTCGAGCTTCATGGCTCGCTCGTACCAGCCGCGGGCCTCCTCCAGTTGGGCGCCCGCTTTCGCCAGGTCGTCACGGCCGAATCGAATCTGGGCCGCGCGCTTCGCGCTCGCGCCTCTCAGGCCGTAGCACCTGGCCTGCTCCATCCGGTCGGCGAGCCTCTGCCCCGAGGAAAACTCACGCTCCCAGCGGTCCAGACGAGTCGTGACCTGCTGGAAGGATTCCTCGGTTTCCTTGGGCCCTCCTCGCTCCGCCTTGTCGAACGCGACGTCGATGGCCTTTTGGCGCTGACGATCCCGAAACGCCGTTACCTGTCTTTCGAAGTCCGGAGGGAGGGCGGCATAAGCCACGAGGCTCGCCCAGTCGTGATTGGAGTTCGAGTCGGTCTTCAAGCGGTGACGAAGCTCGTGGATGGTCTGCCGGGGATCGTCTCCTCTCAAGAGCCGGCTGTAGAGCAGGGAGGTTATCGTGACGGAACCTTGTTTGGTGAGCGGGAACTGGGAGGCCAGCACCCACGGAATTCCATAGGCCTGGAGGTCGTGCGCGATGCTTCCTCCGGGAATGAGCAACGAGCCGACGTTTCCACTGTCGCAGGTCATGAGGGTCACGACGGCGGGCGGCGAGCTGGTTCCGCCGTCTTCCTTCGTCGCCTGGAGGGCCTGGGCAAGCCGTTTGCCGTCGACGACGTCGGGGCGGCTCCGATCGTTCTGCGCGCAAAGCGCGAGCCCCCACCGCGTCTCGCCCGCCTCCTCGAAGGAGGCTCCGTGTGCCAGGACGTGAACGTGGGTGTAGTCGCTTTCCGAGCAGGCCTTGCGGATGTCCTCGAGGCTGGCGTTGTTCAGCAGCGTCAGGTGATCGGACAGGAAGTGGACCCGTTTCTCGGGCGTTTCCTCCCACCTCACCCACGGCTCGAGGGCCTCGCGGATCGCCTGCAGGTGCGCCTGGGCGGGAACCGTCGAGCTACCGGTCGCGGCGGAGACGAAGAGAATGCGGGGCTTGCGGTCCCACTCCACCTTCATCGGACGGCCGCGCCGGACCTCGCGAGTCATCGCGATGGGAACGCTGCGTTGCAGAAGCAGCGGAAGCCCCTCGCCCGGAAGACCCTGCGGTGAAGTCGAGAGCTCGAAGGGGATCAGCGCGAGCTCCGAGCCGGAGAGGACCACCCGGAGGTGGATGATTCCGTTGCCGTTCGTCTCGGTTCGCGCCAGCTCGCTCGAGAGCGTGGGAATTCGTCCGAGAATGCGTCCGACGATGGAGCCCAGCTCCATGACCTCCGCTTCGCGGGTCTTGTCGCTGATGGCGGTCGCCGTCGCCAGGCGGCCGCCGCTCTCGATGTATCGGAGCCGTTCCAGTCGATTCTGGAGCTCGCGCTGCTCCAGCTCGATGTTTACCGTCACCGGCGCTTCGTCGCCGCACAGCACGAGGTACGGGGTCAGCGGCGACAGCAGCTGGTTGTGGATCGGACCCGCCCTGAGGAGCTCGAGCTTCACCGATTGAATGCCCGCCATGAAATCACCTCCGCCTGAATTTGGAGCCGGCCACGGTCTCGAGGGTGACGCCGTCCTCGCCCTCGTCTCCAACGTGGCAGAGCTCACCCAGGACTCCCTCGGGTCGCGAGCTGATCTTGACCACGGTGGAACGCGTCAGAATCAATGGGTCCCTGCCGCCGTTCGGTCCCGGGATTGACGTTTCATCGAGCTCCTCCATTCGGCCCGCGCTCATGGCGTCGAAAACGTCTGCGAAGGCCGCTTCGTCCGACAAGACTCTGTCGGTGAAGCGGAGAAGTCGGACCCAGGTCCCGCAGTTGTAGTAGAAACGATCCACGTCCGCGTCGATGCGGATGGCGCGCTCGAGATGGGTGTGCCCGGTCACGATGAAGTCGACGTCCTTCCCGACGCGGCCGGTGACGCGGTGGAACGTCTCGTCGCGAGTCGCGGGGTCGAACGTGGGATCGTCCTCGAGCCAGTCCTTGAGGGCGCGGCGGAGCGCTTGGACCTTGTCGATCCCGCGCAGGCGGTCGACGACCATCCCCGACCAGCCCAGCGTCTCCCCCGATGCCGGCTCGGCGGAGCTTCGACCGGCGGCGAAATTTCGTTCGACCGCGAGAAGCTCGTCCTCGAGGGTGCCTCGAGGTCTGGCTTCTCCGACCGCCGCCCGAAGGCTCGGCCCGAGGAGTTGCTCGAGGGCCACCTCGGCGGCGGCTCCGGAATCGGAGACCGCCTCGATGCCCGGGGAGTCGTCCGAGAGAAGCTTCCCGGTCTTGAACGCTCCTCGGATCTTGCCGCCGAGGATCGGCAGCACGCTCGAGACCTGCCGCACCAGCTCCGGGTCGAGGACCAGGAGCACGGGCGCCACCGCCTTGGTCTCCGGCTTCAGCAGGTCTACGAAGGGGTGCTTTCTCTTGACGGCGTTCATGACGTCGACCACGAGGCGAGTGCCCGGGTTGGGCGTCCACTCCGAGAGTGGGACCGGGCGATCGGCGTTGATGGCGCTCGCCAGCCGGGCCAGGAGGTCGTAGTCGACCGCGTTCCAGTCGTCCACCTCGTTTCCGTGGGTGCAGAGAACGCGGGCTTTGCCCACGCGACAGGCGTGGCCGCCTCCACGGGTGGAGAAAGAGATTCGTCCTTGCGCGGCGTCGTCGCCCTCGGCCAGCCGCCGGCGGATCGAGTACTCCACGTGAGGCAGCGCCATCTCCAGGTCGTGGTTTCCGAGCACGATCACCAGAGAGCGGTGCCTGGTCTTGACGAACTCCGCGAGCGCATCCCAGACGGGGGAGAACGCGGGGTCGCGATAGATGCGATCCATCATCGAAACGGCGTCCTCCATGGCGATATAGCCACGGATGTCTTCGGCCAGAGAGTCGATGACGTCTCCGTTCAACACCAGCGCCACTTCCTCCTCGGGCTCCTCGGGCCGAGCCCGGGTGAGGGAGCGGATGAGCCGCCCCAGACGGGCGCCCTGGTGGAAGATCTGGAAGCCTGGACGCCCGCCCATGTGGATGTCGGAGACGACGTACAGCTCGTCATAGCGCGGTAGCGCGGTGAGCATCGAGACCTCCTCGGAGAGCGCTTTGGGCAGTGCAAAGTTCGTACCCATGCGCGAAAACTCTGGAAACTCGGGAGGATTGCCGTTTTCGAAGGGCGTGCGGCCCGGCGAGTGTAGCTGAGCCGGCTACAGCGAGGAGCTTCGAGCACACGCCCGAGCGAGACGTCGACGCCCGGGCGTAGAGGGAGTTACCGTGCTTCAGGCCGGAGGACACCGATCTGGAACAGAGGTTGCTTGTCGGTTCGGAAGATCAGAAGAAAAGGAGACTGACATGCCCGAATTGAGACCGATCTCCCACGCGCTCGGAACTCTTCCCAACCTCGGAATCTCCGGAAGCGAGGTCGATCTGCTCGCGAGCGGAATCGAAACGTTGTCGCAGAAGCCTCCGGTACTGAAGACCGGGGACTTCGACAATGCCGGGGCCGAGGTGCCTCTGCCCGAGGCCGAGGGCTCCGCGACGGCGATCTTCGAGCGGATCATCGACGAGAGCGACCTTCTGCCGGTGTTCTTTCTGGAGCAGGGCGCGCGGACGCAGCGTTCGGTGGCGCGGGTGGTTCTGACCAAGCCTCACACCGTCGACGGCCACACCTTTCCCCAGGGAACCGGCTGGGCTACGGGTTTTCTGGTGTCGCCCACGCTGTTCCTTACGAACAATCACGTCATCCCCGACGCGGCTTTCGCCAAGAAGATCCGGATTCAGTTCAACTTCCAGCTGGGCCCGGACGGAACCGAACAGACCACGGAGTCGTTTCACCCGGCGTTGGGCGACGTGTTCCGGACCAACCCGTCGTTGGACTACACGCTCATCCGTCTGCGGGCGAACCAGATCACGGACGCCGCCGCGGCCGCGTCGCTCGTGAATCCCGGCCAGCGCTGGGGCTTCATCCCGCTGAACCCCTCGCCGGTCTTCCGCCAGAAGCAACACTTCAACGTCATCCAGCATCCGAGCGGCCGGCGGAAGGAAGTGGCGCTCCAGAACAATGAAGTCGAGAAGCTCTTCCAGAACACCGTCCGTTACACGGCGGATACCGAGCCTGGCTCCTCCGGTTCACCCGTCTTCGACAACCTCTGGGAGCTGGTGGCCCTCCACCACGCGGGTGGGGACCAGGACCCGTCCACGGGGAAGTGGCTCAACAACGAGGGTATTCGCATCGATCGGGTCATCGAAGACCTTCGCGCGGCCTTCGAAAACGGCCGGCCGGACGTTCTGGACGAGCTCGGAATTCGAGATTGAGACCGGCCCGAGGGTCTACTCGGGAAGTCGCTCGATAGGTGAGCTCTGGAGGAGCGGCCTCAGGCGGTCGAGCTGCTCTACGGTGCTGCTCACCATCCAGGGTTGCCCGAAGGATTTCGCTTTCGCGAAATAGGCGTCTCCATTTTCGTCGTCGCCGAGTCCGTGGGCCGCTTCGGCCTGCGAGGCGAGGAGCCAGTACCGTTCTTCGTTCGCCCGCTCGCCCTCCGGCAGCTTCGCGAGCGCCGCTTCACAGAGCGCCAGGACGCTCTTTCGTACCCGCCGGGCGAGAACGAAATCGGCGATGGCGTCCGCGAGATTCGAGACCGTCGCTCGGGTATTCAGGAGGAAAGCGTAGTTGATCCCGTTGTAATAGTCGCCGAGCAGACTGAATCCTTTCTCATGGGCGGAAACGGCACGGTCGAGGGAATCGCGGTCCTTCGACAGCTCCCAGAGACGCTTGTGGACCGCCCCCCAGAGACCGAGGGTCTCGGGGTCATTGGATTCCAAAGGATGCAGCTGGTTCAGAATCGTCTTCGCTTCCTCGAGCGATTCGAGCGCAGTGGGCTGCCTGGATTTGTAGGTGACGAGGGCGAGCTGCTGGATCACGTGCGGGTCCTTGGGCGCAAGCCGGTGAACCGCTTCGAGGAGCGCCTTGGCCGCCTGAAAGTCGCCTCGAGCCTTGGCGGCCGCCACCTGCTCCATGAGCATCGCCAACGTGGGGTTGTCCTTCTCCGTCTCCGCGCTCTCCGCAACCGCTGCGCGGGCTTCTTCGGCGGACCCCTTCACCGGGGGAACGAGAGGCCGAAGGAACGTGTAGACGGGGCTATCGACCTCTTCGATCTTCATGATGGTATCGATCTTCGCTTGAAGCTTGTTCCGAAACTCCAGGGCCACCTCGATGTCGAGCGCCTTGCCGTCGTGGCGATACTTCATGATCGAAAGGTGGTTGACGTCGAAGGGGAGCTCGAACTGCTCCTCGGCGATGATGACGGTGCGGTAGGGGCGAAGCGCGTGGCGAACGCCGAGCTCATAGGCGGCATTCACGTTCGCCGTCGACAGATCGGCCACGACCAGGTCCGCCGCCAGAAGCTCTTCGTACATGGGGACGTCGA
>Ga0299906_10002853_pt1 | contig 14280 bp, 11 predicted proteins | sample RVTome_14_FD_200259 | JGI IMG/M metagenome (GOLD analysis project Ga0299906, IMG submission 200259) | Soil microbial communities from uranium-contaminated site in the Upper Colorado River Basin, Wyoming, United States - RVT145D125 (version 2) ... | reverse complement strand
CTTTCATCCACGAAAAACAAGGGCTCCGGGGATGTCAGCGAAAAATACACTTGCCGCACTTCTTCTGGCCGTCGCATTCTGCGTCCTGGCATCCTGCGCGCAGCAACCCGCCGCGCCCGTCACCCCTGTCACCTCTGCCACCCCTGTCGCCGACGCCGGGCCCGATCGCAGCATCCTGTGGGTGCGCGACTCCGCCGAGTACGCCGCTCTTGCGCTGCAGGCCTATACCTCCGCGACCAAGGACCTGCGCGGCATGATCGACGATCCCTTGTGGAGCGCGCTCCCGGAACAGACGAATGCAAGCGGGCTCCCGCCCGCGATCATTTTCGATGTCGATGAAACGCTGGTCACGAACGTCCTGTTCCAGGCGGAACTCGAGCCGCCGTTCACGAACAGCAAGCTCGACCAGTGGAACGCCTCCACCACGGCTGTGGCCGTGCCGGGCGCAGCCAGGTTTGTGAAGTTCGCCCGGGCGGCCGGCGTCGAGGCCTTCTTTGTAACCAACCGTCCCTGCGAGCCCGCGGACGAGGATCCCTGCCCGCAGAAGGACGGCACCATTGAAGACCTGAACGAAGCCGGAATTCCGGCCGATGAATCGAACGTGTTGATGGCGAATGAAAGACCGGAATGGACGCGCGAGAAAAAGGCGCGCCGCGACCTCATCGCGCAGAACTTTCGCGTGATCATGCTGATCGGGGACGATCTCGGCGATTTCATCCCGTGCACGCGTGCCAGGGCGGCAACGCCGTGCCCGGAGGGCGCCACGCAGAAAAGCCGCAAGCGCGACACGGAGAGGTATGCGGCATACTGGGGCAACGGCTGGTACGTGGTGCCGAACCCGATGCACGGTTCCTGGACCACGGTGGAATGACGGGGATGTTCGGAGTGGTCTCATTTTGGGAGGTCGATTGCCCGCAGTGCGGGCTCCTACAGCGCTCGGATCGCGGGCTGTAGGAGCCCGCCTCGCGGGCGATCGACGCCGAAACGCCGCACCGCGTCCCGTTCTGGCCACAACGCAAAACCGCAACAACGAGGACAACCATGCCAAAACTGAAATGCGGCCTGATCCAGATGGGCTTCAAAGCCGACGTCTCCATGCCGCCGGACCGGATCCGCGACATCATGATCGAGGCCCACCTCCCCTACATCGAGGAAGCAGGCGCAAAAGGCGTGCAGGTGCTGTGCTTCCAGGAAATCTTCACGCAAGCGTACTTCTGCCCCAGCCAGGACAGAAAATGGTACGCCGCGGCAGAAGGAATTCCCGACGGCCATACGACGCGTCTCATGCAGGAGTATGCGAAAAAACACGGCATGGTCATCGTCGTGCCCATCTACGAAGAAGCGATGCCGGGCGTCTACTACAACACCTGCGCCGTGATCGACGCGGACGGCAGCTACCTCGGCAAGTATCGCAAGACGCATATCCCGCAGGTGGATCCCGGCTTCTACGAGAAGTTTTTCTTCAAGCCGGGCGACCTCGGCTATCCGGTGTTCGACACCGCGTACGTCAAGCTCGGCGTCTACATCTGTTACGACCGGCATTTCCCCGAAGGCTGGCGCGCGCTGGCGCTGAACGGCGCGGAATACATCGTGAATCCTTCGGCAACGGTCGCCGGGTTGAGCAAATACCTGTGGGAGCTCGAGCAGCCCGCCTCGGCCGCGGCAAACGGCGTGTTCATCGGCGCGATCAACCGCGTCGGCATGGAACAGCCGTGGGCGGACAGGATGGGCGAGTTTTACGGCTCGAGCTACATCGTGAATCCGCGCGGCGCGATCGAGGCACAGGCGAGCTACGGCGACGATGAACTGCTGGTACACGAGATCGACTTAAGCGCGATTCGTGAGGTGCGGAACACGTGGCAGTTCTTCCGCGACCGCAGGCCGGAGATGTATGGGGCGTTGGTGGATAAGTGAGATGCGGGCACCTGGTTTGAGGTGGGATCGCCCGCGGGGCGGGCGATCCCACGCAAACAAGAAAGAACAACACCAATGACAGAACGCATGAGCAAAATCATCGCCTCCGGAGAATTCTTCGAACTCGTTCCCGGCAACGACGTGCTCGCAAGCCCCCGCTACAACGCCGACATCGCTCCCACCAAAATCGCCGACCGCACCTGGAACAAATGGAACATCGCCGCCCTCTGGGTCGGCATGTCCATCTGCGTGCCGACCTACACGCTGGGAGGCGTGCTCACCGCCTACTTCGGCCTCTCCGTCGTCGAAGCGCTGTGGACCGTCCTGCTCGCCAACCTGATCATCCTCATTCCGCTCACACTGAACGCGTTCGCCGGCACGAAGTACGGCATCCCCTTCCCCGTCGTGCTGCGTTCGCCGTTCGGCATCATCGGCTCGAACGTGCCGGCGCTCGTTCGCGCGCTGGTTGCCTGCGGCTGGTTCGGCGTGCAGACGCTGTTCGGCGGCATCGCCGTCCACCTGCTTTTGTCGGCATTGTTCGAAGGCTGGGCGGCCCTCGGTGCGAAGGGCGAGGTCTTCGGCTTTTTCATCTTCTGGGCCGCGAACCTGTGGGTGGTGATCCGCGGCGCCGAATCGATCAAGTGGCTGGAAGCGCTGGCGGCGCCGCTGCTGCTCGCCGTCGCTATCGGCCTGATCCTGTGGGCCTGGCCCAGGGCGTCCGTCACCGCGCTGCTGCAGATGCCCGCATCCCGTCCCGAAGGCGCGCCGTTCTTCGGCTATTTCCTGAGCGGCCTCACCGCCATGGTCGGCTTCTGGGCGACGCTCTCGCTCAACATCCCGGATTTCAGCCGTTTCGCGGACTCCCAGAAAAGCCAGATCTGGGGACAGGTCCTGGGCCTTCCGCTTACAATGTTTCTTTTTGCAGGACTGGGCGTGCTGATGACGTCCGCCTCCGTCGAACTCGTAGGCAGCACCGTGTCGGACCCGATCAACCTGATCGGTCACATCGACAACCGCTTCTGGGTGGTGATCGCGATGTTCATGATCATCCTCGCGACCATTTCGACCAACACGGCCGCGAACATCGTATCGCCGACCAACGACTTCCAGAACGTGGCGCCGAAGTACGTCAACCAGAGCAAGGGCGTGATACTGACCGGCCTCATCGGCGTGCTGTTGATGGGTTTCGAGCTTTTCAAGAAAATGGGCTGGATGGTCTCCGACGTGAGCCTCGAAAGCCTCTATTCCAACTGGCTGCTGGGTTATTCGAGCCTGCTGGGGCCGATCGCGGGCATCATGATCGTCGATTATTTCCTGATCAGGAAGCAAACCTATATGCTGGCTGATCTCTACCGCAGCGGCGGCGTCTATCCGGCCTGGAATGCGCCCGGCTTCATCGCGTTTCTGGTGCCGGTCGGGCTGACGGTAATTGCCATCACGACGGACACGCTTACGTGGTTTTACGACTTCAGCTGGTTCACCGGCTCCCTGCTCGGCGGACTGATTTATTATTTCCTGGCTCGAGGAAAATGACATGGCTGTAATCATCAAGGGCGGAACCGTCGTTACAGCAGACCGGAACTGGCGCGCCGACGTGCTGTGCGACGCGGGCAAGATCCAGGCGGTCGGCGAGAACGTGGACGCGCCGAAAGGCAGCACCAGAATCGACGCCGGCGGCCAGTACGTCATGCCCGGCGGCATCGACCCCCACACGCACATGCAGCTGCCGTTCATGGGAACGGTCGCGAGCGACGACTTCTACACCGGCACCGCGGCGGGTCTCGCCGGCGGCACGACCATGATCATCGACTTCGTCATTCCGAACCCGCGGCAGAACGTCATGGAAGCGTTCCGGCAGTGGCGAGAGTGGGCGGAGAAGTCGGTGGCCGATTATTCGTTCCACGTCGCCATCACGTGGTGGGACGAGACGGTCGGCCGCGACATGGAAACGCTGGTTCGCGAACACGGCGTCAACAGCTTCAAGCACTTCATGGCCTACAAGGGCGCGATCATGGCCGACGACGAGATACTGGTGAACAGTTTCTCGAAGGCCATCGAGCTGGGCGCAATCGTCACCGTGCACGCGGAGAACGGCGAGCTCGTGTATCGCCTGCAGCAGAAGATCTTTGATATGGGCATCACGGGACCCGAAGGGCACCCGCTGTCGCGTCCGCCGGAAGTCGAGGGCGAAGCGGCGAACCGCGCCATCCGCATCGCGGAAGTGCTCGGCGTGCCGATTTACCTGGTGCACGTGTCGTCGCGGCAGTCGCTGGAAGCCATCACCCGCGCCAGAAACGAAGGGCAGCGCGTTTACGGCGAAGTGCTTGCAGGGCATTTGCTCATCGACGATTCCGTCTATCGCGACAAGGATTTCGTCTCTGCCGCCGCGCACGTGATGAGTCCGCCGTTTCGCGCGCCGGAACACCAGAAAGCGCTATGGGCGGGTCTCCAGTCCGGCAACCTGCAGACGACGGCGACGGATCACTGCGCGTTCTGCGCGCCGCAGAAAGCCGCCGGCAAGGACGACTTTCGCCTCATCCCGAACGGCACGGCCGGGGTCGAGAATCGCATGGAGGTTCTGTGGCATCACGGCGTCAGCACCGGCCGCCTCACCATGAACGAGTTCGTGCGTGCAACATCCTCGAACGCGGCACAGATTTTCAACATCTACCCGCGCAAGGGAAGCATCAGTGTCGGCGCCGATGCCGACATCGTGGTGTGGGACCCGGCGGCGACGAAAACCATTTCGGCCAGAACACATCACCAGAACATCGACTTCAACATTTTCGAGGGCATGACCGTGCAGGGCTGCGCTTCGCATACGCTGAGCCAGGGCAAGGTCGTGTACGCGGACGGAAAACTGAACGTCGAACGCGGCGCGGGACGCTACATCGAGAAGCCACCGTTTGCGAGTTACTACGATGCGATGCGGAAACAGGCGGAACGGCGCAGGCCGACTGCCGTGAGGCGCTTCGTCGCCAGCGACCGCGCGCAAAGCGGATGAGCAGCGGCGCGCCTTCGGGGAAACTGCCGGACGTTCGCCCGGGCCGACTGTCCGCGGCCGAAATCGAACGCAATTTCAGCGACCTGCATCCGCCGCTGGCGCGGTCCGAAGCACTGATCGAAGCCGACCGCTGCTACTTCTGTTATGACGCGCCGTGCACCACCGCCTGTCCGACGGGCATCGACATTCCGGGTTTCATACAGAAGATTCGCAGCGGCAATATAGAAGGCTCGGCTTACACGATCCTGCGCGAGAACATCATGGGCGGCATGTGCGCGCGCGTCTGCCCGACGGAAGTGCTGTGCGAGGAAGCCTGCGTGCGCAACACGCACGAGGACAAACCGGTAATGATCGGCCTGCTGCAGCGCTACGCGACCGATCCGGTGCTCGACAACAGTGTCGCGCTTTTTTCGCGGGCGGCGCCGAGCGGGCGCAGGGTTGCCGTCGTCGGCGCGGGCCCGGCGGGCCTTTCCTGCGCGCACAGGCTTGCGATGCTCGGTCACGACGTGGTCGTGTTCAGCCGCGACCCGAAGCCGGGCGGCCTGAACGAGTACGGTATCGCCGCCTACAAGACGGTGGACGACTTCGCGCAGCGCGAGATCGACTACATTCTCGAGATAGGCGGCATCGAAATCGTGAATGGCGTCGTGTTCGGCAGGGACACGGCGCTGGCAGAGCTGCGCGAGGAGTTCGATGCCGTGTTTCTCGCCGTCGGGCTTGCCGGCTCGAACGAACTGGGCATCGAGAACGAGGATGCGGAAGGCGTGCTGAATGGCATCGACTACATTCGCGAATTGCGCCAGGCGGCGGACAAGAGCATGTTGCCGGTCGGGCGGCGCGTGGTCGTGATCGGCGGCGGCATGACGGCGATCGACATCGCGGTGCAGAGCAAACTGCTCGGCGCTGAAACGGTCGATCTCGTGTATCGCCGCGGGCAGGACGCGATGGGCGCCAGCGGTTACGAGCAGGCGCTGGCACAGACCAACGGCGTCACGATCCGGCACTGGGCGAAGCCTTCCCGCATCCTGGCGGACGAACGCGTGCTGGGGGTGGAGTTCGAGCAGACGGCGCTGGATGACAGCGGCAAGCTTGAGGGCACCGGCGCGTTCTGGGCGCTGGAAGCGGACATCGTGTTCAAGGCGGTGGGACAGAAACTCGCGTTCGACGCCGATGCGGACGATGCGCCGCTGCAGAAGCACGAAGGCAAGCTGATCGTGGACGAAGAACGCCGCACGTCGCTGCCGGGGGTTTGGGCGGGCGGCGATTGCGTGTCCGACGGCGACGACCTTACGGTGACGGCGGTGCAGCACGGCAAGCTCGCGGCGATATCGATCGACCGGTATCTGCGGGAGCAACTTTCGACGGGGTCGCCGGCGGTGGGAGAACCGTGATGGTGATCGTTTGCGCAATCGCCCGCGGGGCGGGCTCCTACAGCGTGCGATTCGGGGGGCGCGGGATTCTGATGGGTGGGATCGCCCGACCGCACCCGTCAACCCGGCACCCGGCCAACCGGCTGCCGGCCAAACCAGACACCCGGAGCGCTCACCATGGCTGACCTCCACTCCACATTCTTAGGCATATCCTCTCCAAACCCCTTCTGGCTCGCCTCCGCCCCGCCCACAGACAAGGCCTACAACGTCAACCGCGCCTTCGAGGCCGGTTGGGGCGGCGCCGTCTGGAAAACGCTCGGCGAAGACCCGCCCATCGTCAACGTCAACGGCCCGCGCTACGGCGCTATCCACAGCAATGACCGCCGGGTCATCGGCTTCAACAACATCGAGCTGATCACCGACCGTCCGCTGCAAACCAACCTCGACGAGATCCGTCAGATAAAAAGAGACTGGCCCGACCGGGCGCTGGTCGTCTCCGTCATGCTGCCGATGAACGAGCCCACCTGGGCGAAGTTCATTCCGATGATCGAGGACACCGGCGCCGACGCCTTCGAACTCAACTTCGGCTGCCCGCACGGCATGTCCGAGCGCGGCATGGGCTCCGCCGTCGGCCAGGTTCCGGAGTACATCCAGATGGCGGCCGAGTGGGCGAAGAAATATGCGCGCATCCCCGTCATCGTCAAACTGACGCCGAACGTCACCAGCATCCTGCCGCCGGCCAAGGCGGCGTTCGCCGGCGGCGCCGACGCCGTGTCGCTGATCAACACGGTCAACTCGATCATGCGCGTCAATTACGAAACGCTCACGATGTACCCGGCCACGGACGGCAAGGGCTCGCACGGCGGCTACTGCGGGCAGGCCGTGAAACCGATCGCGCTGCACATGGTTGCCGAAATCGCGCGTTACAAGGAAACGCAAGGCCGTCCGATATCCGGCATCGGCGGCGTCACGGACTGGCGCGATGCGGTCGACTTTCTCGCGCTCGGAGCCTCGAACGTGCAGGTCTGCACAGCCGCGATGGTGTACGGCTTCAAGATCATCGACGACCTGGTCGACGGCCTCCGAAACTTCCTCGACGACAAAGGCATGCACTCCGTTTCCGATCTCGTGGGCGTGGCGGTGCCGAGCGTAACGGACTGGCAGCACCTGAACCTCAACTACGTCGAGAAGGCGGTGATCGATCAGGATCTCTGCATCAAGTGCGGACGCTGCCACATCGTGTGCGAGGACGCCTCGCACCAGGCGATCACCCGGACGGTCAACGGAGAGCGACACTTCGAAGTCATCGATGAAGAATGCGTCGGCTGCAATCTCTGCGTGAGCGTATGCCCCGTCGACGGCTGCATCACGATGCGGCCCCTGACGTCCGGCGTCGACCCCAGAACCGGACGCCCGATCAGCAGCGACCACGCCGACTGGCAGACCCACCCGAACAACCCTATGAGAAAACAGCCATGACGGGAAAAGAAGTTACGGACATCGACAAGGAACGGCTGGTGCACGCGGCCACCGCCGTGCGCCAGAACGCGTATGCGGTCTACTCGGGTTACAGGGTCGGCGCGGCGGTACTGGACGAACTCGGGCGCGTGCACGCGGGCTGCAACGTCGAGAATTCCTCCTTCCCCGTGGGTTCCTGCGCCGAAGCAAACGCCATCGGCGCAATGATCGCGGCGGGGGGCAAACGCATCGTCGCCATCGCCGCCGTGGGCGGCCGCGAAGAACTGGAAGACTGCACTCCCTGCGGCAACTGCCGCCAGATCATCCAGGAATTCTCCGACGGCCACTCACCGGTATTCCTGATCGGCGAGAACGGCGAAGTGGAAACACACACCATAGACGCGCTGCTGCCGCTGTCCTTCCGCCTCCGCTGAGTTCTGTGCTTCTTTTGCGGTGGGATCGCCCGCACTGCGGGCGATTCAAGCCCTAAGCCCGTGACGGGTACGAATCGCAAGCCCTTAGCGTAATCCCTCGACGCCTACCGGCGGTCGCACAGGGCATCTACCTCCGCCCTGTACGGCATCGACGCTTGTGCGCCCGCTTTCGTCGTGGCCAGTGCGCCGGCGGCGCAGGCGAATTCCAGCGCGTCCTTGGGCGATGCGTCCTCCAGCAGTGCGATCGTCAGTGCGGCTGCAAACGTATCGCCGGCGCCGGTCGTATCCACCGGGGTCACGCGCGGCGGCTTTGATCTGGCGATCGTCCGCGCGTTCTTCGACAAGGTCGCTTCCGACGAGCCGTGCGTCACCGCGATCATCCCGCCGCACCCCCGCAACACGTCGCCGTAGAACGCCTCCTCGGTTTCATTCACCAGCACGAGATCCGCTCGCTCGAGAATCTGCGCCGGCACCTGCATCGCCGGCGCCAGGTTGACGCAAAAGAATCCACTGAAACGTTCGCAGGCAAGGCAAAGCGTGTCGGACGGCACTTCGAGCTGACACATCAGCGCATCCGCCTCCGGCAATTCCAGGGTCTCGGGCCGCAGCGCGCGATTCGCCCCCGGAGCAACGACGATCAGGTTCTCGCCCTGCGGCGAAACCGCAATCATCGCGATGCCGGTCGGCAAGGTCTCGTCGAAAATGCAATGCGACAGGTCGACGCCCTCCGCGCGCAGCATCGCCAGCGCGGCCTCCGCTTCCGCGTCACGGCCGACTCTCGCCACCAGGTGCACGTTCGCGCCGAGCCGGCGCGCAGCGAGCGCCTGGTTCGCGCCCTTGCCGCCGGGAAAGCGGCGGAGCTCGGCGCCGGACACCGTCTCGCCCGGCACCGGCAGGCGGCTCACCGACGCCGCCAGGTCGAGGTTGACCGAACCGACGACAACGATGGAAGGCGCACGATCCGATGCAGAAGCGTTCAAGGCATTATCCCCGGTAACGCCCGAGGCGTTCGGTCAGCAGTTCGTAAAACGCGTCGGCGTCCACGCCGTGCACCCACAGCGCATTCTTCGGCCGCGCGCTCACGTTCCAGAAATCGACCGCCGTATGTCCCGCCGTCAGCTCCGAGTGAATCTCCACTTCGATATTGCAGAGTTTGCCGGTGAAAATTCCGGGACTGAGGAGGTAGGCGGCCGTGCACGGATCGTGCAGCGGCGAACCTTCGAGGCCGTACTTCAGCGAGTCGTGCCGGCTGTAGAACTCGAGCATACCCGCAGTCGCCTCCCCAACACGGTTGCCGAGTGCGCGAATCCGCGCCACCCGCTGCGGCGTCGCAATGACCTGATGAGTGACGTCGAGGCCCATCGCAACGATCGGCCGTCCGCAGCCGAACACCACGTGCGCCGCGTGCGGATCGACCAGGATGTTGAACTCCGCAGAAGGCGAATGGTTGCCGCCCTCGCGCATCGCGCCGCCCATCAGCACGATCTCGCGGATCTTCGCCAGGATTGCAGGCTTCTTGACCATCGCCATCGCAATGTTGGTCAGCGGTCCCGTCGGCAGCAGCGTTATGGAATCGTCGGCAGCGGTTTCGAGCGTCTCGACGATGAAGTCCACCGCATGCTTTCCCTGAAGCGGCGTTCGTGGCTTAGTGATTTGAATGCCGTCGATCCCGGTTCTGCCGTGCACGGATTCCGCCGTGACCAGCCTCCGCACCAGCGGACGCTCGCAACCCGCGAACACCGGAATGTCATCGCGGCCGGCGATGTCGCACATCAGCCGCGCATTGCGCTCCGTCAGCGCGAGCGGCACGTTGCCGGCGACCGCCGTTATGCCGAGAATTCCGAGGTCGTCCGGCGACGACATCGCCAGCAGCAGGTTCACGGCATCGTCCTGCCCGGGATCGCAGTCGATGATGATCGGTCGGCTCATGACGGCGCGCCTCTAGAACGCCAGCAGCAGCCCCGCCAGGGCGGCGCTCATGAGATTCGAGAGCGACCCGGCGAGCACCGCTTTCAGGCCGAAGCGCGCTATGAGTTCGCGCTTCTCCGGAACGAGGCTGCCGAGCCCGCCGAGCAGAATGGCGATCGACGACAGGTTCGCGAAGCCGCAAAGCGCGAACGTGACGATTGCTTTCGTCCGTTCGCTCGTCCCCGCAAGAATTTCGTTCATGTGACTGAACGCAACGAACTCGTTAAGGATGAGTTTCTCGCCGAACAGCGCGCCGGCCGCTTCGGCTTCGGCCCAGGGAATGCTCAAGAGATACATCAGCGGCGCGAACACCCATCCCAGTATCTGCTGCAGCGTAAGGCCTTCGATGCCGGCGAGGCCCGCGAGCCCGCCGACGATGCCGTTGAAGAGTGCGATGAGCGCAACGAACGCGATGAGCATTGCGCCGATGTTGACGGCAAGCCGCACGCCGTCGATCGCGCCGACGGCGGCCGCGAGGATGACGTTTTCGTGTTTGCTGTCCTCGAGCATCAGGCCGCGCTTGTCGACGACGTCCACGCCAGCCTCGTCGTCCGGCATGAGGATCTTCGCCATCAGCAGCCCGCCCGGCGCGGCCATGAAACTGGCGGCGAGGAGATACTTCATCTCGGCGCCCATCAGAACGTAGGCCGCAAGCACCGTGCCGGCGACAGAGGCAAGGCCCGAGACCATGACCGCGAACATCTGCGGCTCCGTCAGACCCTTGAGGTAAGGCCGGACGACCAGCGGCGCCTCTGTCTGGCCGACGAAGATGTTCGCGGCCGCATTGAGCGACTCCACCGGAGCCGTGCCGACGATGCGGCGAATGGCGCCGCCCACCAGCTTGACCACCCACTGCATGATCTTCAGGTGGTAGAGCACGGACATGAGCGAGGCGAAAAAGACGATGATCGGCAGCACGTTGATCGCAAAACTGAATCCGACGACGTCGGAAGCAAGTCCACCGAACACCATGTCGATGCCGGCGCGCGAATAGTTGATGATGGCCTGCACGCCGTTGCTCATGCCTTCGATGGCGCGCTTGCCCCAGTCGAAATAAAGCACGAACCCGGCGACGGCGACCTGCAGCGCCAGCGCGGCGCCCACCACGCGCAGGTTGATGCCGCGGCGGTTGGAGGAAAAGAGCACGGCAATCGCAAGCAGCACGACAATGCCCGCGAGGCCCATGAAACTACCTGACATTGTCACTCCCCCTGCTGGCGGTGTTATCGCGCGGCGTTCGCGGCTGCGCCCTTTTGCGCGGACAGGATACCGTCAATCGGTGCACTGTAGGAGCCCGACCGCCGGAAGGATCGGGCTTTCATCGCGCCGGCGACAACCAGCGTCCTGACACTACCCCTCAATCCCCCGTCAACCGCCCGTAAACGACTGCCCGGCCTTCCGGCCGCGCATCCGCGATCCGGCACGCCTTCCGGAACAACTCCGCCGCCTCCTCCGCATCCGCGGCCGACTTCGCATGCACCATCGCCAGAGGCGCGCGCTTCTGCACCTCCGCGCCAACCGGCACGACCTCCGTAAATCCCACCGACAGGTCCAGCCTGTCGTCGAGCTTCCGCCGCCCGCCGCCCAGCGTGATGATGGCGTTACCGACCTCGAACGCATCAACCCGGGCGACGTAACCGTCCCGCCCCGCCTCGACCGGCCGCACCACCCGCGCCTCCGGAAGATGCTCACCATATGAACCGACGAAGCCTTCAGGCCCGCCGAGCGCCGCAACCATCCGGTCGAACACCTCGGCCGCGTCGCCGCTCGTCACCGCCGCATCGGCGCGCGCACGCGCCTTCGACCGGTCGCGCTCGATGCCGCCGATTACCAGCATCTCGGCGCAAAGCTCCATCACGACTTCATCGAGCCGCGCTTCGCGACGTTCGCCTTTCAGGTATTCCATCGACTCCGCAATCTCCACCGCGTTGCCCGCGGTCGTGCCGAGCACCTCGTTCATGTCGGTGATCAGCGCATGCGCTTTCAGACCGGCGGCGGCCGCCGTGCCGATCAGGCTTTTCGCAAGTTCCCGCGCGCGTTCGACCGTCTTCATGAAGGCGCCGCTGCCGACCTTGACGTCCATCACCAGCGTGTCCAGGCCTGCGGCGATTTTCTTGCAGAGGATGGAGGCCGTAATGAGCGGGATGGACTCGACGGTGCCGGTAACGTCGCGGATCGCGTAAAACCGCCGGTCGGCCGGCGCAAGTTCCGAGGTCTGACCGATGATGGCGCAGCCAGCTTCCTTCACGACCTTCCGGAAAAGCGGGAAGTCGGGCGTCGCGTTGTAGCCGGGGATGCAGCTGACCTTATCGAGCGTGCCGCCGGTGTGCCCGAGACCGCGGCCGGAAATCATCGGCACGTAGCAACCGCAGGCCGCACTGATGGGCGCCAGCAGAAAGCTGACCTTGTCGCCGACGCCGCCGGTGGAGTGCTTGTCGACGACCGGGCCGTCGAGGCCGAGATCGCTCCAGTCGAGCACCGTGCCGGACGCCGCCATGGCGGTGGTGAGCCGCGCCGTTTCCCCGAACGACATGGAGTTGAGAAAGATCGCCATGGCGAGCGCCGAGACCTGCTCGGGCGGGATGCTGCCGTCGGCGAGGCCGTCGACGAAGAAGCGGATTTCGGACTCGGAAAGTTCTCCGCCGTCGCGTTTTTTTCTTATTACGTTGGTGAAGAGCATTGCGTGTGTTGGGGTCCCGGGAATGGTCGTTAAGGGGAATGATGCAGGAGTTGCGGGGTTACGGCGAATGTGGGGAGGGGGCGGGCGCGTTGGGCGCTGGGAGCCGCCCGCAATGGCGGCAGATAACCGCTCCTGCGTGATCTGCACTCCCGCCATCCATGGCGGTCGGCAGATAACCGCTCCTGCAGCGCTTGTTTCCGTACGGGTTGGTGATCGGGTGTCGGGATCGCCCGCGGGGCGGGCTCCTACAGCGCGCGATCCGTACGCACCGTTGGCTGGGACCCTGCAGGAGCCCGCCCCGCGGGCGATCATGGCCCCGGCCGGCAATCGTACGGACGCGACCGAAACACCCGGGCACCCCCTTCAGCACCTTCAGAATCGTTCTAACCTCCACCCCTCCGCGCTCTCGACACCCCGCCGCCCGTCGGTGTGTAATGGCGCACAACAAAGACAGGCCGGTGCCTGATTCGGGGGAGTATCGTCATGACCATCAAGTCCATTCTGTGCGCGGCGCTGGCCGCAATCGCCTGCACCTCGATCACCGCCGTCGCGCAACAACGCGACAGCGATGCATCCGCGTTCGAGGAAATCACCGTCACCGCGAAAAAGCGCGAGCAGAACATTTACGAGGTGCCGGTCGCGGTAAGCGCATTCTCCGGCGCGGCGATCGCGAAACAGGGCATCACCGACCTGACGGACGTCGGCAAGTTCGTGCCGAACCTGAACGTCACCGGCTTCTCGGCCGGCCATACCTCGTCCGCGAATCCGTTCATTCGCGGCATCGGCCTGCAGGATCACCTGATTACGACGGACCCCGGCGTCGGCGTGTACGTCGATGGTGTGTACCTCGGCCGCCAGGTCGGGCAGAACTGGAGTCTGTCCAACATCGAGCGCATCGAAGTACTGCGGGGCCCGCAAGGCACCCTGTACGGACGCAACTCGATCGGCGGCACCATCAACATCATTACCCGCAAACCTGGCGAAGGCGAAGGCGGCCGCATCGGCATGGAAGTCGGTTCACGCGGCAGGATCAACGCGGATTTCTTCACCAATGTCGAATTCACCGACGACGTCGCGATGACCGTCTCCGGCGCCTTCAAGCGCCGCAACGGCATCGGCGAGTTTCTGAACATTCCGGACCCCGAGGCGGACGTCGGCGAATTACAGGACATTTCCGCGCGGATTGCGCTGCAATGGAATGTGTCCGACGCGCTCTCCCTCCTGTTCGTGGCCGACGGCAACGACGGCGACAACGGGCTCCGGCCGTACACCACGCTGATCGACGAGGTGCCGAACGGCGGCGTATTCGGGGCCGGCTTTCGTAATTCGGACCTGGCGGCGGATCCATACGACAACAACACCGGTCAGGTCACGCAGACCGGCGTCAGAAATCAGGCGTACGGCGTGTCGCTGACGGCCGATTACGCCATTTCCCCCGAACTCAGCGCCCGG
>Ga0299906_10002852_pt1 | contig 14284 bp, 5 predicted proteins | sample RVTome_14_FD_200259 | JGI IMG/M metagenome (GOLD analysis project Ga0299906, IMG submission 200259) | Soil microbial communities from uranium-contaminated site in the Upper Colorado River Basin, Wyoming, United States - RVT145D125 (version 2) ... | reverse complement strand
GCTGTTGACGGAGGTCATGGGCGATGCGGCGGCGGCGGGGTTCTCCATTTTCGCCGGCGACTGCCAGGTGCTCGCGCGCGAAGCCTCCTATTCGGTCTGGATGCCGATCTGGCGCTCATTCTTTCAGATCAAATCCGAGATGAGCCCGGAGGAGGCACTGCGCAGGATCGAGACTTACGTTGAGGGCGTCGGCGAGGGCCTGCGCGACCGGGCACCGCTGCTCGGTGGGCTCGTGGGAATTTCGTTTCCGGAGAACGAGCTCACGCGCACCCTGGACGGCAAGGTGCGCCGGGCGTCCATGGACGGCCTGGTGATCGAGTGCCTCCGGCAGGCCGCTAAAAGCGCGCCCTTGTTGTTTGTTCTCGAGGAGTGCCACTGGATCGACGAGGCCTCGCGTCACCTGCTGGCCGCGGTCATCCAGGCCATCGCGCGGTTGCCGATTGCGCTGGTGCTCGCGCACCGTCCGGTCGAGGCCGGCGAACTGCTTGGTCCGAAGGAATCCGCGCTCGATTATGTCACGACAATCGAGCTCGGTGACATGCCCGCTGAGGAGGCGCGCCGGCTTGTCGAGATGAAACTCGCCGGCCTTTTCGGGCCGGCTGCGATGATTCCCGCGGCGCTGGTCGAGCTCATCACGGCCCGTGCCGCAGGCAACCCCTTCTTCATCGAGGAGGTCTGCGCCTTGTTGAAGTCCAGAAACATCGATCTCAGCGATGCGCGTTCCCTGGAAACGCTCGAGTTGCCGGCCAGCCTGCACAGTCTCGTGCTTGGCCGCATCGACCAGTTATCGGAGGACGGACAGACGACGTTGAAGGTTGCCAGTGTCATTGGGCGTCTTTTCCGGGTGGCCATGTTGTGGGGCGTGCATTCCCTCTCTCTCGACCGCCGGATCCTGGCCGGGCATCTGGCGGAATTGCGGGATCGCGACGTGGCGTTTCCTGAGCCGGTCGACGGCGAGGACGCGTATTTGTTCAAGCACATCGTCATCCAGGAGGTGGCCTACGAAAGCCTGCCGTACTCCATCCGGGCGACGATCCACGAGGCGATCGGCGCTTACATCGAGAAGGTCGCGGGCGAAAACACCAAGCCGTGGATCGACCTGCTCGCCTTCCACTACGATCGCAGCACCCGGGAGGACAAGAAGCGCCGCTACCTGGTCGAAGCCGGCGACGCGGCGCTGGCCTCCTATTCGCTTCGATCGGCGATCAGCTACTTCGAACGGGCTCTCGGGCTGCTGGTCGAGGGCGCTCGCATCGATGTCCTGCTGCATTTGGGCGAGGCGCTGGAGCTGGCCGGCAGATGGGACGAAGCATTCGCTCGTTATCGCGAGGCGCGTGAGGAGGCGGAGAACTCGGGAACCCCTGTGAAGCGCGCTGCCTGCGCCGCGACAATCGGGGACTCTTACCGCAAGCGCGGCGATTTTCCCAACGCACGGACCTGGCTGCGGCGCGCGCACGAAGAGAACACTGCGGAAGGCAACGAACTCGGGGTGGCCCATGTGTTGCATCTCGAGGGCACGCTCGGCGCACAAGCCGGCGAATTTGTCCGCGCCACGGATCTTTATCATCGCGCCCTCGAGATCCGCGAGCGGGCAGGTGACGAGGCCGGCGGCGCGAGGACGCTCAACAACCTCGGGATCGTTGCGCGCTCGCAGGGTGATGTCGATACCGCGCTGAGTTACTACGAACGGAGCCTCGCGATTCGCCGGCGGCTGAACGACAAGCGCGAGATTGCCAATTCGCTCAACAACCTCGGCTTCGCCTATCGTTACCGCCGCGAGTTCGACCGCGCCCAATCGATGCTCGAGGAAAGCGTGAAGCTCAATCGCGCAGTCGGCGATCGATGGTCGACCGCGAACGCCCTGACGAGCCTCGCCGAGCTGGCGCTCGATACGAACGATGCCGCGCTGGCCGCCCGATGCCTGCAGGAGAGCATCTCGATCAACCGCGAGCTCGGCGACCTGCGCGCGCTGGCCTTCCTGCTGGAGGCCTTCGGGCATCTCAGCCGTTTGCGGAAGCAGGCTGATACGGCATTGCTTTTCTTTTCGGCGACCCGGGCCTTGCGTGAGAAAATCGGCGCGCCTCCGCTGCCCGCGGATGCGACCAGGTTTGACACCGTGGTGGACGCCGTTCGCCAGAGTCTTCCCGCCGAGGCCTGCCAGCATGCGGAAGCACAGGGACGCGAACTGCCGCTGGCCGCGGTGCTCGATCGCGCCAAGGCGGCGTTTTCCGAACAGGCGGGGCAGTCGTAACAACCAACGCTTCGGGCGGACCTGAATGCTGTCTGGGATTGGGGCAGTGCTTACCGGGTGACCAGTGGCGCGAGGTGCAGCCAGAGCGCGATCATGCTGATATGGATGACTTGATCGCCCCATATCAGGACGTGGTTGCCCAGCGGGCCTGTCGTAGTTTGACGAAAGGTCCGTCCCCACCATGCCTGGGGCACGCGCGTATCGACGAGCACGTGAATGATGCCGAGGGAAATCCCGGCGGGCCAGCCCAGCACGATGGCCAGCAGAATGGCATGGATGCCGGAATGAACCCAGGCCGCGGGATGGCTCAGGTCGGTCTTGTTGCGCGCCATCCAGTCATTTTGCAGGAGCCAGTCCCCGACCAGATGGGCGATGAGCGCGTTCTCGAATGGTGTCATGTTCGTCGTGGTCGCCTGGTTTGGTGGTGCCCGACGATTATGGCCTCGATTACGGCGAATCGACAGGAATGAGCTGACTCTCGTTCGGACAATTCGGGTCGTGCAATCCGATATTTTGGCAGCGGATCCTGGCGGGTAGCGGCAGTGAACGCCTGTGAAGCGCCTCGCCACAAGGTCCACGCGCCCCACCGCTCCAGCCCTGCACGGCCCGAACCTGCGTACCAGGTATGAAAACTCCCACTTTGGTTGCCGTATCAGATGCCCGTCCGCATGCGCGAGTTCGGGTTTTCGGAGGTCCAAGGCTTGTCGGGACCGCCTATCTCCGAGATACCGCCCGTGGGGTGTTCATTCGGACCGACCCCGAGGATCAGTTCAAAGGAAAGGACCGCAGGCAGGGCGTTGTAGAGCGGACCGCTGCCGGCCGGCGTGTCGATCCACACATGGTAACTTCCGGTGCCCCCTGAGCCGTTCCAATCGACGTGCAACTGCACGTCGCTGCCATTGAGGGTGGTGTCCCCATGCCAGTGAATGCCGCCGCTGCCCTGCACCCGGAGTCTAACAGTGCCCGTGGCGATTGTTTGTCCCGAGAGTTTCGCGCGGATCTGGGCGGTCACATTTTTTGCATTTGGCGAGGAAAGAATCGATCTGTAATCGAATTGAGGATCCGTGCTCGTGATATTTCCGGCGATTTCCGTGCTGCTGTGGCCCCGGTTTTCCGAGGTGGCACCGGGGGCGGCCTGGTCGGAGTAGTTGATCCAGGCCTGTTCGTCGCCGAACTGCAGAGCCGTGCTGATCGTCAACGTCCTGGAGGCGCTGGTCGAGGGTCCATAAAGTGGATCATCCAGTGCCGCGTCTCCGCCAGGCAAGGCCACCGTTTGTCCGAAATAGGCGACAACCTGGAAGGTGCCGGCGGCAAGGGAGGATCGCGTGAGTCGGGCGCGGCCGATTCCATCGGTGATCTCCGCGACCGCGATAATGGTGGTGCCCATGGTGAGCTTGAAGACGACAGTGCGCTCCTTCAGCGGCGTGCCGTCACTGGCCTTCAACTCGACTTCGATGGAGGACGGGCGAGACACGATGCTTTCGGAGACGAGCGTGAGTTGTGTCGGCATCTTGAATACCGTGAAGCTCGCGTCGGCGGCCGAACCTTGATGATCGGCATCCCCCGCGAACGAAGTTTCCAGCGAATAGATGTCCGGCCTCGTGTTGAGCAACATGGTGGCAGATGCGACGCCGCTGGCGTCGGTGATCGCGGACTTTGCGATCGGACCGATTCGGAACAGGATCAGTCTGCCGGCCAGGGGGACTGCGTTGGTGAGCGTGGCCTGCACCGTCCTGAACTCGCGATAGAGGCCGCCGGTCGGGTTCGAGGCACTCAACACCAGTTGGGTCGGGGTGTTACCCACGACCACGCCATCCAGCGTCGAAGTTCCAGCCTTGAAAGTGCGGCCGAAGTTCGTGTTCAGCGCGACGGCGCCGATGCCATTGACCGCCTGGACCATGAAGCGGACCTTCGCCGGATCCGATCCCGGCGGAAGCGAGAGGGTGCCCGTCCACGCGCCGATGCCTGCAGGATCCGGGGGGCCGTCGAGCGTCAGGGACTGCCAGGTTCCGAAGTAGGGAGACCCGGGCAGGCCGGTATAGGTTACCCAGACCTCCTGCACGCCGGCCGCCCCCGTGGCTGAGACTTGAACCGAAAAATGGACATCGTCGCCACTCACGGAGCTCGACACCACGTTGATTGCCGGCGGGTTGGACAGGGCCACGGCGGAGACTTCCGGGCAATAGAACACCGAATAGCTCATCTGCGTGTAACGGCGCAACGTACCAGTGATTGCCTCCGGACCGTCGGAAAGGAACTGGGTGGGAAACGCAGTGAACACCGAAATGCCTCCAGCGTCACATACCTCGCCAATCTGGTTCAGGTTCCACGGGCGGGCAGGGTAGAACACATCAGTCAGGAACCGTCCATGCACACCCCGGGTTTCCGTGGCGGGCGCGCCGTTGTAGGGAATGAAGCCGCCAAGCTCCAGGTACTGCCCTCCGCGGAATCCAACTCCGCGCACGAAGCCATCGAGGGGCCGGCTCACATTGAAGGACTCCAGCGGACGCACCGGTTCAGCGGGGATCGATGCAAAACCATCCGTCCCTGTGTAGTAGGATGCGATGACGGTGTCAGGCGTCCCGACGACGTCCAGTGTCCGGTTGATCCGGGTCAGGTTCGGGGTGAAGGCAAGCTGCCCGACCTTGAGCGAAAAACCGGCGCCTGGCCCGCCGCTGACCGGAGTCACCGACGGCACATCGCCCCCGGGCGTAACCGCGGGCAGGCGTGCGCCGGGCAGGAACAGCTTTATCATGGGCAGACCATAAAGCGTCGTTTGGAGAAGGGTTTTTTCATGGATGCCCCGCATCAGGGCCGTCTCGGCAAGATAACGATTCTTGGCGTCCACGAGTGCCTTTCCGATGCTCACCGGCTGCGTTCCCCGGCGCAGCGCCCGGGCAATTTCCACCTGCAGACGCTCGGTATACTCGATGAAATCCGTGTCTCCGTATTGATAACCCGTCCCTGAAATCAAGGTGACCAGTTTGCGGGCAAACGCCTGCGTCCAGTCCGGTTGTTCCGTCACGCTCGGGACGGCATCGCCATCGATTGTCGTGTATCCGGAGTGACAACCCGGGCTTATGACGAGGGCGTAAGCGAGATCGACTGGAGACGTGACGAGTTCGGCGGCCGTGAACCGGGTCGTGTAGTCGGCCGCAAGGGCGCCGCTCGTGCTGAAGTGACCCGCGAGGTAGGAGATGTCGTGGCGGCCGCCCAGGAAGGCGTTGCGCAACTGGTTCGCGGTCCAGCCGAAAACAGGCGGGAGATCGCTGGGAGAGATCAGGCTGTTCACGGTGGCGCCAGCGCCGAGCCCCGCGGAAAACTCCGCGCGAACGGCCAACGCGGCGTCGGCAAGGAAATCATAGCCGACAGCCAGCAGGGACCGAGGGGTCGGAAGCAATCCGCCCGTGCTGACGGTGCCGTCGAACAACTTCTTGTATGTATCGAGGTATGCCTTGATTTCCGCCGCCGACTCGACGAGGCGGCCGACGGGGGTTTCCGGCAGGAAATAGGGGCCTGTGCTGAGGAAGACCTCACATGATGATCCGAATCGATCCTGCGTAAGCACCTGGGCATGCCTTAGGGCGGATTGGGAATGCGTAGGATCCAGCACCGGCGGGAAGTAGTTCGCCTCACTGGCCAAGAGCGCTTCGTCATTGGTGCGGAAGAACGGGATGACTTGATCGGGGCCGATCAGGGTGATGTCGGCGATGGACGGAGCCGCCGTGCGCCAAGCGAGGATGAGGTTTCGAATCGCCTCGGCGACGAGGTTCTTGGCGATGGGACAGAAGGGATTGGCATCCGCCTGCGCATTGAGCGCGGCAATGAGGTCATTCGCCGCCAGATCCAGCACCGCACCGCGAGCCGCGGCCGCGAACGCGGCCAGCGAAGAGGAGAGGGCACTGATCTCGCCCGGTGTGCCGCTGACGCGGGAAGAGTCCCATACGAGCAGGCTGAGCGGCTCGCCGGCAACCGTGGGCGTAACACCGGGGTCCGTGCGCAGGTCCGTCACACCGCTGCAGAGATCCTGCTCGATCTCGACCACCAGATCAAACGGGTCGGTGATCGAGAAGACTCCATTTTGTCCGCGCACGCGGATGTAGAATTCGCCACCGGACAAGTAAGTGGTGAAACCGACGCCCTCACTCGTCGTTCCCGGGAAGGCGGAATACGCGAGCAGGCTTCGTGACTGGGCGGAAGAGAAGGCCTCGGGCGAGAACGCCTCTGGCGAAAACGCCTCGGGGGAAAATGCCTCTGGCGAGAACGCCTCGGGCGAGAACGCTTCCGGCGAAAACGCTTCCGGGGAGAAGGCTTCCGGCGAAAACGCCTCGGCTGAGAAGGCTTCCGGCGAGAATGCCTCGGGGGAAAACGCCTCGGGTGAGAAGGCCTCGGGAGAGAAGGCTTCGGGCGAAAACGCCTCGGGCGAGAAGGCTTCCGGGGCGAACTCGGCCCCGAGAATGGCGAGCAGATCGTTGTTCTCGCCGCCGCCAGTCAGAAGATCGACCAGGTCCTGATAGGCCCTGGCGATGTCCGTGTAGACGACGAGGTCAAAGTTGACCGGCAGGTTTTTCAGAAGGACTTTCACCCGGCTTCCCAAAGGCGCGCTGACTTTGTACCAGCGGGGTTCGCCAGCCCGTGCGATCATCTGTTTGAAGGACCTGCCTGGTTGCTGGTCGAGATCGATTGCGAGCGGCCATGCGACGTTGGACAGACAGGCGCCGAAGGGATCCGAGACGACCACGTCGAACTCGGTCGCCGCGAGAACGGATTCACTCCCGACCGCCGGCTGGTAGAGCGCCTCAACCAGGACCTCGGAGATTCCGACCGGAAAATCTTGAACGGAAAGTCCCGTCAGCACCACCGGCTCACCGGTCAGCGGCAGAATGGTGACCCTCAGGAACACCTTGTCGCTGCAGGCGGATGGCAGTCCGGTGACGGTGACAACGTCGGAGTCGGCGAGGTCGACGGGCACCGAGCACTGCGTCGGATCGACCAAACGCTCCACCGTGGCGGGAGCAATGAGCCCAATGTTGGCCTCGACAGTCACCAGCCGCGAGACCGAAGCCGAATTTCCTTCGGCGTCGAGGGCCGTGTAGCTGATGACATAGTCTCCCGGCGCGCAGGAATCGACCGCTCCGTCGACCTCATCATTAACCTTCCGAATCACCGGAACGGGGCCCGAGCATGGGTCGGAGGCAATCACTCCAGGGTCGGTAAAAAACTCGCCCAGTTGCAGCGTGACGGCGGCGCCGCCGTTGAGTGTGATCGTCGGTGGTATGCGATCGTTGACGACGATTGGGACACCCTGGCGGGCAGATTGATTGCCTGATGCGTCCCGGGCGCTGACGTACACCATGGCGGTCCCAATGGGGAATGCCCTCGGGAACGTGATGACCGAGAAACCACTTCCGCCAGCGTCGATTTCAAAAACAATAGCCGGAGCCGGATCGCATGCGTCGGTCGCGTTCAGCGTCAACCCCAGCGCGTTGACCGGATCCGACGAACATGTCGCCGGGTTGGTGGCATTGAATGAAACGGTCGCCGGCAGGACGGGCGCAAGCGCTGGCGGGATCGAATCGACAACCGTAACGACCCGGGACGCGTTTGCATCGTTTCCGGCCGCGTCGATCGCGGTGTAATAGACGGTATAGATGCCCAACATGGAGCTGTTTACCCCCGTGGCGTCGATTGCCACCGCGATGTTGCCGTCGCAAAGGTCTGTTGCCGTGGCACCAGGATCAGCATAGGGTGTTCCGCATTCGATCGAGACGCTCAAACTGCCGGTAAGGGTGATCGCAGGCGGAACGGTGTCCATGACCCACACGGTTGTGTCGCACGTGAGGACAAAGCCGGCCACGGCGACGCGCACCGATGCCTGGTTGAAGCCGTCGATGAATAAGCCGGTGTGCTCCAGCGCAATCGATTCCCCATTCGCGGGGGCGTTCACCGAAGTGGGCGACGCGGCGACGCCATTGATGGTCCATGTCACGGTGGCGTTGCCTCCGCCGGGCACGGTGAGTTCGGCAGTCAGGTGGCCGATTGTCTGGGTGCCCTCACATTCAAGCGTGAATTCTACCGGGCAGGTCAGCGACGGCCCGGAATATTCATAGGCGCCGACATCCGCCCGTCCGCCGGGCGAGGGTGCGGCACGGGGAAGTCCCCGCTGATCGGTGGGGACGAGCACGCCGGCGAACGTGGGATTTCCTCGGTCGATCGCCGGACTGCCGGGAGCGATGGCGTGGGTTTTCGTTCTTCCCCCATTGTAGGCCAGCGGTCCCAGGAGCGGGTCGATGTTGATCTGATCATTGGGTGCGGACGGCGACAGCGATTCGCCCGGTTTGATCACGATGTTGTAATCGAGAGAATTGATCTTGCCGCTTTTCTGCGTGGCGAGATCGCGCGGGATTTCCGAACCACCTCCACTCAGGATGATGTTGTGGGCGAAGATTGAACCGCCCACCGTTGCAGTCGCCCCTGATCCCTCGACATAGAGCCCGCCTGCCTGACTGTTCGAGCGGTTGGCCTCAAGCGTGGCCCCGATCACGGAGGCGTTGCGCTTCGGATTTCCACTGGCCAGAAACGCGACCCCTCCGCCGGTGCCACCGCGATTGGCGGAAAACGTTGAACTCTCGATCGACAGGTCGGCCTCCGAGGAAAATACGCCACCGCCAAAACCTCCGGCAATATTGCTTTCGAAAAGACTTCGCGTGATCTGCAGGAATCCGCGACTCGCAATGCCGCCTCCGGCCGGGGCGCCGTTTGCCGTCACCAGGCATTCATCCAAACGAAGCGTTCCCTGGTTGAAGATGGCGCCACCTCCATCGTTGCCGGTCGCCGTGTTGTTCTGGAAGTCGCAGGCAAAGAACCAAACATTTGCCCCGGTCGCGATTTGCACGGCGCCACCGCGGGCGGCGCTGCCGCGCAGAAGCGTCAAGCCCGAGACGGAAATGGAGACCGGGGAACCGATCTCAAGGATCCGGCCGGCGCCCAGACCGTCAAGAGCGAGCATCGGGACATTGGTGCCTGCGGAATCACCCGGTCCGACGATCGTGAGGTTTTTGTTGATGATGAGCGCTCCGGAACTCAGCGAAATGGTCCGGGGCACCGGACCCTCAAAAAGCGCGCCACGGAAAATGATCGTGTCACCGGCAGACGCGGCCGCGATCGTGGCGCGCAGGCTCCCTGTGCCTGAATCGGCCAGCGACGTCACCTCCAGAATCGCGGCATGGATCCTTGTGGCCGAAGCTGAAAATATGAGACCCAAAAGAAACCCGGCCTTAAAGACCAAGCGCGAAATCGCACAGAATCCCCGAGTGCGCAGAGGCACGACACCATTCATGGAACAGTCTTAACCCGGGATTTCCCCATTTTATCAATTTCTTACGCGACCCGTGGTTCACTATCGGGGAATCCTTTAGTGCCAGCTTCGCTGAATACTCAGTTTCACTAAAATCCAAGTGGATCGCGGCATGTTGTGACGTTTCACCTGTCCTCATGGGTGCCTCGAGCACAGGCGAGCCACACGGCATGGAACGCTGGCAAGGATGCGCTGGTGCGGCAGATGACGGACGGATTGCGGCTTAAGCGGGAAGTCGAACGCGGCGGCGCACGACTATTAACTCATACTGTTTCCTGCAGCCGGTGACGGAGCCCTTCGGTGAGCACACGCATCACCTCGAGGGCGAAGAAGGGCGTTTGCTGCACCATGTTCCACGGATTGACATCCAGTGACGCTCCCCGTTCAGAAAACGAGCTCGAACTGGCCTTTCGACGCCTTCGGTCTCAACTGTCACCGGAATGTCACGCTGCGCCCGGTTTAGTCCCCCGCGCAAGATTGTGACGAATCTGTGACGGCCCCGCTTCCGTACGCCCGCATTGGCATGGATCGCGCTTGCTGGCCGGATACCCGAAAATGATTCGCACTGAGATTTCGTCCCCCATTCTTCGATTCTTGGAGGACCTGCACCAGCGCGTCTCCTCGTTGAACGACGGCGAAGTCGCCACTTACATCCCGGAACTGGCCCGTGCCAATCCTGACTGGTTCGGCATCTGCCTGGCGACCGCCACGGGCGGCGTCTACGAAGTCGGCGATTCCAGTCAGCTCTTTACGATCCAGTCGATTTCGAAGCCGCTGACCTACGGCATCGCGCTCGAGGATCACGGTCGGACCGACGTCCTGCGCAAGATCGGTGTCGAGCCGACTGGGGATGCCTTCAACTCGATCAGTCTCGATCCTGGAACCGGGCGCCCCAAGAATCCCATGATCAATGCGGGCGCCATCGCCGCGTCCGGAATGATCGAGGGGCGCACGCCGGAGACTCGCTTCGACCGCATTCTTGCCACGCTCAGCCTGTACGCGGGACGCGACCTCGGCGTCGACGAGTCGGTGTACCAGTCGGAGAGCGAAACCGGACATCGCAACCGCGCCATCGGTCACATGCTCCGCAATTTCGGAATCCTGGAGAGCGATCCCACGCCGGCGCTCCAGCTCTATTTTCGTCAATGTGCGATCGCGGTCACCTGCCGGGACCTGGCGCTCATGGCCGCGACCCTCGCCAACCGCGGCATCAATCCGTTGACGGGCAAACAGGCGGTCCGCGGCGAGTACGTCGAAAGCATTCTCAGCGTGATGGGTTCGTGCGGAATGTACGATTTTGCCGGGGAATGGATCTACCGCGTCGGCATGCCCGCGAAGAGCGGGGTGGGCGGCGGGCTCATTGCCGTGTTGCCCGGCCAGCTTGGCATCGGGGTGTTTTCGCCGCGGCTCGATGCGCGGGGCAACAGCGCGCGCGGGATCCGCGTGTGCGATGAACTTTCACGCCGCCTCGACCTGCATCTCTTCAATCATCCGCGCGCGGCCAAATCGGTGATTCGCGGCGTGTTTGATGTCACGAAAATCACCTCGGCGCGCGTGCGCACGGCCGCCGAGATTCAGGTGCTCAAGCAGCACGGCGCCGTGATACGGGTTTACCAACTTCAGGGCTACCTCGCGTTCGGGACCGTCGAAACCGTGGTAGCGGAGATCATGCGGGACGCCGCGGTGCTGGAGTGCGTGATCCTCGACATGCGCTGGATCGTGGGCCTGAACGAGAGCGCGTGCCTGTTGCTGGCCGGCCTCGTCGATGCCCTTTCGCGCAAGGGACCGACCGTTCTGTTTACGAACCCGGACGGGCAGCCGCAACTGCGACGCATCATGCGCATCAAGCTCGCCGCGCGTCCCGACGCGCGATTTCGATTTTTTCCGGAAAACGACAGCGCGCTCGAATGGGCTGAGAATCTGCTGCTCGATCTCCACCTGCCGGACCGGCCGGCCCATCCCCGGGCGGCACCCGCGGACTACGACATTTTTGCGGGCCTGTCTCCGGCTGAACTCGCCGTTGTCGAGGCACGACTCCAGCGCAGAAAATATCCCAAGGCTGCCATGATCGTTCATGTGGGCGATCCGGCCGACTGCCTGTACGTCCTCGCGCAAGGTCAGGCCAGCGCGACGATCGCACTCGACACTGGGGAAACGAAACGGCTGGCCGCGTTTGGCGCCGGCATGGTTTTTGGCGAAATGGCAGTCGTGGAAAAATCGCTGCGATCGGCCAGCGTGGTGGCCGATACCGATGTCGAATGCGATCTGCTGATGATCGAGGACCTCGATCAACTCTCACTCACCCATCCGGCGATCAAGTTGCGTCTGCTGGAGAATCTCTGTCGGGGTCTCAGCCTCAAGCTGCGCAAGTCAAACTGCGAACGGGCGGTGTTCGATGAGTAACCTTTTCTCAAACCAGGTCCGCGGCGAGGTTTTCGATTCCGGTACGGACTAAAATCGTTATCGCTTAGGGCTGTTTTCCTCCCATCCAAAATGTCCTCCACACTGGAATTGCTCAAAGGCCTTCCCACCCGGCACGTCTCTGCCGGCGACTTGTTGCTCGAGACCGGCACCAAGGCTGGAGTGCTGCTGGTGTTGATCGAGGGCGCCATCGAAGTCCGCAAGAGCGACGTCCGGGTCGATTTCGTGCGTGAGCCTGGCGCCGTATTCGGAGAAATCTCGGCCTTGCTCGACGCCGGCCATTCGGCTGACGTTTTTGCGGCGGAGGATTCGACGCTCTACGTCATCGACAACCCGCGCGCGTTCCTGCGCGAGCAACCCGAATTCCTGCTGCACGTGGCCGAGTTGCTCGCCCAACGCCTGCGACAGCTCACCACGTACCTCATCGACGTGAAGCGCCAATACGAGGGGCACGATCATATCGGCATGGTCGATCACGTCCTGGATTCGCTCGTCCACCGCCAGCCGCGCAAACGGGGACCTTAAGCGACGCCCAGGCGTCCACCGCCGGGATACTGTTCATTCCGCCGCGTCGAGCGCCTGCCTGGCCTGATCATCCATTGAGACCCATTCCGCCGTCATCGCGTCGAGGTCGAACGTGATGAACGTCGGCGCCGGGCCGATCTGACGTCCCGGATTGACCACCCAGGTGCGTCCAACCCGGTCGATCCACGAGCCGTCCGGATAGAACGGCGCCCGGTGCACGTGACCGGACAACACGATCTCGGGCTGAAACCGATGGATCCATTCAACAAGGAATGCATCCCCGGCGAAGTGTTTGCCCGTCCAGCTCACGCGGTATTTGTCCGGCGGCGCGTGATGCATCCAGATCCATTTCTTGCGCGGCCGCGTCGACGCTTCCTCAAGCATCCGTTCGAGCGCCGCGCGGCTGTAGGGGCCGTCCCACCACGGACAGATCGTCACCAGTGTTTCGTCGATTTCGACGTGGTCGCAATCGACGTACAAATGGTCGGCTTTGGCCTGTTTCAGCCACCCAGCCACGGACTCGTCAGCCTCGTTGCGGCTGTCGCCATCGTGGTTGCCTGAGCAGACGAGCAGCCGGGTTCTTTTCCGGAGACGGGCCAGGTAATTTTCCACCACCACGATCTGCACGTCGTATTCCAGCAGGGAGCCCAGATCGAGCAGGTCGCCGCCAATGGCGACTGTTTCGTATTCGCTTGCGCGCGCCACGAGCCAGTCGAACTGTTTGAGCGCATAGTGAATGTCCGCGACGTAAAGAATGCGCATAGGGCAGGTTGTTTCGCGACGCTACCGGCGATCTTAAGCCCGGAACAAGCTGTTTTTCCCCACAGGTCATGCCGCGACGGGACCGGGGCAGGCGTATCGGCCGCCTCGGTTACATGCAGGGTAGGCAATAACGTTCGTCCGCGAGCCCGTCCTATGCTGCGGGGTCGAGGGGCCGGGCCATGACGCTGCGCCAGAACCAGAGGGTGCCCGCGGCGCCACATGAGGCGGCGGCGAGAAAGTTCACCTGAGGCCCGAGACTCCACAGCCCGGCGCCCAGCAGGGAACCGGTGGTTACGACGCAATCGCGGACGAGGTAGTAGGCGCCGTAAGTGCGCGCGCGCATCCCGGGCGAGGCCTGTGCGATGATCAACGCCTTGCGGGCGGGCTCGCCAAATTCCTTGAGCCCGCGGATCGCGAACGCAATCGCGAGCCACGCAAAGTTGTCCGCCACCAGCAGGCTGAGTGGGAAGAGCGTGAAGAAGACAAAGGTCGCGAGCACGAACGGCCGCTGGCCGTACTTGTCGGCGAGGTGCGCGACCGGAATGTAGCAGAGCATGGCGGTGACCATCTCGACGGCGCGCAACCAGCCGTACTCCTGCGCATTCACGCCACCGTGATTCATGGCCCAGAGGATCACGAACGCGAAGGGAATCCGCTCGCAGAACCGGATGAGGATGTCGCTGACCAGCAGTTCGCGCAGCATCGGATTAAAGGAGCGCACCACGGCGAAAAACGACGCCTCCACCGGTGACTTCGAGGGGGTTTCCCCGGGCGGCGTCGCGGGGTCCACCATGAACCACTGAAAGACGGCCGTGGCCGCGCACAGCGCGATGCATCCGAGAAGGGCGTAACGCACGCCGCTGTCCCAGCCAAAATGCATGATCAGCCATCCCCCGGCGAGCGGACCGAGCATCATGGGCACACGACGCACGAGCGACTGCACGCCCACGCCCATCGTGTGCTGGCGG
>Ga0299906_10002851_pt1 | contig 14285 bp, 11 predicted proteins | sample RVTome_14_FD_200259 | JGI IMG/M metagenome (GOLD analysis project Ga0299906, IMG submission 200259) | Soil microbial communities from uranium-contaminated site in the Upper Colorado River Basin, Wyoming, United States - RVT145D125 (version 2) ... | reverse complement strand
CGCTATCGATGGCGATTGAGCTAGACCAGGTTTCCAAGCATTTTGAGGGCATCAACGTGAGTGTTGAGGCCCTTCGGCCCACGTCGTTGCAGATCGGCGATGGCGAGTTTGTCAGCGTCATCGGCCCCAGCGGGTGCGGTAAGAGCACCATGTTGAGACTGATGGCCGGCTTGGTCCCCCCCACGACCGGAACGGTCGCCATCGACGGCGTGGTCGTCGACGCCCCGTCTGCCAAGACCGGATTCGCCTTCCAGACACCGGTCATGCTCAAGTGGCGGACAGTTTTCAAGAACGTGATGTTCCCCTACGAGGTGCTTGCTCGTCAGGGGTTGGCCACGGGTGGGCGGGAACAGTACGAGGACCGGGCGCGGGGCCTTCTGTCCCTGGTGGGCCTGGACGGTTTCGAGAACGCGTATCCAAAGGAGCTGTCAGGGGGGATGCAGCAGCGGGTTGCCATCTGCAGGGCCCTGATGCATGACCCCCAGGTGCTGCTGATGGACGAGCCCTTCGGAGCGCTCGACGAGTTCAACCGTGAAAAGATGAATGAGGAGCTTCTCCGCATCTGGGAGGAGACTCGCAAGACCGTCGTATTCGTGACGCACAACATCGGTGAGGCGGTTTTTCTCTCGGACCGGGTCATAGTCATGAGCCCCCGGCCCGGTGAAGTGCGAGGCATCGTCCCGATCGAGCTGGAGCGACCCAGGGGCCTGACCGTGGTCGACACCAAGGAGTTCCTCGACCATGTCGTGGCAGTGCGTTCGCTTCTGCGCGCTTCGACTGCTGCGGCCGACGGAGCGCACGCAGCAAATGGGTGAGGTTTCTCCTGGGACGACGGCCGTGAACAGAGAGACCACCGATCGCGGTCGGGTCACGCATGCGATGCGCCACTCCTTACGATGGTCGTTGCGGATGGGGGCCGTGCTCGTGGTCCTGATCGGGCTGTGGCATCTCGCTGTCGAGATCTCGGGCGTGCACCCGGTGATAGTCCCTCCTCCCGCCCTGGTAGCGGAAACCCTTATTACACGAATCCCGCTATTTGCCTCCAGCATGTGGAGCACACTGCAGACGCTCCTGTATGGATTCGTGATCGGATCTCTCGGAGGCGCTCTGGCCGCCTTCGTCGTCTATTACTCGAAGCGTGCCCGATGGGCTCTCTACCCATATCTCGTCGCGCTCTTTGTCATACCCAAAGCGGTGTACATCCCGCTGCTGATTCTCTGGATAGGCGCCGGACGGAGCTACCAGGTGATCATTGCCGCGCTGTTCGCGTTCTTCCCGCTCACCGACAACACGTTGAAGGGCCTTCAGGGTGTTGACCGTGATCTCATCGACATGGGGAGGTTGTTGGAAGCCGGCGACTGGACCATCTTCACGAGACTCCAGTTGCCGGCGATCTCCCCGTACATGGTCGCCGGGATGAAGGTCGGCCTGTCCGAGGCCTTCGTCGGGGCAGTCCTCGCAGAGCTGCTCGTCCCGGCAACCGGGATCGGCGCCCGGATCATGGAGGCAGTGGGACCCTCGAACACGGAGTTCATCCTGGCCGGAATACTGGTGATCGCCCTGGTTGGGATTATCACTTACCTCGGAATGGAGATGATCGAGAGGAGGCTTCTGTTTTGGCACTACGAGTGAGTCCCCAACAGGAACTCGTCGACCGACCCTGGTGGGGCCGCTGGGAAGTGCTCGTCGTCCCGGTAGTCATCTTTGCGGTGTGGCTCACCGTGCTCGTCGGCTGGGACTTGCCACGAATCATCTTGCCAGCGCCGACCGGTGTCGTCGAAGCGTTCATCGAGAACTGGCAGACTCTGCTGTCCGCAGGTCTTGTCACCCTCTGGGAGACCGCAGCAGGCTTCGTCGCCGGCCTCACCTTGGGCCTGGCACTGGCGGTGATCGTCTTCGCCTCACCGTTCCTCAAGGAGACCCTCTATCCCTTGCTCTTCGGGTTCCGAATCGTCCCCAAGGTCGCCTTCGTCCCCCTGTTCATGGTCTGGTTCGGGACCGGGCTCGTGATGAAGAGCGCCATCACCGCGATGGCCGTGTTCTTCATCTTCCTGGTGCAGGCGCTGCTCGGCTTTGCCTCGGCCGAGCCCGAGCTGATCGAACTGGCCAGATCTTTCCGGATGAGCAAGTGGGGCATCCTGTGGCGTCTGCGCTTCCCGGCCGCTCTGCCCTCCCTGATGGTGGGTCTGAAACTCGGCCTCACCTACGCCCTGACGATGGTCATTGTCTCGGAGATGGTGGTGGCCACCCGCGGCCTGGGAGCCGTTGTCGTCGAGTCATCGGCGAGACTGAAGACCGCGGAGGTCATCGCTGTCATCTTGACGGTGTCGGTGGTCGGGGTCTCGCTTTACGCCCTGGGCAACCGGGTGGATCGGCGACTCACGCGCTGGTACTACGAGTGAGCCGGCGATGAGGTGCGGGTAGGCCAGGAGCAGTTCTCCTGCGAGCAACGAACAAGGAAAGGAACCACATGGGAAAAGCTGACTCCATCGGGTGGGAGGGTGTCTTCGCCACCCAAGATCGGGAAGCGATGGTCGAGGTGGCACGCGACGTGATCGAAATTCCTTCAGAGACAGGGTTCGAGGGCCCGATCGGTGACTACGTCGCCGAGCGCTTCAGGTCTCTTGGGGGCTCGGTCGAGTTCCAAGAGGTCGAGGAGGGGCGTAACAACGTGCTGGCGCGATTTCAGATGCCGGAGCCGGGCCCGACACTCCTGATGATCGGTCACTTCGACACGAGCACCAATCCGGACGAGACGTATCTCCCCATCGGGTTCCACCCCAAGGCGACTTTGCAGGACAACTGGATATACGGGTTGGGCATCTCCAACATGAAGTGCGCCTTCGCCGGCTACTACTCGGCGCTGCAGATGCTGCTCGGAGAGGGTGTCCCCCTGCGTGGCGAGATCATCGTGGCCGGGCTCGTGGGGGAGATCGAAAAGGCGCCCGTTGACATCTGGCAGGGGAAACGATTCCGTGGCGGTGGCGCCGGAGCCCGATTCATGGTGCACCACGGGGTCACCGCCGACTTTTGCATCAATGGTGAGCCCAGCGGCATGCGATTGCAGACCGGAAATGCCGGTTATCTGTTCGCGAAGGTGAGCATCAAGGGAGTCGCCCAGCACACCTTCTCGAAGGAGATGGCGATCGACCCCATTCCGAAGGCGTTCCAGGTCTACGAGGCGCTCCAGCAATGGGAGCTCGACTACCAGGAACGGAATCCGCATCCGGCGATGAAGCTGGTCACCAATGTCGGCGCCATCTTCGGCGGCTATCCCTACAAGCCCAGCATCACCGCCCCGGACTGCAGTTTGTACGTGCATGTGAACACCTTGCCCGGGAAGAGCATCCTCAGCGTGAAGCGGGAGCTCGAACAGCTGATGGACACGCTCTCCGCGACCATCGATGACTTCGACGCATCGGTCGAGTTCTACCTCGCATCCGATGGTCACTATCTGGAACGAGAGCACCCGTTGGTCCAGACCGTGGCCAGCGCGCATCGGACGGTCCACGGCAGTGACGTGATCTGGCCGGACCCGGTTCGCCTCGGGGGAGTCTCGTGTGACAACTCGCCGATGATGGAATACGGGATTCCCTCGGTGCAGTATGGCGCCGGGGGCATCAACCTCTCCGGTGAATACTCGATGTATGAGCCCGGGCTCGGCGAGGTGGTCAACCTCGATAATCTCGCGATGACGTCTCGGGTCTACGCCGTGTCCATCGCCGATCTGCTTAGCGCGGAAGGAGATGCGGACTCCGGATGAAGCCAGCCCGGTTCGCGTATGCGCGACCCTCCACCGTTGCCGAGGCGACCGAGATCCTGCAGGCGCAGGGCCCCGGCGCCAAACTGATCTCCGGTGGCCAGAGCCTGGTTCCCCTGATGAACTTCCGCCTCGCCCTGCCCGAGGTTCTCGTGGACGTGGCCCGTCTCGAGGAGATCTCGGGCATCGAGGACACCGAGGGCGGGAGACTGTCGATCGGGGCCAATGTGACCCACTACCAGATCGAGACCTGGGGGCGCCAGGATGTCCTCGGCAGGCTCATGGCCCACGTTGCCGGTTATATCGGCCATCTCCCGATCAGGCACCGGGGAACGATCGGGGGGAGCCTGGCCCACGCCGACCCGGCCGCAGAGTGGCCGTTGCTGGCGGTCCTACTCGACGCCGAGATCCTCGCCCAGGGCCCGGAGGGCTCGAGATCCCTCCCCGCCTCGGACTTCTTCGAGACCCTGTTCACGACCAAGTTGTCGCCGGAGGAGGTGCTCACCGGAGTTGGGTTCGAACATCTCCCCGGTCACGCCAGGACGGGTTTCGTCGAGTTCGCCCGGCGTGCCGGCGACTTCGCCTTGGTGTCCACCGCATTCGCCGCCGAGGTGACAGACAACGTCGTCTCGGAGCCCCGCATCGCACTGGGCGGGGTGGCCGAGGTCCCGGTTCGATGTCCCATCGCAGAACAGACACTGTCGGGAGCGGAGCCGACGGTCTCCGTCATCCGTGACGTGGGGGAGGCCGCAGCGGCGGAGTTCGAGCCGATCGCCGACATCCACGGCTCGTCCGGCTATCGACGCGATCTCGTCCGGGCACTGGTGAGCAGGATGTTGGCCAAGGAGTTTGGAGTCGACCTTGTGGGTGGGTAGACGTCTCAAGAGGTTCGACGATCCCGGGCTGCTCCGTGGCGAGGGCCGGTTCGTGGCCGACATCCCGGCGGGCTCGCTGTACGCGAGGTTCGTTCGAAGTCCGGTGGCCAGGGGCCAGATCGTCGGGATCGAGGTCCCGGATGGGGTCGAGGCGTTCACGATCGACGACTTGGGCGGGGTGGGTCCAATCCGCCCGGTACTGCACCGGGAGTCTTTCGTGAGCCTGGTCCAGCCGGTGCTCGCCCGCGACGAGGTTCGATATGCCGGAGAGCCGGTCGCGGTAGTCGTCGCGGCCAGCCAGTACGAAGCCGAGGACGGGGCGCGTTCGGTGATCGTGGATGTGGAGCCGCTGGATCCGATAATCACGATCGAACAAGCCCTCGACGGCACCGAGATGGTTCATCCGGAGACCGAGCACAACGTCGTCCTCGAGGCGGCGACTTCCAGCGCCGGAGTCGAGGAAGCCTTCGACGCGGCCCGGCACGTGGTCGAGTTGACAGTTCGCTCCGGGCGGGAGAACGCAGCTCCCATCGAGGCCAGGGGAGCGTACGCATCGGTCGACCCGCACACTGGCCGCACCACCGTCTACGCGTCGAGTCAGGATCCTCATGTGCTCCGCACCGCGCTGGCGGACACCCTCGGCGTGGCCGAAGGGACCCTGCGGGTGGTGGCGCCCAACGTCGGCGGTGGCTTTGGGCAAAAGCAGTGTCTCGCGCCCGAGTACATCGTCGTCACCTGGCTGGCGCAACACCTCGGGCGTCCCGTGGCCTGGATCGAGGATCGCATTGAGAACCTCATGGCGTCGTTTCACAGTCGTGACCAGGTGATCTCGGTGCGGGGGGCCTTCGACGACGACGGAAAGCTGTTGGCCGCCGAGACCGAGATCCTCTGCAACATCGGCGCCTACTCCTGTTACCCGGTGACCCATGGTGTCGAGCCGCTGATGGCGATGGCCGAGTTCACCGGTCCCTACGACGTCGCCGAGTACCGCTCCAGGGCTCGCGCCGTCACGACCAACACCTGCCCGATGGCTCCCTATCGCGGCGTCTCCCGCCCGGTCATCACCCTGGCGATAGAGCGTCTGATCGACAAGGCGAGCCGCCTGCTCGGCATGGACCCGATCGAGGTGCGGAGGCGAAACCTGATCAGGGAGTTCCCCCATACCTCGCCGACAGGCATCACCTACGACGAGGGCAGCTACCTGGCCTCCATGGAGATGGCCGTCGGCATCCTCGATGTCGAGAGTTTCCGCCTTCGGCAAAACGAGGCGCGTGCTGATGGGCGCTACCTCGGTGTCGGCTTCTCCACCTTCTCGGAGCGCACCGGGTATGGGACACCAACTTTTGCCACGAGGGCCATGGAGATAACCCCGGGGTATGAGAGAGTCGAGATCACCATCGATCCCTCCGGTTATGTGACCGCCCGGGTCGGGGTGTCACCACATGGGCAGGGATTGGAGACCAGCCTCGCCCAGCTGATCGCGGACGAGCTCGGCACCCTCCCCGAACGGGTCCGTGTCATCGCTGGTGACACCGACGAGACCCCCTACGGCTGGGGAACCTTCGCTAGCAGATCGATGGTGCTCAGCGGCGGTGCGTCGAAACTGGCCGCAACCGAGCTGAGGGCCAAGATCGCCAGGATCGCCGGTGACATGCTGGAGGCAGCTCCGGCCGACATCGTTCTCGAGGACGGACGGGCCACGGTCCGGGGATCAGACGTCTCGGTCGGGCTCGACTCCATAGCCCGGCGGGCCTACCACCAGAGCCATCTCCTCCAGGATGGGATGGACGCCGGTCTCTATGCGTCGGCCACCTATGACCCCGAGGGGACCTTCTCTAATGCCTGTCACGCAGTGGTACTCGAGGTCGAGCCGGCGACCGGCCAGGTTTCCATCGAGCGGTATGTGATCGTGGAGGACGCCGGGATCCTGATCAATCCCATGATCGTGGACGGGCAGATCCACGGAGGAGTGGCGCAGGGCATTGCCTCGGCTCTGTATGAGGAGCTGGTGTATGACGGCGAGGGCAACCTCCTCACCTCGTCGTTGATGGACTACCTGTTGCCGACCTCGTCGGAGATACCGCATTTCGAGATACATCATTTGGAGACGCCGACGGAGAACACGATCACCGGGGCGAAGGGCCTGGGCGAGGGGGGGACCATCGGGGCTCCCGCCGCGGTCCTCAACGCGATCTGCGATGCGCTCAGCCCGTTTGCGGTGGAGCTCGACGACACCCCGGCCTCCCCCGAGAGGATCCGCCAGGCAATCCGGGAATCGGAAAGGAGCTCGACATGACCACTCTCCACACGGAGGACATGGAACTCACCCTCGACGTCAACGGTCGTTCCTACCGGGTGACCGTTGAGCCGAGGAAACTCCTCGCCGACGTCCTGCGCGAGGACTGCGGCCTCACCGGCACCCATCTCGGATGCGAGCACGGGGTGTGCGGAGCGTGCACCGTGCTGATTGACGGCAAGTCGGTTCGCTCGTGTTTGATGTTCGCGGTCCAGGCGGAGGGAACCACGGTGAGGACCGTCGAAGGGCTCGCCGGCCCAGGAGAGCTCCATCCCATGCAGGAGGCCTTCTGGGACGAGCATGGCCTCCAGTGTGGATTCTGCACTCCCGGTTTTCTCATGCTCCTCGTCGGCGCGCTCGAGGACCAGCCCGACCTGAGCCCGGAGGCGATGGACGGGATCCTCGCTTCGAACCTCTGTCGCTGCACCGGCTATCAGAACATCAGGAACGCCGCCCTCGAGGGGCAGTCGCGGATGGCCGCGGTCGACTCTTCGACGCCGGTTGGCGAGGAGCCCGAGGCGGAGGGTTAGGGATCCGGTGGCCTACGTAGGCAGCAGTGTCAGGCGGGTCGAGGACCCGATCCTCCTCCGCGGCAGCGGAACCTTCGTCGCCGACGTGCGTCGGCCCGGGATGGTGCACGCAGCGGTCCTCCGCAGCCCGGAGGCCCATGCGGAGATCCTCGGCCTCGACCTGGCCGGAGCACTCTCCATGCCCGGAGTGGTGGATGCGGTCGCTTTCCGGGAAATCTCGGGCGTGCCGCCGATACCGATGCGACTCGCCCACCATCCCGAGCTCACCAGGGCCCTGCAGTACCCGCTGGCCGACCGCAAGGTCCGTTATGTGGGCGAGCCTGTAGCCGTCGTCGTGGCCGAGAGCCGATATCTGGCAGAAGACGCCCTGGCGATGATCGACGTCGAGTACGGACCTCTCGACGTCGTGGTCGATGCCGACCACGCGACCGCAGACGGCGCCCCGGCGCTGCACGACGACGTTCCCGGCAATGTGGTACTCCGTTTCTCCCAGGAGGCGGGCAACGTCGAGACGGCCGCCTCGGAGGCAGATCGAGTCGTCGAAGGCGTCTTCTACTCCCAACGCCACACCGGGATCCCCATGGAGACGAGGGGCCTCGTGGCCGAGTACGACGAGAGAACCGAGACGATCACCGTCTGGGGAGCCGCCAAGGTGATTCATTTCAACCGGGGCTTGCTGTCTCGGCTCATGGGCGTTCCCATCGAGAGGATTCGGCTCGTCGAGACCGAGGTCGGAGGGGGATTCGGCGTGCGCGGGGAGTTCTACCCCGAGGACTTCCTCATCCCCTATCTCGCCCGGCGGCTCAGACGCCCGGTCGCCTGGATCGAGGACCGGGCCGAGCACCTCCGGGCCACCAACCATTCCAGGGAGCAGACCCATCACATCCAGATCGGTGTGCGCGCCAGCGGCGAGATCGTTTGGCTGTCGGATCGGGTCACCAATGACATGGGTGGCTATATCCGGACCCACGGGGCGACCGTCCCCACCATGACCGCCGCGTATCTCCCCGGCCCGTATCTGATCCCCAACTACCGCTGCGAGGTGACCTGCGTTCTGACCAACAAGACACCCACCGGCACCTACCGCGCCCCGGGGCGATTCGAGGCCGCCTTCGTCAGGGAGCGGGCGATGGATCTCATCGCCCAGGAGCTCGGCCTCGACCCGGTCGAGGTCCGTCTTCGCAACCTGGTCCCGGCCACGGCCATGCCCTATGACACCGGGCTCAAGGCACACAGCACGCCGGTCATCTATGACAGCGGTGACTATGCAGCCCACTTCCGCCGGAGCCTCGACGAGTTCGGGTACGAGGAAGCCAGCCAGACCGCCGAGGAGATGCGTCAGGCGGGGCGAGCCGTCGGAGTCGGGATCGGGTGGTTCGTAGAGAAGACCGGGCTCGGCCCCTGGGAGTATGCGAGGGTAGAGATCGACGAGTCAGGTCGAGCCACGGTGTATTCCGGATTGTCCAACGTCGGTCAGGGCGTACTGACCAATCTCACCCAGATCGCGGCCGACGCCCTCTCCCTCGACATGGGGTCGGTCCGGGTGATCCTGGGGGATACCAACGTCGTTCCCTACGGGCATGGGAGCTTTGCCAGCCGGGGAGCGGTCATGGCCGGCAACGCCAGCGTGGTGGCTGCGGCGAAGACACTGAACAAGCTAAAAATGGCCGCCGCCAAGCTCCTGGAATGCAGCGTCGAGGACCTCGTCGTGGAGGACGGGGCTGTGTTCGTCACAGGAACGCCCGAGACCCGGCTCTCCTACCGCGAGGTCGCCGAGGCCTTGACCCCCTCCAACGCGGTGAAGCTCGGCATGGAGCCCGGTCTCCGCGAGGAGGGCTACTTCTACACCGAGCAGATGGTGTACCCGTTCGGCGTGCACATCGCATTGCTCGAGATCGACCGCGAGACCGGGTACCTCGACATCATGAAATACCTGATCAGCTATGACGTGGGACGCTCCGTCAACCCCATGCTCATCGACGGCCAGCTGGTCGGCGGCTTCGCCCAGGGCCTGGGAGGGGCCATCTTCGAGGAGCTTCGCTACGACGAGTCCGGCCAGCTGCTCAGCGGGACCTTTGTCGACTATCTGATCCCAACGGCGGCCGAGATGCCCCCGGTCTCCATCCTCGTCACCGAGAACGCCCCGTCACCGATGAACCCGCTCGGCCTGAAGGGCGCCGGGGAGGGCGGGACCGTCGCGGTCGGGGCCGCTCTGGCCAACGCGGTGGCGCAGGCCCTCGGGGGCCGGGCCAACCCCACCCGGCTTCCTCTGTCGCCCGAGTACGTGCGCAGCCTGGTCGCCGAGGCCGAGGCGGGGTCGGGGGAGCGATGAGCAGCCGGATGGGTGAGACGGGACCATGCCAGTAGTCGATATCCACGCACATCATGTCGCCACCGGCCTATTGGAGGCGGCCGCCCGCTCAGGTGACCGGTACGGCGTCACCCTCGACCAATCGGTCCCACCACTGGGGAGGCTGGTCTTCGACGACGGCACGGTGATCAGGCCCTTCTTCCCGGAGCTCTGTGATCTCCGGGTCCGGATCCCCACCATGGACGAGCTGGGAGTCGACGTGCAGGTGGTGTCGACCTGGACCGACATCGCCGGTTACAACCTGCCCGTCGATCAGGGTGTCGCCTGGGCCCGCCTCCAGAACGAGACCATGGCGGGGTCGGTGGCCGAGCACGAGGGGCGTTTCGAGGCAATGGGGACTCTGCCATTGCAGAGTGTCGAAGCCAGCCTCGACGAGATGCGTTTCGCCGTGGACGAGCTCGGCTTCCGCTCTTTCGAGATCGGCACATCGGTCAATGGGGTCCACATCGCCGAGGAGCAGTTCGATCGTCTCTGGGACGCCCTCGCCGACTACGACGTCTTCGTCCTCCTCCACCCGCCGATCGATCCCACCGGGACCGGCCAGCTGACCGATCACTTCCTCAAGAACCTGCTCGGCAACCCGACGGACACCACGATCGCCGGGGCCAAGCTGGCGGTGTCGGGGACCCTGGAGCGGCTCCCCGAGCTCAAGGTGTGCCTGGTGCACGGTGGGGGATTCCTGCCGTATCAGATCGGCCGTCTCGACAAGGGTCACATCGTCCACCCCGACACCAGACGGGACATCCCCGACCACCTGCCCTCGACTTTCCTCGAGAGCTTCTACTACGACACCATCATCTACGACCCCGAAGCGCTGTCCTATCTCGCCGCCAAGGTCACCCCACATCGCCTCCTCCTCGGCAGCGACTATCCCTTCGAGATGTTCGACGAAGCGGGCATCGCCAATATCAGGGATCTCGACTGCTCGGCCAGTGAGCTGGCGGGGATCCTCGGGGAGACCGCCCTCGTCGCTTTGCACCGTCGGGGGACGAGCGACGACGCCGAGAAAGACAGTGACGAAACGCCAAGGAGCACCCCATGACACCACCTGAGCCAAATCCGGTCGTCGACGTCCACGCGCACGTCGTGCCGGCACAACTCGTCGACAAGGTCCACGCCCGTCAGGACGAGTTGCCCAACGTCCACGCCCATTGGGACGACGGCCGTCTCCATCTCGGTCTCCCTCGGCCGGGGGGCCTGGGCAACCCGCGCCCGGTGCGACCCGGTCTGTTGGACGTCGAGGGGGCGGCTTCCAGGATGGGCGAGCAGGGCATCGATCTCTCCCTCATCAGCATCTGGCCGGATCTGCTCGGCTTGACGCTCGCGCCGGCTGAGAGCGCGGTGTGGGCCCGTTGCGTCAACGAGGCTCTCCTCGAGGTGACTCGAGACGAGCCGAGGTTCGAAGGGCTGGCCGCGGTGCCGGTCCAGTCACCTGACCCGGCGGGGGATCTGGCCAAGGTGATCGAAGACGGGTTCGTCGGCATCGAGATCGGCACGGCCGCCTACGGCGAGGAGTTGGACAGCCCCAAACTCGTCGAGTTCTGGGAGGCAGCCCACGAGTTGGGCATCACGATCTTCATGCATCCCATGTTCATGGGTGGGGATCAGCGGTTGCAGGATGGCCTGGCCTATGGTCTGGCCAACTCGATCGGGCGGGTCAACGACACCACGGTGGCGGTGGCACGTTTGCTCCTCGCCGGTATCCCGGAACGGTTTGAGAACGCCAGGATCGTGGTCGCCCACGGAGGCGGGACGATCCCTTACCTGGTAGGCCGTCTCCAGAACGTCCACGACATCCATCCCGAGGAGACCGCCGACCCGGTGGCGAACTTCAGGCGCCTCGCCTTCGACTCTCTCGTCTTCTCCGAGTCGACCTTGAGATACCTGGTGGAGGTGGCCGGCCCGTCGAACGTCCTCCTCGGGTCGGATCACCCCTTCGACAACGGTGACCCCAATGTCCGCAGGCTGATCGAGACGGCGATCGAGGACGAGGAGACCAGGGAGCGAATCCTCCGCGGCAACGCCGAGGCTCTGTTCGATCTGGCGAGGAGAAGGAGCAGCAAGCAATGAGCGATGTCACCTACCTTCAACCCGGCGAGTTCCCGCCTCCGATGGGGCCCTTCTCCGCCGGCGTTCGAGCCGGCTCTCACATCTTCACGGCCGGACAGCTCCCTTTGCGCTCCGACGGCACCATCGCCGGGGACGACATCACCTCCCAGACCCGGCAGTGCTTCGCCAACATCAGGTCCGTCCTGCAAGAGGGAGGACTGGGCCTGGCCGACGTCATCAAGCTCACCGTGTGGCTCCGTGACATCGGCGACCTGGGCGCCGTCGCCGAGGTCCGGCGGGAGTTCTTCACCGACCCCCACCCGGTCAGCACCACGATCGAGATCAGCAAGCTGCCCCACGCCGATGCCCTCGTCGAGATAGATGCGGTGGCGGTGGACGGTCGATAGGAGTGGGCGAGAGCCCGGGCCGATGAGACTCAAAGTCGTCATCACCGACTTCATGGGCGACGACGCCGGCCTGGAGCAGGACCTGTTCGCCGACGCCGGCATCGCCTCGGTGGTGGCGCCTGCTCCCAGCCCGGACCTTTGGATCGACGACGCCCGGGACGCCGACGCCATCCTCACCCGGCACGCACCGATCACCGCGCCGGTGATCGAACAACTCGGTCGCTGCCGGATCATCGCCCGTTACGGGACCGGCACCGACAACATCGACATCGACGCGGCCGAATCCAGGTCGATCATCGTCACCAATGTCCCTGGATATGCCACCTCCGAGGTCGCCGACCACGGATGGGGGATGGCGCTGGCGTTGTGGCGGCACCTGGTCCCCTTCCACGACCGGGTCCGCGCCGGGGGGTGGCAACCGGAGACACTGCCTCCGATCGAGCGTCTCGCCGGGAGGACACTGGGTCTGATCGGCTTCGGCCGGATCGGCTCGGCGGTCGCCCGACGAGCAATCGCCGCCGACATGTCGGTGATCGCCTACGACCCGTTCCTCACCGAAGCTCCAGAAGACGTGGAGCTCCTCGAAGAGCCCCTGGCCGTTGCGGAGAGGGCCAATATCGTCTCGCTCCATGCGCCTCTGACGGAGGACACCGCCCGGATCGTCGACGGCCGGTTTCTCGAGCGTCTCCCCGAAGGGGCGGTCTTGATCAACGTGGCCCGGGGTGGTCTCCTCGACCTCGAGGCGGCCACCGCGGCCAGGTCCACGGGAACGCTGGGAGGGCTCGGTCTCGACGTGTTCGACGAGGAGCCGATCGCCGAGGACCATCCGCTGCGGCAGATGTCCAACGTCATCCTCTCGCCCCACGTCGCCTACTACAGCCTGAGCAGTCTCGAGGAGGCGAAGACCCGAAGCTGTGAGGCGATCATCACCGCCCTCAGTGGGGCCACGCCGACACGTCGCGGTCAACCTGGCTGAAGTCACCGGGGTCTGGCGTAGGCTCTGTGGCCGCTTGCGGGTGCGCTGCCTGCTCACCGGGTTGACACTGGCTCCGCCATTACAATACGATACGGTCCCGTTTCGTAACTAGGAAGGTCGTCATGGACGCTGAGGTCATTTATCGGAGACGTTGGGCGACCCTCGCGGTCCTCTCCCTGAGCCTGGTCATCATCGGGCTCGACAACACCATCCTCAATGTGGCGCTCCCCACCCTGGTCAGAGAGCTTGGTGCCTCGGCCAGTGAACTGCAGTGGATGGTCGATGCCTATGTGCTGGTTTTCGCCGGGTTGCTGCTGACCATGGGAGCCCTGGGTGATCGGTTCGGCAGGAAGCTGGCCCTCAACGCAGGGTTGGTGATCTTTGGACTGGCCTCGATCGCGGCGGCGTACGTGGATAGCGCTACCGGCCTGATCGTTGCCCGGTCGGCCATGGGAGTCGGCGGTGCTCTGATAATGCCGTCGACCCTATCGATCATCACCAATGTCTTCGAGGGCCGGGAGCGGGGGCGGGCCATAGCCGCATGGGCCGCGGTGGCCGGGTTGGGGATCGTGATCGGGCCCGCCCTCGGTGGCTGGCTCCTCGAGAACTTCTGGTGGGGTTCGATCTTTTTGGTCAACGTCGGGGTCGTCGTCGCGGCGTTGATCGCGGGCTGGATGTTGGTGCCCGAGTCGAAGGATCCCGAGGCGACGCCCCTCGACCCCCTCGGCGCCACCCTTTCCATCGCCGGACTGGTCGCATTGGTCTACGCCATCATCGAGGCCCCGTCGGAGGGTTGGACCAGCCCCGTCGTTCTCGGCGCATTTGGTCTTGCCGTGGCGACTCTGGCCCTGTTCCTCTGGTGGGAGACCCGAACCCGACACCCGATGCTCAAGCTGAGCTTCTTCGAGAACCCGAGGTTCAGTGCGGCTGCCGGCGCCATCACCCTGGTGTTCTTCGCCATGTTCGGCACCGTTTTCCTGCTCACCCAGTATCTCCAGTTCGTGCTCGACTTCAGCCCCCT
>Ga0299906_10002850_pt1 | contig 14286 bp, 7 predicted proteins | sample RVTome_14_FD_200259 | JGI IMG/M metagenome (GOLD analysis project Ga0299906, IMG submission 200259) | Soil microbial communities from uranium-contaminated site in the Upper Colorado River Basin, Wyoming, United States - RVT145D125 (version 2) ... | reverse complement strand
CCCGGCGCAGGAACTCGCGGTCGCCGCCGAAGGCGTAGTGCTCGTACAGGTGCGTGGACAGCCACGCGGCACCCAGCGGCCACAGTCCCCAGCGGGCGCCGTCGACCGGAGTCGCCACGCGCCACAGGTCCGTGTTGTGGTGCGCGACGAAGCCGACGGCACCGTAGTGCACACGGGCCGTTCGCCGGCCGGCCGGGCGCAGCTCGTCGATCAGGTCGAAGAGCGGCTCGTGGCACTCCGCGAGATTCGTCACCTCGGCCGGCCAGTAGTTCATCTCGGTGTTGACGTTGATCGTGTACTTGCTGCCCCAGGCGGGGTTGACGTCCTGGTTCCAGATCCCCTGGAGGTTCGCGGGCTGCGTCCCCGGACGGGAGCTGGCGATGAGCAGATAGCGCCCGTACTGGAAGTACGCGGCCGCGAGGCCGGGGTCCGACGCGCCCGCCCCTACGGCCGCGAGGCGCTCGTCCGTCGGCAGCGCGTCCCGGGCCGAGGACCCGAGGTCGAGGCGCACGCGCCGGAACAGCTCACGGTGATCGGCGAGGTGGCGGGCGAGCAGGTCCTCGTACGGCCGCCGGACCTGGAGCGCCTCCGCGCAAGCCGCCTCGGGATCGCGGCCCGCGAAGCTGGTCGCCGCGGCCAGCCGCAACGTCACCGACTCGGCGTCCAGGACCCGCAGCCCGTCCTCGTCGGTTTCCACCCGCCCACCCTGCGCTTCGGCGACGAGCTGCACGGCGAACGCGAGCCCTTCTCCGTGCCAGCGGGCCTGCAGGCCGTGGGAAAGCTCCAGGTGCTGGTCGGGGTCGTCGAGGTCGCCGCGCCAGCGTCCGCTGACGAGCAGCCCGGCCGGACCCAGGGACCGCGACACGAAAGGGTGCTCGCTGTCCAGCGCCACGGAGAGCCGGAGCGCCGTGGGACGGTCGGCGCTGAGGCGCACGACGAGCGACCGGTCGGGGGCGCTCGAGAAGACCTCGCGGGTGAAGGTGGTGTCGCCGATCCGATAGCTCACCCGGACCACGGCGCGGTCGAGGTCCAGCTCCCGCCGGTAGTCGGCCGGCTGCTCGTGGCCGTCCAGGGCGAGACGCAGGTCGGCGAGGGGCTGGTACGCCTGCAGGTGGCGCGGGCGTCCCATCAGCTTCTCGTCGGCGAGATCCTGCGCCTCCCGGTAGCGCCCCTCGCGCAGGAGCTGCCGCACCTGGGGCAGGTGCTGGAGCGCCTCCCCGTTCGTCGGGTCGTAGGGCCCTCCGGACCAGAAGGTGTCCTCGTTGAGCTGGATCCGCTCCGCTGGCGCTCCTCCGAAGACCATCGCTCCGAGGCGGCCGTTGCCGACGGGCAGCGCCTCTTCCCAGGCCCGGGCCGGCTGCCGGTAGAAGAGGACCGGCCCGGCGGGGTCCGCTGCCGAGCCCGCGGCCCGCGCCTGGGCACCCAGGGCGACGATGCAACAGCCGGCGATCGTCGACCAAGGGTGGGTCTTCAACTGCGCCTCGAGCGGGGTTCCGGTCCCAGCCGACTACTCCCGCCGACCGCGGGCTCCCGGGCCGCCGCGCGGGAGCTTTCCGATCGCACGGCCCGTGTTGAGGACCAGCCGGTGCATCGCGTCCCGCGCGCGGTTGGCGTGGCGCCGCCGGATGGCGTCGAGAATGGCCTGGTGACGCGGCAGCGACGCCCGGGCCAGGCCCGGGACGCGGATCGCCGCGTTGAAGGCCACGAGCAGCGCGGTGTGCACCACCGCGCCTATCTGCTCGAGGACGTCGTTGTCGCAGGCCTGCACGATCGCGTGGTGGAAGCGGATGTCGGCCTCGTTGTACGCCGCGTGGTCCGGTGGCGATCGGTCGAGCGCCTCACGCATGTCCCGGAGAGCCGTCTGGAGGGACGCCAGCTCTGCCGGCCCGGCCCGCCGGGCGGCCAGCTCCGCGGCTCCCGGTTCGATGATCAGCCGTACCTCGGTGAGCTTGCCGAGGAACTCTCCCCGAGGCAGCCCCTCCTGCTGCCACGCCAGGACGTCGGGATCGAGGATGTTCCATGCCTCGGGCGGCCGGACGCGCGTGCCGATCCTGGGCCGGGACACCACGAGGCCCTTGGCGGTCAGGACCTTGACGGCCTCCCGGAAGACCCCCCGGCTCGCGCTCACGCTGGCCGGGGTCGGCAGCAGCTCGCCGGGTCGAATGGCGCCGCTGACGATGCGGCGGCCGATCGTGTGCACGATCCGCCCGTGCTGGCCCTGCTTCGGATAGCCCTGGCTCGACGGGATGGCTGCGAGGGCTCTCGACACGATGCGCGAGATTATGACGGCCGCAGCAGCGTCCAACAAGCACCTCGTCCCGGTCGACTGAAGATCGACGACTTGGGACGACCGCGGACCCGGGGAGCGGGTGCTCGCCCAGCCTGCCTGCATCGGCCTCTCGCCATCGCGACGTCATCGAGGCTCCCGGCGAGGAGGGCCGGACGGGGTTCGCCCGTCCGGCCCTCCTCGACGAGCCGTCAGGTGGGATCCTATCTAGAACAGGAACTTGACGCCGAACTGCAGCTCGCGCATGTTCGTCCGCGTCCCGGTGATCCTCCCGAAGTTGGTGCTCACGAGGCTCGTGTTGGGGTTGGCCCAGTTGGGGTGGTTCGTGGCGTTGAAGGCCTCGGCCCGCAGTTGCAGGGTCTGGCCGGACTTGAAGTGGATGTTCTTGATCAGCGACAGGTCCAGCAGGAACAGCCCCGGACCGATCAGAGTGTTGCGTCCGACGTTGCCGAAGTTCCCGAACTCCTGGAGGACGAACGCCCCCGTGTTGAACCAGCGCTCCGGGGTTCGCTCGCCACTCGGGAGGACGGGGTCTTCCCCCGTGGCGTCGGGCCGGTCGAACCCGGCCCCCGTGTTGGACTGGTCCCGTCCGGCGAATACGGTGATCGGGAAGCCCGACTGCGCGCTGACGATGCCGCTGACCTGCCAGCCGCCGAAGAGCGCGTCCACCAGGCCGCCCTCCTCGGACCCGAAAGGCAGCTCGTAGAGGAACGAGCCGACGAACCGATGCGACACGTGGAAGCTCGCCAACGCCTTCTCGGCTTCGAGGTCGTAGCTGTTCTGCGGGAACAGTGTGTCGCCGCCGTGGTTCCGGATCGCGCTGGCGGTGTCGATGGCCTTCGCGAACGTGTATCCCAGGAGATAGGAGAGCCCGTTGCGGTGCCGTCGCTGGACCTTCACGCTGAGCCCGTGGTAGCTCCCTTCACCGCTGTTGTTGACGACCTGGATGCGCCCGAACTCGGGGTAGGGGGCCCGGGAGAGGACCGAGCCCGTGGCGCCGGGAAGTGATTCGTTGAAGGCGCGCAGTGACTCGAGGTTTCGGCTGAACGAGCCCAGGTAGCCCAGCTCGACAGCCATGTTCCCCAGCTCGCGCTGGACGTTGAGCATGTACTGAAACGCGTAGGGCGTCTTTCGGTCGTAGACGTGGGCCAGGACGTAGGGGTTGTTGATCTGGACCGTGCCCGAGAGGTCCCGGAAGAGCTGATCCCAGGTCAGGTCCGGGAAGTCGCCTCTCGACTCGTCGCGCCGCCGGCCCGAGAGGTTTCGGGCCATGTCGAAGCGGGGGTTTCCGGTGTCCTGGGAGTAGAAGACTCCCGCTCCGGCGCGGAGCGTCCACTTCTCGCTCGGGCTCCAGGCCAGGCCGAGGCGCGGGGCGAAGTCGTTGCGGTCCGTAGCGACGAGGCGGTCTCCCAGGCGGCCGTCGCGAGCCGTCGCGATCGCCGGGTTGAACCGGAGCAGCGTGCCCTCGTAGAAGTCCCCCGACCCGATGCGGACGAGGGTCGGGTGGCGAGCCGGATCCTGCACGTTCGGGGTGTTGTCGAAGGCGGGCAGGAAGGCGTTGATCAGTGTCCCGTTCTCGTCCAGCCAGGGGGGCGTCAGCTCGTAGCGGAGCCCCGCGTTGATGGTGAGCTTCGGGCTGACCTTCCAGGTGTCGTCGATGTAGACGGCGAAGCTCGTCGAGCGGAACTGTACCTCGGCGAGGGTCACCGACTTCTCGCACCTCCTGCAGTGGCCCAACACGAAGTCCGCGAAAGAGTTGCCCGTTCCCGCGGGCGACGCCGGGTCCTGGGTGGCCTGCCCCTCGAAGGCGAAGCTTCCCCGGGCGAACTGGTTGCCCACCTGGTTGAACTGGTCGATGCGCACCTCACCGCCGAAGCGCAAGGAGTGCCGGGAGATCGTCCAGCTGAAGTTGTCCACGAACTGGAAGGTCTTGTTGCGGTTCACGTACGGGCCTTCCGTCGAGTCGCCGAAGCCCGAGAAGGCCGAGATCCCGATCGAAGGGATCCCCCAGCCGACCTCGGGGGGAGAGTCGACGCCGGGGACGCCGAGCTCGCCCACCACGTCTCTCTCGAAAGCCAGCTCGGTACCGATGCTGTTGAAGAAGCTGTTGAAGCCGAAGCGGAACTCGTTGACCATGCTGGGGTTGAGAACCCGGGTGTTCGAGACCATGACCTGCTTCACCGTCGTCAGGAGCTTCGAGCCGTTCAGGTACAGGGCGGGCGTCACCTGCGTCTCGTCACCCCACGAGAACCTGGCCGCCCAGGTCGACGTGTCACTCTCGATCATGTCGATCCGTCCGGTGAACTGATCCTTGTCGAGCTGCCGGTCCTGCTCGTTCTGGTAGTTCGAGGTGAGCCCCGTGCCGGTGTTCGGCGACGGGTAGAACTCCAGGAGCTGGAGCGAGGTCGGGTGGAGCCGATCGGCGGGGATGATGTTGCCGGGAAAGGGCTGGGCGCGGATGACCCCGTCCGCTCCCATGACGCGCGTGTCGGGATCGTAGATCGTGGGGAGCCCTGAGAAGTCTCCGGCCCTCATGGCCGCCGTCGGGACGCTGTAGATTCCCTCGACGGTCCGGTCCTCCCGCAGGCCCTCGTAGTTCACCATGAAGAAGAGCCGGTCCGTTCCCTTGTAGAGCCCCGGGAACCAGACCGGACCGCTGAGGGTCCCGCCGTACTGCTTCATCTTGAAGGGCTGCTCCGCCGGCGGCGTCGCCGTGAAGGAGTACCTGTTGGCGTCGAACTTGTCGTCGCGGAGGAATCCGAACAGGGCGCCGTGGAACTCGTTCCCCCCCGACTTGGTCGAGACGTTGATCTGGCTCGTGGCGCGGCCGAACTCCGCCGGGAAGATGCCGTGCTGGACCTTGAACTCCTGCAGGGCGTCCACCGAGGGGAGGACGATGTAGGTGTTGAAGTTGACGTCGGTGTTCTCGATCCCGTCGATCGTGAACCGGTTGAACATGCTTCTCTGGCCGGCCACCGAGATGTTCTGCTCGGACCGGCTGCCGCCCTGCCGGGCCTGACCCTGCCCGGCGCTGGAGAACCCGTAGCTCACGTTGGGGGTGCTGGCGGTGAGCTGCAGGAAGTTGCGCCCGTTGAGCGGCAGCTCGAGGATGCGCTTGTTGTCGACCACCGTCCCCAGGGTCACGTTCTGGGTGTTGAGAACCGAGGCGCCGATCACCTCCACGGCCTCCTCCAGGCCTCCCACCTCGAGGCTGAAGTCGATCCGAACGGTTTGCTGGACGTGGAGCTCCACGTCCGCGCGCGTCGTCGGCTTGAGGCCCGAGTGCTCGGCCTTCACCGAGTACGTCCCCGGCGGGAGCGCCGGGAAGCTGTAGATCCCGGCGCCGTTGGTCGTCGTCGTCCGGGTGGCGTTGGTGGCGACGTTCGTGGCCGTGACCGCGGCCCCCGGCAGCACGCCGCCCGCGGTGTCGTTGACGACCCCGGTGATCTCGCCCAGGGTCTGAGCGCTCGCCCGAGGACCCGCCGCGACGACACCGACCAGAGCCAGCAGGACAGGTAGCGTCAGCATCCTCCGCATCTTCTTCACCTCCGTTCTAGAGACACGCGGATACGAGGGCCCGCCTCCGCCTGACCGGCGTCAGCGGGTCGACTACCATTAGTCGTACTAATTGACCATTCATCGGACTAATGATCAGAATGGTCGGTAGAATACTCAGGGCGGACGCGAAGTCAACGGGAAATGTCGTACGGGACGGGTCGCGCCCGGACGGTCCCGGACGGGGGTCGGGCCCGGTGCCGGCGCTTCCAACACCGGCCGTCCGAATCCCTCGTCGCGTCAGTCGGACCGCGAGTAGAGCTTCTCGAGCAGGCGGCGGAGCTCCTCGACCTCCCCGTCAGCCAGGTGGTCGGTCAGCTCCCGGTCGTGAGCCAGGACGACCTTCTGCAGCGCGGCGAGGGCCCCGCGCCCCTCCGGGGTGATGTGGATGCCGTTGGAGCGCCGATCCCGCGGGTCGGAGCGACGTTCCAGGCAGTGACGCCTCTGCCAGTAGTCGATGGTGACGGTGGCGGTGGGCCGCGACAGCCCGAGTGCCTGAGCGAGCTGCGCCTGCTGCAATCCGGGGTTGGCTCCGATCAACGCGAGCATGGAGAAGCGGAGCGGCGTCACCGTCTTGTCCTCGACGGACCTGGCGAATCGACTGAACACGAGCAGCTGGGCGCGACGCAGGCCGAAACCCGTGAGCCGGGAGAGCACGCCGAAGTCGAGCTCCGGGTCGAACGGTCGGAAGCTCTTCCGCCGGCGTGAGCGCTCCGTACCGGATCGCGTCGCATCTTCGCCCCGCCTGTCGATCGAGCTGCGTCGGCCGTGTGGCTTCTTCATGGTCTGGTCGGGTGGTCGTGCGCTCGAAGGCCGCGCCGGCGAGGCGAGAGCCGTCGCGCAGGATACTGGTTGGAGATCTCCGCGGCGGTCGGTGGCGAACCAGCTATGCTACCCCATGACCCCGACGCCAGCGACGTGACAGCAGGCCGGCGCGTCCACTCCCGGGGGCGGGGCGGTGCCGATCCCGACACAGCGGGGTGACCGGCGGACCACCTCGGCCCGCCGGGAGACCCGCTCGCCAGGGCTTGCCTGATCCCGGGACGAATCAGCCGATCGGCACCCCGCGGTTCACTCCAGCGCCACGAGGTCGGGGTCGCGACGGCTCAGAACTCGACCGAGAGCTCCACGAACCAGTGGCGCGGCCTCGCGTAGATTCTCTCTGCGTATCCCAGGGTAGCGAGCGACGCATTGCCCTGGATCAGGTAGCTCTCGTCGAACAGGTTCAGCACGCCGGCCGTGAGCTGCCAGTTGCGCTCCTTGTCCATGAAGCCGACCGAGGCGTTGCCGACGAGGTATCCGTCCTGCTCGATGATCGGAACGCTTCCCGTGATGAAGGTCAGCCTGGATGTGCGGCTGCCGTCGAAGCGGGGTGTGAGGGTGTGGCGATCGCTCAGGACGATCGGAAAGGCGACACCGAGGTTCCCCTGGAAGGACGGGGTCAGGGGAAGCTCGTCGCCGGGGGCGACGGTGGCCGTGGCCCCCGGGACCGGAGTGATCGTCTTGATCTCGTCGTCGAGCGTGCTGAACCCTCCCTCGAGGATCAGGCCCGAGGCAGGTCGATAGCTGAACTCGGCCTCCACGCCCTGGATCGTCGCCTTGCCGGCGTTGAACAGCAGCGGAACGACGCCCTGGCGGAAGATCAGCTGTATGTCGTCGTAGTCGGCCCGGAAGACGGCGAGGTTCAGCCTGAGGTCGTCCCCGAGGTCCAGCTTGGCGCCGAGCTCGTAGCTGTCCACCTTCTCCTCGTCGAAGGGCACCGGCACGAAGTCCGTCGGGGGGGCGTTGTAGCGCGTGTTGAAGCCGCCCGACTTGAAGCTCCGCGCGTAGGAGGCGTAGGTGCTGATCGAATCGGTCCAGCGATACTGGATGCTGGCCGAGCCCGTGAGCGCCGAGAAGGTGTCTTCGAAGGGGCGGTTGAAGATGAACAGCGACCCACCCTCGGGAATCGCCAGCGTCGGCAGCGGACTGGGGTCGGGCTGAGTCGCGGGGAAGAGGTTGAGAACCGTCCCCTGGTAGGTCTTTCGATCCCGGGTGAAACGCAGGCCTGCGGACAGCTCGAGCCCCTCGTTCGGCTGCACCGAAATCTCGCCGAAGGCGGCGAGCGACTCGGTCTCGAGATCCGAGTACTGCAGGTCGCGCGAGCCCGGTCCACCGGAGAGCAGCGAGGCGATGATGGGCGGAGCCGGCGGGAAGGCGAGCGGCACGCTCGCCCGCTCGTCGGTGGTCTCGTTGAAGTAGTAGCCGCCGAGGATCCCGCTGACCTCGTCGAGCTCGAACTGCGCCTGGATCTCCTGGCTGAACTGGCTGGACCCGGTCGTCAGGTCGGTGGTCAGGATGACGAAGGGGGTGTTGTCGGCGTCGCGCACGCCGCGCGACTCGGTCGATCGATAGGATGTGATCGACTTGAGCGAAACCTCCTCGCTCAGATCGAGGCTCGCGGTGCCGGCGACTCCCCAGATCTCGGAGGTGCTCTGCACGGGAGCGGTGCCGCCGCTGGTGAGGTCGCCCAGCGCCTGGAAGTCGTTCGCGCAACGTGAGTCGTCGATCAGCGGCACGTTGGGTGGCCCGAGCCGCGGGTCGCCGGCGGGCAGGAACGGCATGGTCGCACCTGGGCAGCCCGCGGCGACGCTGACGATTGCCGGAACCGGCGCGGCCTCGTTGATGCCGGCGAAGACGAAGGGCGCGCCGTTCTCGTCGCGGTTGGTGTAGTCGGCGCGGACGAACAGGTCGAAGTCGCCGGAGGGCTCCCATCTCAGGCTGCCGTTGAGGCTGTAGCTGTCGTCGTTGCCCAGGTCTCGCCCATCGAACGGGCGCGCGACGTAGCCCTCGCGCTTGCGGAACGCTCCCGAGAGCCTTCCGGCCGCACTGTCCCCCAGCGGCAGGTTGAGCCCGAGGAAGCCTTCGTAGAGATCGTCTCGCCCGACCCGGAGGCGCGCCCTCGTGCCGAGCTCGCCGAACTCGGGTTGACGCGTGCGCACCAGGATCGCGCCGCCGATCGTGTTGCGGCCGAAGAGCGTGCCTTGGGGTCCGCGCAGCACCTCGACTCCCGCGATGTCGCCGAAGTCGATGAGGCCCCCGACCGCGCGCCCCACGTAGACCTCGTCGATGTAGATGCCGACTCCGGGATCGACGGCCGCCGTCGGGTCCAGCTGACCGACGCCCCGGATGAAGACGACGCTCGCCGCCGTGTTCCCCGAGAGCTGCCCGGCCGGCTTGAACTGCAGGCTGGGAGTGATCCGCTCGAGATCCATGGTCTGCCGGATCTGTCGAGCTTCGAGCGTCTCGGCGCTGAACGGCGACACCGCGATCGGAGTGTCCTGCAGGCTCTCCTCGCGACGCCGCGCGGTGACGACGATCTCCTCCACGGCCCTGGCGCCCGCCCGCGGCGCCTCCGCGGCCTGCTCCGACGCCTCGGCCTCGCCCGGCTCGGTCTGTGCCTCGTCGGTCTCCTGGGTGTGGGCGGTTGCGGCGATCACGAGCACGAGCGGGACGGCCAGAACCAGCTTCCTGCAACGCCTCGGCGATACCATGGACACGAACCGACCGGCATTGCGCATAGTCCCCTCCCCCCCGGGGTATGGGCGAACCTGGACCTCGCCGTTTCCGGGGCTGGAGAATGCCACACGAAACAGTTATGGTCAATAACCGTTATGCCACATGTCCAATCCGGAACCGGGACCCGCGTCGAGGTTGCGCGGCTCGATCGGGGGCACACCTTGACCGCACCCGACGAGCCTTTCTATAGTCGCCCCCTTCCCGGGGGAACGATGAGCGCCCGCCTCGTCGAGAGCGGCGCGGGCGGCGCGAACGGCTCCACCGTGGCGGAGTCGGTTCCGCCCTTGGAGGGGGGATGAGCGACCAGCCCGCCGTCCTCTGGAGGCCGCCGGGGGACGCCCGGGAGACGACCGAGGTCGGCCGTTACCTGAGATGGCTCGAGCGCGAGCGTGGCCTGGCATTTCGGAGCTACGAGGATCTGTGGCGGTGGTCGGTCGACGACCTCTCGGGCTTCTGGGCCTCGATCTGGGACTTCTTCGAGGTGAAGGCCCACGGCCGCTACACCGCTGTCCTGGCGAGGGACACCATGCCCGGAGCCGTGTGGTTCCCCGGCGCGCGGCTCAACTTCGCGGAGCACCTGATCGGCCGCGAGGAGGACACCGAGCGCGCCGCCGCCGTCTCCTACTCGCAGACCCGCGCGCCGCTCGAGCTGACCTTCGGCAGCTTTCGCGATCAGCTGGCGCGAGCCCGAGCCGGTCTGCTCCGCCTCGGCGTGGGCCCGGGTGACCGGGTCGCCGCGATCATGCCCAACATCCCCGAGACGCTGGTCGCCTTCGCGGCGACCGCGAGCCTGGGAGCGATCTGGGCCAGCTGCGCTCCGGAGCTGGGACCGCGCAGCGTCGTCGACCGGCTGGCCCAGCTCGAGCCCTCGGTCCTGTTCGCAGTGGCGGGGTACGGCTACCGCGACCGCTCCGTCGACCGGCGCCGAGAGCTGGCGAGGATCCGCGCCGCGCTCCCTTCTCTTCGGCACGTGGTCCACGTGCCCTACGGTGAGCACGTCATCGAGGGCGCCGTCGCCTGGGGGGATCTCCTCGCCGAGTCGGGGCCGCTCGCCTTCGAGCCCGTCCCCTTCGACCACCCTCTCTTCGTGCTCTTCTCGTCGGGCACGACGGGCCGGCCCAAGGCGATCGTCCACGGGCACGGCGGCATCCTGCTCGAGTACCTCAAGGCCCACGCCTTCAGCTGGGACCTGAAGCCCGGTGGCCGGCTGCTGTGGTTTTCCACGACCTCGTGGATGATGTGGAACGCGCTCGTCGCCGCCCTGGTCGTGCGGTCGTCGATCGTGATGCTCGACGGCGACCCGACCTGGCCCGATCCCGGGTGGCAGTGGCGCGTGGCCCAGGAGACCCGCCCCACGTTCATGGGCGTGAGCCCCGCATTCCTGATGGTCTGTCGGAAGGCGGGCCTCGAGCCGGGAAGGGACCTCGACCTGGGCTCGATCCGCGTCTTCGCCACTGCGGGCTCTCCACTCTCCCCGGAGGGCTATCGCTACGTCTACGACCAGCTCGGCCCGGAGGTGCTTCTGATCAACGGCACCGGCGGAACCGACGTGTGCACCGGGATCCTGGGCGGGTCGCCGTTGCTCCCGGTATACGAAGGCGAGCTCTCCGGGCGCCTGCTCGGGGTCGCCGCCGACACCTTCGACGGCCACGGACGGCCCGTCGTCCGCGAGCTCGGCGAGCTCGTCATCACCAGGCCGATGCCCTCGATGCCGATCGGACTCTGGGGCGACGCCGATGGCTCCGCGTACCGCCGGGCCTACTTCGACTTGTTCCCGGGAGTCTGGCGCCAGGGAGACTGGGCGATGTTCACGGAGCGGGGCAGCTGTGTCGTCACCGGGCGCTCCGACGCCACCCTGAACCGCGGGGGCGTCCGGCTCGGCACCAGCGAGTTCTACGGCGTGGTCGAGGAGCTGCCCGAGATCAGGGACAGCCTCGTCGTCCACCTCGAGGACGGGAACGGCGGCCCGGGAGAGCTGCTCCTGTTCGTCGTCCTCGCTGAGGGTGCGGTGCTGGACGGACGTCTTCGCGACAGCATCGCGAAGGGTCTGCGCTCGGAGCTCTCTCCCCGCCACGTTCCCGACGACATCCGCGCCGTGCCGGGTATCCCCCGCACCCTCACCGGCAAGAAGCTCGAGATGCCCGTCAAGCGCATCCTCCGGGGCGAGCCACCCGAGCGCGCGGCGAGCCGGGACTCGCTCCTCGATCCGACCGCCCTCGACACCTTCGTCGCGCTCGCCGCCGAGACCCGCGGCGGACCGGAGGCCTCCCGTGGCTGAGAGCGACCGGCTCACCCTGGAAGAGGCCGTCGCGATCGACGTCCACGTCCACGTGGAAGTCTCCAAGGCGGGGGTGGACTCGCTTCCGGACGAGCTGCGCGATGCGGCCGTGCGGCACTTCCGCGGGCAGTCGGCTCGACCCACGGCTCTCGAGCTGGCCCGCTACTACCGCGAACGCCGGATGATGGCCGTGGTCTTCTCCGTGGACTCCGAGTCCGTCACGGGACACCCCCGCATCCCCAACGAGGAGATCGCCGCCGTGGCCCGGGAGAACTCCGACGTGCTGATCCCCTTCGCGAGCATCGACCCCCACAAGGGAGAGCGGGGTGTCGAGGAGGCGCGGCGGCTGATCGCCGAGCACGGCGTCCGCGGCTTCAAGTTCCACCCCAACTCGCAGGGGTTCTCCCCGAACGACCGCCTGGCCTATCCGCTCTACGAGGTGATCGCGGAGGCCGGGCTGCCCGCGCTCTTCCACACCGGGCAGTCGGGAGTCGGAGCCGGCCTCCCCGGCGGCGGCGGCATCCGCCTCAAGTACTCGAACCCGATGCACGTGGACGACGTCGCGGTGGACTTCCCCGACCTGAAGATCGTCCTCGCGCACCCGTCGTTTCCCTGGCAGGACGAGGCCCTCGCGGTCGCCATGCACAAGCCCCAGGTCTACATCGACCTCTCGGGGTGGTCCCCGAAGTACTTCCCGCCGCAGCTCGTCCGGTACGCGAACACCCTGCTGCGGCGGCAGGTTCTGTTCGGCACCGACTACCCGTTCATCACCCCCGACCGCTGGCTCGAGGATTTCGCAATGCTCGAGATCAAGCCCGAGGTCCGTCCCCTGATCCTGAAGCAGAACGCGCTGCGCCTGCTGGGGCTCGAAAGCTCCCCCGACGACGCGGGATGAAGCTCAGCACGGACCGCGGTCTGAACGGCTTCTGCTCCGGCGCGTGATCGATCGGGCGGCGACGGGCGGGAGGATTCGTACCGGACTCTCGAGGCACGCGTCAAGGTCGGCGGCCGGGCGCCCGTGCGGCACCGCGACGAGTGCCGTCTCCTACCGGGGCAGCCGCTCGGGAACGGGTGGTCACCGCAGGGCGTCCAGCACGTGGCTCGCGCCGAAGCGCAGCGCGCCGGTGGAGCGCGGCGCGCTCGGGGCCCACAGCGCGAGGTGCACCTCCCGCCCACGGGCGAGCGGTAGGTTCTCGGCCTTGCGTCTCAGGGCCGCCTCCTCGCGTTTCCAGTCCATGTGGCGGCTCCACTTGACCTCGCCGACGAGCAGGGTCGACCCATCCTCGCTCTCGGCCACCACGTCGATCTCCATGGGCGAGCGGTCGAGGCCGGGCCCCCACCAGGTCGCGGCCGGTCCCCAGACCTTCTTCCCGTAGCGCGCCCGGGGAACGCTGCGACGCACGACGTCCTCGAACACCGTCGCCACGTGGGTATGCAGCTGCCGCTCGACTTCGCGGACGACCTGCGCGGCCTGGCCCGCCCCGAGTCGAGAACGGTTCGGCTCGACGAACCGGAACCAGAATCGCAGGAAGGGGTCGTCCAGGCGATAGGCCGTTCGCTTGCTGTCACGGAGGCTCGAGCCGAAGGGGACGTCTCGCCGCACCAGGCCCCGATCGAGCAAGCGCGCGAGGGGACGGGCGAGAGAGGTCGCCGGCTTCTCGAGCCGACCCGCTATCTCCGAGAGCCGGTGGCATCCGGCACCTATGAGGGCGAGGATGGAGCTCGCCTGCGTCGTGTCGCTGAGATCGTCGAGCAGGAGACGCCGGGGTTCGTCGTGGAGGACGCCGAGAGGCGAGAACACGAGCTGCTCCATGGCCCGGGTGAGGCCCCGCTGCTCGGCGGCCAGCTCCCAGTACCGGGGCACGCCGCCCCAGACCGCGAATGCCTCGATCGCGGCGACCGGGCTCCGCAGCGAGAGGCCTTGCCGGATCCAGCCCGCCGGGAGCGGCTCCACCCGGAGAATCTCACGGGCCCGACCGAAGAGAGGGGCGGACCCGTCCAGCACGAGACCGTGCATCAACCGTTGGGACGAGCCCGTGACGACGATGCGGACCCCCCGATCACCGGCGGCGTCGACACGTTTCTGAACGAGGCTGGGGAGCTCCGGCGCCGACGCGACCAGCGACGGAAACTCGTCGATCGCGAGAACCGCGCGGCGCGGCGCCTCGGCCCAGAAGCGGCGCAGCAGCTCGTCCCAGCCGGGATAGATGACATCCGAGAACCCCGGGACCAGGCGGCCGATCTCCTCGGCCAGGGCGGCCCGCTGAAGGGTGGCTTCCCGGTCGTCGGCGACGTAGTAGACGGCGCGCTTCCCGGGAAGGGCCTCGGAGAGAAGCCGCGACTTGCCGAGACGCCGGCGACCGTAGACGACAGCGAGCCCGCCCTCCCGCGCTGTGAGGAAGGCTCTGAGGCGTCGCGACTCGTCCGTCCGATTCAGGAAGGGAAGGCGCATGCCACGCCATATGGAGACAGAACATTATGCCGCTCTCGGCCAGAATCCGTGGTGGAGGTTTGCTGAAGCGGGGTTAGGAGCAAGTCGGGGGAAGCGGGCACCGGCCGTCATAGGATCTCCGTTCTTGAGACCAATCAAGGAAGGAGGCCAGGCGGA
>Ga0299906_10002848_pt1 | contig 14291 bp, 5 predicted proteins | sample RVTome_14_FD_200259 | JGI IMG/M metagenome (GOLD analysis project Ga0299906, IMG submission 200259) | Soil microbial communities from uranium-contaminated site in the Upper Colorado River Basin, Wyoming, United States - RVT145D125 (version 2) ... | reverse complement strand
TCGCATAGACCCGAAGATCGGCGTCGGGCCGTGCCTCCAGGATCTCCTTCTGCACCCGCCGGGCGCCGCTCACGCAGGCCCCTCAGGTGGGCGAGAGCAGAAGGACGATCCGGGCCTTGCCGGAATCGCGCTCGAAGATGGCCTTCAAGTCGTCGATGGAATCGAGCTCCGTCCACGGGCTCGAGCCGCCGCAGGCGATTGTCGCCGCAGCAAGAAGAGCGGCGAGGTATGCCGCCCTCACGGATGCAACATTCCTATGGGATCTCCCTGCGGAAGCGGCGGAGCCTTCGGACGGGGCACGGTTCCTTCGGGGCGGTTCTGCCATCGCCGTATGTCCTCGAGGGCGAGTTTCCGGTGCGCGGTCGCGGCAGCGCCGGTCTCGGACTCGAGCCGGTCCGCGAGACCGTCGAGGCTCGACGTGAGGACCGCCCGGACCCGCGCGGGATTATCGGCGCTCGAGCCTTCCTGGAGCAGCGTGTCGAGGACGCTCCTCTGGGCGATCTCCTGAACTTGCGCGAGGTAGCCGTTCGCAGGCCGCGGCGCGCTCCACGTCTTCTCGACGAGCCGGTCGACGACGTCGTCGAGACCCGGATATTCCTCGCTGCGGCTTCCGTACTCGACGAGCCGCGCCATCCTCTCGGGATGGAGGATGAGCGAGGCGGTGAAGTCGGCGGCGACGTCCGCCGCGGTCAGAGGATCGAAGAGGAGCCCGGTCGAACGCGGGAAGATCTCCCCCTCGTCATAACGATACGCGCGCGGCGGGATCATCGCCAGGATTCGCTCGGGCACCGCCAGGAACTCGGGCTCGAGAGTCGAAAGCGCCGCCTCGAGGGCGCGCCTCTGCTCGTCCCCGGGCACGATGGTGACGGGGACTTGCCCATCTCCTCGAAGCGCGTGGTAGTAGTCGACGCCTCCGAGACTATTGAGCGCGCCGTTCAGCTGAAACCGGTGGTGAAGGTACAGGGGCAAGAGCGCCGGCTCAAGGAGAGACATCGGCTCTCCCGGACGAATCACTTCCGGACCGAAGCTCTCGAGACCGATGCGCCGCACTTCGATCTCTTCGAGAAGCGTGCTCACGAGGTTCGCGCCGTTGTCCCAGACGGACGCGAGCGGATGGGCACCTCCGAGGATCCGGTTGTCGGTATGGTCCATGAAACGCACTTCGCTCCGGAGCCCCGACTCCACGATGGCCTCGAGCGCCTCGGCCTCGTTCGTGCCCGGAGGAAAGTCCGCGTAGAGCCACCGGACCGAAAGCTTGTCGTACTCGCCGATGCCGACGGCGTAGGCGTCCGAGAGATCCAGCTTTCCGTCGCGAACGCGGACGTGGGGCGCGGGATAGTCCATGACGCTCGCTCGCCCCCCATAGGTGCTCGCCAGGTAATTGTGGGGAAAACCGAGCGTGTGTCCGACCTCGTGGGCCGAGAGCTGGCGAACGCGGGCGAGGGACATCGCGACCGGGTCCGCGCCCGGGGTCACCTGCGCCAGGTAGGCGAAGCCGGGACTCGCGCTGAGCTCGCAGCCGCTGGGCCCTCCGCCGTCGGCCGGAAACTGCGGCAGGAGACCCTTGCCGATCAAGTAGTCCTGCCGTAGCCGCAGGCTTCCGAGGTTCACGTTGCCTTTGAGGATCTCCCCGGTCCGGGGATCGATGACTCCGCCGCCATAGGACCAGCCGCGGGTCGAACGGTGAGTCCAGTGGATCATGTTATAGCGGATGTCCTGGGGATCCGCGCCCTCGGGGAGGACCTCGACGCGGAAAGCGTCGATGTATCCCGCGGCCTCGAACGCCTGGTTCCACCAGCGGGCGCCATCGAGAAGCGCGCTCCGCACCGGCTCCGGCACTCCGCGGTCGAGGTAGTAGACGAGAGGCTCGACGGGCTCGGAACGCGCCGCCTTCGGGTCCTTCTTCTCCAGTCGGTGCCGGGCCACCCACTTCACGCTCACGTTCCCGTCGATGGGCGTCGCGTAGTCGTGAAACGTCGGGCCGAAAACGCCGATGCGAGGGTCGGCGACGCGCGGTTCGAACGGCGTCGCCGGAAGCTCCACGAAGGAGTGATGCTCGCGGAGCGTGACCGCATCCCCGCTCGCCGCGACGGATTGAACCAGCGGCCCCGGCTTCGGGTTCGTGAAGGTCAGGAGGACCTCGACCTCGGTGTTCTTCGGGAAGTTCTTGGTGCGCGGACGATAGAAGACGCTTCGGCTGCGGTCGAGCTGGAAGCTCCCCTGCCCCGCCTGTTCCATCGCCAGGGCCGCTCCGTGGGTGTCCCTCAAAAAGAAGTCGCTCGCGTCGACCAGGACCGCCGTCCCGGTCGCGGCCAGCACTTCGAACCCCCAATGCACCGAGGGCGCGAACGCGTCCTCGACCGCCTTCACCTCGTCGGGATTGTCGCTAATCGCGCGATAGCGGTAGTTGGGCTCGAGCAGGAGCACCCGCGGGCCGACGCGGATCGCTTTCAATACCAGGGTGTTTCCAAGCTGGCCCCGGTCGAGGCCGACGGGGTTGCTCCCGAGGCCGGAGGCGAGCGAGACCTGGTAGAGGAACTCTCGGTCGAACGAGTCGATCTCCCAGTACAGCTTCCCCGTCGACTCGTCCCAATAAAGGTCGAAGAAGCCTTCGAGGCGCTCCATGCCCGCGGTCTTTTCCGCGATGCCGGAAAGACCTTGGGGCGCAGCCGCAAGAAAGACCGAGAGGGCGAGACCAAGCATCGAGACCTCCTTGGATGTTACTGCCCGGAATAGGTTCCCCGCGCGGCATCGACCTCGGGCTGGGAGAGCGATCGAACGGAGAGCGTCGGGTCCTCGAGAACGGGCGTCGAGAGGCGAGCTCCGTGGAAGCGCCGGCTCCGCACGTATCTACGGAGCTCCTCGCCGAGAACGTCGAGGTCCCCGAAGGATTCCCGAGCCGCTTGAAGGGCGTCGGCCCCGCCTCCGAGCCGCGACACGTAGGCGGTGAGGGCGCGGCGCCGGCTCTCGTCCGACTGGAGGAAGTGGGTGAGCGCCCACGATTGCGCGTAGAAGAGCGTCATCGTCTCCTCTCGCCGGTAGTCAGGCGAGTCGTTCCCTGCGGCGAAGAGGGTCTCGAGCGGCAGCGGGGCCTTGCGCTTCAAAAGAGCCAGGTAGTCGTAGTCCGGTCGTCCCACGAGGATTTCCTCGTCTCGAATGTCGATGGTGGCCCAGTAGTCCGCGAGACCCTCGTTCAGCCACGGAGGGAGGCGGCCGACGCTCCGGCGAGTGAGATAGTGGAAGTACTCGTGGTAGACGGTCCGGAAGCGGAAGTCTCCGCGCAGGTCGAGACGAAGGAGGAGGGCGTAGCCCGACGGCGCCTCGAGAAACAGCCCCGCCCAGCGCCCGCGACCCTCCTCGCGCCACCTCGCGGGGAGGAGTGCTTCGAAGCCGGCGGCGTCCGCGGACGCGAAGACCAGGACCGGAGCTCCAGGCTCGAGCTCCGGCCCGACGACCGACTGATACACCGAGCGGATCTTCTCGAGCTCCGAGGCCACTCGGCGCGCCTCTTCGACGGCGGCGTCGCTCACCACGCGGAAGTGAGAGCTCCGGACCTCGACCCAGGAAGGCTCGGCCGCCTCCGCGGAGCTACGGCGAGCCTGGCCGAAGCCCGGAGGGCGAAGGCCGGCCGCGGAGGGGGCGGCGGTGAGAAGGAGCAGGAAAGCCGGGGTACGTCCCATGGTGAAACCGGCATCCTTGTATCCCGGCTCGCACCGTCTTGCAAGGGCCACGAGCTTTGCGGCAACATGCGCACCTCACGAGAAAACATGGACATTCCGAAGCGCTTCGACTTCAAGACCACCGAGGAGCGGATCTATCGAAAGTGGCTCGATCACCAGGCGTTCGCGAGCGTCTTCGACCCCGAGGGCCGTCCGCGCTCGGAAGCCGAAGCGGGAAAGCCGCGCTTCGTCATCGTCATCCCGCCGCCGAACGTGACCGGGCGGCTCCACATGGGCCACGCTCTCAACAACACCATCCAGGACGTGCTCATCCGCTTCAAGAGGATGGACGGCTATGACGCCCTCTGGGTGCCGGGGACCGATCACGCGGGCATCTCGACCCAGACCGTGGTGAGGAAGCACCTCGACGCTCAGGGAATCGACTACCGCTCTCTGGGGCGCGAGAAGTTCATCGAGAAAGTCTGGGAGTGGAGGGAGAAGTACGGCGGCGTCATCCTCAAGCAGCTCGAAAAGCTCGGCTGCTCCTGCGACTGGCGGCGGACGCGCTTCACCATGGACGAGGGTCTCTCCCACGCGGTCCGCGTGGTCTTCAAGGCGCTCTTCGACCGCGGCCTCCTCTACCGCGGAAAGCGCATCGTGAACTGGTGTCCGGTCGACCGCACCGCGCTCTCGGACGATGAGGTCGATACCCGGGACGGCGGCGAGCCCGGACACCTCTGGCATATCCGCTATCCGCTCGTCGAGCCGGCGGGCGGGCTCGCCCATCTCACCGTCGCCACCACCCGGCCGGAGACGATGTTCGGCGACGTGGCCGTCGCCGTCCATCCCGAGGACGAGCGCTACCGCGCCGCCGTGGGCAAAACCGTCCGTCTGCCGCTCCAGGGCCGCATCATTCCCGTCATCGCCGACGAGTACGTGGACCGGGAGTTCGGGACCGGATGCCTCAAGATCACGCCGGCCCACGACCCGAACGACTTCGAAGTCGGACAGCGCCACGGTCTCACGCCGATCGACGTCATGAACGACGACGCGACTTTGAACGACGTCGTTCCCGAGGAGTTCCGCGGCCTCGACCGGTTCGCCGCCCGGGAGCGCGCGGTCGCGGCGCTCGAGGCCCAGGGTCTCATCGAGAAGGTCGAAGAGCGCATGGTCCCGATCGGCCGCGCCCAGCGCTCGGGGGCGGCAATCGAGTATCGGCTCTCGGACCAGTGGTTCGTGAAGATGAAGCCGATGGCCGAGAAAGCGCTCGCCGCGAGCGGCTACCGGAGAGAGGGCGATGAATGGGTTTCGACCGGCGCGAGGGAGATCTTCTTTCACCCGCCGCGCTGGGAGAAGATCTACTTCGACTGGCTCTCGAGGATCCGGGATTGGACCATCAGCCGGCAGATCTGGTGGGGCCACCGGATTCCCGCCTGGTACCACAAGGAGACGGGCGAAATCCTGGTGGACGTCGAAACTCCAAAAGCCGTGCGCCAGGACCCCGGCGCATGGTATCAGGATCCGGACGTTCTCGACACCTGGTTCAGCTCCTGGCTCTGGCCGATGTCGACCCTCGGCTGGCCGGAGGAGACTCCGGACTTCAAGAGGTATTTCCCCACGAGCGTTCTCGCGACCGCCAAGGACATCATCTTCTTCTGGGTGGCGCGTATGAACTTCGCATCTCTGGAAATGACGGGCCAGCTCCCCTATCGCGACGTCTACATCAATCCCACGGTGCTCGACGAGCGGGGAGCGACGATGAGCAAGGTCAAGGGAAATGGAATCGACCCTCTCGCGGTGATCGACGGCGCAACCACGGAGGAGCTGACCGGGCCCATCCTCGAGGCGCGGCCCGAGAACATGAAGGAGCTCATCGCGCGGGTGGAGAGGAGCTTTCCCGAGGGTTTCGAGGGAGTCGGCGCGGACGCCCTCCGCTTCACGCTCCTCTACACCTGCTCCGAGGGACAGGAGGTGCGGCTCTCGCTCCAACGCTTTCACGAGGTCGGCCGCCGTTTCGTGACCAAGCTCTGGAACGCGAGCCGCTACGCCCTTCTCTCCCTCGAGTCCGCTCCCGGTCCCGAGGCGGGCGAAGCCTCGCCCGCGGTCGAGGATCGCTTCATCGTCTCCCGCACCGCGACCACCATCCGCGGAGTGCGCCGCGCACTCGAGGACTTCGACTTCGGGCCCGTGGGACAGGAGATCTACCGTTTCGTCTGGAACGACTACTGCGACTGGTACCTGGAGCTCACGAAGCCTCGAATGACGGGCGACGACCCGAAAGCGGCGCGGCGGGCCGCGCACGTCCTCGGAACGACGCTCGCGCAGATCCTGCGGATGCTCCATCCAGTGACGCCTTTCATCACCGAGGAGCTCTGGTCGAATCTCCTCGCGGCGATGGACGCGAAGGACCTTTGGATGGGAAAGAGACCTTCATCGGAGCTTCTGGTCCTCGAGAAAGCGCCCGTCGCCGAGTCCGAGCCCGACCTCGAGCTCGAGACCCGGTTCGAGTCGCTTCAGAGGCTCGTCGGGCGCGTCCGCACGAGTCGCGCGAATGCCCGGCTCCCGGAGAACGTCCGTCTGTCGGCTGCCGTTCGACCTCTGCAGGCGGGACTGCGAGAAATCCTCGAGGACACGTCGTCGGTCGTGACCGGGCTTGCGAACCTCGAGGGTCTTTCCTTCGTCGACGCGCGGCCGGAGGGCATGGTCGCCTTCGTCGACTCCGCGTTCGAGCTCTACCTCGATCTCGGAAAGCACGTCGACGTCGCCTCCGAGCGCAAGCGCATCGACAAGGAGATCGCCGACACCCGCGCGAAGCTCGAGCAGGTCACGCGGAAGCTCGACAACCCGAAGTTCCTCTCCGGCGCGAAGCCCGAGGTCGTCGACGAGCAGCGCGCGCGCGACGCGGAGTACCGCGACGTCCTCGCAAAGCTCGAGGAGATGAAGCGAGAGTACGGGGAGAGCGCGTAGACCTTCCGCGGTAGCTCTCCGGACGAATCGGGCGGTCACACCCTCATTGGCGGGGGCAATTCCACCCGGCGAGGGGTCGGGAAGGCCCGGATTCCCTGCAATCTTCGACTGGCATCATTCTTGCCTCACTATTCTCGCCAACTCGCGAGTCATTCAAAATGAAGCGACGTCGGGTCGGGCTCGGCCTACTGCTCGCCACCCTGCTGGGCGTAGCCTCGTCGGCGGAAGCGCGCTATCACAAGATCCGCGTCGGCTCTTTCAGCACCACCAGCGCGAGCTTCGTCGACGTGACCGGCGGGACGCTGACCCTGGCGCCCTCCGCCACCACCGAGATCTGGATCCTCCTTTTCAGCGCGCGCCTCGAGTCGAATTCGACGGCGGAGGTCGCCGCGGAAGTGCAGTACACGGTGAACGGCACCGTTCGCGGCATGGGGGGCGTGCAGAACTCGGCGGCGAACGCCGGCGGGCCCTGGCAGCATTTCTATCGAATCACCGGCACCACCTCCAAGCAGACGGTCCAGGTCCAGATTCGGGACGCCACCGGGTCCACGACGACCATCGAGGATCTCCAGATCGCGGCCTTCCGTCTCCCCGACAACGCGGATTTTCAGTACTCCGAGACCGAAGCCCTTCAGTCGGTCCCGGGGGGCGTCTGGGGCGACTTCGAGACCTTGAGCTTCACGCCCTCGAGCGGGGGCGACTACCTGATCCTGGCGGTGGTGAACGGGCACGAATCGCCAGGTCTTTCCACCCTCGCAATCCGGCTAGAGGATCCGGCCGCGAGCCATTGGCCGGAGAGTCCCTCGGGCCTCCCCGACGATCACATGGGCGTCGGGCGCGCTCCCTGGCAGTCCTTTTTCCTGGCCCGAGTGCAGAACCTCGCCGCCTCGCCCCAGACCTACAAGCTGCAGGCCTACGGGAGCTCGGGGACTTCCTCCGAGATTCGTTTCACCCGGCTTCTGGCCTTCCGGACCGATGCTTTCGAGTCCGTGGAATCGACGGAGGACCTGCCTCGAACCACGACCACTTCCACGACGCCGGTGGTGAAGTCCGCCCTGACCACCGCCGTCCCCCCCGCGGCGCGAGACTACGTCGTCATCCAGAGCTCGATGCTGGATGCCACCGGGTCTTCGACCGAAGAGAGGAGGGCGTCGTTCGACGCCGGCCCAATCACGCGCGCGAGCTACGCCCATGTCGTCAGCGACGGCGGTTATCGCGCGAGCTTCGGCTTCTTCGACGCCGTCACCACCGATCGCTCCGTTTCCTACCAGAACACGTTCTCCACCTCGAGCTCCGCGTTCACCGTTCGCGCCAAGGAATCGGTGATCCACGTTCTGCGGTTCTCCTCGAGCAGTTGTCCCTGCAACGCCCTCGACGCGGCGGAGAGCGCGACCACCCTCACCGTGACCTCGCCCGCGAGCTTCGAGATGATCTTCGATCAGGCGCAAGGCGCGAGCCTGAACGTCTTCCACGACCTGGCCGAGGATCCCGGCCGCGCGTACAACCTGGTCGGCCGACCCACCAGCGACTTCTACGGCCTGTTCCACTCGAGCATCATCAGTAGCGGCGTCCTCTATGCCACCGGCACGAATACCAGCGGGGCCAAGCTGGATCTGCTGGAGTTCACTCCCACAAGGGTCCGGATCCGGGGAGAGCCGTTCTTCCAGAGAGTGGGCCTGAGCCCGATCCTCACCGGGCTCAAGGGCATCGCCGACTACAGCGTCTATCCTTCGGGAAGGATCGGCCTGCGGTGGAATCGCAAGACCACCGCATCGGTCCCGTACACCGATTATCCCCTGGAGATGAGCGCGCGCCGGGAGGCGTCTCCGGATCCGCGAGACGACGTCACCGGCTACAGCGAGACCGACGGAACGTTCCCCAACCCCGCGGGAGACGATTTCGTGCTGGCCCAGCGGGAGATTGACGGAGCCCGTACGGACTTCCTCGCCATTCTCTACCAGGACTGGAGCGAAGCCGAACAGGTCGAGTTCACGAGCCCGGTCGCCTTTTTCAGCTGGAGGGATTTGACCTCGACGACCATCCCCGCGAACGACGACCGGACCTGGGACTTCCTTTTTCCCTTCAAGCCCACGAACTTTCAACATCACCTCGATCCGGCGGTGACCGGACGGCGGAATGACTACCGGTCTCCGGACGGCTTGAGCTTCAGCCTCGGAGCCGGTTGGAACGAGAACCCGGCCGACGGCGACTTCTTCAACGAATCGGAAGCAGCTTATACCGCCGACTTCGACCCCGGCGTCGGACTCACCTACGACATGGACGGTTCGAGCACCACGCGCTACAAGCCGTTCTTCAAGATCCGCCAGTGGCGCTCGCTCCAGGACCCGTCGGTGAGCCTCGAGGGCGCGGCACTCGTCAACGATGTCCACTTCCGAGCGGACGTGAAGCCGATGGCGCGCGGCCATTTCGCGCAGGATCTTCTCTGGTACTCGACGCTGGAGAGCGCGGGAGCGGTGTCGAGCCCCGACGTGGGGAGCGCCGGCACGGTGAACGGCACGACCACCTTCGTCTCCGGCCGGTACGGCAATGGCGCCCTGTTCGACGCCTTGAACGAGTACGTCACCTTCTCTTCCGCCGCGGACCTCAACGTGAGCTCCGGTGCCATCGAGCTCTGGTATCGGCCCAACTCCGTCCATACCGACGGCGTCGAGCACCGCCTCTGGACCTACCGCGAGGACGGGACTCACCATATTCGCCTCATCAAGACGTTGGGAAACTCTCTGCGATTCGTCATCATCAACGGCGCCGTCACTTTGGATCTCCTGGTCTCTTCGGCCAACTATTCCTGGCGAGCCAGCGATTGGGTTCACTTTCGAGCGACCTGGGACGACTCCGTCGCGCTCGGCGATCAACTGAGGGTCTTCGTCAACGGCGCCGAACCCGTGCATACCGACCCGGCGAGCCTCTACGACTCCTCCACCATGGTCGGAGGCGGAATCCAGTGGATCGGCGCCGCCTTCGACGGGAGCACACCGGCGGCGGGCATCATCGACGAGTTCCGGATCTACGGCAGCGCCGGCACTCCTTCCGCGCTCGCCGCCGGAGGATTGACCGCGAACGGCAACGAATACCTGGCGAGCGGAACTCGGAACGCGAGCCTCGACTTCGTCGCCGTGGATGCGAATCGGCGCGGCGAGTATCTCTACCTGGGGACGGACTCGAGGTATCGGGGTGTGAACGTCACCCTGGAGACCAGGGGGGTGGGCTCACCCGATCTGAAGTGGCAGTACTGGAACGGGACGAGCTGGGCCGATCTCGAAGCGGTGGCGGGCTTCACCGATGAGACGAACGAGCTCACTCACAATGGGACGATCTACTGGACGGCGGATCCCGCCGGCTGGTCTTCGTACTCGGTGAACGGCGGGCCGGAGCTCTACTACGTGCGAGCGTACCTCGCTTCCGGATCCTACTCGACCGCCCCCATCGAGTGGATGATCAAGACGGATATCCTGCTCTTCGAGTACTGCGGAGACATCGAGCTCGCCGCTCAGACGTTTGCCTTCGCGCTCCCGACGACCACTGCCGTCGAGCTGGTCTCGTTCGAGGCCCGGGGCGTGGACCGGGGCGTCGAGCTCGCCTGGGCCACCGCCTCGGAGATCGACAACATCGGCTTTCGCCTCTATCGAGCGTCGTCCGGGGAAGGAGCCTACGAGTCGATCACCGCGGCGCCGATTCCCGGGCTCGGCTCATCGCCCGAGGGCGCCCGTTATCGGTACACCGACACCGGGCTGGTGAACGGCCAGACCTATTTCTACCGGCTCGAGGACATCGAAAGCACGGGCAAGACGAAGCTCCACGGGCCCGTTTCCGCCACACCGCGGGCGGATCCGGAGCGAGCTTCGAGCGCAAGCCCGGAGCAGCCTTCGGCGGGAGAAGTCCTCTATGGCAACCCGGCGGAGGCGGGCTTCCGCGTTCTTCATCGGGATGAACGCGGGCTGATCCTGGAGCTTTCGACTCCGGGATTCTCCGCGGAAGTGGAACCGGATGGCTCGGTTCGGATCTCGATACCCGGCTTCGTCGAGACGGAAGAGCCGGGGGCTCCGGCCATTCCGGTGAAGCGGCTCGGAGCGGAAGTCCTGCCGGGACGAGGAGTCGAGATCGCGTCCGTTCGAGCGAGCGACGTGGTGGCGTTCTCGGGGCTCAGGCCCGCGGCGAGCGGCTCCACCGCGTTCGAAGCGTCCTCCCGGGGAGCGCAGCGCCTGAGGGCACGGCGGAGCCGCGAAGGAGCTCCGCCCCTCGGCGGGACGTATCCCCGCGAGCCGGCCCGTCTGTTGGGCACGGGCTTCCAGCGGGAGACCAAGAAAGCGTTCGTGGAGCTCGCTCCGCTCCGGTGGGACGGCACTTCCGGCCAGCTCCTTCTGGCCCGGCGGTTGGAAGTCCGCCTGGTGTTTACCGGGCGCGACTCGGAGGAGACCGCTCGTGAAGGAAGGCGCGGACGGGCGCACCGGGAGGGGCGCCACCCCGCTGCCCGGAAGGATTTGCTGACCCGGCTTTCGGTCGAGGATCGCGGACTGTACGGGGTGCGATTCGAAGAAGTGATCCCTCGGGGGCGGGCCCTGAAAGCGGAACGACTGCGGCTCTCTCGAGGGGGAGAGCCCATCTCGTTTCACGTCGAGCCGAATCGAGATGTCTTCGGACCGGGCTCCACTCTTCTTTTCTGGAGCGAGGGTCACGGGATCAATCCGTATGGACGTGAAGCGGTGTACGAGCTCGAGGTTTCGGGAGAGGGCGCGCGGATGCTCGTCGATTCGGCGCCTCCCACCGGCGAGCTCGCCGGGTTTTCGTGGAAGCGAGAGCATCGCGAGGAGAACCGCTACTACCAGGCGGGGCTTTTGGAAGCGCCCGACCTCTGGCTCTGGGACGCCCTGTTCGCGCCGGTGAAGAAGAGCTATCCGTTCGAAGTGAGAGGGCTTTCCGCGTTCGAGCGCTCGCCGCGTGCTGGTGTCTGGCTCCAGGGGGCAAGCGACGACCCCTGGGCCGTCGACCACCACGTGCGGATCCATGTCAACGGGATCCTCGCCGGTGAGACGAGCTGGGACGGAAAGAGAGCTCGGAGCTTGGAGCTCGAGCTCCCTCCGGGCGTTCTGCGGGAAGGCACGAACGTCCTCGAGCTCGAGAACGTCGGGGACGGCGGTGCGCCGTACTCGATGGTGTTCCTCGATCGATTCGCGATCGACTATCCGAGCCGGTTCGGAGTCGACTCCGGTCAGTGGGAAGGAGCCTTCTCCGATTCCGGATGGTTCGAGCTCGGCGGCGTTACCGAAGGATACCTCCTGGACGTGACGGAAACGGAGCCTCGCTGGATGAGCGGCGCGCGGGCCACCACGACGGGATTGAGCTTCCGGGTCGAAGCCGGACGAGCGTACCGGCTGGCCACTCGAGACTCCTTGAAACGTCCCGTGCTCCGTAGACCTCAGGCCAACCGTCTGAGGAGCCCTGATAATGGAGCCGACTACCTGCTCCTGGGCCCGCGGGCGTTTCTCGCCGAGGCCGAGCCGCTCATCGCGCTACGGCGCAGCGAGGGGCTGCGGGTCGAGGCGGTGGCCATCGAAGAAGTCTTCGCCGAGTTCGGCTTCGGGGAGACGCGGCCGGACGCGATTCGAGAGTTCCTCTCCTACGCCTATCACCACTGGAAGGAGCCCTCCGTCCGTTACGTCGTGCTCCTGGGGGACGGGTCGTACGACTACAAGGATTACCTCGGCGTAAGATCGAGCAATCCCGTGCCCCCGCTCTTGATCCCGACCTCCTACATCTGGACGGTCTCCGACCCGCGGCTCGCCGCCGTCAACGGGGAGGACGAGCTTCCCGACGTTGCCATCGGGAGACTTCCGGCATCGACGGCGGAAGAGACCCGCCGGATGGTGGAGAAGATCCTGTCCTACGAGCGCGGCCGCGGCGCCGGAAGATCCCCCCTCGTCCTGGTGGCGGACAATCCGGACCGGGCGGGGGACTTCGTCGCCCATGCCGAGGAGCTGTCTCGGGAGATACTCTCCGGCGAGGAGGTGAAGAAGGTCTACTTGAGCGAGCTCGGTGTCTCCGCCGCGAGGAGCGGAATACGGGCCGCGTTCGACGAGGGCTCCTCCCTGCTGAGCTATCTCGGCCACGGGGGAATCCATCTCTGGGCGAACGAGAATCTCTTCCACATCGGCGACGTGGGCTCGCTCGCGCCGCAGTCCGATCAGCCTCTACTGCTCACGATGAATTGCCTGAACGGGTATTTCGTCTTTCCCTACTTCAACTCCCTCGCCGAAGAGCTCGTCAAGGTGGAGAACAAGGGCGCGATCGCGGCGTTCTCTCCGAGCGGACTGAGCTTGAACGATCCGGCGCACCTCTACCACAAAGCGCTTCTCCGAGAGCTGTTCCACGGCTCGCACCAGCGGTTGGGAGATGCCGTGCTCCGAGCGCAATCGGTCTATGCGGAGACCGCGGCCTTCCCCGAGCTGCTGAGCATCTACCATCTGATCGGCGATCCCGCTCTCAGCATTCGCCTTTCTCGCTGATCGCGGCGCCAGGTCGTCTTCGTACGGAGGCGCTCAGCGACGGTCGACGTACTTGGGAATGTTCTCGAAGAGAACGAGCCTTCGGTCGAGTTTCAGGAGATCTTTGAAACCCGCCCGGTAGTCGTCCTTGAGAGCCTCAGCCGTATTGCATGCCCTCGGGTCGGGGGCTTCGGATAGTTTCCATACCTCGCCCTCCGTTTCGTAGAGGGAGCCTCGCCCCCAGCAATCCGCCAGGAGATCCTGGTACTCGTCCCGCATCCGCTCCAGCTTCTTCGCCAGATCGTCTACTTTCCGGTCTTTCGCGGCCCGCTCGGTTTGAAGGCCGGCCAGCGAGCTCGAAACGAGCAGGAACAGGAATGCGGCGCCGCATGCCGTTGTTCTCATGGTTCCCTCCCCCCGGGATTCCACCGAACCAAGGACTCTTGTTGACAGTATACCAATAGAAGACTGAGCCCAGGTACGTTCCGTCCGGAGGGCTCGCTGCGACCGCGAACGCCGCCGCGCGCAATCAGAACCGAGCCACCGACCGAGATCCACTCCGCCGCGTTCTCTTGGCTCACGACGTAGCGATCCCCTCGCCTCCCTCAACCGCCGGACGATCTCTTGCCGGCGACCGCTGCCCTCGACGACCCTATTGCTGGGAGTTGACCGACGTCGTCTCCTGGGCGCGCACCCCGCGCCCGTGCTTTTCGAACCAGTACCGAAGGTACAGCTGCGTCCTCATGAAGTTCGAAGGCTTCGAGGTCGTGCCGTGGAACTCCTCGTTGAAACGCACCATAGCCGTCGGGATCTTTCGCATCTTGAGCGCCTGGTAGTACTCCTCGGTCTGCGGCATCGGAGTCCTCAGGTCCGAAACCCCGGTCATGAGCATCGTCGGCGTCTTGACGTTACCCACGTACATCAAAGGGGAGCGCGCGAGGTACTCGCTCGGGTCTTCCCAGAACGGCTTCGCGAAGTTCCGGTACCAGTTCGGGCTGTCGGTGGTGCCGACGAAAGACATCCAGTTGGTGACCGGGCAGTTCGAAGAAGCTGCCGCGAATCGGTCGGTATGTCCGACGACCCAGGCGGTCAGGACTCCTCCCCCGCTGCAGCCGTAGACGAACATGTTGCGCTCGTCCACGAACCCGCGGGCGACGACATCATC
>Ga0299906_10002847_pt1 | contig 14292 bp, 13 predicted proteins | sample RVTome_14_FD_200259 | JGI IMG/M metagenome (GOLD analysis project Ga0299906, IMG submission 200259) | Soil microbial communities from uranium-contaminated site in the Upper Colorado River Basin, Wyoming, United States - RVT145D125 (version 2) ... | reverse complement strand
CCGCGTAAATCAGCGCATACCTTCGTCATCGCCGCCGTCAGCGTCGTCTTGCCATGGTCAACGTGTCCAATCGTGCCAACGTTTACGTGTGGCTTCTTGCGTTCAAATTTTGCCTTGGCCATGTCAATCTCCGAAATATGGCTTCTAGAGCGTTTGCAATGTGAAGCCGATTGCAATCATCCCGGCTTCGCGGATATGGTGCCCACAACTGGACTCGAACCAGTGACCTCTCCCTTACCAAGGGAGTGCTCTACCACCTGAGCTATGCGGGCGGTTGCTATCTTGGAGCGGGTGATGGGGATCGAACCCACATCATCAGCTTGGAAGGCTGAGGTTCTACCATTGAACTACACCCGCGGTGTATTCATTGGTGGAGGGGGTAGGATTCGAACCTACGTAGGCATAGCCAGCAGATTTACAGTCTGCCCTCGTTGACCGCTTGAGTACCCCTCCGGTACCAAAAAAACCGCAAAGAATTCAGAGTGTTCCCAGCGCGATCCTTCCCTCCCAAGGGCAGGTTTCCCATCCAAAATGATTGATTCAAGCCGCCGCAAGCAAGCCGCATATTCTCTCTTAGGCTAACAGGAGTGTCAAGGATGCGCGCGGGGTCTCGGCCCCCTGAATTCGGCGGCCGGCAGGGGTCTCCGTCCCGCCGTTCCAAATTTGGCGTCTATGCCGTTTCCGACGGCCCCAGGGGGCTCACTCTTCGTCGTCGTAGAAGGACTCGTCATCGAAATCGGAGAGATCTTCCTCTACCTCGATCTCTTCCGAATCGGTGTAGAAAACCGCATCGGACTCGGAGCTCGAAAATACTGACTCGTCGATGTTCGGATCGTCGTCCCAGATCTCCGCCAGGCTTTCACGGAGGTACTTGCGTTCGCGCCAGGCTTCGACCTCGCGCCACCCCCGTTTTTTCTGCCGTTGCGACAGTTCCCGTTCGGAAATCGAGCCTTCGCCGGCGTCCCTGTCACCGCCCCTTTTTACCGGCTCCGCTGACCGCTTTGATCCTTGCGTCCCCACAACTGAAACCCTCCGGCTTCAACTGGTCTTCTAATGGCGCCCTTATACCCCTGCAAGACCATTTTTGCAAAGATTTTTTGCAAGGAAAATGACAGCTCAAAATTTCATACGTTGAAACGAAAATGGATGACGTCCCCTTCCTGCACGACGTAGCTCTTTCCCTCGAGGCGCCACTTGCCCGCTTCCTTGGCACCCTGCTCGCCACCGCAGGCGACAAAGTCTTCGAATGCCACCACCTCGGCGCGGATGAAACCGCGCTCGAAATCGGTATGAATCCGGCCCGCGGCAACGGGCGCGGTGGCGCCCCGCTGGAGCGTCCATGCCCTCACTTGCTTTGGCCCGGCGGTAAAGAAGGTCAGCAGTTCCAGCAGGTCGTAGCCGGCCTTGATGACCCGATCGAGACCCGAGCGCTGCAGGCCGAGCTCGGCCAGGAATACGGCGCGGTCCCCCTCGTCCAGGCGACTGATCTCCGCCTCGATCCCGGCGCAGACCGCGACGACTTCCGCGCCTTCAGCGCGCGCCCTCGCCTCAACCTGGGCAAACAATGGGTTGTCATCGGCGTCGGCTTCCGCAACGTTGGCGATGTACAGGACCGGCTTCAGGGTGAGCAGGTTCAGATCGCTGATGGCCTGCAATTCTCCCCCGCCGAGACCGGCCGCCCGCGCGCCGCGTCCCTCATCCAGGCAGGACTTGAGCCGCAGCAGGAGAGACTTGCGCGCTGCTGCGCCCTTTTCATTTGCCTTAATCCGCCGTTCCACCCGTTCGACGGCCCGCTCGACGGATTCGAGGTCGGCCAGCGCGAGTTCGGTGTTGATGATGTCGATGTCGGAGATGGGATCCACCTTGCCCCCGACGTGCACCACATCGTCGTCGTGGAAACAGCGGACGACGTGTGCGATCGCGTCGGTCTCGCGGATATAGCCCAGGAACTGGTTCCCGAGGCCCTCCCCCTCGGCCGCACCGGCAACCAATCCGGCGATGTCGACGAACTGCATCGTGGTGGGCACGACGCACTCAGGCCCGACGATATCCGCAAGCTGCTGGAGACGGGGATCAGGGACCGGAACAACCCCGACATTCGGATCAATGGTGCAGAACGGATAGTTCTCCGCCGAGATTTGCGCCCGTGTCAGTGAATTGAAGAGCGTGGACTTGCCGACGTTCGGCAGGCCAACGATGCCGCATTTGAAACCCATGCTGTGCTTCCCGAAACTCCCTGCGCCTGAGCGTGCACTCAGGTTTCGCCCTCCGGATCACCAACCGCTTCTGTATGAAGTCGCTTCATGGCCTCGCCCACTCGACCGCCCAGGAAATCAGCCAGCGCATCGACGGCCCGGTCGATCGCTCCCCGGATCAGGGCGGTTTGCTCCGCGGTGGCGCGGCTGAGAACCCACGGCGTCACCGCTTCCTTGACGCCGGGATGCCCGATACCTAAACGCAGGCGGTAGAAATCGCCGCTGCCCAGGGCCTGGAAAATGTCCCGCAGGCCGTTGTGGCCGCCATGGCCACCGTCGAACTTCAAGCGGGCGGTGCCGGGCGAAAGATCCAGCTCGTCGTACGCCACCAGGATATTTCCTGGCGGCACCCGGTAATAGGCCGAAACCGCCTGGACCGCACGGCCGCTGTGGTTCATGAAGGTGGTGGGCCTGGCCAGGATGCACTCGCGGCCATGCAGGCTCGCCATGCCGGTTTCGGCGTGCAGTTTCTTCTGCAGCCGAAGTGGCGCCTCGGATCTGCGGGCCAGCTCGTCCACAAACCAAAACCCGGCGTTGTGCCGGGTTTCAGCGTAGCGATCTCCCGGATTGCCCAAGCCGAAGATCAATAATGGATCAGGCCGGAAATCCTGACCGATGTCCGCCATCTAGGTCCACCCAGGTGCGAGCCGGGATCAATCCTCGTCTTGGTCGCGAGAGGCACGCTCGTCCTCTCCCTTGGCCCCTTCCTCGCCCTCGTCCTGGGCGCCTTCCTCGCCTTCTTCGAGTTCGCCCAGTTCGTCCACGGCAGCCTCGGCCTCGGCCGCAGCGGCCGCTCCAGTGCCCTGGCTTTCCTTGATGTGCGAGGTGCTGGCAACGGGCGTGTCGTTGTCTTCCGACACCTTGAGCGCCGGGATGGTCACACCTTCGGGCAACTGCAGGTCGGACAGCATCACGATGTCACCGTCGTCCATACTGGAAAGATCGACCGTGATGTACTCGGGCAGATCCTTGGGCAGCGCAGCGATTTCAACCTCGGTGAGCTGGTGCTGGATGACCACGCCCGTGGCCTTGGCCGCGGGAGACTTCTCGGCGCCAACGAAGTGAATCGGAACTTCGATGCGGATCAACTGCTCGGCGGAAACCCGCTGGAAATCGATGTGCATGATGATTGGCCGGTATGGATGGCGTTGCAGATCGCGCAAAATCACCTGCTGCTTCTCCTTGCCGAGTTGTAGATCCAGGATACTGGCATAGAAAGCTTCGTGCTCCGACTCGTGGAGAACGGCGCTGTGGTCCAGCGTCAGCGAAAGGGCATCTTGCTTGCCCCCGTAAATGACCGCGGGAATCTTCCCCTCACGACGCAGGCGGCGGCTCGCACCTTTCCCCACATCGCCGCGGGGTTCCGCGATAATGGTTTTCAATTTAGCCATGATGTTCCTCGCAAACGTTCAAAGGCGCCGCTGGGCGCTCGGCGGGCCATTCCCAAGGCCCGAACCCGCACCCGCGACCAGGTGCGGTCAAAAAATCAGCCGGGCATTATATAGGCAAGCCATGGAGATCAACAAGCAAGCGATCAATCTACATACATGGAGCTGACGGACTCGCCCTCGGACATGCGGCGAATGGTCTCGGCGATCATTTGTGCCACGCTGAGCTGGCGGATCTTGCCGCAGGCCCGCGCAGCTTCACGCAGCGGAATGGTGTCGGTGACGACCAGCTCGTCCAGTGCCGACTGCGAGATGTTGTCGACGGCCGGCCCGGACAGCACCGCGTGCACGCAATACGCCACCACTCGCTTGGCGCCCTTGTCTTTCAATGCTGCTGCCGCGGAGCACAGCGTGCCGGCCGTGTCGACCATGTCATCGACCAGCACGCAACAACGGCCGCTGACTTCACCGATGATGTTCATCACCGTGGCCACGTTGGCGCGCGGACGCCGCTTGTCGATGATGGCCAGTTCGGAGTGAAGGCGCTTGGCGATCGCCCGGGCGCGCAGCACGCCGCCGACGTCCGGTGAGACCACGGTCACGTCGTCGCTGCCCTGCTGCTGCCAGATGTCCGCCAGGGTCAGGGGTGAGGCATAAACGTTATCGACCGGGATGTCGAAAAAGCCCTGGATCTGGTCGGCGTGAAGGTCGATGGTGACCACGCGGTCCGTGCCCACCGTGCTGATCATCTTGGCCGCGACCTTGGCGGTGATCGGCACGCGCGCGGAACGCGGGCGGCGGTCCTGTCGGGAATACCCGAAATAAGGGATCACGGCGGTGATGCGGGCGGCCGAAGCGCGTTTCATGGCGTCGATCATTACCAGCAACTCCATGAAGTTGTCGGCGGCGGGCGCACAGGTCGACTGGATGACGTAGATGTCCCGGCCGCGGACGTTCTCCATGATCTCGACCATGACCTCGCCGTCGCTGAAACGGCCGACCACGGCCTTGCCCATGGGCACGTTGAGTTCAGATGCGATATCGCTGGCCAGGCTCAGGTTGGAGTTACCTGAGAACACCATTAAGGACGGGTTGGTGGCCTCCGCCATTATTCTAATATTTCCCCTGCAATACTCGCCTGGAATGGCTGGGACGGCAGGATTCGAACCTGCGAATGCGGGGATCAAAACCCCGTGCCTTAACCACTTGGCGACGTCCCACCTGTGTCGATAGCCGTGATCGGCGGGATGCCCAGTGATCCGAGTAATGGTGAGTGGTCCAGCCCGCCGACGGCGCGCACATTATATCGGCATTTCAAACCGCTTGCCGCCCCCCTTTCCACGTCCCTCGCAGCGGCTTCCGCCGCGTCCCGGGAAGGCATGGGCAGGAAAACGGTAGCGCCGGTTCCGCTCATGCGTGGCTCGCCGTACTTCCCCAGGGCGTCCATCAGCCGCGACAGTTCTGGATGCCTGTCCCGGGCGACCGGTTCGCAATCGTTGTGCCCGCCTCCCGCCAAGGCTTCCACCACGCTGATAGGTGACGACTGTCGCCGAAGCCGGACGTCGGAAAACACCTCCGCGGTGCAGACCCGAATATCCGGCATCACGAGCAGGTAATGGCGCTCGCCCAGCTTGACCGGTTCCAGCACTTCGCCGACGCCGGTGGCCATGGCGCTGTGACCGTGGACGAAGACAGGCACATCGGCACCCAGTTCCAAGCCCAGCTGTGCGATTTCGTCCACCGGCAGCCCGCAGTTCCACAAGCGATTGAGGACCAGGAGCACGGTGGCCGCATCCGAACTCCCGCCACCGAGGCCCGCGCCGATCGGTATGCGCTTTCTCACTTCGATGACGGCGCCCGTCGTGCAGCCTGCGGCGGCCTGTAGTTGCCTTGCGGCGCGCACCACCAGGTCTTCGTCCGGCGCCACGTCGTAATCCGCCCGGCGTCTGCCGATGTCGCCGTCTGCCGTGGCCTGCAGGTACACCTCATCGCCCCAGTCCAGCAGCTGAAACAGGGTCTGCAGTTCGTGGAAGCCGTCCGCGCGGCGGCCGGTAACATGCAGGAACAGGTTGAGCTTGGCCGGGGCGGGCCACCACTGGGCCTGAAGCCCCGCGGCCGTGCTAGCTGTCATTCTCCAGGCTTTCCGGGAAGCTCCAATCGCGCATGACGAACTTCACCTGCCGCTCGCCGCTCCTGGCCACCACCCGGGTCGGCAGCGCCAAGCCGGAGAACTCCTGATAGCGCTCGTATTCGACGTCCCAGCCATGCTGCGTCAAGCGGGTCATCCTGCCCGCCTCGTCGAGGTCGCGACGGGTGACCTGGCCGGGTGCAGCCAGCCCCCTGACCCACCAGCCCAGCGCGTCGACGGGCACGTCCCAGCCAACGTGCTCACGAACCAGGGTCGAAACATCGCGCGCCTGCCAGGACTCGCCGTTGGCGAGGTTGAGCACCGCGTACCCTGGCTGAATGTCGAGCTGCCAGGCGCCGCGACCCAGCGTACCGCGGAAGTCCAGCTCGCTGAGGCCGGGCTGCTGGCGCCACTCCAACCGCCCGCTGCCGCCGTCCTCGCCGTCGGATACCGCGAGCTTTCCGTCGAGGGACCAGCGCTCGCGCAACTGCAAGGCAGCCGCGCGGTCCTCGTAGCGCGCCTGCTTCTCGGTGCGCGTCGGGTCGTCTTCTTGGGGAGGCACCGATGCGCATGCGGCAAGCATTGCAACCGCCAGGCCGGCCAAAAGGCGGCCTGCGATCGATCGAATACTCAAAGTTCGACGCCCATGCGCTGCAGGGTTTCAGCCAGTACGGGATGTTCGCTGTCGACGCTCAGGCCCTCGCGCCAGACACCGATCGCGGCGTCTTCCCTGCCCATGGCCCACAGCACTTCGCCGAGATGCGCGGCAATTTCGGGGTTCTTGTCGAGCTCCCACGCCTGGCGCAGGTAGCCTTCGGATTCCTCCAGGCGACCCAGGCGATACGCGACCCACCCCATGCTGTCGATGATCGAAGCATCGTTGGGCTGAAGTTCGTACGCGCGGTGTATCAAGTCCGCGGCCTCTTCGTAGCGATCAGTCTGGTCCGCCAGCGTGTAACCAAGCGCATTGAGTGCGGCTGCGTTGTCGGGCTCGTCGGCGAGTACGATCCTGAGGTCGTATTCGGCCACCTCGACGTTTCCGAGCTCAGCTGCCAGGAGGGCATGCGAATAACGGATCGGCACCGAATAGCCGAAATTCTCCAGAGCCCGTCCCAGCGCCTGGAATGCTTCCGGGAGCTGCTCGGCCTGCCTCAAGAGGCGCGCTTCGGCGAGCCAGGCCTGTTCCGAGATGGCCTCGTCACCTTTCGCACGCAATGTCTCCAGCGCCTGCCGCGCCGCATCGACGTCGCCGGCTTCAGCGATCAGTTCGGCACGCCGAATGCCAGCCATCATCAGGTATTCGCCTTCGTCGATCATGCCGTAAAGCGCTATGGCCTGTCCGCGCTCTCCAATGGCCTCGGCGGCCTGGCCCTGAAAATAGGCCTTTTGGTCCGGGTTTTGGGTTTCCAACTCGTCGAATTCGGCGTAAAGCGCCTTAGCCTTTTCCGGCTCTTCGGCGGAGATTTCGAACAGGACCCGGCTCAACAGGACATCCGCGGTCTGGTCCATCGATTCCATCACCGCCCGTGCTTCGTCGGCGCGCGCCGCCCTGGCCAGCAAGTCCGAGTAAGCCAGTGCAAGGTCGTGGTTCTCCGGGTCGAACTCCCACGCGCGTCCGAAGCGCTCCACCGCCTTGTCCAGGTCCTCGAGGTTGAGCGCCAGCCGGCCGGAAAAGGTGAGCAGCTGGATGCGATCCGGCGTCAATTCGAGCGCCTCGTCCGCCAGTCGGGCTGCCTCGCCGAACTCGCCCATGCGCGCCAGCAGTTGGGCCTGCAGGAATAGGGCGTTTGCATTGTCCATCCCGCCCCTGTCTTCCAAGAGCCTTTCGAGCACTTCGTTGGCCTTGGCGGGATCTGCGGCCTGGGCCAGCAATGAGGACACCATGACCCAAGCGTCTTCCTTGTCGGGATTTCGCTCGAGGATCTGCTCCAGTTGAAGCTCCGCGCCGGCATAGTCGTGGGTGGCCAGCATCGTTGCGGCAGCCGCCTCGCGTGCCGCCATGTCATCCGGTGCCAGCAAGGCCCAGCGGTTGGCCGCCATGGCTGCCTGGAACCACGACTGCGCTGCCAGCGCGACCCGGGTTGCACGCTGCGCGATGGCCGGATCATCGGATTCCATGGCCGCCTGGAGGTACGCACTGACGGCGCCTTCGAGGTCGCCTTCGCTACCGAGCAGTTCGCCCGCGAAGACGTTGTACATAACTTCCGCGTCGGTGGCAGCTTCGGGCGCCGGCTCGGGCGCCGGATCCGCCAATTGCGGCTCTTCAGTCTGGGTTTGGGTGGCCTGCGCCAAGACCTCCGCACCGGCGTTTCCATAGTGTTTTTCGGGTGGCGCGGCGCAGGATTGGAGCAGCATGGCCATGACAATGATCAGCAGGACATGCGATGTTATAGACGTTGTATTTTTCATAGGCAAAGCATACGCCGTTGCGGTTCGCGAACCAAACCTCCGGCGCCAGGCCGAATCTCTGCTGCGTCGCGGTTAGGAGCGGACCGGGTCGCCCCGCTTGAACTTGCATCGCGGGGTCCGCAGAATCGGTATGCCTGCCGGCAACACGACCATATGCCCTTATTGACCATAGGAATCAGCCACCGTACCGCGCCGATCGCTATCCGCGAGCGCGTTGCGCTTGGCTCGGGCGATCACTCGGCTCGTTTGAGGTCCCTGGTGGCGGTCCCCGGCGTCGACGAGGCTTTCCTGCTGGCGACCTGCAACCGCACGGAGCTTTACTGCGCCGGGCAGGAACCAGCATCGGAAGCGCTTCTCGACTGGGTCCACGAGGCCTGGGGTCTGGACGAGGAGCGCCTCGACAGGTATTTCTACAGCCACGCAGAAGCGGACGCGGTCCGGCACCTCATCCGGGTCGCGGGCGGAATGGACTCGCTGGTGTTGGGCGAGTCGCAGATCCTGGGACAGCTCAAGCGGGCATGGCAGGATGCGCGGGAGGCCGGGACCAGCGGCAATCTCCTCGACCGCCTGTGCCAGCATGCGGTGACCACCGCCAAATCCATCCGCCACCAAACCGCGATCGGAGACAAGCCGATCTCGGTGGCGTACACCGCCATCATCCTGGCGCGACGCCTGTTCAGCGATCTCGGTTCCCGCGGAGTGCTGCTGGTTGGCGCCGGCGAGATGATCGAGCTCTGCGCCCGGCACCTTATTCAGCACGGCGTTACCCGTCTCAGCATCGCCAACCGCGACCCGGAGAAAGCGACGCGCCTTTCGGCGGAGCTGGGGGCCACGCCGGTGGCGCTTACGGACATCGAAAGTGCCCTGCCCGAGGCCGATATCCTCATCACATCGACGTCGAGTGAGCGGCCGGTGATTACCCTGGGGGCCGTCACACGAGCCCTGTCGCTGCGACGCCACAGGCCGATGTTCATCGTCGACATCGCGGTGCCTCGTGACGTGGACCCTGCAGTGGGGTCCCTGGACGACGTTTATCTCTACACCATCGACGACCTGCAGCAGGTAGTGGACGACAACCTGGAGCAGCGCAGCACCGCCGCCCGCGCCGCAGAGCCCGACATCGAGGCGGCGGTTGACGAGTTCCTTCGCTGGATGAACAGCGCCCGGGCCGCGGATTCGCTGCAGTTGATGCGTAAAAGCGCTCATGTTCATAGCCGGGAATTGGTGGAGCGCGCCGTGCGCAGGCTCGAAGCCGGGCACGACCCGAAGATCGTCCTGGAACAACTCGGCAGCACCCTGACCAACCGAATCCTGCACGCACCGAGCAAGCACCTGCGTCAGGCGGCGGAACTGAACGAACTGGATACCATTGCCACCATCAACCGGATCTTCGCGCCTGAGGGCGGGCCGGACGTCACCCGGGAAGACGATGGCGAAATACAGGCTTCACCGCCCGGACAGGCGGCGCCCGGCAAGGTCGAAAATCCGTGATGAAGGATTCCGTACGCCAGCGGCTGGAGACGGTGACGGCCCGCCTCGAGGAGGTGGGCATGCTGCTATCGCAACCGGATGTCTTCTCCGACCAGGGGCGCTACCGTGACCTGTCGGTCGAGTATTCCCAGATCGAGCCCGTGGTGGAGACCTATCGCCAGTGGAAAAAGGCGAGCGAAACCTTGCGCCAGACCGAGGAGATGAGCCGCGACAGGGATCCCGAACTGCGCGACCTCGCCGAGGCGGAGCTGACGGAAGCCACCGCGCGTCTCGAAGCGCTCGATGACGAGTTGCAACGCCTGCTGCTGCCGCGAGATCCAAACGACGACAAGAACATCTTCCTGGAGATCCGCGCGGGTACCGGTGGAGATGAAGCGGCGCTGTTCGCCGGCGACATGTTCAGGATGTACCAGCGCTACGTCGAAAACCACGGCTGGAACTTGAATGTCCTCAGCTTCAGCGAGGGTGAGCACGGCGGCTACAAGGAGATCGTCGCTCTGGTCGAGGGCGACGGGGCGTTTTCACGCTTCAAGTTCGAATCCGGCACCCACCGCGTCCAGCGCGTGCCGGCAACCGAATCACAGGGCCGCATCCATACCAGCGCGTGCACCGTGGCCATCCTGCCGGAGACCGAGGACATCGAAAGCTTCGACATCAACCCGGCCGACCTTAGGATCGACACATTTCGTGCTTCGGGCGCCGGTGGGCAGCACGTTAATAAGACGGACTCGGCGATCCGCATCACGCATCATCCCAGCGGAATCGTCGTGGAGTGCCAGGACGAGCGTTCGCAGCACAAAAACCGGGCGCGCGCCATGGCATTGCTCCACGCCCGCCTGCTGGAGCAGGAGCAAAGCCGCCAGCAAAGCGAGCGTGCCGAGTCCCGGCGCCTCCAGGTAGGCAGCGGCGATCGCTCGCAGCGCATCCGCACGTACAACTTCCCCCAGGGACGCGTGACCGACCACCGCATCAACCTCACCTTATACAAGCTGGACCAATTCCTGTCCGGCGACCTCGACCTCGTGGTCCAGCCCCTGGCGCAGGAACAGCAGGCCGCGCTGCTCGCCGAGCTGGGGAGCCAGGGCCGGTAACGCGACCTGGAGATCAAGTTCTGCCCATATAACCGGAAGGCCGGTGCACCAGGGCGATCGCCGCCGCGAGATTGAGCGGCCACAGGACCGCCGTGACGTCGGCGTTGTACTGCCCCGGCGGCAGCCACGGGGCGAGTACAGCGAACAGACCGCAGGCCAGCATCAGCCAGGCGCCGGGCCTGCGCAGAACGGGTACGGCGGCGATCAGCAGCCACAGCGGGTTGATGAGCAGCAGGTTGAAGTTCAAGCGCGCGGCCCAGTGATCGGTGAACAGCCACAGAAAGGCCAGGACGCAGCCAAGCAAACCTGTCAGCATCAGCCAGGCCAGCGCCAGTTGGCCCGGCCTGATTCGTGGAATCGCCCGCACCAAGCCGACGGCCGCGAGCAGCAGCAGGCCGGGAACCAGCAGATAGCGGTACCACAACGACCTCGGCGCACCTGGGGGTTGCGGGAAGGTGGATTCGTGCAGGACGACGTCTTCGATCACCACCGGGCGGCCGTTGGCGGGATTGTCCAGCGCGACCATGGCCTCGGCCAGCATGCTCGGTATGAACAGCGCCTCCCAGCGGTCGATGACGCGGTCGACGGGACTGCCAAGGCCGGTTTCCAGGCCCAGGTAGAACCAGTAGTCCATGCCCGTGAGCCGTCGCGTGTGGTCGCGGAAACCCAGCGGCGCCGGCATGGGCTCCAGGGTGGCGCGCAGGGCGCCGCCCAGGGCAATGTCCAGGGCATCACGGACTCGGGTCGAGCAGTTGTGCAGGAAGTAGTCGTAGAGGTATTCACGGTTCTCGGCGCTGACCGAGGCCAACAGATGCCGGGTCAAGCGCTCGATCTGTTCAGGCTGCAAATCGAGCCGCTGGGCTCGGATCGAGCGGTTGTCGTCGATGTACTCGGCCAGCTCCACCTGCGCCGGTCGCGCGGCTGCAAAATAGTGGAGCCGCCCGAGCAGGAAATTCCGCAGAAAGCCTTGCTGTGCGAAATCGAAGAAACCAAAATTGAAGGTGTGATCGAGGCGGCGGGCGGGGTCGCGAATCCAGACGGCGTTGTGCCCGAAGCGTTGCCAGTAGATCTCGCCGGGACCGTAGGTCAGCAGCCAGGCCTGTGAAGAATCCTCGTCCGCCGCGAATGACGGGCCAGCCGCCAGCAAAGCCAGAACCGCGAAAAGCCACCTGCGTATGGTTCCCGGGCGGGAAATATGGCGCGGCGCTTCAGACCAGGTCATTCATTTCGAGGGTGATGATCCGACGTGAATCCGCCTGGATCACCCTGAATTCGAAGCGGTCGGCAACCACCACGACGTCATCGAACTCCGGTACGCGGCCAAACTCCGAGAGCAGCAAGCCACCTAGGGTGTCGTGGTCCTCGCTGTCGAGCGTCGCCCCGAACATCTCGTTGAGATCGGTGATGGGGGTGAGCGCCTGGATCTGGTAGCGCTTGCCTCCGAGCGGGATGATGGGGGCCTCGATCTCCTCGTCGAACTCGTCGTCAATCTCGCCGACGATCTCCTCCAGTACGTCCTCGATGGTGATCAGCCCGGATACGCCGCCGTACTCGTCGACCACGATGGCCATGTGATTGCGGCCGCCGCGAAAGTCCCGCAACAGCATGTTCAAACGCTTGCTCTCGGGGATGATCATCGCCGGGCGGATGTTGGAAGCCAGGTCGAACGTCCGCCGGCCATGCGAAAGGTGCGGCAGCAGGTCCTTGGCCAGCAATATGCCCTCGACCTGGTCTTTGTCCTCGCCGATGACAGGAAATCGCGAATGGCCCGATTCGATGATCCTCGGCAGGAACTCGTCGAGCTGGGAGTCGATGTTGACTACCACCATTTGCGCACGGGGGATCATGGCGTCGCGCACCTGCGTCTCGGACACTTCCAGTGCGCCTTCCATCATGGCGAACGCGTCGGCATGGATGATGCCGTTCGCGTAGGCGGTTCTCAGGGTGGCTTTGAGCTCATCACGGTCCCGGGGCTGTGGGGCGAACGCCTTGCCGATTTTTTCGACCAGGGTCTGCCGCCCGGAACCGTTACTAGATTGGTCGTCGCTCATGTCGCATCGGGTCGCAGCGCGGTGTGCGCCAAACCCCATATTGGGCTTGACTCACCCTGAATTCAACTCAGCGACCGTAAGGATCGGGAATTCCCAGCCTGGACAGGCAATCGATTTCCAGCGCTTCCATGGCCTGCGCCTGTACTTTTTCCTGGTGGTCATGGCCCAGCAGGTGCAGCAGGCCATGGATGGTGAGATGGGCCCAGTGATGTGCGGTCGGCTTGCCCTGCGCTTTCGATTCGGTCTCGACAATGGAAGCGCAGATCACGATGTCGCCGAGCGGCTCAGGCTCGATCCGGCCGCGCAGTGCCTCCGGCAGGTCGGCGGGAAAGGACAGAACGTTGGTGGGCTTGTCCTGGCCCCGGTAGCGCGAATTCAGGGCCTGCATCTCGGTTTCGTCGACAACCCGGATCGCCAGGCCCACGTCATCGCAGTCCCGCAAGGCTGAGGCAAGCCAGTTTTCGAACGCCTCCCTGCCTGGAACCGCATCGCTTGTCGAGGCGACTTGCAGCTCCAGCTCAATCGTCATGCTCGTAAGGGCCCTGATCTTTCACTTTGCTCTTCTCATCGCGTGCATAGGCTTCGACGATGCGCTGCACCATGGGGTGGCGCACCACGTCCCCGGCGGCGAACCAGGTGAAGCTCACGCCCGGCACATCGGACAGAATCCGCAGCGCGTGCTTGAGGCCCGACGCCGCCTTGCGCGGAAGGTCAATCTGAGTGACATCGCCCGTCACCACCGCGGTGGAGCCGAAGCCGATGCGGGTGAGGAACATCTTCATCTGCTCGCGGGTGGTGTTCTGGGCCTCGTCGAGGATGACGAAGGCGTCGTTCAAAGTCCTGCCACGCATAAAGGCCAGTGGTGCCACCTCGATGACGTTGCGCTCGATCAGGGTTGCCACCCGTTCGAAGCCGAGCATCTCGTAAAGCGCATCGTAAAGGGGGCGCAAATAGGGATCGACCTTCTGCGCCATGTCGCCTGGCAGGAAGCCGAGGCGCTCGCCGGCCTCGACTGCGGGGCGCACCAGCACGATGCGTTGCACGCGGTCCTCCTGCAATGCCGCCACCGCGCAGGCCACCGCGAGATAAGTTTTGCCGGTGCCGGCTGGGCCGACGCCGAAATTGATGGCGTTGCGCGCGATGCTGCGCATGTACTGCTTCTGGTTGGGGCCGCGCCCGCGGATCATGCCCCGCTTGGTGCGCACCGCGATGTCCTGTTCGTCGTCGCCGGCAGTGTGGATCTCCTCGATGCCGGATTCCTGCAGGTGCAGGTTCAACAGTTCGGGAGTGAGCACCTCGTGCTCGGTGAGGTCATAGAGGTTCTGCAGCAGGCGCTTTGCAGCTTTTGCGGCTTTTTCCTCGCCCTGGATGTTGAACAGGTTGCCACGGCAGAAGATCTCCACCGCCAGGCGCGACTCGATCTGCTTGAGGTGATTGTCGAACTGGCCGCAGAGATTGGCCAGCCGCTCATTGTCTGCA
>Ga0299906_10002845_pt1 | contig 14294 bp, 11 predicted proteins | sample RVTome_14_FD_200259 | JGI IMG/M metagenome (GOLD analysis project Ga0299906, IMG submission 200259) | Soil microbial communities from uranium-contaminated site in the Upper Colorado River Basin, Wyoming, United States - RVT145D125 (version 2) ... | reverse complement strand
GGAAATCGCGAACCGTCTTTCCCGGTGGAGCGCGCCGGAGCCGAAATACCCGAGAGGCGTCCTGGGGAAATACACCCGGCTCGTCGGCAGCGCGGCGAAGGGAGCGATTTCCGGTTAGTGACCTTGCCGGCGGTTCTCCGACCGCACGTGCCGTGCCGCGACGAAATTCTCACTTCGTGCGCGCAGAGGAGATATCCTTCCAGAATTCGAGGGCCGTCTGCGTGCGATTCTCCACATGCCGGCGCAGTGCCTTGGAGATTGCAGGGGAATAAATGGAGTTCAATCGCTCGGCCATGATTCTCGGCCCGCCATCGAGAATATCCTTTTCCGTGAAGGTCGGAATACGCCCGAGGAGAAGACTCAGGAACACCAGGCCGGCATGATACATGTCCACCTGCTTCCCGATCTTGCCGAATTGATCCGGTTTCAGGAATTCGGGGGGTATCATCCATCTCCCGACCATGGTGTTGAAAACGTCCATTTCCGTCTCGAGGTTCGTAATTCCCAGGTCCCCGATCTTGAAGACGATGACGGGGTCCTTGGCCGGGACCTTCTTATCGCGTATCAGGGAGGAAAATACGTTCCCCGGATGAATGTCTTTATGTACATACCCCTCCTTGTGAATGAAAGCGATTCCCTGCAAGACGGAATGGGCAACCACGGGAAGCCATTCCCCGCCGTCGATGTTTAAGAGATCCCCGGGAGGGTGAGTAAATTCAATGATTTCAGCAACTTCAAATGGTCAAACCGGGTCAAAATGGGTCAAACAGAACCGCCAAACGCGCCGCTCACGCGCCTGAATTATTGACCTCAACATCCGGGGATAGTCAACCGAACACCATGCCCGCAACACCCCTTTTGGTACCGGTATAGCCGGTTGTTTGCACGGGGTTTGCAGTCCGTTCGGGCTCCGACGGTATTCCCTTCGTGCAGGCGATGGAATTTCCGGGTGGCACGTTAGTCTCTGCTGTACTCAAAGGTTCCTTTCGGACGAAGATCTACCCGGACCTTTTTGTCATATTTCCGATGAGCGCCTTCACCCAACGGCTCCATCGATCGAAGGATGCTCCGGCGATGGCTGCCATCACCACCACCGCAATATCGCTCACAAGAGACCACACGATCCAACGCAGCGGGAACCCCTGGGGATCCGGCATAAACGGAAGCAACGGGAACAGAAAAACCCAGTGGAACAGAAAAACCAGTAGAGCGAACCCCAAGGCAAGAATCCCTGCCATTCCTCTTTTCCGCGCGGAGAACCCCGCGACAAGTGCCGCCGGCAAGTGGAACGGCGTGAACATCCCGGTCCGGAAGTTCCCTGACCCCAGAGCAGGAATGCGCTGTTCGCCACCGTAAGGACCGCAATGGCTACGGTCCCCACGGCGATGCCGTACAGGGCCGCGTCCAGGAAACCGGCTTTCGGTTCATCGCCCGATACCACGGATTCCAACGTCGGCTTCCCTGGAGGAACAAGGACATCGTGGGAGGGTTCGCTCACCTCCGGCTCCCTTCCTTCAGCGACCTCCGGGAGGATCCCGTCCCCCATCCCGGCGAGCAGTTCGATCCGCTCCCCCACGGGGGGATGGGTCGATAAGATCCCTTTCCACCACACTGCCCCCGGCGGATCCACGATGTACAGATGGGCCATCGCGTGGGATCCCTTCATGGGCCCGTTCGCCCCTCCGGTGATCTTCGCCAACGCCCGGGCCAAGGAAGGTGGATTCAGGGTCAAACGCGCCGCGTCCGCGAGCAGCTCCCGCTGGCGGGAAATGGCCAGCGGGAAGAGTATCCCGATCAGGGGCGCGACGAAGAAAGCGTAGAGGACCACGCCGGTCTGAACCAGCGCCAAGGTGCGCAACTGGCCGGTCGGATCGAGTTCGTCAAAGCTCGAAAAACCTCCCGCGTAGTGGAAAGACAGCAGGAACGTCTGGCCTACAAAGAAAAGGGCACCGGCACTCAGCAGCCAGTGAACGTGGAACAGGAAACGGAACGGGGCGGTCAGCAACCGGAAGGGCAGTCGCAGGATGGCCCCCATCGCCGCGACGGTCGTGCTCAAACGGATATCCTGATTCCCGATGTGCGAGATTTCATGGGCAAGGACGCCCTCCAGTTCGCGGGGGGTCAGGAGAGACAGCAGCCCCCGGGTGACCACGATCGAGGAGCGGTCCGGGGTAAGGCCAACGGAAAAGGCGCTGGGAACTTCCGTCTCGACGACATATAGCTTCGGGAGGGGCAGTCCGGTGCCGATGCAAAGGTCCTCCACCGTATCCCAAATCCTCCTTCCCCTGTCGCGCGCGAGCGGCTGGGCCTGGGCCATGCGCAATGCGATCCGGTCCGCATATCGGTATTGGAGGTACAGGGCTCCGGTCACCAGGAACAAGGGGATGGACACGATCAGGATAATGTATGTCGTGATCCCTTTGCTGGCGTCCTGCATGAAATCCGACAGACCGGGCAAGTACAACACGACCCAGAAGGCGAGATAGGGCGTCAGTCCTGCGACCACCGGGATCATCGCGAGTCCGGAGATTCCGGACAGAAGAAGAGTGGCCCGACGGTTCGAGTCGATCCTGTCGAAAACGACCACTCTCCGGGGTGCGGTCTCGGGCAAAACGAAAATCCTCACCGGGTGTCAGAAGGCGTACGGGGCCCCGGAATCCCAATATCCATATCGTCACGAGGATTGGCAATATTCAGGAGGGGATTTACAATACGATTTCGCCCCGCCTGGTCCCTATAGATTGGTGTTGTTTCCCTGCAACCCTCAACCAGCCGTTGTTTGCACGGGGTTTGCAGTCAATTCGGCTCCCCATCAAACCTTCATCTCGTCTCGAATCGGTTTGAAAAGCGTTAACACATTTCGGACCGACCTGGGGGGGAAGGTCAGTGTTGTTATCGTTTCCGCAAGAGGATATATTCTTAATTGTCAAATACAACTAAATACAATTGTCATCCTTGAGGGGACAGCTCTTCTTGCTCTCGTGTTTGTGGCCTCCGGTCTGGCATTTCTTGCAATGGGAAAGCGGCCTGAGTAACAGGAAACGAACTTTTCCTTTCTATGCCAATTCCATTGCCATTATCCTGCATCTCTCCTGAGAACTGTGATTTCAAGTTCCTTCGTTCGCGCTTCACGCCGATGCTTGCTAACAATATCGTCGATCTCCTCCATCGAGAATTTGTTCAGGCTCACGATCTTGGCCTGGGAGCGGAACGCGGGAGGTAGGATCCGGCGGGCCTCCTCCTTGTTGTCCACTTCAACAAGGATCCATGCCTTGTGCTCTCCGTCCCGGCACCCCCAATCCGCATTCGTCACGAAATGGGAGCCGGTCTTCAGGAAGATCTCGACGACACGGGCGCATGCGATTACTTCCTCTTCATGCGGAACTTCGATCAGGAATTTCCCCATAGCGCAGGTACTCCTTTCCCCGAATAATTACCGTATTACTACAAGAAAGATTAATTTTTTACACTGTTGGTTTCGTGGACGAAAAATTTCCTGGACCTGAGGGCAAGCCAGTATTTCTCGACAACAGGTTCTGGGAGGTCACGGGAGGCACGGCAAGTTCAGCAAGATGTCGGGTGCTGGTGTTCTGCATATCAAGCCGGTTTCCCCAACGGATCGCCGGTTCATCCTTGAGGGAGACCTTGTCGCAACGCCTTGAACGCACGGTTGCGAGGGAACCCGTGGGGATTCGATCCCCCCTTCGGCGTCATGCTGGTACGAATCTGGGCACTTCATCCGGGGATCCCGGATCTTTTTTCCCCGATAGGAACCAGATGGCTTTTTTAAAGAATCTTACGTGAAAATGGTTGTACGTCTCCTAAGCGTCTCGGAGCGATCTGAGGGGGGCGCAAAATCTTGCGGCGAGTCGCGCCATATCCCATCCATTCGTGAATCGGTAACAGCAATTCAGACCCTGACTATTCCCGTTTTGATCAGACTGCGCGCGGCCTCGACAATGGTCTCCTCCACGTGGCGTGGCGCCCAGCCCAGCGCGGTGCGCCCATGGCTTGTATCCAGAGTTTCTCACGCGGCCCAACTCGCTCACGACCAACTTGATTACCGGGTCGAGGTACGGCTTCAGCTTGAGCAGGAAATCGGGCAGCTTGCGCAGCGGAACGTTGTAAGGCCTGCGTACCAAGCTCTTCCTTTAGGATACGGACAATGTTGATCATCTTGAGGAAATTCCTATCTTGAATGGAACCGGTTCGGAGGGGTCCCACATCCAATTTCAAAGGGGATGCAGGACCGCCTTTATCGGACTCTGTTGGCGCAGGGCGGCGGCAATAAGTACGTAGACTTGCAGGAGGCGAAGCCCGGAAGGGCTGATATGCCGTCCCTTCCGTGATGAGCGTAAAAAGGAGGAGATCATGAACGCCCGCCCGAACATCATCGTCGTGGACGATGAGCCGATCGCTCTCGCCTCCCTGTTGGACGCCCTGACCCGCCGCTACAGCGCGGACTATCGCGTCATCCCGCATCTGTCCGCGCTCGGCGCGATAGCCGAACTCGAGCGCCTCAAGAACGAGGGTGAGCGCGTCGCCCTCATCATCGCGGATCAGTGGATGCCGGAGATGACCGGGTCCGACCTGCTGGTCCAAGCCCACAGGATCTTCCCCAAGGCCCAGCGCGGGCTGCTGGTGGAATGGGGCGACCGAACTGCCGCGCCGGCGATTCTGGAGGGCTGCGCCATGGGGCGGCTCGAGAACTACCTGCACAAACCCTGGTCCCCGCCGGAGGTCCATCTCTATCCGGCCGTCGGGGAGTTCCTCGCGAACTGGACGCGGATGCACGGACCGCGGATGGAAATCGTCCGCGTTCTCGGCGAGGATCCCTCGCCACGCGCCCGCGAGATCCGTGACCTGCTCGAGAGGAACGGGATCCCGCACGGCTTCTACCGTGCGGACTCCGAGGACGGCTTGCGGCTCATCGAGAAGACGCGGCTTGATCCGACCCGGCTGCCCGCCATCGTCCTCCTCGACGGGCACGTCCTCTCTGATCCCACGAACGCCGAGATCATGGACGCGCTCGGCGCCACCGACGTCGAAGAACCGACCTGCGACCTCGTCATCGTCGGAGGCGGCCCTGCGGGTCTCGCGTCCGCCGTGTATGCTTCCTCGGAGGGATTGCGCACCGTCGTCATCGAGCGTGAAGCGGTAGGCGGGCAGGCCGGCGCCAGCTCGCTGATCCGGAACTACCTCGGTTTCCCGAGCGGCATCAGCGGCGCCGAGCTGGCCCAGCGCGCGTACGAGCAGGCCTGGCTCTTCGGGACGAAGTACGTCTTCGCACGCGAGGCGCGCCGGCTCGAGGCCCGGGGGACGGATCGCGTATTGGCGCTGGCGGACGGGACGGAGATCGTCGCGAAGAGCGTGCTCATCGCCACCGGAGCGGCCTACCGCCGACTGGGCATCCCGGAACTCGAGCGCTTCACGGGGGCCGGAGTTTTCTATATCGTCCCGAGCGACGGGCGCTTCGTCGAGGGGAAGGACGTCTTCGTAACCGGCGCGGGGAACTCGACCGGACAAGGCGTCGTCCATCTCGCGAGGTTCGCGAGGAGCGTGATCCTCTTAGTGCGCGGGGATTCGCTGGAGAAGCACATGTCCGACTACCTGGTGCGCGAGATTCGCACCCGGCCGAACGTCGAGGTGCGCTTGCGGACGGAAGCCGTCGAAGGCCACGGCGACGGCCAGCTTGAGCGGCTCACGATCGTCGACAGAGAACGGGGGCTTCGGGAGACGCGTCCCGCATCGGCGCTCTTCGTCCTCATCGGCGCGCAGCCGCACACGGAATGGCTGGCGAATGTGGTTCAGCGCGATGCCAAGGGCTTCATCGTGACCGGAGCAGACGTGAACACGGAATCGGCGGACTGGCCTCTCGACCCTCCCCCCACCCGGTTCGAGACGAGCATGCCCGGCGTCTTCGCGGCAGGGGATGTGCGCTCCGGCTCGGCCAAACGCGTCGGCTCTGCCGTCGGCGAGGGCGCTATGGCAATGCCCTTCATCCACGAGTACCTCAAGGCCCCGGTGTCCTTGGGGGCAGGAGTCGCGGTCGGGTCGAGCGGCGAGCAGAAGATCGCATGAGGCCGCCGGCCCGGCCGCAGTCATGATCGGGCTGCTGATTCGGTTTGCCGGATTCGAACCTTCAACCTCCTGATTAAGACGCCTTGCGGCTCATTTGACGAGCTCTTGTAACAATTTCTTCTATCGGGTTTGGCTTACCTTTGCCCGTGGTAATGAGGTCGCGCAAACTACCGGTGATGTACGAGCCCCATGCGTCCGAGCAAACACCGTAGCACTCAAATGCAGGCACGAGCCCAACGTGCGTAAAGTGAACTTCTGTTTTTTCACCCTTCTTGGCAATTTCAAAGACAACGTCAGTGCCGGTCCACTCGGTCTTGTCTTTGACAAAGTTAAAGTGGTTTTGCAGAACGTGCCAAACGACTTTCTTGCCAGGTACGAATTCGGTGATTTTGAATGTACAACGGTGAACGTCTTGGTAGTGGTAATAAAACACAGCGCCGGGTTTGTCGGTGTCGCCCTCAATCGCTTGTGACCACCAGCCACGAACGTTCTTGATGGCGCTGAAGACTTCTTCAGGAAACCCGTCTACCGCAAAAGAAGTGGTGTAGTTTTGATCACTCATTTCTTGGCTCCTTAGGGGCCCCTCGTCGCCGCGCAATGGCAACGCCGCCCCGCGCCGGTAGTTGTATTCCAGACATAGTTCTATGATGCCAGTGAAGCTACCCCCGAACCCCCGCCTCAGCAAAATCTTTGGTTGGAAATGCGGCTGGAAAATACCTTGGAAACGAAAAAGGGGCTGCGGCGCGTGCCGTAACCCCTTGGTTTTTCTGGTGGGCCATGTAGGATTCGAACCTACAACCTCCTGATTAAGAGTCAGCTGCTCTACCGGGTTGAGCTAATGGCCCACGCTGGGAAAGAACCTGGAACATGGCGCGCCTGGGAGGAATCGAACCTCCGCACCCGGCTCCGGAGGCCGGTGCTCTATCCCCTGAGCTACAGGCGCCTGAAGATGATGGGGTGAGTGACGGGGATTGAACCCGCGACAGCCAGAGCCACAGTCTGGTGCTCTGCCAACTGAGCTACACTCACCGTTCACGCCCCGATCGGCGAACGGTAATTATACGGACAGGGGCCGCCCCGGTCAACGGGTAAATGATCCGCCGCCTGCGCCGGACACTCCTCCAGCGGGATGCTCCATCGATAATTTCGGCCGGCGAGCCTTCCCCCGGGCCGCGCCCGAATGTATACTGCATACATTTTGATGCGCCAATCCGATCCGGCTGCTTTCATGAGCCGCATCATCAAGGGAGGGAGACGGTATGAAACGCCTCGCGCTGGCAGGGATCGTCCTGCTGTCCGCCGTTCCGGTGTATCTGATCACGGGGAGCGCAATTGCCGAGAAGGGGAAGACCGCGAAGTCCCCCGCCGCCGCCGTCATGGCGGGCAAGGACACGGGTACGGAGGCGGCGATCTACGGCCCGATGACGGTCCGCGCCGTTCCGAAGGCGCCGAAACCGGCCGATCCCGCTGTTCGGGAGGAGAAGTGCTTCGAGTGCCACGACGAGATCCAGGCGCTCAAAAAGGGCGGGAAGCACGGGAAGGTCAACTGCACGAAGTGCCACGACGGGACGGCGGACCACCTGAAGGACAGCGACAAGCGCCCGGCGACCCGCGTCGACCTCGAGACGTGCGGCGGCTGCCACCCGGACCAGTACGCGAGCTTCGCGACCCTGAATCTGAAGAAGTCCGCGCGCACGGAGAAGTCCCTCCTTACAGAGCGCGCTCCCAACCCGTTCTGGGACAAGCTGATGATGGGACACGGCTTCACGAAGGAGCACGCCAACCCGCGCAGCCACGCCTTCATGCTCGTCGACCACCTGATCGTCGACCGGGCGTACGGCGGGCGGTTCCAGGCGAAGAACGGGTGGGGGTACGTCTCCATGCCCGGACCGGTGAACGCGTGGGACGTGCTGGTCGACCGGTATCCCGACAACAAGGAGCACAAGGCGTTCCTCCCGGAGAGCGCGGCGGCGGCCAACCCGACGTGTCTGCAGTGCAAGACGCAGGACAAGATCCTCCAGTGGAAGTACATGGGGGACAAGGACGATCGGGCGAAGTGGAACCGCGGTTCGAACGTGGTGGAGTTCGTGAAGGAGCTGAACACGGCGATGAATTGCTTCATGTGCCATGACCCGCACGCGGCGAAGCCCCGGATCGTCCGGGACGGCCTGATCCAGGCGCTGACCCGTCCGGAGAAGGACACGCTCTGGCACAAGGACGCGAAGGCGACGAAGATCGACGTGAAGGAGTTCCGCGGCGGCTACCGGAAGATCGCCCTGCTGGAGAAGTACGACGCGAAGCTGCAGTGCGGCCAGTGCCACGTCGAGTACAACTGCAACCCCGGCTTCGACCCGAAGACCGGCGAATACTCGATCAAGGCGACGGACCAGAGAACGAACCACTTCCCGTTCAAGGACGTCCTTCAGATCTACGACCATTACAACACACTGGGTTTCCGCGACTTCAAGCACACGCTGACCGGCGGGCTGTTGTGGAAAGCGCAGCATCCCGAAGCGGAGACGTTCTGGGGTTCGACCCACGACAAGGTCGGCGCCAGCTGCAACAGCTGCCACATGCCGAAGGTGCGAAACGCGAAGGGGAAGGTGTACACCTCCCACTGGCAGACCAGTCCGCGGAACTACCTGAGGCAGACGTGCCTCACGTCGGCGTGCCACCCGAAGCTTACGGAAGCGCAGGCGAACTACGAGATCGACTCGGTCCGGAACTTCACCAAGGGGAAGATGCGCAAGGCGGAGTTCTGGCTCTCGGCGCTGATCGACAAGATCGTCGAAGGGAAGAAGGCGGGGCTCCCGCCCGAGGTGCTGAAAGAGGCGCAGGAACAGCACCAGAAGGCGCACGTCCTCTGGGAGTGGTGGACGGCGGAGAACTCCGACGGATTCCACAACCCGGCCCTGGCCCGCGAGTCGTTGACGAGGTCGGTCGAGGAGTCGCGCAAGGGGATCAAGCTGATCGGCGACGCTCTCGGGAAGAAAACGGCGTCGAAGTAGCGGGTTGGATCCCGGGGTGGCGTTTATGCCGCCGCCCCGGGTCCATCTCAAGGGAATCGCCTCCGCAATTCCCTGCGGTGATCCTCGATCTCCCGGAGCACCTCTTCCGTGCACGGAGCAAAGCCGTTCACGCCTTCCCGCGGAGCGGCACCGGCCTGCCGGCAAAGCGTTTCGGCGAGGGCGAAGGCCTCCTCCGCCTCCCGGGGACGGTTTGCGCGCATCCGGAGAACACCCAGCGTGTCCAGGAGGGGAGGCCGCCGTCCGCCGGCTCCGAGGACCACGGATTCCATCCGGGCAAGCGCCTCGTCGATCCCCTCTCCGGAGAAGATGGCGGCCCAGGAGAGGTTGTTGGTCGCCTCGGCATCCCCCGGCCGCAGTCCCAGGGCCAGGAGGTACTCCTCGCGTGCCTTTCCGTACTCCTTCTTCGACAGGAAAATGTTGCCGAGATTGAGGCGGGCGCGATAGAACTTCCTGTCCTTCTGGAGGGCTCTTTCGTATTCCCGCCGGGCAAGGTCGAGCTCACCCTTCGTCTCGTAGGCGACGCCGAGTTCGACATGCTCCGCGGCGCTCAACGGGTCCTCAAGGACGATGATCCTCGGAATGCGGGAGCATCCGCCGGCCAGCAGGAGGAACAGCAGGAACAGCGCAAGGATCGAACGGGGCCACACCTGATCACAACCGGAGGGGGACATTCCTATCTCACGTTCCATGTTGAGGAGTGTCCTCCGCCATGCCGTTGAACGACGATCGCCAGCCGCCCCATCTTCGCCCACTGAGCATCCAGCGTGGAGGACGGAATCACTTTCCCCTGTTCATGACCGGAATGCGCGACCACCCCTTCCGGGGTCCAGCCGTACGCCACCAGGTAGTGGGGACGGCTCCAGGTCCAGATCCCGAGGTCGACCAGCAGGATCACGGGGTCACCCGCAACAATCCGCTCCCGCAGGCGCGGGAGGTCAAGATCCACGACCTCCGCCGCAAACCCCCGCCGCCGGGCGGCGCGGGTCAGGTCGGTGATGAGCGTCCCCTTCAGTCCCTCCGTCCGGGTCTCCCGGACGATTTCCGCCGTGTCGACTTTCTGCCCGAGGAACCCGAGGACCATCGCGAGGGAGGAGGGGCCGCACGTATCTTCTTCCTGGGGAAGGAACGGGACCCCTGCGATGACCGAGGAGAGCCGGGCCGGCGCCTTTGGGGAGCGGACGGTTCCGTCGCCCTTCCCCACGCCGGGGCCCGCGGCGCATCCTCCAAGCATGAAGAGGAGGCCGCCGGTCAGCAGGGCGGCGACAAGGAGAGACGCATATCTTGGCATCGGGTATCCCTTTATCGCTTCGCCGTGGGTTCCCTCTCCTCGACGGCCACCTCTCCCCGATGGATCACGAGGGAGAGCCGCCCATCGAGCAGGGCCAGCAATTCCTTCCCCAGGAGATCGCGCCGCCACCCCGCCAGGACTCCGATCCCTTCCCGCTCCCCGGCCGCCAGTCGCTCCAGTTCGTCGATATTCGTCAGCACCTCCGGCGCGACCCCGTGAACTCGCGACCGGGACCGTACGAGCGCGCCCAGGAGCCCCGTGACGGAGGCGCGGTCCCCGTTGCCGCGGGGACGAGACGGCGGAGCCTCGGGAAGTTGATTCTCCGGCAAGGCAAGTGCGCTTCGCACGATCTCCAGGACGACCGTCGACGACCCGCCCCCGCTCTTCCACTCCAGCCCGCGCACGCGACGCAGCGCATCCTCGTTCGCGGGCTTGCTGCGGGCGATCGCCAGCGCGCTCTCGTCGGCCAGCACGCGGCGGCGGGGGACGTCCCGGCGCCTCGCCTCCCCCTCCCGCCATGCGATCAGGGAGCGGAGCACCGCCAGGCGGCGGCGGTCCAGGGCCGCCCACCCTTTGACGCGACGATACTCGAGTTGAGGATCCGTCTCATAGGAGGCGGGCGAGGACAACGCGGCGATTTCCGGTTCGATCCACGCGAGGCGCCCTTCCCGTCCCAGCCGTTCGATCATCCGGTCGTGCAGCGAGGGCAGATACCGGACGTCGTCCAGGGCATAGGCGAGCTGCGACGGGGAGAGGGGCCGGGCGGCCCAGTCGGAGTAGGAGTGCCCCTTCTTCACTTCGACTCGCAGGAACTCGTGGACCACCGACGCGTACGCCGCCTGGGCGGGAAGCCCGAGGAGGGCCGCGGCGATCTGGGTGTCGAAGACCGGCGCGGGGACCCGGCCGGTCCGCTGGTGGATGATCTTCAGGTCCTGCCACCCGGCGTGCACCAGCTTCAGGACCGAGGCGTCGAAGAGGAGGTCGTCGAGCGGCGACAGATCGCCGACCGCGAGAGGGTCCACCGCGATGGACATCGTCTCCGTGCCGAGCTGGATCAGGCAGAGCCGGGGAAAGTAGGTCCGCTCCCCCACGAACTCGGTGTCGAAACCGACCTTTCCGGATCCGCGCATCGCGGCGACCAGGTCGCGAAACTCCGCCGGGTCCGTAACGACCCGCTCCTTCGGTTCCTTCTCCATCCCCCCTCTTTTCCTATCGGAATCGACGCAACCGCAGGGCGTTGGTGACGACCGTCACCGAGGAGAGCCCCATCGCGGCGGCGGCGTACACCGGGTTCAGCAACAGCCCGAACCGGGGATAGAGTACTCCCGCGGCGACCGGTATGAGAACCACGTTGTAGGCGAACGCCCAGAACAGGTTCTGCCGGATGTTGCGCAGGGTGGCGCGGCTCAAGGAGATGGCGTCGGCCAACCCCCGCAGCTCCCCACCCATCAGCACCAGGTCCCCCGCCTCCACGGCGATGTCCGCGCCGGTCCCCATCGCGATGCCGACGTCGGCCTGCGCGAGCGCCGGGGCGTCGTTGATCCCGTCCCCCGCCATCGCGATGACCTTCCCCTCCGCCTGGAGCGCACGGATCTCGTGCGCCTTCCGGTCCGGCAGGACCTCCGCGATCACCCGGGAGATCCCGACCTTTTCCGCGACCGCCTCCGCGGTGCGCCGGTTGTCCCCCGTGAGCATGACGACGTCCAGTCCCATCCCTCGCAGCCGGCCGATCGCCTCCGCCGCGCCGGGCTTCACCTCGTCGGCCACGGAGAGGACGCCCGCAGCCTTCCCTTCCACCGCTGCGCAGATCGGGATCCCGCCCGCGTCGGCGATCTCCCGTACGTCGCGACCGAGCGACCCCGGGTCGATCCCCTCCCCTTCGAGCCAGGCGAGGTTCCCGACGAGGACCGCGCGTCCGTCCACCTTCGCCCGGATCCCCTGCCCCGGAACGGAGACGAACGTTTCCGGCGCCGCGACCTCGATCCCCCTGTCCTTCGCCCCGCGCACCACCGCGTCGGCCAGCGGGTGTCCGGATCCGCTCTCCGCGCATGCCGCAAGGCGGAGAAGCTCCCGCACCCCCTCCTCTCCCCGGAACGCGCTTTCCGGGGCAAGCCGAACCTCGCCCAGCTCCGGCTTTCCCTTCGTCACCGTGCCGGTCTTGTCGAGGACGATCGTATCCACCTTCTGCGCGGTCTCCAGCGCGGCGCCGTCCCGCACGAGGATCCCGAGCTCCGCCCCTTTCCCGGTGGCGACCATGATCGACGTGGGCGTGGCGAGCCCCATCGCGCACGGGCAGGCGATGATCAGGACGGAGATCATGCTGACCATGGCGTACGTCCACCGCGGCTCCGGTCCGAGGAGGAACCACGCGAGGAACGTCAGGAGCGCCGCCGCCATCACCGCGGGGACGAAGTACGACGCGATCACGTCCGCGAGCCGCCCGATCGGCGGCTTGCTCCCTTGCGCCTCCTGAACGATCGCGACGATACGCGCGAGGACGGTGTCCTTTCCCACGCGCGTCGCCGTGAAGAGAAGCCGGCCGTCGAGGCTCATCGTCCCGCCGGTGACCGCGCTTCCCGGCACCTTCTCGGCCGGGATCGGCTCCCCGGTGAGCATCGACTCGTCGACCGCGGAGCGGCCCTCCGCGACCGTCCCGTCGACCGGCACCTTCTCCCCCGGCCGGACCACCACGCGCTCTCCGACGACGACCGACTCGAGGGGGACGTCCACCTCGGCCCCGCCGCGCACGACCCGGGCGGTCTTCGGAACGAGTCCGATCAGTTTCTTCACCGCCTCGGACGTTCTCCCCCGCGCCCGGGACTCGAAGTACCGGCCCAGCAGGACGAGGACGATGATCGCCGCGGACGTCTCGAAGTACAGGTGGACGACGAGCCCCTCGGCGGTGACCAGGGAAGGGAGAAAGGCGGCGATCCCGCTGTAGAGGTACGCCACCGAAGTGCCCAGCGCGACGAGAGTGTTCATGTCGGTGGAACCGTGCCGGGCGACGACCCACGCGCCGCGGTAGAAGCGGGCGCCGCCGTAGAACTGGATCGGCGTGGCGAGGAGGAACTGCAAGCACGCCAGGAGGAAGGGAGAAACCGGCAGGGCGCCGTGCCCCGCGAATATCTCCCAATGAGAGATCAGGAGAAGGGGAACGCCCAGGACGACGCCGACGCGCAACCGCGTCAGGAGGGCCCGCTCCTCCTCCCGCTGCGTCCGCTCCTGCCGGGCGACCGCGTCCTCCCCGGGCGATGCTTCCGGGACCGTATAGCCCGCACCTTCGACGGCTGCCCGCAACGTATCCATGGAGGCGACCCCGGGAAGGTACTCCACGCTCGCCGCCTGCGTCGCCAGGTTGACGGACGCGACGACCACCCCCGGGACCTTCCGAAGCGCCCGCTCGACCCGCCCCACGCAGGAGGCGCACGTCATCCCGGCGACGGGGAGGGTCCACCGCGCCCGATCCTCGCCGATCCGCGCCTCTTCTCTGGGGGAATTAACCTTCATGATCAGATAATAGGATGAAAAGGGGGGCGTCGGGGGTGCGGATACGATTTCCCGAGCGCGATGCTATACTTGCACCACGCGCCTGTAGCTCAGGTGGATAGAGCAGCTGCCTTCTAAGCAGCTGGCCGCACGTTCGAGTCGTGCCAGGCGCGCCACATTCTTTCCGATCAAGCTCATCCATGTCCTCAATCCGACGAGGCCAACAACCGCTTGACGATAAAGGGGGGAACCCGCCGACCCCTCGATAGGTTCCCCCTTGCCATACCGGCAAACAGCTTGCGAGGGCAGGTCGATCACTTCCCCCGCCTACTCCCCTCCTCTCAGCGCCAGGCCGGCCGATGATTTGTTGACCGGGTCCAGGCCGTCCGTTCTTGTGCACGCCAGAAGTA
>Ga0299906_10002844_pt1 | contig 14295 bp, 11 predicted proteins | sample RVTome_14_FD_200259 | JGI IMG/M metagenome (GOLD analysis project Ga0299906, IMG submission 200259) | Soil microbial communities from uranium-contaminated site in the Upper Colorado River Basin, Wyoming, United States - RVT145D125 (version 2) ... | reverse complement strand
GTCGACTTCATCGAGGAGGACACCGAGGAGGCGCGCCGGAAGCTGCCGCGGCCGCTCGATGTGATCGAGGGGCCGCTGATGGACGGCATGAAGATCGTCGGCGACCTCTTCGGCGCCGGGAAGATGTTCCTGCCGCAGGTGGTGAAGAGCGCCCGCGCGATGAAGCGCGCCGTCGCCTACCTGACGCCCTTCATGGAGGAGGAGAAGCGACTCTCGGGCACCGCAGCGAAGAGCCACGGCAAGGTCGTGCTCGCCACGGTGAAGGGCGACGTCCACGACATCGGCAAGAACATCGTCGGCGTGGTGCTCGGCTGCAACAGCTACGAGATCGTCGACCTCGGCGTGATGGTGCCGGCGGACAAGATCCTCGACACCGCCGTCGCCGAGGGGGCCGACATCGTCGGGCTCTCGGGGCTGATCACCCCGAGCCTCGACGAGATGGCCCACGTCGCGGCGGAGATGAAGCGACGCGGGCTCGACCTGCCGCTGCTGATCGGCGGCGCGACCACCAGCCGCCAGCACACGGCGGTGAAGATCGCGCCCCGCTACGAGGAGAGCGTGGTGCACGTGAACGACGCGTCGCGTGCGGTGGGGGTGGTGTCGGCGCTGCTCGATCCCGAGCGCAGGAAGGCCCTCGACGCGACCAACCGCGAGCAGCAGGAGCGGCTGCGCTTCGTCCACGAGGGTCGCCGCGAGCGGCCGCTGCTCGCGCTCGCCGACGCGCGTGCGAACCGCCACGCCCTCGCGAGCGATCCGGCCGACTACCCGAAGCCCTGCTTCCTCGGCCGCCGCGAGGTGGACGACGTCTCGCTCGAGGAGATCGCGGCGTACATCGACTGGACCTTCTTCTTCGCCGCCTGGGAGCTGCGCGGGAAGTACCCGGCGATCCTCGACCACCCCGAGAAGGGCGCCGCCGCTCGCGAGCTCTTCGAGAACGGCCGCGCGCTGCTCGACCGGATGATCCGGGAGAAGCTCCTCACCCCCCGCGCCGTCTACGGCTTCTGGCCCGCGGCGAGTGACGGCGACGACGTCGTGCTCTACCGCGACGAGGCCCGCGTCGAGGAGCTGCTGCGCTTGCCGATGCTCCGCCAGCAGGGCGCCCAGCCCGAGGGCAAGCCGAACCTCTGTCTCGCCGACTTCGTCGCGCCGGTGGGCTCGGGGATCGCCGATCACGTCGGCGCGTTCGCCGTCACCTCGGGGGTCGAGGCCGACGATCTCGCGAAGGCCTTCGAGAAGGACCTCGACGACTACAACGCCATCATGGTGAAGGCCCTCGCCGACCGCCTGGCCGAGGCCTACGCCGAGTGGCTCCACGCCCGCGCGCGCCGCGAGTGGGGCTACGGCGCCGACGAGCGGCTCAGCAACGAGGACCTCATCGCCGAGCGCTATCGCGGCATCCGGCCCGCCTTCGGCTACCCGGCCTGCCCCGACCACACGCCGAAGGGGCGGCTCTTCGCGCTGCTCGAGGCGCCGGCGGTGGGCATCGAACTCACCGAGAGCTATGCGATGACGCCGGGCGCCAGCGTGTCCGGGCTCTACTTCGCCCATCCGAGCGCGAGGTACTTCACCGTGGGTCGGATCGATCGCGACCAGGTGGAGGACTACGCGTCGCGCGCCGGCATGAGCCGCGAAGAAGCCGAGCGCTGGCTGTCGCCGAACCTGGGATACGACCCGGAAGCCTGAATCTTTCGGCGCGCAGGCATTGTCTCGGACACGCGACTGTGCGAGCTTGCGCGCGCCATGGCCCGACCTCGCTCGCTCGCCCAGAAGGCCGACAAGTACGTCTGCTACCAGCAGTCGGTGCAGGAGCCGGAGATCGACGTCCGCTTCGCCGAGCGCGTCTTCCGCGGCATCCGCCGGCGCCCGGCGCGAAGCCTGCGCGAGGACTTCTCGGGCACCTCGGCCTTCTCCTGCGCGTGGGTCGCCCGCCACCGCGAGAACACCGCGTTCGCCGTCGACCTCGACCCCGAGCCCCTCGTGTGGGGTCGGAAGCACAACGTGGCGGCGCTCACGCCGGATCAGCAGTCCCGCATCAAGCTGGTCGAGGGCGACGTGCGCGCGGTGGGACACGAGCCCGTCGACATCACCGTCGCCTACAACTTCTCCTACTTCCTCTTCCCGACGCGGCCCGCGATGCTCGAGTACTTCCGCGCCGCGCGCGCCTCGCTGGTCTCCGACGGCCTGCTCTTCCTCGACGCCTACGGCGGTGGCCAGGCGATGGAGGCCCTCACCGAGGAGACCGCGCGCGACGGCTTCACCTACGTCTGGGAGCAGCGCGCCTTCGATCCGATCTCCCATCGGGGCGATAACCACATCCACTTCGGCTTCCCCGACGGCAGCTCGCTGCGGCGCGCCTTCTCCTACACCTGGCGCCTGTGGACGCTCCCCGAGATCCGGGAGCTGCTCGCCGAGGCGGGCTTCGCCGAGAGCCGCATCTACTGGGAAGGCACCGACCACGCCACCGGGGAGGGCAACGACGTCTTCACCCGGCGCGAGAAGGCCGAGGGCGACCCGGCCTGGCTCGCGCACATCGTGGCGCTGCCCTAGGCGGGCGCGACCCCGTGGCCGGCCTCTCGGATCCGCCGCGGAACGCCCGCGGCCCGGGTCCGGCCGGGATCGCGCTGCAGGTCCTGCTGATCGCGCTGCTCGGGATCGCGCCCCTGGCGTTGCTCGAGGGCGGGCTGCGCCTCCAGGGCTGGCCGACCGAGCGCGTGCGCAGCTTCGGGAAGCTCCTGATCTTCGACCAGGAGGAGTGGGAGGCGAGCGTCGGCGTCTTCCGGCCCGGATCGCGCGCGACGGTGATGTGGCCGCCGGAGCTCTCCTACGAGGTGCGCATCAACGCGCTCGGGCTTCGCGGACCGGAGATCGCGCGGGAGCCGACACCAGGCCGGACGCGCATCCTCGTGCTCGGCGACTCCCACACCTTCGGCTACTACCTCGAGGAGGAGGAGACCTGGCCCGCGCGGCTCGAGGCCCGGCTCCAGGCGCAGGGGAGCGACGTCGAGGTGGTGAACGCGGGGTGCGGCGGCTGGTCGATCGACTCCCAGACGCTCTTCGCGCTGGAGCGGGGCGTCCGGATCGCCCCCGACCACGTGATCGTCGGCTTCTTCGGCAACGACCTCGCCGACCTCCAGCGCGAGGAGCCACTCTACCTGAGCCAGCAGCGCGGGCTGCTCGGCTGGCGCGCGAAGCTGACGCGGCTCGTCTACACCAGCGCCAGCTACGAGCTGTACCTGCGCGTCCAGGTGTGGTGGAAGGAGCGGCGCCGCGAGACCCCCACCGACGCGGAGGCCGGCGACGACGCCCGCGACGCGGCCCCCGCCGTCGACGAGGCGCCGCTGTGGGCGGAGTACGAGCGCTGGCTCCAGCGCCTGCGCGACGGGCTCGCCGAGCGCGGAATCGGGCTCTCGGTCGTCTACGTGCCCCACGCCGACGAGATCGTCGGCGGCGAGCCCAGCGCCAACGAGGCGAACCTCGCCGCGACGACCCGGCGCCTCGGCCTCGAGAGCGCCTCGCCGCGCGATGCCTTCCTCGCCGCGCGCGACGCGAAGCTCTTCCACCTTCCCCTCGATACGCACCTCGCCGAGGACGGCGCACGGCTCGTCGCGGAGGCCGCCGCCCGGACGCTCGACTAGGCGTCCGTCGCGCGCGTAGCCTTCGGGGATGGGAGAGCCGTCGACCTCCGAGCGGCCGCGCGCCGCGGATCGCGCCGGCCGGATCGCGTTCGCGCTCGCGCTCCCGCTCGGCGCGGCGTCGTGGCTGCAGCCCGACGCGGAGGGCGGGGACCTGTGGTGGCACCTCGCCTCCGGGCGTCTCCTCTGGCGGGAGGGCGCCCTCCCCCGCACCGACCCCTTCTCGCACACGGCGGCCGGCGCGCCGTGGACGAACCACGAGTGGCTGTGGGACGTCGCCGCCTGGGGGGTCTTCGCGGTCGATCCCGACGCCCTCGCCTGGCTGAGCCTGGCCGCCCTCGCGCTGGCCTTCGCCTGCGTCGGCGTGGCGGCGCGGCGCCTCGCCGGCTCGCACGCCGCGGCGCTCGCGGCCAGCTGGCTCGCCGCCGCGGCGTCGCACTGGTTCGTCGACGTGCGCCCCCAGAATCTGACATTCCTGTGTGTCGCGCTGCTGCTCGCCACCCGCGACGCGCAACGCGCGCCCTGGCTGTGGCCGCCGCTCTTCCTCGTCTGGGCGAACGCGCACGCGGGCTTCGTCTTCGGGCTCGGAGTGGTCGGCCTGGATACGGCGCTCCGCACGCTCGCCGCGCGGCGCAGCGGCGCGCCGCTGCCCGCGTCGCGCTGGATTGGCCTCGCGGCCGCCGCGGCGGCCGCCGCGGTCAATCCCTGGGGACCGGCGATCTACGCGCTTCCCCTCGCCACGCTCGACCCCGACACGCCCTTCCGCGACCTGATCGAGTGGTACCCGGGCCAGCTCGGGCTCGACCCGCGCCGCTGGGACGGGCGCCTGCTGTGGGTGACGGTCGCGGCCGCGAGCGGCCTGCCCTTCGCGCGTCGGGCCGGGCTCGCGCGCGCGGGCTTCTGGGTGGCGCTCGCCCTCGTGACGGCGGCGATGGCCTTCTCCGCCCGCCGCTTCGTCCCGCTCTTCGCGCTCTGCTCCGCGCCGCTCGCCGCGCTCGGCCTCGCCGGCTGCGTCGGCATGCTGGCGCGGCGCGTCCCGCAGGCCTGGCGGCGGCGCGGGCGCGCGGCGGCGGCGGCCCTCGCCCTCGCGCTGCTCGTCGCGTGGTGGAGCGACGTGCGCCTCGTCCCGCATCCGCTCCAGCGCTGGACCGCCGAGGAGTCGTTCCCAGCAGCGGCGGTGGCGCGGCTGCGCGCACTCGACCCGGCGCCAGCCCACCTGCTCCACGACTACGGCTGGGGCGGCTACCTGATGCTCCACGCGCCGGGGATTCCCGTGTTCCTCGACGGCCGCGCGGGCACGGTCTACGGCGACGAGGTCGCGCGCACCTACCTGCGTCTGGTCGACGCCGCGCCCGGCTGGGAGCGGGCGCTCGAGGACGCGGGCGTCGACGCGGTGCTGCTCCCTCCGCGCGCGCCGCTGGTCGCCGCGCTGCGCTCCGACCCGGGCTGGCGACTCGACTACGCCGAGCCGCGCGCCGTGCTGTGGCTGCGGACGTCGCGGGCGACGGCGCCCGCCGACCCCGAACTGCCGAAGGGCGAGCGCGAGCTGGTGGCGGGCTTCCGCGCCCTCTGGCGGAATCGGCTCGACGAGGCCGAGGCGCGCCTGCGCTGGGCGGTGCGCGAGGATCCGCTCCAGCTCCACGCCTATCGAGGGCTGATGCTGGGGGCCGCGCGGCGCGGCGACGCCGCCGCGGTGGCGCGCTGGCGCGACGCGGCGCTGCGCGCCGATCCCCGCGGCCGCGAGCGGATCCAGGCCTTCGCCGAGGCCGCCCAGCGCGCGCTCGGCGACCGCGACGCCCAGCGCGAGGCGCTTCGCGCCATGCGGCCGCGCGGACCCTTCGCCCGGCCCGAAGAGCTCGCGCGCGTCGACGCGGCGCTGCGGGCGCTCGATTCCGGGTCGGCGGACTGACCCGCTCGCGGCGGCACGGGCGCCGCGGGGCCTCCGGTAGCATCGCACCCGTGCCTCACGACGCCGACGCGAGCCCGCGACCCCGAAGCCCCGCGCGGCGCAGCGCGCTCGTCTTCTTCGCCCTGCTCGCCGCGTACCACGTCAACGGCGACTTCCTGGTCGGACACGACGCCACGCCGAACGTCTACCTCCCGGTCGTGATCCTCGACGAGGGGCGCTTCACCTTCGCACCGGGAGATCCTCTGCTCTCCTGGGCGCTGCCGGCGGGGGACGCGACGCGCCCGCTTCCCTACTACCTCGTCGAGACCCGCCGCCCCGACGCCTTCGTGGGCGCCTACGGTCCGGGCCCCGGCCTGGTGGCGCTGCCGGTGTTCGCCGTGCTGTCGCGGGCGTCGGGCGGCCTGGCGGAGCGACCGGCGTGGATCTGGTACGGCGGCAAGCTGGTCGCGTCGCTGCTCACCGCCGCCAGCGCCGTGTTCGTGCTGCTGGCGGCCCGCCGATGGCTGCCGCTCGAGGCCGCCAGCGGGCTCGCGCTCTTCTACGGGCTCGGCACGAGCGCCTTCGCGACCGCGAGCCAGGCGCTCACGCAGCACGCCCCGGTGCTCTTCTTCCTGGCGGCCGCGCTCTGGCTGCTCGACGGCGCGGGACGCCGTCGCGATCTCGCGGCCGGCCTTGCGCTGGGCGCCGCCGTCGTGTGTCGCCCCCACTGCGCGGTGCTGGTGGCGCCCGTGGCCCTCGCCCTCGCCTGGCGCCGGAGGGGGGTTCCGTGGACGTTCGTCTGCGGCGCGCTGCCGATGATCGCGTTCCTGCTCGCCTTCGATCAGCACTACCTCGGGCACCCGTTCCGCACCGGCCAGTCGCTATTGGGCGAACGCTTCGCGCTCCGCACGACGGGCTCGGCAGACCTGTGGCAGACGCCGCTGCTCGAAGGGCTGGCGGGCCTGCTGATCTCTCCGAGCCGGGGGCTGCTCGTCTACACCCCCGCCTTCGCCCTCGCCTTCGCCGGGATCGGGGTGGCGTGGCGGGACGCGCGGTGGCGCGCGCTGCGACCCTGGTCGCTGGGCTGCGGTCTGCTGCTGCTGCTCTCGGCGAAGTACTTCAACTGGTGGGGAGGCTGGAGCTTCGGCTACCGCTACCTGCTCGATGCCGCCCCGGTCCTGACCCTGCTGATGGTCCCGGCGCTCGTGCGCTTCGCGGGGAGGCGCTGGCTGCGACCCGCGCTCGTCGTCGGCACGACGGCGTCGATCGGGGTCCAGCTCGTCGGCGCCTTCCTCTACGACGTCTCGGGCTGGAACGCCGGGGTCACCGAACGCGCGCGTCCGGAGCGGGGCCCGCGGCTCGAGATGCGGGACGTCGACGACCCGGCCCACCGGGCGCGGCTCTGGTCGATCGCCGACAGCCAGCTCGTCCATGCGCTGCGCCTCGCGCCGGAGCTGCGCCGCTCGAAGCGGGCCGGCATGGCCCGCTGGCTCGACGACTCGGCGTCCCGCGTCGGGCCAAATACCCCGCTCGACGCCCCGGCGCAGGAGTAGAATGGCGCCGCATCCGACGCTGGAGGTTCCGAATCGATGCAGGCTCTCCCGGCCTCGACCGCGTCCCTGCTTCTCGCGTTCCCGCTCTGGCTCGCGCTGCCCGCCGCGGCCCAGCCCTTCATCGACGAGCTCATCCCGGACCACGGTCCGACCGCCGGCGGCGTCCTGCTCACGATCAGGGGCTCGAGCTTCGAGCCGGCGCCGGCCACGGCGACGGTCGCCGGCAGGAGCTGTCCCGACGCCGCGCCTCCGACGCCGACCGAGATCGTCTGCACGCTGCCCGAGGGCAGCGGAGCCGGCGTCGACGTGCAGGTGACCGCGGGTGGGCTCCCGAGCAACACCGCCCCCTTCGACTACGACCCGCCGTCGATCGCCTCCCTCGATCCGACGCACGCCCCCACCAACGGCGGCACCCTCATCACCCTGGTGGGCTCGAACTTCGGTCCGTCCGGCGCGCCGCTCTCGGTCGCCCTCGGATCCGCCGGCTGCCCGGTCGTCTCTTCCACCCCTCACACGTCGCTGGTCTGCGAGGTTCCCGCCGGCCAGGGAGCGAGCCACGACGTGGTCGTCACGGTGGACGGGCAGGTGAGCTCGCCGCCCTTCGTCTTCGGCTACGACGCCCCGGTGATCTCGAGCCTCGAGCCCTCCAGCGGGCCCGCCACCGGCGGCACCACGCTGCGCGTCGTCGGACAGAACCTCGGCACGACCCTCTCGGTGCTGCTCTTCGACGGCACGACCACCTCGGTGCTCTCCCAGTCGCACGAAGAGATCCAGGGGATCACGCCAGCCGCCGCCGACGGCGGCCACGACACCACGCTCCGCGTGGTGCTCGACGCGGGCACGCCCCAGGAGCAGTCGAGCAACACGGCGATCTTCAGCTACCTCGCGGCGGCGGTGCCCACCGCCGGTCCCGGCGCGCTCGTCGCGCTGGTCGCCGGCATGGTCATCTCCGGCTGGCTGGCGGGTCGGGCGCGCGAGGCGTCGCCGAGCCGAAGCGACGACGGAAGTCCGCCTCGATGATCGCGCGGTCCTCGGCGTCGGGAGGCGCCGCGTCGAGATAGCGCTCGACGGCCGGCCGGAGCCGGTCGCCGTCCAGCAGGCCGACCGACTCGGCCCGGGCGAGGGCGATCACGTGGTTGCGCAGGACGTGCAGCGGCGGCTCCGGCGCCTCCGCGACGAGGGCGTCGAAGATCCCGAGCGCGCGCCCGATCCAGGCGGCGCGCTCCTCGCCCGCCCGTTCGGCCCGCTCCAGCAGCCAGACCCCGTGCCGGGTGCGGGCGTCGGCGACGGCGCCGAGGGCGGTCCGCTCCCAGCTCCCCTCTCGCTCCGCATCGACGCGCGGCCAGCCGCGGGCGAGGAGCTGCGCCTCGGCGTCCCCGGCGCGCTCCACCCCCAGTCGCACCTCCTCGAAGCCGCGGCCCGCCGCCTCCACGCGTCCCACCAGCCCCTCGGGCCACACCTCGTAGAAGCCTTCGGGACTCGGATCGATCGCCGCGAGGACGGGATGGACGTAGAGGTCGTGGATTCCGGCGTTGGCGTCGAGGAAGTCGCGCATCGAGAAGCCGTCCTCGGCCGTGGGATGGTGGCGCGCCCCGGGAAGCGCGAGGTCGGGATGACGGCGCCTCGCCTGCGCGACGTACCACGGCCGGCTGAGGAGCGCCTGGTCGAGCACCGTGACGTCCGGACGCACCCCCGCGCAGAGCTGGAGGTAGAGCAGCGTGTAGGTGGGCAGGTCGCCGCGCGTCAGCAGCACGGCGTCCGGCGGCAGCGGCTCGAGCAGCGCGCGTCCGTAGCGCTCGAGGACGTCGGGATGGGTCGGCGCGCCGCTTGCGGCGCCCAGCGCGAGCTGCAGCGCGACCAGCCCCGACGCGAGCCCCCCGCGCACGGCGCCCGGACCCGGCAGCGCCGCGACGCCGAGACCGGCCCACAGGGACAGGACCAGCATCGGCTGCTGCCAGAAACGCGCCGTCACCTCGCGCAGGAGCGGATCGCCGAGCGGGAGGTTCGCGAGGGTGTGGAACGCGAGGACGTAGAAGGCGAACGCCACGGCGGTGGCGAGCCAGAAGCGTCGGCGCGGGCCGCGAAGCGCCGCCGTCCCCGCGCCGAGCAGCGCCAGCGCGACACCGGCGACGCCGAGCTCGCCGAGGGTGCGCTCCCCGAAGGCCGCGATGCGGACCCACACGCTCTCGGGGTCGCCGCCGGGCGTCAGCTGGAAGGTGCCGTACTCGCGGCGCAGCAGGTGAGCGAAGAAGCCGTCGGGAGTCGAGAAGTCGCCCCAGACGATCGGCGGATCGTGGGCGGCCGCGAGCGGGAGGTAGAGGTAGACCCCGGCTCCCAGCAGACCCGCGCCCCCCATCGCGAGCAGCCAGCGCGGACGCGCGAGAGCGGCGCCGCCCCGCGCGAGCACCCACACCCCGAGCGGGAGCCCGAAGAAGGCGAGCATGTGGTGGTTGCCCAGACCCAGTCCCAGCGCCCCGGCGGCCGCGACGGCGAAACGCGGCGATCCGGTCTCGTCGTAGCGGAGCACGAGCCAGAGCAGCAGCGCCACGAACAGGTCGTTCAGGGCGAAGACCTCGGCGGTCGTCGCGTAGCTGAAGACGAGAGGCGCGAAGGCGAAGAGCCCGGCGGCGGTGAGGCCGGCCGCGAGCGAGCGCGTCCAGCGCGCCGCCGTCGCGAAGACGAGCCCCGCGCAGACCGCCCCGCACACCGCCGAGAAGAGGTTCAGCCGCCAGGCCGGCGTCGAGAACGGCAGTGCGGAGAAGGCGTGGCCGGCCAGGGTGTAGAGCGGGTAGCCGGGCGGGTGCGCGACGCCGAGATGCTGCGCCGCGGCGATCAGCTCGCCCGCGTCGCCGCCGGGGAGCGTGCTCGGGACGGCGCTCGCGTAGACCGCGAAGCTCGCCGCGCCGACCAGCACCGCCGGCCAGGGAGAGCCGGGCGGGGCGCCAGCGTCCATGGCGTGGCCTCACCGGCGCCCTCCACGTCAGGCTTCCGCGGCCTCCGCGTTCTTCTCCTGGAGCTTCTCGATCAGCGCCTGGGGACCGCCGCGGGCGATCACCTCCTTGAACTGGTCGCGGAAGTTGGCGACCAGGCTGATGCCCTCGATCACCACGTCGATGATCTTCCACTCCTCGTCCTTCTGGGGCCGCATGCGGTAGTCGACCACGACGCCGTCGTTCGCGCCTCCCACGATTCGCGTCTTCACCACGACGTCGCCCCGCGGCTTCGACTCCTCGCCGACCACCGCCACCTTCTCCTGCTCGTAGCGGTCGAGGCGGCTGCCGTAGTCGTTCGCCAGGTAGGTCGTGAACTGGTCGACGAACTCGTCGCGCTCGGTCGGCTCGAGGCGCTTCCAGTTCCGGCCGAGCACGAGCTGGGACATCGTCCGGAAGTCGAAGCGGCCGTGGGCGATCTCCTCGAGCGCGAGGCGCTTCTGGGCGCTGGAGCGCTCCCCGTCCTGGAGCACGCCGAGCACCTGGGCGACGGTCTGCTCGATGACGGTCTTCGCGGGCACCGCCTCGGCGACGGCCGAGAGCGCGGCTCCCGCCGTCAGCAGCAACGCGAGGCCGCTACAAATCCGCGTCGTCATCTTCGTCGAGGTAGTAGAGAGCCTCATCGTCCTCCTCCGGCGTCTGCGCGCGGTCGCGAACCTGGTTCTCCCGGTACTGCACGTAGGCGCTGCGCGCGGCCGCGTAGAAGTCGAAGGCCGCGGCCCGCTCGGCGCGCAGCGTCTCCAGCGCGAGCGCCCGGTCGTTCAGCAGCCGGGTGCCGGTGGAGATGTAGCTCACGTAGGAAGGGAGGAAGTAGTACTCCGGGGTCATCAGGAAGCTCTCGACGGCGAGTCCGAGGGCGTCCCGCGGGCTGGACGGCCCGAGCACGGGGATCACCAGGTAGGGCCCCGCCGGCACGCCCCACACCCCGAGGGTCTGGCCGAAGTCCTCGTCCGAGGGCGGAAAGAAGCCGTTGCGCGTGGAGGGATCGAAGAGCCCGCCGATGCCGAAGATCGTGTTCATCAGGAAGCGCCCGAGGTCGCTGCCGGCCTTCACGGGCTTCCCCTGCAGCAGATCGTTGGCGATGCGACGCGGCATCGCGACGTTCTCGAAGAAGTTGTCGACGCCGATCTGGGCGATCTCGGGCACCACCGTGTCCCAGCCGATCGCCAGCGGCTCGACGGCCCAGCGGTCGGCGGCCTCGTTGAAGGCGAAGATGCCGCGGTTCATCCCCTCCCAGGGATCCCAGGGACCCGCCTCGTCGTCCTCCCAGATCGCGTCGTCCTCCCACACCTCGCCTTCGACGACGGGCTCGGCGGGTTCTTCACCGCGCGCGGGCAGCGCCGCCAGGACGCAGATCGGGAGCAGCAGCAGTGCAGGGCGACCACCGATCATTCGGTCCCGGCGTCGATCCCCGAGTCGTGGACGAAGCGCCCGATCAGCCGCTCGATCGAGAGCGCGCTCTCGGTGAACTCGAGCTCCTCGCCGTTCGTGAGGAGGACGTCGTCGCCGCCAGGCTCGAGCGCGACGAACTGGTCGCCGAGCAGCCCCTGGGTGCGGATCCCGGCCGAGGAGTCGATCGGGAGCTCGAGACCCTCGTCCACCTCGAGGGTGACGCGCGCGCGCAGCAGGTCGTCGAGCTCGATGGAGCGCACCTGCCCCACCGTCACCCCCGCCACCGCGACCGGCGCCCGGGGCTTCAAGCCGCCGATCTCGTCGAAGGTGGCGTAGAGCACGAGCCCGCCGCGGCCGGCGTAGGAGATGCCGCCCACCTGGATGGAGAGATAGGCGAGCGTCGCGAGACCCAGCGCGACGAAGGTGCCGACGATCAGGTCGCGAAGCGGCGAAGGCTGCATCAGGGGATCTCCCGGTTCCTACACGCCCCAGAGCGCGGTGATGACGTAGTCGAAGAGCAGGATCGAGACCGAGCCGGTGACCACCGTCCCGGTGGTCGCGGCCGACACCCCGGCCGAGGTGGGCTCGCTCGTGTAGCCGCGGTAGGTCGCGATGATCCCGACCAGGGCGCCGAAGATCACCGACTTCAGGAGCGTCCCGAGGATGTCGTCCTCGAAGTTGATCGACTGCTCCACGCTCGACACGTAGGTGCCGCCGTCCACGCCGAGGAGCTCGACCCCGACGAGATAGCCCCCGAAGAGCGCGAAGACGATGAACAGCCCGTTCAGCAGCGGCATCGCGCAGAGCATCGCCAGCGCCTTCGGCTTCACCACGAAGTCGACGGGATCGACCGACATCATGCGCAGCCCGTCGAGCTGCTCGGTGGTCACCATCGAGGCGATCTCCGCCGCCATCGCCGATCCGGCGCGACCGGTCACCAGCAACGCCGTCAGTACGGGCGCGAGCTCGCGGACCAGCGAGAGCCCCACCACCGCCCCGAGCGAGCCCTCGGCGCCGAAGCGCGAGAGCGTCACGTAGCCCTGCAGCCCGAGCACGGCCCCGACCGTGGCACCCGAGAGGCAGACGATCGCGAGGGAGAGGACGCCGACGTCGTAGAGCTCCGCCACGAAGCGGCGGAAGCGCCAGGGCGGCGCGACGGTGCTCCGCCCGATCTCGCCGACGAAGGCGGTCACCCTCCCGAGGTGCGCGACCAGCGAGACGGTGCGGAAGCCGAGGTCGCGGATCGCGTTCACGGCCGCGTCCCCTCTTCGCCCTGTCCGTCCTCCGAGGTCGCGGCGTCCGCATCGAGCTCGGCCGCGAAGAAGCCCGCGACGCGGGGATCGGGGTGGTAGCGGATCTCCTTCGGCGGCCCCGCCTCGGCGACCCCGTCGTGGAGGAAGACGATCTGGTCGGCCATGCGCAGCGACGAGGGGATGTGATGCGAGGTGACGAGCAGCGAGATGCCGAGCTGCCGGTTGAGGTCGGTGAAGAGCTTCTCGATGCGGCGCACGTTGATCGGGTCGAGGCCGGAGAAGGGCTCGTCGCAGAGGACGATTTCCGGGTCGGTGACGATCGCGCGCGCCAGCGCGGCGCGCCGCAGCATGCCTCCCGAGAGCTCGCGGGGGCGCAGGCGGCCCGCATCCGGCAGCCCGACGGCCGCCAGGCGCCGCTCCACCTCGGCGGCGATGTCGGACTCGGAGAGCCGGGTGTGCTCGCGCAGGGGCAGGGCGACGTTCTCGTAGACGCTCATCGCGTCGAGCAGCGCTCCGTGCTGGAAGAGCATCCCGATGCGCTCCCGGACGCGGAAGAGCTCGCGCTCGGGGAGCCGCGTGACGTCCTCGCCGGCGACCCGCACCGAGCCGCGTTGGGGACGAACCAGGCCGCCGATCGCGCGCAGCAGCGTGCTCTTCCCCGAGCCGCTCCCGCCCAGGATCACGGAGATGCGACCGCGCGGGAAGCTCACGTCGAGCCCGCGGAAGACCGGGCGCACGCCGAAGGACAGGTGGACGCCCTCGAGCTGGACGCGCGCCTCGGTCTCGATCACCCCGTCCAATGTGCCCCCCTCGCGGTCCCACAGGGTAGCCGGAGAAACCGGCGCGTCGGCCGGCCGGCGATCCGCAGGCCCACCCCGCAAATCGGCGTCCCGGCGGAGATTCTGGAGGGTCGATCGGCGCTGGCCGGAGCCGCCCGGGTGGTGTACCCCGGGCGGCGATGCCGCGCTCCCGAGCCGGCGGCCTGCGCGCCGCCGCCCGCCGCCTCTCCCGAGACCTCGCGCCGCTGCGCTTCGCGCCCCCCGTCACCCACGTCTACGACCCGCTCGACTACGCCCGGCGCCCCCACGCGGCCTACGTCGACGCCTTCGGCGCCTCGCCGAAGCGGGTCGTCTTCCTCGGCATGAACCCCGGACCGTTCGGCATGGCCCAGACCGGCGTCCCCTTCGGCGACGTCGGACTCGTCCGGGACTTCCTGGGGATCGAGGAGAAGGTGGCGCGGCCCGCGGTCGAGCATCCGAAACGCCCCGTGCAGGGCTTCGCGTGCTCCCGGAGCGAGGTGAGCGGCACCCGACTGTGGGGGGCGGTCGCCGACCGCTTCGGCTCCCCGGAGCGATTCTTCGCCCGCCACTACATCGCCAACTACTGCCCCCTGCTCTTCCTCGAGGAGAGCGGTCGCAATCGCACGCCCGACAAGCTGCCCGCCGCCGAGCGCGAGCCCCTGTTCGAGGCCTGCGACCGCCACCTGCGACGGGTGGTCGAGGTGCTCGAGCCCGAGTGGGTGGTCGGCATCGGAAGCTTCGCCGAGGGCCGTGCGCGCGAGGTGCTGGGCGACACCGCGCGCATCGG
>Ga0299906_10002842_pt1 | contig 14300 bp, 11 predicted proteins | sample RVTome_14_FD_200259 | JGI IMG/M metagenome (GOLD analysis project Ga0299906, IMG submission 200259) | Soil microbial communities from uranium-contaminated site in the Upper Colorado River Basin, Wyoming, United States - RVT145D125 (version 2) ... | reverse complement strand
CGACATCCTGGACCTGAACCTCGAGGTCAATCTCACGCCTTACCGCGTGAAGTACCGCTGGGACCTCGCCACGCGCACGCTGGTGGGTGCGCCGCAACCGCTGGCGGACTTTCAGGTCGCGGACGACCCCAACGTGGATAACGGCTCGCCCGCGTCGCAATGGACGTTCAACGGCGCGCAGGCGCGCATCGAGCAGAACGCGCTGACGCGCGGCGGCCCGCTCGACCTGTCGCAGCCCAAGAAAGCGGGCGCGCAGTTGTTGTGGCGTCCAGGCGGGGTTGCTTTCAAGCTCGGCCGCTTCATCGCCGCCGTCGACTTCGAGTCCGCCAGCTCGGACGGCATCGGCGTCGTGTTCGGGCGCAAGGACGCGCAGAACTTTTGGTACTTCCTCGCCTCCGAGCACCATCGCTACCACTTGTTCGGGCGCAAGAGCGCTGGCGCCTACGCCATCGCCGGCACGCCGGCCGCCGACGTCGGCTTCGCACTCGACAGCCGCCACGTGCTTATGCTCGTGGTCCACGACCAGACCCTGATCGCCGAGCTGGACGGCGTGCGCACGTTGAAGGTCGAAGCCGATGCGCCGGTCGACTTCGGCGAGATCGGCTTTCTCACCCATGGCAACAATCAGGCGCGCTTTCATCGTGCCCGCTTGATCGAACTCGTTTAACGCCCACCGGAAGGAGGACGGCAATGGAAGACAGTTTTGCAGAGCAGATAGTCCCCGGAACATTCATTCGCGTGCAGGCCGAAGCGCTGATCGCGCCCAAGGGGGTGGCGTTCGGCAACGTCGGGATCGTGGGCACCGCGGCCAACGCGCAAGGCGCCAGCGCGCTGGGCACCACCCAGATCATCTCAAGCCTGGAGGACGCCACCAAGCTGTACGCTCCTTCCGACGCGCTGAGCGCGGGCAAGCTCAACTTGATGCGCGGGATGGAGCTGCTGTTCCGCAACGGCGCCAACACAGTGTACGCACGCGGCCTGGCGGAGGGTGCCACGCAGCAGGATTTCGCCACCGCCGTGGACGAGCTGCTCAAGGACGAGATCAACCTGCTGGTCGCGCCCGAGCTGACGACCGGGACCGCCACCACCGTGCTGAAGGCGGCGGTGAACAGCGCCGAGAGCAACGCCCGCGACGTGATCGCAGTGATCGGCGCCGACGCGACTACCGAGGCCAACATCGAGGCCCAGGTGCAAGCGGACAAGCGCGTGATCCTGTGCACTCCGGGCGTGTTCGCGTTCGACGCAGCGGCCGGCGCGGAAGTGCTGCTGCCCGGCAACTACACCGCCGCGGCGGTGGCCGCACTGATCGCCTCGCTCGCACCGCAGTCGAGCCCCACCAACAAGGTGCTGCCCGGGATCACCAAGCTCGGCATCAAGTTCAGCTACGGCGAGCTCAAAGCCCTGCTGCAGGCGAACGTGCTGGCACTCGAGAGCCGGCAGGGCATGCGCGTGGTGCGCGGCATCACCACCGAGGGCGAGGCTTTCGCCCAGATCACCACGCGCCGCATCGTCGACTTCGCCAAGACCGGTATTCGGCAGGTGGCCAATCCGTTCATCGGCCGGCTCAACAACGAGCGGGTGCGCAAGGCACTGCAGGGTGCGCTGGACGGCTTCCTGACCACCATGCTCGTGGACGAGGCCCTGACGCACTACACCGTCGAGGTGAAGGCCACCCGGGCCGATGAGATCGCGGGCCGCTGCGTGGTGAACGTGGTCATGCAGCCCACCTTCAGCATCGACTACATTCGCGTCACCTTGGCGCTGTCGTAATCCATCAGGGTCACTGCCATGGCAAACACCAGCGTATTCACCGGAGCCGACGGCTCCATCACTTTGTCGACCACCTCATCCGAAGGCAGGGAGGCCGAGGTCGCGCAGGGCATCATCGACGGCAACGACTTGATCACCGTGGGCCGGGCCACCGGCGTGGCGGTCGAAGTCGCCTCCGAGATCCATGCGTTCCACGAGATCGGCCAGCGCTACGCCACCGAGCTGCGCCCGGGCAACGTCGCCGTGCGCGGGACGATCAAGCGCGCTTATCTCAACGGCGCAATGCTGCGCCTGTTGCTGGGCGAAGCCGCCGACGGGCGCCCGTCGAACTCCTGGGCCCAGCCCAGCTTCAACATCACGTTGCTGGCGGAGAACGCCGCGGTGCCGGGCGTGCGCTCCACCATCACCCTGCACGGGGTGAAGCTGGATCAGTGGAGCTACAACGTGCCGGAGGACGACTTCATCGTGGAGTCGGCGAGCTTCCAGGCGCTGTTTCTGACGGTGGCGGACGAGGGCGCCTGAGGCATCGGCCCGCGCAACACAGGAGCCTGACTCCGCCGGTCGCGGCCGCTCTTGGGCGGTGGTCGCTGCAGCGGCAGGCTTTCCGGCTCTGAACCGGAGCGACGACCATGCTGACAGCAGACGAACTCCTCGCAGGCGCCAACCTCACGTTCGACGTCGAATTGCCGCCGCATGTCCTCGGCGGGTCCGACACTCCGCCCGGCGGCACTGTGCGCCTGCGCCCGCTCACGGTGCGCGACCTGCAACTGATCGCGCGCGCCGCCAAGGACAACGATGCGCTGGCCGGCGCGCTGATGGTGCAGACCGCGCTGGTGGAGCCCAAGCTCGCGCTGCCGCAGGTCAACGCGCTGCAGGTAGGCCTGCTGCAGTTCCTGCTGGCCGAGGTCAACCGCATCAGCGGCATCGGCGCCGATGCGGTCAGCGTGCGCGACGCCGCGGAGGACCCGCTGATCCGTGCTGCCTTCCTGCTGGCGCGCGAGTTCGGCTGGACCCCAGAGCAGGTCGGTGAGCTGACCCTCGGCCAGATCCTGCTGCATCTGCAGTTGCTGAAGGAACAGCGAGTGGCCAATGCTTGAAGCGAATCGGGAGGTTGAAGCGAACCGGGGAGCTGAAGCCAAGCGGGGGGCTGAACCCGACTGGGGCGAGCTGACCGCGCCGCTGCGGCAAGCGGGGCAGGCCCTGGGCGCTGCCGGCAAGCTGGTGCGGCAACTGGACGATGAGGCCACGCTGTGGCGTTGCATGCGGGCGCTGAACGAGCTGCCAGCCTGCGTCACCTTCCATCCGTTCGCGACCACTGCCCACTGGTACGTGGAGCTGGAGCGAGAGCAGACGCATGCGATGCAGGCGACGCCGTTGCAAGCCTGGTCGCCCGAGCTGACGCGGCGCGCGCGCCGCAGGCGGCAGATCTCCGTGGTGGACAGCGCCGCAGCGGCCTTGCCGTCTTCCGCGGCTCAGTCGCTGCGCGCGGTGAAGACCGACTCCACGCTCCCTGCTTCGTCGCCGGCCGGCAGGGCCTCTCGCGCGCTGCCCGCGGCGCGCCTGATGCCGGCGACCGGCGCTTGGAGCGCACTGCTGGGGATCGTGCAGCTGATCGATGAAGTCCAATCGATGCACGCGCCGCAAAGCTCCTCTTCGACCGCGGCCGGACCGTCGGTTGCTCAGGAGCGGCGCCGAGACGGCGCGAGCCGCGCCGATCCACCCCTGCGAGCGCTCGCCGCGGCCATCGATGCACCAACGGCGAGACCGCCGAACGGCGAAATCGCAGCAGCGAATACAGACCGCCCCGCAGCTTCCGAATCTCAGCCCGCTACTGTGTTGCTCGCCGAGTATGTGGCGGCGTTATGGTACGGCGCCGGCGCGCCTGCGAACCCGCAAACCGCCGCGCGCGAGTCTTCTCGCGGCGCCGTCGAACGCGCTGCGGGTCCGCGGCCGCGCGCGCCGTCGCTGCTGTTGTCCGAACGCGCGCCACGAGAGGCGCCATCCGGTGCCGATGCGCACGCACTCGCCGCGGACGACAGTGCGCCCTCGACCGCGTGGCCGGCAAACGATCCCGGCAGCGAGGACCCGCTGGCCGAGCGCCTCAATCGCGAGCTGCTCGAGCAGGCCTGGCTCAGGGGGGTCGATCTGACATGAGCCTGGTGCCCATGCTCGGCGACTGGGAAGTGCCCAGCGTCACTCGCTTGGAGACGCTCGAGGCCCGCGCCCTCGCCGAAATGGAAATTCCCGGCCGCGCGGGAAACTTGTTCCAGGACCTGAACCGCAAGCCGGCCCGGGTGGTGGTGGAAGGCTCGGTGTTCGGTCAGGACGCCGGCCAGGAATTTCTCACCTCCGTGCGCGAGAAATTCGTGGCCGGCGAGCCACTCACCTTCGTGTCCGACATCGCCACCGGCACCGAGATCCAGTACGTGCTGGTGCGGCAGCTTCACGTGCAGGCGGCGGCCTCGCACGCGGACCAGATCGACTACACCCTGTGGCTGGTGGAGTGCCCGCCGCCGCCGCCGCCCAGCGACATCCTGGGCGGTATCGACACCGGCCTGCTGGACCAGGCGGCCGGCATGCTCGACACGGCGCTCGGCGCCATCGACGCGCTCGAAGCGCTGGGCAGTGTGCCCAATCTGTCCGACCCGACCAAGCCGCTCTCGGGCGCGCTGGATGACGTGAAGGGCGCGGTGGACCAGCTCGGGCAGGTGGGCGCGTCGCTGCAGGGTCTGCTCGGCTGACATATGCCCACACTGCTGGAACAACTGCAATCCATCACCGGCGGCTCCAGCGTCTCGGTGGACATCGCCGGCCAGGCGGGACAGTTCACGCAGATCGCGCAACTGGTGCAGCAGCTTGCCAGTCAGCCTCCGGGGGATTTCGGCGGTTATCTGAGCCAACTGCAGGGGCTGGCGCTGCCCAACGTCTCGCTCGGCGGCGAGCTCGGCCAGTCTTTCGGACAGTTGTTGCCCGACTTGCAAGGCGGGCTCGGCGGTCTGCTGCAACCTCTGCTGGATTCGGCGGGCAAGATCCAGCAAGGCGTCGGCGGCGATCTGAGCGGCGCTCTCGGTCCGCTGCTGGAGGCAATCGCAAAGCTGCGCGACTTGGTGGCAAGCGATTGGACCTGCGGCCTGGTCCCTGCCCTGGCCCCGCCGCCAGTGCCCGAGCCTCCGCCGCCGGGTCCTCCGCCTCCAGGTCCTCCCCCCGCACCGTCGACTCCGGCACCGGTTCTCACTCCTGCGCAGGTCACGCAAGCCAAAGCCGTGCTCGACACGCTGCCTGTGGACATGAGCGTAGAGGCGCTGCTCAAGTGGCTGCACGAGCGGGTCGGCACGTTTCGTCCCGGCCGCTATTTGTACATCCGCTCGATCCCGGTGCTGGACGACCTGCGCGATCCGCTCGACACGCTGGTGCGCTGGGATGGCTTCACCGGCGTGCAGCTCGCGCAGGAGCTGGCGCAGACGCTGAACGCGATGGCCGCGATCATCGAGGCCAACACCGCCGACATCGCCGGCGGGCCTTTCTTCCCGGGCACGGTGCAGGCGATACCGGCGCAGGCTTTCGCCACCGCGGGCGATGCGCTGGGAGGCGCGCTCGATGCGCTGCTCGCGGCGGTGCAGGCCCAGAACGCTGCCACCATCGCGACGCAGCTGACGGCCGCGCAGAGCGCCGCCACGCAAGTGGAAGCCGCCAACGTCACCCTCGATGCGCAGCAGGCAGCCCTGCAGCAGATGGAAGAGATGACGCGCGCGCTGCCCTCCGCGCTGGAAACCACCATGTGCCGCCTGCTGGTGCTGTCGCAGCCGCGCGCCACCTGGGGCGATCTCTCCAAGCGCTTCGGTACGCCCACCGTGCTGCCCCCGGACGCTTTCGCGCCGCTCACCGACGTCTTCGACCGGCTGCAGGAATTCCTCGACGGCGTGCTCGACGTGGTGGACATCGGTGCGGTGACGCAGCCGATCGCACAGGCGCTGACCCAGGTCACGCAGGCCATCCAGCAGCTCGAACAGGGGATCGCACAACTGACCGCCAGCGCGCGCGCCGCGTTCCAGCAGGCGCACGATGTGCTGGACGCGCTCGACCTGGACGCGGTGCTGCAACAGGCCCAGCAGGCGTTGCAAGGGGCTCTGCAACAGGTGCAACAGGCGATCGCGCAGGGACTGGGGCCCGCGGCCACGGCATTGGGCGATGCGCTCGACGCGGTGGACGGCGCGCTCGCCGGCTTCGACCCCGAGCAGCTGGCCCAGCCGGTGCAGCAGGTGATGGACGCGATCAAGTCGGTGTTCGAGGACGCCGCCGTGCAGCAGGCGATTCAAAGCTTGCAGCAGCTCAAGGAGATGGCGAACCAGCTGGACGAGCTGTCGTTCCGTCCGGTGAGCGACACCGTGATCGGCGGCATCGGCACGGTGAAGTCGGCGCTCGAAGCGATCGACGCAGCCAGTCTGCCCTCACCCGGACCGGAGTTGATCAGCGAGGCCATGAGCGTGCTGCCCGAGTCGCTGACACCGATCATCGACCCGCTCACCTCCAATCTCGACGAGCTGATCGACCAGGGGCCGATCCCGTTGCTCGAGGGCCTGCGCGATCTGCCGAAACCGATTGTCGAGGAGATGCGCAACTTCTCGCCGCGCGGGCTGCTCGAGGAGCCGCTCGGCACGCCATTCAAGGAGCTGCGCGAGAAGTTGGACGAGTTTCAGCCGACGCAGTGGCTGGATGCAGCGGAGCAGGAGTTGGACAGCTTGAAACAGCGCCTGCTGCAGGCGCTCGATCTGAACGCGCTGCTGGCGCCGCTCGCGCAGGCGCAGCAGGCGCTGCTGCAGGAGCTGGGCCACTTCCGCCCGGGCGCGGTGATCGAGCCGCTCGCACAGCAGCTCGAGCAGGCGCTCCAGTCGCTGAACGTCGCGCTGCCGACCACTCAGCTCACGCAGGAGCTGGACCAGGTGCTGGGCCGCATCCAGAGCGTCGTCGGCACCTTCGACCAGGTGGTGGACGTGGTCCAGGCGTTCACCACTAAACTCCAACTACTGGCCGATCCGGACGCGCAGCTCGATCAGTGGCTGACCGAGATCCTGGCCAAGCTGCCGGCCGACGCGCCCGCGACCTTGAGCGCGCCACTCGCTGCACTGGCGCAAGCGGTGAACAATGCGCGCGCGACGCCGCTGCAGACCGCTTACCAGACCGCGCGCCAGAGTCTGTCCGACAAGCTCGCGCTGGCCGGCTCCACGGCGCTGCTGGCACGCATCCTCCAGGGGCACTCGCGCCTGACCCCGGCGCTGGTGAGCGCTCTACCCGCCTCGCAGGCCAAGATCGATCTCCAGCAGTTTCTCACCCAGTTCGATCCGGCCGGTCCCACCTTCAGCCGGGGGCTACGCCGGCTCGCCGGCCTGCACGATGCGCTAAGCGCGGCGGACCAGGAGATGACAACCCTGTTCAGCGACTGGGACGCACGCTATCACCGCAGCGACGGCGTGCTCGCCGCGCTGGTGCATCAGTCGGTGACGGTGGACGAGCTGCGCGGATGGGTGCGCGAGGCGATCGACAACCAGCTCGGCGCGCCGGTAGTGGGCTTCCTCAAGCAGCTCAAGTTGATCGGCGCGCTGCTCGGCACGTTCGGGCAGGGGATAACTGGAGTATTGCAAGCGGTAAAGGACAAGATCGACGATCTGCTGGCCGTGCCGCAGGCGCTGTCCCAGGCGGCGCACGAGCTGGAACAGCTGCAGCAGCAGATCACCAACCTCGACCTGGAGATGTTCGTGCGCGAGGTGGACAGCTTGTACGAGGAGCTGCTGGACAAGCTGCGCGCGCTCGACCCCGGCACGATGGAGCAGCCGCTGCGCCATGCGCTGGAAACGCTGCTCGACGACCTCACGCTCGACTCGGTCTTCACACCGGGCCTGCGCGATCAGATCGAGCAGAGCTACGCCACGCTGGTGAGCAAGGTCGACGCGCTGGATCCCGAGCTGCTGGTGATCAAGCCGCTGGACGATCTGTACACGCAGGACGTCCTGCCGCTGGTGGATGCGCTGGACGTAAGCGAAGCGGTGCAGAAGCTGATCGATCGGCTCGACGAGCTGCCCGACGAACTGAAGGAAGAACTCGGGCGGGTGGACGAGGCCTACCAGGACATGCTGGCCGCCGCGCCCAGCGGCTCGCCGTCCTCCGGCGGCGGGTCGGTGAGTCTGTAGCGAGGAACACGATGGCCTTGGGATCTCTGCTGCTGCAACCCAAGACGCTGGAGCGCATGCAGACGCTCGATGCGAATCAGGCGCTGGCCGACGACATCGTCGCGCTGCTGCACCAGATCCTGGTCAATCCCGATCACCTGGACAGCGTAGCGCCCGCGTTCCGCAAGGCGTTCGCGGCCTTGGGCGAACGCATGCGCGGGCGGCTCGAGTCTCGGCTGCAAAGCGCGCTGGACCAGCTGCGCGGTCTATTGGAGCCGGCAACGCAGGCGGCGCAGCAGATCGGGGCGCAGGGCCAGCAGCTGGACTCGGCGGGCAAAGTATTCGATCTGGTCGCTGCGGTGCTGGACCAGCTGATCGCGGCATTGCAGGCGCTGTCCGAGCCGCAACTGCGCGACCTCGCGCGCCGCCTCAACGGCATCCTGTCCGACACGCTGGGCCTGAACCAGACCGTGATCAAGGACGAGGTGCGCGAGGTGTTCCGGGCCGTGCGCCAGGAGCTGCTCGTAGGCGTGGGCGTCATGAGCCCGCGCTCGGCCGGCATCCATCTGGCGCTCGCTTCGCTGATCGGCCGCATGGAGCAGGAGGTGTTCGACGCGTGGCCGACGCTGGACCTCAACCCGGACCGCCTGGCGCAGGAAGCGTTCCAGGCGCTGCAGCGCACCGGCTTCGAGAAGCTGCGCGCGCAGCTGGCCTGCATCCTGGAAAAGGCGCGCGCCGCGCTCGCCGCCGGTGGGGCGTTGATCGATCTGGCCAAACCCGGCGCTTTCGCTTCGGTCGGCGCGGCAGCGCGCGCGCCGCTGTCGGGCGACAAGTACTGCTGGTACGCCTCCTGGCTGTATGCCACCCGCCGTCAAGGCTCGGGCACCGCGCTGGTCCCGTGCTATCCGGCCGACGAGGTCTGGCTGAGCGAGGACCGCAAGCAGTTGTTCCTGCGCGTGGCGTCGGGCGAGGACGAGGTGCTGCACGAAGTCGCGAGCGGCACCATCAACTGGTACGACGCACCTCAGTTCACCACCTCCTCCGGCCCCGAGTGTTTCACCTTCGGCGCGGTGGGCCCGCAGTTCATGGAGACCTGGACGCACGTGTTCGCCGCGTTTGTCGAGTTCATCAAGGGCGTGCTCCACATCATCAACTGCGCTACCAGCCCCAAGGAGTATGCGTCCAATATCCCGTTCATCGTGTGGGACTTGACCAAGACCGTGTCCGTCGCGCTGGGCGAGGCGCCGCTGCCCTCGCTCATTGCACAGAAGGCGGGCGCGGGCGTAGGCGCGAGCCAGGTGCTGTTCAACCTCCTGCCGATCCTGATGGTGCTGGGCGGTTCCTTCGAGGGCATCCACACCAAGACCAACGGCGGCAACATCTTCCTGCAGTGGATCACGCTGCTGGGCGGCGATGCGCTCAACGCCTTCAGCAACCACAGCATAGTGAGCACGGCAAACGACGCGCTGCTCAGCTTCTGGACGCTGATCAATCAGACCGGTCCGGCCGGCGCCCCCGACGGGGCCGACACCCGCCCGCGCAACCGCGAGTACGGCAGCCCGCTCATCGGGCTGGCGAACACGGGCGCCAATGCGTTGATGATGAAGTACATCATCCCGCGCGAGGACTACGCGCATCCGTTCGAAGGACAGAACATCAAGAACTTCCTCATCTGGTGGCTGGCGGGTTCGACCTTGGCGGGCGTCACCGGCGGACTGGTTGGCACGCTGGTGGTGTGGACGCTGTCGCGCACCTACGACTGGCCGCAGCTCGGCAAGGAGATCGGCCTGGGTGCGTTGCGCTCCTTCCTCGGCTTCGTCGTGACCCAGTACGCCATCATGGAAGGCGACACCAACGACGGCAAGTACAACCCCAAGCTCGATCCCGAAGGCAAGACCTACGTTCCGGCGCGCCAGCCCTTCGCCGGCTACCCGCCGGCGAATACCTCGCCCTACAAGCTGCCCTACGAGCAAGGCGTGTCGAGTTTCACTGGCCAGGCCAACCAGGGCTTCTTCAGCCACATGCGCTTCAACTGGCTGCCGCAGATTTACGCCTACGACTTCGCGCACGACTACGGGGACGAGATCCTGGCTTCGCGCGCCGGCACGGTGGTCGACTTCTTCGACTGGATCGAGGACAACACCAACCCCGACGCCGCTGCGCAGACCGCCGCATTGACTGCGTCGGAAGCCGTGATGGGGCCGAGCTGGCGCAGCGGCGCCGAGAGCTGGAACTTCATCACGATTCGACACGATACCAACGTCGCGGACCATGACAAGGACGTGAACGGAACGGCAACAACCACCTACGCCACCTACGGCCACGGCAAGAAGCAGAGCGTGCGGGACACGTTCGCCGCCAAGGGGGTCGCAGCCACCGCCATCCTCGGTCGGACGGTTACGCAGGGCGAAGTGATCATGCTGGCCGACGATACCGGCGTAAGCTTCCATAACCACCTGCATATGCACGTGCGCGGCGGGCCGGCCCCGCCCGCTTCGCCGCCGGCCACGCCGACACCGATCGCCGATGCGAGCCTGACCCAGTACACGGTGCCCTTCGTGTTCCGCGAGGCCAAGCACGTGATCGCCCGCGACGGCGTGCTGAAGAACCTGACTTGGTACAAGTCGGAGAACGAGAAGGTGTGAACGCATGGACCTCGGTCTGCCCTTTCTCTCCGACAGCAGCCCGGCCCCCGGCTTCCGGCCGAGCTGCAAGATCACGCAGGGCCCCGCCAGCAGCGGCGGCGGCGGTCTGCTCGATGCGGTCGCCAGCCTGCTGAGCGCGCCGCAGGCCGACCCCTGGGCCGAAAACCTGCGCAGCGTCGAAATCGTGCAGGGCCCCGCGCCGTTTCTCGACACCTGCCGGCTGCTGCTCTCGCGCAGCTCCACGACTCCGGATGTCGCGGTGGACGACGAGCTGGGCGTGCAGCTCGGCTTCGACGACAGCCTGACCACCGTGTTCACCGGCAAAGTCGCCGTGCTCGGCAGCCGGCGCGACCAGGGGCTGGAAGCGGTGCTCGCCTCGCCCGCTCAGATGTTGGCGCAGTCGCGCCAGAACGCGAGCTTCGAGCAGCGCACTTTGGGCGACGTGCTGCGGCTGTGGGCCGGCGAGGCGCAGGTCACGCCCGGCGATCTCGACACGGGTCCGAGCTTCCCCTTTCTCGCCGTCGACGACCGGCGCTCGGCGTGGGAGTGGATCGGTGTGCTGGCGCGGCTGGCCGGCTTGCTCGCCTGGATCGATGGAGACGGCAAGCTCAATTGCAAGCAGCCAGCGGGCGCGCCGGCGCGCAGCTACCACTACGGCCAGGACCTGCTTGCGCTGCGCTTCACCGAGCGGGTCGCAAACCTCGGCGAGATCACGATGGGCGGCGAAGGCGCCGCCGGCAGTCAGGGCGCCCAGGCGTGGAGCTGGCTCGCCAAGAGCGCCGACTCGGTGCAAGCGAGCGCCGGCGACGGTGCGCCCAAGCGGCTGTACCAGGAAGGTGCGCTGCGCGACCACTCTGCGGTGGACGCTGCGGCCAACGGCATCTCCGAGCGCGCCCAGGCGCTGCGCTCGATCGTCGAAGTCACGGTGCCCGGCAGTCCCGAGGTCGGCGTGGGTGCGCCGTTCGAGCTGGCCGACTGCCCTGGCGGACGCGGCGACGGGACCTACGTCGCACTCGGGGTGCGTCACCGCTATGCCAAGACGCGCGGCTTCATCACCGAGCTGACCGGAGCAGCGGCATGAACGACCTGTACGAAACGCTGCGCAAGCTGGTCCGGCAGGAGCTGGCCAGCCTGCGCGTGGCGGAGCTGGCGACGGTGCAGGAGGTGTTCCCGGCCGACCCGGCGAATTACGAATGCACCGTCGTGCTGCGCGACAGCCAGCTGGTGCTCAAGAACGTGCCGCTCGCCACGCCGCGCAAGGGCTTGGCGGCTGTGCCGGACGTGGGCGATCTGATGCTGGTGCAGTTCGTCGGCGGCGATCTCAACCGTCCCGTCATCATCGGCTCTCTGTACAACGACGAGGACCGGCCGCCGGAGAACAAGGAGAAGCAGCTCGTGCTGCACCTGCCGATCGACGCGGATGCCGATTCGGCGCTGCGCCTGGAGCTGAACGAGGCCTCGCCGATGAGCCTCAAGCTCAACATCGGCGCTGCGGTAAAGCTCATCCTGCAGGACGACGATCCCGTGGTGAGCCTGGACGTGGGCGGCAACGCCAAGCTGACGGTCGACCGCTCGGGCGCGGTCAAGCTCGAGAGCAACGGCGAGCTGGGCATCAAGGCCGGCGCCAATCTGAAGATCGAAGCCGGCGGCGAGCTGAAGCTCAAGGGCGCGGTCATCAATTTGAACTAGGCAGCGAACATGGGACAACCCGCGGCCAAGCAAGGCGACCAAGTGGTGGCGACCGACATCCATATCGAGATGATTCCATCGCCCGGCGGCCCGGTGCCGACGCCGCTGCCGAATCCGTTCATGGGCATGCTGGATGGCGGTCTCAGCACGGATGTGAACATCGAGGGCAAGCCGGCCGCGGTGGTGGGCTCGACCGCGACCAACACGCCGGCGCACATCTTCAAGAGCGGCCCGTTCCAGAAGCCGCCCGCGAACAAGGCCACCGTACAGCTCGGTTCGAGCACGGTGCTCATCAACGGCAAGCCGGCGGCACGCAACGGCGATACCGCCATCACCTGCAACGACCCGGCCGATCTGCCCGCGGGCACGGTGGTGGCGGTGGGCACGGTGCTGATCGGATGAGGTGAACGGCATGCCCGTGCGCGTCGAGAAAACCGAGCACCTGCTGCGCGACCTCGCGATCGAGGCCGTGCACCGCGAGCTGCGTCCGGTGTACACCGTCCTCGACCCGAAGACGCCGGCGCCCAAAGGCCGCAGCAGGACCTGGGACCTGGTCCCGCGGGCGGGCAAGGAGAATCTGGCCCAGGCCGTCATCATGCGCCTGCTCACGCCGCGCGGCGAGCTGGCCGCACTGGGCCACCCGGAGTACGGCTCGCGCATCCACGAGCTGATCGGCAGCGAGAACACCGGCACGCAGCGCAACCTGCTCAAGCTCTACGTGCTCGAGGCGCTGCAGTTCGAGCCGCGCGTGGCGAAGGTGGCGGAGCTGAGCGTGATCCCTTCTCCGGGCACCCGTTCCACCGTCGACGTGCTGCTCAAGGTGCAGGTGGCGGGCGCAGCCGAGCTGGTGCAGATCGGGCCGTTCAGCATCGAGCTGGCGGCGTAGCGCGACACACCTATACACATGCAAGGACGGCGGCCATGAGCTTCCGCAGAAAGACCTACCCCGAAGTCTCCGATCATCTGTTGAACCGCCTGCTGGGCGGCGTGAGCGCAGAGGCGCACGCGTATCCGCCGCCGAAGAGCCCGCGCGAGCCCTTTGTCCATCCGCTGGAGAAGGCGCCGGTGGCGGCCATCACCTCCGTGTACGGCCTGCTCAACGGCGAATCGAGCGTGTTCGCCAAGGACGTCGATTACGAGCTGTCCTCCGACGGCGCGCAGATGGCGTGGAAAGCCGGCGGCCGGCGGCCGGACGCGGGTTCCGTCGTGGAGATCAACTATCTGCCGAAGCAGCGCGAGTCGGGGCTGAACGACCTGTACCCGGGGTCGGTGGTGCGCACGCTGTTGGAGGCGGTGGCGCTCGAGACTGCGGGGCTGTATGCGCAGATGGAAACCGTCTACCGCTCCGGCTTCATCGACACGGCCGGCGGCGGCGCGCTCGATCACGTCGTCTCGGTGCTCAGCTTGCAGCGGGTGAAGGCGGGACGCAACGTGGCGGAGATCGAGCTGACGCGCGCCAAGAATACGCGCGGCGAGATCCTGGTGTCGGCCGGTACGCGCGTGCTCACCGCCGACGGCAGCATCGAGTACGAGACGCTGGCCGACATCACCCTGGCCGATGGTCAGCCCAGCGCGAAGGGCAGCGCACGCGATCTGGTGGAGACCAACGACGCCGTGCCTGCCGGCAGCCTCACGCTGCTGGCGAAGCCCATCGCCGGCATCGATGCGGTGGCCAACCCTGCGCCCAGCACGCGGCTGGACCGCGACGAGACCGACGAGGAGCTGCGCACGCGAGCCAAGAGCTTCCTCGCCGGCTCCGAGCGTGGAACGCTGGGCGCGATCAACGCGGCCATCGCGCGTCAAGGCATTCTGGCCGACGTGGACGACAGCCAGCCCGGCCTGATCCACATTCTGTTCCATGACAATCAGCTTTCGCCCGAGCAGCGCAAGCGGCTGGAGGACGCGGTGCACGCCGTGAGACCGGCCGGCGTGGCGGCGCAGTTCGACTACGGCCAGCCGCCGCTGGCGGTGGACCTCGAGATCCGGTTGACCAGCGCGCAAGGCCTGCTCGACACCGACCTGAGGCGCATCC
>Ga0299906_10002841_pt1 | contig 14300 bp, 10 predicted proteins | sample RVTome_14_FD_200259 | JGI IMG/M metagenome (GOLD analysis project Ga0299906, IMG submission 200259) | Soil microbial communities from uranium-contaminated site in the Upper Colorado River Basin, Wyoming, United States - RVT145D125 (version 2) ... | reverse complement strand
TGGTTCGTCGAGAACGGGATCCTGAACGCCGCCGGGCTCGATGCGTACGCGGCCGGGCGCCTGTACGTCAACGTGCACAGTCCGGCCCATCCGGGCGGCGAGATTCGCGGCCAGATCATTCCCGAGGGCATCACGCTCCTGGTCGCCGAGCTCGCCGGCGCACAGGAAGTGCCGGCGGTCGACACGCGAGCCGACGGGCTCGTGGCGCTTACCCTGGACGAAGCGAACGCCCTGCTGACGCTGCACCTCAACACGCGCCGTCTCGACGATACCATCGCCGCACACCTGCACGGGGCCTACGGCGGCGTCAACGGGGACATCGAGATCGGGCTGAACCAGGACGGCAGCAATCCCGCGCACTGGTTCGCCGAGGAGGAAATGCTGACGCCAGCGCAGCTCGATGCGCTGCTCGCCGGCGCGACCTACGTCAACGCACACAGCCCGGATCATCCGGGCGGCGAGATCCGCGGCCAGGTCATCCCCGAGGGCATTGTGTTCGCCTTCGGCCGCCTCGAGGGAGGCCAGGAAGTGCCCCCGCCAGCCACCGCCGCCGGCGGCACCTTCGCCGTGACCGTCGACCCGGACGCCCTCGCGCTGGTCGCCCATGCCAATACCACCGGCGCCGACGATGCCATCGCCGCGCATCTGCACGACGGCTATGCCGGCACCAACGGGCTGATCGCGATCGGCCTCACACAGGATCCGGGCAACGTCGCGCACTGGTCCGCCGTCGGCCAGGCCATCGACGCGAATCAGCTTGCCGCCATCCGCGCCGGACGTTACTACGTCAACGTGCACACCCCGGCCAATCCAGGCGGCGAGATCCGCGGCCAGCTGGCGCCGCCGCCGATCGAGGTGCTGTTCACGACCTTGAGCGGCGACGAGGAAAACCCCGCCGTCGCGAGTGCGGCGGGTGGCCTCGCGGCGAGCACCGTCGATCGCGAAACCGGCACCGTGACGCTGCACCTCAATGCCACAAGCGCCGATGATGCGACCGCCTCGCATATCCACACGGGTTATGCGGGCCAGAACGGCCCGGTATTCATCGGTCTCGCCCAGGATCTGCTCGATCCCGGCCACTGGTCGGTGACGGGCGCGCAGCTCGGCGATATCGGCCTGGCCGATTACCTGGCCGGCCGGCTCTACGTCAATCTGCACACGCCCGCCAATCCCGGCGGCGAGATCCGCGGCCAGATTGCGCCGCGTGACATCCAGGTCGTGTTCAGTCCCATGGACGGCGATCAGGTGGTGCCGCCGGTCGCGACGGCGGCCGGCGGGCGTGCGGCGACGACCGCCGATCTCGCGGCGCACCGTCTCGTTGCCTTCCTGAATGCCACGGGCGTCGACGACGCGATCTCCGCCGGCATCCATCTCGGCGGAATGGGCGAGAACGGTGCCGAGGTGCTGGCGCTCGTGCAGACGCCCACGCTGCCGGGCCAGTGGTCGGGAATCCGCGAGCGGCTCGACGCCGATGCCTTCGCCGCCTACCGCGCCGGGCGCCTGTATGCGCAGGTCGCCACGCCGGCGCAGCCGGACGGCGAGATCCGCGGGCAGATCGTGCCGCCCGACGCGGCGGAATTCGATGACCAGGCGCCGACGGTCGCGTTGACGGCGCCGCCTGCCGGAGACATCAGCGGCACGGTCACGCTCGAAGCCGATGCGACCGACAATCAGGGGGTGGTTGAGGTGCGCTTCTACGTCGACGGCGTGCTGATCGACAGCGATACGACCGCGCCGTACTCGATCGACTGGGACACGACGACGGTGTCGGACGGCGACGTGATGCTGACCGCCGAGGCCGAGGACCTTGCCGGCAACGTCGGCACGTCAGCGACGGTGGAGGTCACTGTGCAAAACGCCTCCGGGGTAACGCTGACGCAGATTCAGGCCGGTGTCTTTACCCCCACATGCTCGGTGTCCGGCTGCCACAACGGCGTGGGTAACTTCCTGCCGGGGAGCATGAACCTGACGAGTGCCAATAGCAGCCACGCCGCGCTGGTCAATGTACTGAGCATCAACGAGCCGATCTTCGACCGCGTCGAGCCGGGTGATCCGGACAACAGCTACCTGATCCACAAACTCGAAGGCACGCAAACCGTCGGTACCCAGATGCCGCAGGGCGGGCCGTTCCTGAATCAGGCGACAATCGACATGATCCGCGACTGGATCAGCGACGGCGCGCCGAACAACTGAGAGGCGTCACGGCCGTACCCGGCCGGTTCCGTCGCGGCTACCAACTCGCGCAACATTGGTAACGCCTCTGATTTTCCGGAAGCGACAAGGCAGCGACGAATCCTAGCCATCTACTGGACTTGTGACGGACTTAACTGCTGGCTTGCGACCAACGCTTGGAGAGACTTTTTATCTTACCTATTTGAAAAATATGGCGCGCCCGACAAGATTGACTCGGATCGCCTTTGGGCGATGCTCACCCCTTAGGGGCGCCTTCGGCGTCCAAAACGCTTCCGCGTTTTGTCCAACTTGTGACCCCTGCCTTCGGAGGACGCCATTTCATTTGTAAGTAACTGAAATTAACGAAACTAACTGGTAGGTTGCCCATTGCAGATGCACTACTCATCACAACCGTGCAGCACTCAGTCACACAATTCTCACACACTGCATAATCCGCGAGCGGGTAATCGACACGCCGATTTTCGGTCGCGCGATGAGGTTCCTCAGGCGTTTTATTTGAAGCTGACAAGATTCCCCGGTAGACGTCGATGGCCATCACTGGTACGCCTGAGCCTCATTACGGCAGCAAGGCTGCAGGGGCACTACGACCATGCGCATTCCCTCAGCTTTCACCCGCTACCGGATATCGCCTGAACCGATGTCCGAGGGTCGCGTTCAGCCAGGCAAGGGCCCAATCGCCCGCCTCCAACTCTGTGACGAGCCCAAGCCGTCCGCTTGGCCGCAACATCATGCCGCGACGACCTCAGCTTTGCAGGGCACCCGCTCCTTCAGACTCCACAACAGCATTCAGCGCTCGCTTTCCAATCCCGGGGCCGTGCCAACGCGATAGAATTTCCTATCCTTCGCCGACGGACAGAAAGACGCCGGCGTCTTTGCCGAACTGACCTATCGCTTCCAGTTCCGGGCGATTCGGCAAAGATGCCGGACCTGCTGTCGGCGCTCTTTCACGGCATCAAGAATTCATCACACCAACATCCAGCATTCCTCACGACTTTGCGTTGGACCTGATAGATCCTGAGCCTGCGTAGCACTGCCCGGTGATTCCAGGTGCGAGGCCCGGGCCAGTTGCGGCTGCTTAGAGGAGTGTTCCACATGAAACTTCAAATCTACGCGATTTCCGTGGCTGCCCTGCTGGTGCTTGGCGGCTGCGGTGGCGGCGAGAGCGCCGTGAACAGCAATCCGATCAACAACGCTGCCCCGAGCATTTCCAATTTTGTCATTGCACCGTCGGTCGTGGAGCTGAACGACAACGGTGGGCAAGTCGACGTGGTCGGGAGTTTGGATTTCATCGAACCGGAAGGCAGCCTCCGCTCGGTCACGCTGAGCATACTCGATGCTGCCGGCAACACGCTGAGGTCCGAAACGGACATCATTCAGAACGCCGATCGTGTTACTGCGGGCACGATCGAGGGATCGGTCACTCTTGGCACGACGGAGCTTGCCGATCTCGGCATTCAGGTATACGTCTCGGACTCATTTGGGCGACAATCGAATCGGCTCACGGCACCGTTTCGCATCAAGCCGGTGACGTGGACACCGAAAACGGCGATGCCGTCACCGCGCCTCGAGTTTGTCGTTGCAGCTGTGAACGACCTGGTCTACGCCATCGGCGGCCGCGACGACACCGTGCTGATCACGCCGAGACCACCGACCGCCGTGGTCGAAGTATACGACCCAGTGAACGCCAGCTGGACGAACGGGCCATCCTTGCCTGAGCCAATCGCGAACGCGAGCGCGGTTACGGTCAACAGCAGGGTCTACGTCATCGGCGGTGTGCCCGAGTTCGCGCCTGAAACAAGGTCGGTCTACGAATTCGACCCCACTACGCAATTGTGGACATCGAAAGCCGACCTTCCATTTGCTCGATCCGCAGCGGCCGCTGCCGCGCACGCAGGGCAAATCTACGTGACTGGCGGCCGTGAGGGCGGCATGCAAAGCAGTACGCTGTTGCAATACGACCCGGCGACGAACCTGTGGAATGCTGGATCGCCGATGAGGCACGCTCGCGAAGGTGTTAGTGCTGATGTAATCAACGGCAGGGTTCTCGTGTACGGCGGATACACGGCTACGGACTCGCAGGACAACGGCTATCGGCGCCTGCTTGAAAGTTACGATCCGGTCATGGACCAGTGGACTGAACTTGCGCCCGGCGATCCGCGCCGCGACATGGGGGTTGCGGCTTTTGACGGCGTGCTGTACACGTTCGGCGGCCACAACTTTGCGCGGGCGCTGGATTGGGTCCGTGCGTACGATTCGGTCTCGGACACCTGGTCCAGCGATAAGTCATTGCCGGTCCCGATGAGCTACGCGCAAGCAGTAGCCATCGGCGACAGGATATACGTGTTTGGCACCAGCGATACCTTCGAGTTCGCGCTCTGATTTCTTCAGGCGTAGTTCGGGGACGGTAATTCGGTCACTGTCCCCGAACCACAAAATGGTGCCGGGTCTGGGGAGATCGGGGAGTAGAAGGCAATGCGTTTTCCATATCACTCGACGGAAGCGAATTGCTGACACTCGCCAACGGGGAGTATGCAGTCGTTCAACTCCGACCACATTCCGGGACTATAACAGTGGAGTCTTCCACTGTTGTAAATCAGAGCGGAATCAACCAGCAGAGGCCGACTTGTTCGCCCCATTAGATGGGTTGGAGGGGAACAAGGTTATCGTCGTGGGCCAGTCGGCCCCCACGGGCTGGAACGGCGGCATCAACATTAAAGGCAACGTCATGTTCTCCGCGGCCGACGACTCAGTCTCGATAGGACCGGGCGATTCCATCAATGAATTCATTATCCGAAGCGACCGGCCGCCCACCATTCGTGCTGTTTCATTGACCCCATTCTGGGTCCTCGTCGTGGACAATCATGACGATGTCACCGATCAGGAACTCGAAGATGCGGCCAATGTGCGTCGCTCAATCGCAGTCACGTCATTTGCACTCGGGCCTGCGGAAATTGCGGTTGGCGGATTTCCGCACTATTCGCGGTTTTCGACCGAGATTCGATCAGAATTCGACGATGGCGACGCCGGACCGAAAATAGATCGACGCTGACGCACTCTCAAATGAGCGCATCGCGGCGTCCGCGATTGACTCAGCGGTGCAGGTCCCACGTGACCACGCGCCGGGCTACCGTCGGGTCGCGGAATTCAATGTCGTCGGCCTGCGTTCCCGACAAACGGTCGGCGTCCTCGCCGCCCGTGCCCAACACGCTCCCCGACATGTACCCCAGGCCTGTCTCGTCAGCCGTGTCGTTGGTGACGCTCGACTTGTCCGCGCACTCTGTCGCGCTGGGTTTACAAGTCGACGTCGATCTCTCCTCGATCTTGAACGTGCCGCGGATGCCCTCGACGGAAAAGTTGATCGCGTAGGTTCCGTCGCCGTAAAAGGTGACATCCACCTCGCCGACACTGCGACCCTCGGCTGCGGTTTTCTTGTCGACGAGACCAGCGAGGGTGTATTGGTCGTAGTCCATGCGAGAATCCGTCAACTCTTTGAGCGAGTAAGTGACCTGTGCGGCGACATCTCGGCCATTGACGTCCAGCAGGACGCGGTGCTCGAGTGTGACGGAGATCGTTTCTTGCGCGAAGCCGTTTGACGGTCCAACGATGTCCTCGTCCGCCGCCTCGATGATGCTGAGGGTGCCCGTCCACAGACCGCCGCTGCTGCCGGCGCGATCATCGAGCGCCTCCTGCATTTCGATCAGCTGCTGCGCGTCAACCTGCTCGCGTTCCTCCTCGCCAGACGGATCGCCACCGCCGCAGCCGGCGACGATCGACAAGGCGAGAAGGCTGAGTATGACGCGCATGGTACCTAGCGGCGGATATTGCGGGAATGCGCGCCGGCCGGCAATACCTCGGCCCTGGCTTTGCGAGGGCCCAAAGGCGTCAGCACCATCGGGCTCGTGCGGCACGTCGAGGGCGACGCCGAGGTCGAGCCCTCTGACTCCTGGGCCACCTTCCAAACAGTGCCCACTGGCGCACGCTAGTGGTCGCCTTTCACTGGGGAACAACAAAAGGAAACCTCGTGGGTTGTTGATTTGCACCGAACGCTGACCCGGGTTCTGCATTGAAAATTGTCCCACCCCGTTGAGCCGATTATGGCTCAGGTTTTGGTCGATCTCGTTGTCTTTTTCTCTTAGAGAATCTCTAGGATGATCAGCAACTGCTCTTCGCAGTCGCGCGCGGTCGCCTAGCAGCTCGTCGGAGCCTGGCAAAACTATCTGCAGTAGTTGAGGAAAATGGCGCGCCCGACAAGATTCGAACTTGTGACCCCTGCCTTCGGAGATCGACCGTTCAATCGAATGTAACTGAACTATTTATCTTCAAGTGTCAGGATGCCCGTAGCAAATGCACTACTTAGCACATCAATGCATAACCCTGTCACATAATTCTCACACACTGCATAGTCCGCGATCGGACAAGTAATCGACACACTGTTTTTCAGTCCCGCGATGGTGTTCCTCAGGCCTTTCTGACCGATCGCATGCGCCAGTAACGTCACTCCGGATTTTCAGTCCAGAATCGCATCCGCACCCAGGCCGCAGACGCACGACGTAAAGCCAGTTGGGCCCGGCTGATTCAAAGAGTCATCGCTCCCGGCCATCCATGGCCTTCGCGACACTGGCGCTCCCGTGTGCGGCGTACGAAGTCGATCCGCTCGAGTGCTTAAATTGCGGTGCCTCAATGCGCATCATCGCCCTCATCGACGATGCCGAGGTCATCGAGCGCATCCTCCAGCACTTGAAATTGTCCGGCGGCGCTCGGTTGATGGCGCATTACTTGCCAGTGCCGGACCATAGCGCAACGAGCTGTTTAGGGCAGGGTCGCGAGCCTGGCTCGCTCCTACAGGCGCACGGCCTTTTCGACGCCCTGGCAGGTCTGCGGCAGCGGCTGCCAGGCATTGGGAGCCGGGTTGGCGAAACAGATTATTTGCAGCGCCCTCACGCGTTCGACTTCCAGTGCCTGCAGCGCTTTGGATTCGAGATCGACGAAGCGGGGGTCGTCGCGAATGCCATCGAATAGCGCGTTACCGAGAAACAACGGGTCGTACAGGCCGTGGGCCACTGCTTCACTCAGATTTTCGATGGCATCCTCCCGGTTGCCGCGGTAAGCCGCCAGAATGGCATCGGCTGAAAAGCGGTAGCGGCCCGTCAATCCAGCATCGAGCAGGGCGCTGAGGTCGTTCGTGACGATTTCGATAGTCCGGGCGGCAGCCTGATCGTCGCCAGCATGGCGCTGATTCCATGCATACATCAGCGTCTCATAAAAGCCATTGCCAATGGATTTGCCGGGGCCTTCGCGCCGCGCCAGTTCGTTGTAGAAGCCGAGTGCGATATCGAAACGGCGGGCTGCGTGGGCAATGTTGGCGGCATCCATGATCAGCGTCAGGTTCTCCTGATCCGCCAGTTGCCTTGCCACGATCTGCCGCACGGCTTCTTCTCCGTTGCCCGCGGCAACCTCTGCGAACGGCGTCAATGCCACGGCCACGCGGCGCGCCTCGGCATATTCGCCGATCTGGCTTAGGCCATCCATCAGCACAAAGCTCGATGCGAGGTCGTTCGGATTTTCCGCGTAGGCTTTGAGACCCCATTCAATACATTCAGCAACCTGCCCGGAGTACAGCGCCGCATCGGCATGTTTCCAGTACGACGCCCAGGCACTTTGCGGCAGCAGGCCGTCGGCAATCTTGTGAGCTTGCTCCGGGTAGCCGCGAAAGATCAGGTCGTTTGCCTGGTTGAGCCGTGCAATGACAGACATTGGGTCGACGTCGAGCATTTCCCGCTGGAGGTCGTTGGCTTCCTGGTAACGCCCGAGCTCCGTCAGGGCTATAGATTGCCAGTTCATCGCATCGGTGTAGCTGGGATTGCTCTCGAGCGCCTTGCGAGTATCCGCAACGGCCAGTTCCCAATCGCCCGTGTGAATGGCCATCAGACCGCGTGCGGCATATGCTTCAGACAGGTCCGGTGCCAGCTCGAATGCCAGGTTCATGTGCGGCGTTGCGCGCCGGGTCACTTCGGCCATCGACAGGTCACCGTAAGTGCCTGTGGACTCGAGCAGCATGATGGTTGCGATGGCGAGCTGCGCATGCGCCGGTGCGTAATTGGCATCGAGGCGCAGCGAGCGTTCGAGGTGACGTACGGCGTCTTCGAGCGCCTCGCGCCCACGCAGGTGTATCAGCGCGCGGCCGTGCAGGAAAGCGTCATACGCCTGTGTGTTGGCGGCAGCGAGGACCTCCGGCTGACGCGCGTCCCCAGCATCGATTCCCAAACCCAGCTCCGCTTCGAGCGCATTGCCGATGGCGGCGGCGATTTCGTCCTGGATGGCAAAAACGTCGTCGAGTTCGCGATCGTAGGTTTCCGACCAGAGGTGATAACCGTCCGAGGCCTTGATGAGCTGCGCCGTAATGCGCAGGCGTGTGCCGGACTTGCGCACGCTGCCTTCGAGCACGTGGGCGACTTTCAGTTGCTCGGCAATTTTGCCGATATCCTGGTTATCGCCCTTGAACTGGAACGACGAGGTGCGGGCGGCGACACGCAAGTCCTGGAACTGTGCCAGCACGTTCAATAGTTCTTCGGAAATGCCGTCCGAAAAATAATCCTGCTCCGGGTCCGAGCTCATGTTGACGAAAGGCAGCACCGCAATGGAGCGGTCGCGGATTTCCGTAGCGACAATTTCGCCGGCAGTATCCGTGGCCGGGAGATCGTCTTTGAGCACGAAGTCGTTCACGATTAAATAACCCAGCGCAAACGTAAGGACGACAATGATCATGCGATCGAGCTTGCGGGCGGTGAAATCGGTGATCGAGGTGCTGCGATCCACATCCTTTTCTTTCTTGATGCCTTCCGGGGTGATCTCGAAAGCCCAGGCGAACATCATGGCCAACGGAAAGCCGATGCCGAGTGCCAGCATGAAGACCTTGAAAACCCATTGTGGTGCTTCGATGTTGCTCAGGATGACGTCAGCGACCTGGAGCATCAGCCAGGCGGTGACCAGGTAGGCAATAGCAACCCGGAAAACGTTTCGTCGTTTGAGTTCCCGAAACAGTGACATGTAATGCAACTTGCCGGATTTTCGAGGCCTCTAGAGCAGCCGGTATCGCAGTGCGTTGCTACGCCGACATCCGATTGAGCCCCGGAGTAAATGGCAGGACGCCCCTTGCATGTTCAGTACTATGCACAACGCTGCATCACTCAGTCACACAATTCTCACACACTGCATAATCCGCGAGTGGGTAATCGACACGCCGATTTTCGGTCGCACAATGAAGTTCCTCAGACGTTTTAATTGAAGCTGACAAGTTTCCCCGGTGGACGTCTGTGACCATCGCTGGTGCGCCTGAGCCTCGTTACGGGAGCAAGGCTGCAGGGGCGGTACGACCATGCGCAAGGACGCGCAACCTCCGGCCGGCGACATCTACCGACCGCTTCTGCCCGAGCTGCCATCAGAAGCGCATGCTCGCCTACGGTGAGTGGCTGGAGCAGAACCTGCTCACCCCGGTACCGCATCGTCAGTACGTGTTCGCACTGCCGAAGCTCATCCGGCCGTTCTTTCGCTACCGGTGCCGCCATCTCGGTGAGCTTTGCCGCCTGGGTGCCGGCTTGTTGCGGACCGGATTCAAAGCCATGGACCCGCGGGGTCAGCCGGCTTTCATCTTGTACGTGCAGACCGTCGGCGATCTCGTGACTTTCAATCCGCATATTCACGCCCCATCGCTCGCAAATTTCATTTCGTTTCTGACTTTCCTGATCGTTCATTCGGATTGGAAGGAGAATTTGCCACTGAGGAAGGTTCGACGAATTAGAAAGGCTGTCATCGACCGAGAGCGGGCACGTGCGCTCTGTGCTATCGAGCCACACTCCTGTCATCCGCACAGTTCTCGACCCGCCCCGACGGATTCCGCCACTGACCGCCGCTCACATAAGGCCGCTTATACGCACGTTCCGTATCCGAAACTGCGCAGCGCTTGGCGGCAACATCCATGCCTACTACGCGGGCACGGCCCATACAGAGTTGACGGAAATTGTTACGACGTCGATCACGGCATCAGGCGGTCGCAGGCGTGAGCTTGCGGAGCCTCGGCCCGCATCGTCCTTCAAATGGGGCAACGGCCGCCCCTCTCCAGCAACCCAAGCGAAGTCGAACAAACTAAAGCACGTCCCATTCAGCAGGAAGTTCCTGATCGTATTGGCTTTTCCCCGCCATGCGATTACCCTTGATCGCTTCCGAGAGCGGCAGGAATCGGCCATTGCGGATTTTCAGGGAACTTCAAAGACGTAACGTCTTTCGCGTCAGCATCGGCTACATCGTTTCCTGCTGGTTGCTGGCGCAGGTCGCGGACCTGGTGCTCGAGAACATCGCCGCGCCGGCCTGGGTCATGCAGACCATCCTGCTGGTCCTCGCGCTCGGCTTTCCGATCGTCGTGTTCTTTTCCTGGGCCTACGAGGTCACGCCCGAGGGCATCAAGCGCGAGTCGGCGGTCGATCGCTCGCAGTCGATCACCCACGTCACCGGACGCAAGCTCGACCTGGCCATCATGCTGACGCTCGTGCTCGCGGTGGCCTACTTCACGGTCGACAAGTTCTATCTCTCGGATCGCCGCGACCCGGCCACCGGGGCGCCACACACGGGCCAGGCCATCCCTGCTGAGGAGGTTGCTACGTCGATTGCCGTGCTGCCTTTCGTCAACATGAGCGACGACGCCAGCAACGAGTATTTCTCCGAAGGACTCTCAGAGGAACTGCTGAACCTGCTGGCGAGAATTCCGGAGCTGCGCGTCGCGGCGCGTACCTCCTCATTTTCGTTCAAGGATCAGGCGCTGGAGATCTCCGACATCGCGCGGCGTCTCAACGTCGCGTACGTGCTCGAGGGCTCGGTGCGCCGCTCAGGCGACCAGGTGCGTATCACCGCACAGCTGATCAAGGCCGACGACGGCTACCACCTGTGGTCCGACACCTACAACCGCACGCTGGACAACATCTTCGTCATCCAGGACGAGATAGCGAGCGAGATCAGTGCGGCCCTGCTGCCGCGAATCATCGCGGGGAGCGGCACAGCGACCGCCGCAGCGGATGATTCGGCTTACGACTACAAGCCACCGCCGGAGATCTACGAACGTTACCTCCTCGCGCGGAGCCTGTTCAACAAGCAGACGCGCGACGACATTCGCCGGGCGCTCGAAATACTCACGCCGCTGACGCGCGAGAACCCCGGCTATGCCGAGGCACATGCCCTCTATGCGCACGTTATGTATTACTCGTCGGCGCGCAACGGCGGGGATGTCCCCTGGATCATGGCCGAGTCGCAGATCAACAAGGGCATTCGCGAAGCCCTGTCGCTCAATCCCGACCTCGCCGAGGCACACCTCGTCGAGGGACGCATGCTCTATCGGAGCCGAAATCTGCCGGCCGCAATGGAATCGTACGAACAAACGGTGGCACAGAATCCTTCCTATGCCGAGGCCTACGTCTACCTCGGCGACGCAGCGCTGACAATGAAAGACGAGGCGCGAGCATGGGAGGCACTGGACAAGGCGCGCAGCCTGGATCCGCTGTCGGTGTCCGTGCTGACCGCCATTGCGCAGGCGGCAATGCGGACCAAGCGTCCCGATGTCGCCGCGGAAGCGATCGCCACGCTGGAGCAGCTGCAGCCGGAGGTCGCCAGCGAGCAGCGGGCCCTGGAATTGCTCTTGAACGACGAGTTGGCCCGGTTCGTGTTGCAGCTGGAAAAGCACCGGGAAACCTACCCGGAGTCGAGAGCTTTCAACTACCCTCTCGCCGAGACCTATGCGCTCCTCGGCGAGTTCGAGAACGCCGGCGCGCTAAGCCCGCGCACGGGGATGATCGTAGCTGCCCAGCAGGGCCGCGACGACATCGCCCTGACGATGATGGACGAGCTGGCGGCGGTGGAAACCGATCCCCACGACCGTGCGGACGTCTACTGGATGGGCTATTGCGCGCTCGGCCGCTACGACGATGCGCTGAAGGTGCTGTCGGACCTCTGGTACGGCTACGCGAAGGAGCAGATGGGACCACGCATGGACGGCTTCGACGTCGACGTATTCGCCATGCTGCTCGCGTATGCCGGCCGCAGGGCAGAAGCGGACACGATCGTGGAGGTCATAAAGACCGAGGAGGCGTCAAGGGGTATCAACGACCCCAGGGGCCGATTGCTGATTGCCGAAGGCCGGCTGGACCAAGCCGTCACGCAGTTGCAGGAGGCCGCCGGTCGCGGAGAATTCGACTACATGGGCATCAAACCGTACTTTTGTTATGCCGGGCTCGACGAACATCCCGGCTACCCGGCGCTGCTCGCGAAGTTCGAGGCCTGGCGCGAGCAGCAGTCCGAGCTTTACCGGTCATTGCAGGCGGCGGAGTAGGCGGCGAATATCGACCACGCAGAAATAATGACGATGCAAAAACCGTGTCTGTTCGTATCCATGCTGTTCGGGTGCGCAAGCCAGCAAAAGCAACTGATGGTATTTCAGCGCGGGCTCGACCCGGGATCACGATTCATCCATTGCCGGCGCAGTCTGAAGTATCCGTTGCCAGTTCAGTATCGCGTTCCACAGAAAGCGATGGTCGGAACGGTTCAGGTCGCGGTGCATCGGATTGAAGTTGAAGGCGATCACCCGACCCTTGCCGACGGGAATATCCAGGATGGCGGGATGACCCTGCAGTGAGTCGCCGTTCTTTATACCGCCGCTGACAAGCAAGTCAGTCTCATCCGCTTCCTGGTCGTTTTCGTCTTTCGCATCTTTCTCGGCTTCTTCGTCGCGATCGTCTTTCATCGGTTTGCTGCCCCACTGCATGACAACCTGGTCGCGGTGAGCGCGTTGAATGTTGTAGACCGTATAATTGCTGCGAAACGCGGAGCCTTGCGGCGCATAGCCGTACGCAATCGGGTGATCCGGTTTGAGAAATGTGGTCTGCAGCTCTGATCCAGGGGTTACGGCATCGTTGCTTGTCGCTGACACGCCGCGAGCCAATCCGCCTTCGAGAGCCAGCGTGGAACCATTGCCGAGCGTGATCAGCATGCCGCCTGCGCTGAGAAACTCTTCGAGATTCGCCATTCCGGTCCAGCCAATGCCGCCGGTGATATCGTCGGAAGCGTCCGGCACCCCGTGACTGGGAAACGCGTCCGTTTTCGTGTAAGGCATTGGCCCGAAGCGTTTGTCGATGCCGTGAATCTGCTCCTGCAGGTCGCCGTAATGGTTGCCGAACAGGATGACATCATATCGCTCGCGCAGAGTGCCGGCACGAATGTCATCGTCGCGAATGTAATGGTAAGTAATGTTTCGCTGATCCAGCGCATAGCGAACCCAGCCGACCGATTCCGTGTCCTCCCAGGTATGCCAAACGGCAAGCCGGGGCCGCGGCGATGGTGCGCCGGCTCACGCGCCGGTCGGCCTCACAGACACGGTGCCGCCATACTTGAGATGCGGGCATTCTGCGGCGACTCGCTCCGCTTCCTCCAGCGAGGCGGCACGAATCACGAAGTAGCCGGCGAGCAGGCCTTCGTCGCTCCCCGGCACACCGTCTGCACGCGGGCGCTCACGATGCAACAGCACACCCTGGTTGAGGAGCTCCGCGCCATCCACCAGCCGGCCCTCCCCTGCAAGTTTGCGGGCCCAGCCACCGTACTCGGCGACACGCGCGGCATGGTCGTCCTCTCCAACCGGCGCCTGGTAGCCAGCATCTTCGTAGAGCATCAGCGCGAACGCGGTACGGGTGTCAGTCGGGGGTGTTGCGGCCACGGTCGGCCCCTCGTCGCCAGTTTGCTGCGACAGTTGCATGCCGAAGGCAACGCCGACCGCGAGCAGCACGGCCGCGGCCAGACTCCAATAAAGATGAATCGTTTTCATGGAAACCTCCTGGGTGATGGCGGGCGCCAGCAGGCCGGCGTCACGCAGGCGCGCGATCACGCGAGCCTCGAGATCGTCCGGCGGCTGGAGCTTGCCTAGATCGTGCGGATTCATGACGGCCTCCTTTCGCGGCCGGCCAGCGGAAGCTCGAGCAATGCGCGTGCCGCAGCACGGGCTCGGGCGAGCTGGCTCTTGGCGGTGCCGGGTGCGATACCGAGCGCGGCGGCGATCTCGGTATGGGTAAAGCCTT
>Ga0299906_10002839_pt1 | contig 14304 bp, 8 predicted proteins | sample RVTome_14_FD_200259 | JGI IMG/M metagenome (GOLD analysis project Ga0299906, IMG submission 200259) | Soil microbial communities from uranium-contaminated site in the Upper Colorado River Basin, Wyoming, United States - RVT145D125 (version 2) ... | reverse complement strand
ACCATTGCCGAACTGGTCTTCATCGGCCGCCGGGCCGAGGAGCGGATGCTCGCGACGCTCGGCACCAACACTCACAAGGGCGCCATCTTCCTCGGCGGTCTGCTGCTCGTCGCCCGCTTCCGGGCCACGGCCGCCGAGCAGCCGCTGCATCCCATCGTTGCCGCGGTCGCCCGCGAAGTCCTGGCCTTCTCCCCCCCGGCGACCACTAACGGCCAGGCAGCCCGCGAAGCCTACCGGACCGGCGGGATCGTCGCCGAGGCCCGGGGCGGCCTCCCTTGCCTCTTCGGTGTGGCCCTTCCTGCCTACCGGCGGGCCTTGCGTGCAGGTGGGAGCGCGCAGGATGCCGCCTTCTTCATGCTGAGCCGCCTGATGCAGACCGTCGAAGACACCACCGCCCTGCACCGCTGCGGACGCCCCGGGCTGGCACAGCTGCAGAGGGACGGCCGCCTCCTGGAAGCGACCCTGACCGAAGGCTTCGACCCGGTGCCCCTGCTGACCAAGCTGAACCTCGAATACCGGGCCATGAACCTGACCATGGGGGGAGTCGCCGACCTGCTCGGGGTCGCCTTCGGCTGTCTGGCGTATGAGGGTTATGCGCTGGGGGATGCGGAGTTGCGGCCGAGGGTGGGAGCCGGGCTGTCGGCGGCCGACGAACCGGTGGCCGCGGCGGCTCTATGATCGGAAGGGCGCTTTTACGAAGTATTCAGCCGCCCCAGGATGTCAGATTTAACGTGCTGCAATCATCCGAAAAAAGAAGTTTCGCGCAAAGCTCGCAAAGAACGCCAAGAAAAGTCAGGTCATAAGTCCTTGAGTTTCTTTGCGTCCTTGGCGCCTTTGCGCGAACAAATGCTTTTTTTTGGTTTATTGTTCCGCACCGGCCCGTTCGAAGGCCGCTTGCGCCCCTTGCAGGTCGCCGCGCCTGCTGCGCGCCTGGCCGATGATCCGCCAGTTCTCTGCCCGCAGACCCTTGGCATCTCCCGCCAGAGCATTGGATTTCGCGGCGAGGTTTTCCGCCTGCCGGTATTGTCCCTGCCCCAATCGGACCCGGGCCAGTTCCTGCCACAAAAAGGAATTGCGCGGCTCGATGCGCAAGGCGCGCTCCAGCGAGGCGCCGGCTGCCTCCAATTGGCCGGCGGAGGACTGTGCTTGCGCCTTGTCCAGCAGAGCCACCACCGCCGCGTTCTGCGATGGTTCCGGCGGGGTGCCCGGCTGGAGAACCGCACACCCCGCCAGGAGCAGGGCTGCGGCAAGAGACGCGGCTCGGCGTATGGCTCTCATCGTCCAAATGTCCTTTCGAACCATCCCTTGATCGACCTGCCCAGGGAACGCGGCCCGCAGGGTGCGGACTCCGTCGGAGCCGAGCCGGTAATGAAGGGAAGTTCGACGGCATCCCGGCATCCCTCGTCGCTGAGCAGGCCCGACACCGGATCGATCCAGACCCGTTCAATGTTATCCGGTTCGGTCAGGATCAGTGGCGCCGGGTTCAGGCCGGCCATCATGTCACCCCAGACGGTCATGGCCCCGGAGGCCCCCGTCAGCCCGGTCGGCCCGTTGTCATCGCGTCCGACCCAGACCACGGCCAGGCGATCTCCGGTGAAGCCGGCGAACCAGCTGTCGCGAAAGTCGTCGGTGGTGCCGGTTTTCCCCGCGATTTCGAGGGCCGCAGGCAGATAAGCGCCGAGCTCGCGCGCCGTCCCCTCGCGTACCACATCCTGCATGGCCGCGGTCAGCAGGTAGAGGGGCGCCGCCTCGATTTCCTGCTCGACGTTGAGCGGATAGCTTTGCAACGGTTCGCCCTCGGCGGTCAATACTGCACGGATCGCGCGCAGCGGGGTACGAAAGCCGTCGCCGGCAATCGTCTGATAGACCTCCGTAACCTCCAGGGGGGAAAGGGTGTTCGAACCGAGGAGGCTCGATGCATACTCCGGCAGGTCCCGTTCGATGCCGAGTCTCCGCAGGTTCGCCATCACCCGGGATACGCCGAGCGCCAGGCCGAGCCTCGCCGTCGGCACGTTATACGAGTTCACCAGGGCAGCTCGCAGCGGCACCTCGCCGTGAAATTCCTTGTCGTAGTTCTGGGGGACCCAGTCGTCCGTTCCAGCTTGTTGCAGAACCAGTGGACTGTCGTCTAGCAGCGTCGCCAGGGTGTAGCTCTGCGGCTCCTGCAGGGCCGTGAGGTAGACGACCGGCTTGATCAGCGAGCCGATAGGCCGCTGAGCGTCGAGGGCCCTGTTGAACCCTTCGAAGCGAGGGTCACGTCCCCCCGCCACGGCCTGCACCTCGGCATTCTGGGTACTGGTGACGATCAGCGCGCCCTGCAGCGTGCCGGGCTTCATGCTCCGGGCTATTTCAAGACGCGCCAGGCGTTTGCTCAGAGCGCTTTCGGCCGAGTGTTGCACCCGGGGGTCGAGCGTGGTGAAAATCTGCAGCCCTTCCGAGCGCAGGTCTTCGTCGCGGTAGTCGCGCATCAGCTGGCGATACACCAGGTTCAGAAAAGCCGGATACGGAGAGGTGCCGCGGGAGGGCCTGTCGACGACACCAAGGGGTGCCGCCTTGGCCGAGCGCAATTGCTGTTCGGTAATGCCGCCCGCTTCGGCCATCTCCGTCAGGACGAGATTCCGCCGTTCCAGCGCGCGCTTGGGATGGCTGCGCGGACTGAAATAGGTCGGTCCCTTGAGCATGCCCACCAGCAGGGCCGCCTCGGAATTGTCGAGATGGCTCAGGGGCTTATCGAAGTAGAAAGGGGCCGCCAGTCCGAATCCGTGAATCCCGCGGTTGCCGTCCTGACCCAGGTAGACCTCATTGAGGTAGGTTTCGAGGATCTCCTCTTTGCTGTAATGGGCCTCCAGCAGGACCGCCATCACCATTTCGGTGAGTTTGCGCCGCAGGGTTCGCTCGGCGGTCAGGTAGAAGTTCTTGATCAGCTGCTGGGTCAGGGTGCTGCCCCCCTGCACGCCGTCGCCGCTTGCCGTCGCGATGGTGGCCCGGGCGATGCCCCTCGGATCGATGCCGTGATGGGTATAGAACCGGCGGTCCTCGACGGCGATCAGGGCGTCAACCAGGTGCCCGGGTACGTCGTCCAGCCTGATCAGGACCCGGTCCTCGTTTTTCCCGGGATAGATCCCGCCGATCAGGGCCGGTTCCAGTCGCGCAAGTTGCAGCGGCTGGCCGTCGCCGCAGTCGAGAAGCCCCCTCACCTGGCCGTTAGCGAACTCGACGCGCAACGCCACCGACTCCTGGGGGTCGTCGGCGAAGACAAAGGGGCGGGTGACCAGGTCGAGGGTGTCGTTGCTCCAGTGGTAAGTGCCCGGCTCCCCGGGGAGGGTTGTTTCTCGGTAGTCGAGCAAGGCGAGTTCGGTGGTCAATTCCGCCGGGCTCAGGCTCAAGCCCGGATACAGCTCCAGGGGCCGGGCATAGACCCGCGCCGGCAGCGCGAACCGTTTGCCTTCGAACCGTGCCCGCACGGTGAAATCCAGGTAGACCGTGAAGGCGGCGGCAAGGAGCAGCCCGGCCAGGGCGAATTTGATCAGGTATCTTTTTTTCGGTTTCTTGCGTTTAGCCATCGTCTTCTGCGTCCCCGTCTTTCTCTTTCAGGCCCCCGGGCTCCCAGGATTCCACGTACCGCCAACCTGCTTGACTATCCTTCCTCTGCCTGCCACCCCGCAATCACCGCCTGGCCGAGGGCCAGCCCCCCGTCGTTGGGGGGGACGAGGGAGTGGGTGATGACCTCGAAGCCGCCGCGTTTGAGAATCGCCACGCACTTCTCGGTCAGGTAGCGGTTCTGGAACACACCGCCGGAGAGGGCGACGCGGGCAAGGCCGGTGTCGGCGCGCACGAGGAGACAGGTCTCGGCGACGAGGTACGCCAGGGTGTTGTGGAAGCGGGCACTGACCGCCGAAACCGGGACTCTTCCCTGCAGGTCGCCGACGATCGCCCGGATGGTGGCCGCTGGCTGGAAGATGTACCCCTCCTCCGCGTGCTCGATGTCGTAGGGGTAGAACCCCTCCTCCGCTTCCCCCTCGATCGCCATCTCCAGTTCCAGCGCCGCCTGCCCCTCGTAGCTGATCCGGTCGCGCAGGCCGCAGAGGGCCGCGACGGCGTCGAAGAGCCGGCCGCAACTGGAGGTGAGCGGGCTGTTCACCCCTTTCTCGATCATCTGCAGCAGCAACCGGCGCTCCGGCTCCGGAATCGCCGCGACCACCGGCAGAGGGGGCAGGTCGCCCCCGTAGGCGTGATGCAGGCAGCTCAGGGCCATGCGGAACGGCTCGCGGGTTGCCGCGTCGCCGCCGGGCATCGGCAGGTAGGCGAAGTGCCCCACCCGCCGGTAGCCTTTGCCATCCCCGACCAGGAACTCGCCGCCCCAGATCCTGCCGTCGGCCCCGTAGCCGATGCCGTCGAAGATCACCCCGATCGCCTCCCCTTTCACCCCGTGCTCGGCCAGGCAGCTCGCCAGGTGGGCGTGGTGGTGCTGCACCGCCACCTTGCGAACGCCTTCGAGCGCGTCGGCATAGCGGGTCGAGTGGTAGTCGGGGTGCAGGTCGTGAGCGACGATCTGCGGCTGGAGTTCGAGAATCTGCTGCAGGTGGCCGATGGTTCGTTCGAAGGAGGCGCAGGCCTCGGCGTTCTGCAAATCGCCGATGTGCTGGCTGAGGAAAGCCCGGTCGTCCCGGGTGAAGCAGACGGTGTTCTTGAGCTCGGCACCAAGCGCCAGCACGGAGGATTGCGGATGAGGGAGGAAAATGCCGCGCGGCACGTAGCCGCGGGAGCGGCGCAGCAGCAGCGCCTTGCCGGCCATCACCCGGGCAATGGAGTCGTCGGCTCGGGTTTCGATGCGCCGGTCATGGACCAGGAAGGCATCGGCAATGCCGGCGAGGCGCGCCGCCGCCTCGCCGTCCTCATAGACGATCGGCTCGTCGGAAAGGTTGCCGCTGGTCATCACCAGGGCGGGGAACGATTCCTTGAGCAGCAGGTAGTGCAGGGGCGAATAGGGAAGCATCACCCCGAAGTAGCGATTGCGCGGGGCGACCGCCGGCGACAGGGGATGCCCGGCCTTCTGCCGCAGCAGCACGATGGGGCGTTCGACGACGCCGAGCAGGCGCAACTCGCACTCGTCGACGTCGGCGTAGCGGAGGATGTCGGCGGAGGAATACGACATCAGGGCGAAGGGTTTCTCGTCGCGGCTTTTCCGTCGGCGCAGCTCGCGGACCGCCGCATCGTTGGCCGCATCGACCGCCAGGTGGTAGCCGCCGAGCCCCTTGACCGCAACGATCTGCCCCTGCCGCAGCAATCCGATCGCGGCCGCGACCGGGTCTTCGAGGGCCATCGGGCGCCCCTGCCCGTCGCGCAGGGTCAGCTGCGGGCCGCACTCCGGACAGGCATTGGGCTGGGCGTGGAAGCGGCGCGAGGCGGGATCGTCGTACTCGGCCCGGCAGGCCGCGCACATGGGAAAATCGACCATGGTGGTGTTGCGGCGGTCGTAGGGAATGGCGGTGACGATGCTGTAGCGCGGGCCGCAGTTGGTGCAGTTGATGAAGGGGTAGCGGTAGCGGCGGTCCACCGGGTCGAAGAGTTCGTCGAGGCAGTCGGGGCAGACGTAGGTATCGGGAGAGATCTGCGCCGTTTTTGCCGCCTCCCCTTCGCTCTCGCAAATGACGAAGCCCGCCGCGCCGGTGACCGGCAGGTCGGCCATCTCGAAGCGGGAGATCGAAGCGAGAGGCGGGATGTCCTCGCGCAGCGTCCAGAGAAAACCGGCCAACCGGTGCAGCGGACCTTCCGCCTCGACGGTCACCCCCCGGCTGTCGTTGCGTACCCAGCCGGTCACCCCCCACCTTCGGGCGGCCTGGTAGACGAAGGGGCGAAAGCCCACCCCCTGGACAATTCCTTCGATAGAAATTCTCTTGCGCTGCAAATCGCTCATCACACCCTGCGGACTAAATGTTTCGTCCTTTTTACCACTGCCGGGCCGTGCATGGCAATCTGCAAAGATCGGAGTGGGAGCGCCTTCCAGGCGCGATTTATTCGGACAACACAACCCTTTTCGCGGCAAGATGCCGCACCCACTCCCACGCCAGGAGCCGAAGACCTGTGCTGCTCAAGAAAAAAATGCCCCGTTCCGGGGGAAGCGGAACGAGGCCAGAGGGTCCGGAGGAGGTGGACCCTGAGAGAGTTTGGACTTTAAAGCATTGGGTGGAATTTGGCCAGAGGCTAGAAATCGCCTTCCAGCTCGTACTTCTCCAGCTTGTAGCGCAATGTTCCCCGCGGGACATTCAGCAGCCTGGACGTTTTCGCCACGTTGCCGCCGGTGATCTTGAGCGCTTTGGCGATCAGTTCCTTTTCGATCTCGCCAACCATGTCCTCAAGCAGGATCCCCTCGGGCGGAATCTCGAAGGAGATCGGCATCTCCTTGCGCGGCGCTTCGCCCCATATCTCCCGTGGCAGCAAGGCAGGAGTGATCACCTCGGCGTTGCACATGATGCAGACTCGCTCTACCACATTGCGCAGCTCGCGAACATTGCCTGGCCAGTGGTAGCGCATCAGCAGGTCAAGGGCATCACGGGAAACCTCGCGGATTCGTTTGTTGAATTCACGGCTGAATCGTTTGATGAAATAGTCGAGAAGCGGCGGGATATCTTCGCGGCGCTCACGCAGCGGCGTCACGTGAATCGGAAAGACGTTGAGCCTGTAATAGAGGTCCTCGCGGAACGCCTTCTCTTCGATCGCCTCCTTCAGGTTGCGATTGGTGGCGGCAATGACCCGCACGTCGATTTCGATGTTGCGGACGCCGCCGAGCCGCCGAATCTTGCGATCCTCCAGCACCCGAAGCAGCTTGACCTGGAGGTTCATGTCCATCTCGCCAATCTCGTCGAGAAAGATGGTCCCGCCGTTCGACTCCTCGAAGAGCCCGATCTTGCGCGTCTTGGCATCGGTGAAGGCCCCCCGCTCGTGGCCGAAAAGTTCCGTTTCCAGCAAATTGAAGGGGAGCGAGCCGCAGTTGATTTCGATGAAGGGGCGTTCCTTGCGCGGAGAAAGATTGTGGATGGCCCGGGCGACCAGTTCCTTGCCGGTGCCGGACTCGCCGGTGATCAGCACGGTGGCGGTCTCGTGCTTGGCGACCTCGCGCACCTGCCGGTAGATCTGCAGCAACTGCGGGCTGGCCCCGATCATGTCCGCCGAACCGGGCAGATCCTTTCCCTTTCCCTTCCGGCGCAGGTGACGCACCTCCCGGCGCAGGCTTTGCGTCTCCAGGGCCAGCCGAACGATCAGCCGAATGGCGTCGGCCTTGAACGGCTTCTTGATGTAGTCATAGGCCCCCATCTTGAGCGCCTCGACGGCACTCTCGACGGTACCGTAGCCGGTGATGATTATCACCAGGACCTCGGGGTCGACCTCCCGCAGCGAAGCGAGAACATCGAGGCCACTTTTGGTGCCGAGGTTGAGATCGAGCAGCACCAGATCGACTTCCTCTTCGGCCACCTGCTTGATCGCCTCGTCGCCACTGTCGGTCGAAAAGGGGCGATAGCCGTCCTCGGCCAGAATCCGTTCAAGGTTCTCCCGGATGAAGGCTTCATCGTCAACGATCAGAATTTTTTCCATGGTCCCTCCAGATGACCTCTCCGCCAGAAGCCGTTCGCCCGGATGGAGAGAATCCGTAAAACAGGATTTTGTATACGCTGCAGATGTTAGGACTGTCTTACAAGAAAGGCAACAGAAAAAATGGTGGATTTTCGCCACATCCAGAGTAATTGATGCGCTTTAAGGTAATAACTGCTCTGGAGATGGGCGTCACCAGGAGGGAAGTGGCGGGTTTTCGAACTTTTTGGTATCAGACAGCGGCCCGGTCACCACCAAGGGGGAAGCAGAGCGAAAAGACACTTCCTTCGCCGGGGCAACTACTCACCTCGATCCGGCCGCCGTGGTCGGAAATGATGTTGTGCGTAATCGAGAGGCCGAGCCCCGTCCCCTCCTCCTTGCTGGTGTAGAAGGGCTCGAAGATCAGAGGGAGGCGGTCAGCCGGTATCCCCTCGCCGGTGTCCCGGATCGACACCCGCACGCCGTCTTCCGCGACATGGGCGGTGACCGTCAACGTCCCGCCGGCGGACATCGCTTCGAGGGCGTTGGACAACAGATTGAGGAAAGCCTGCTTCAGCTTGTCGCGGTCGAGGGGAAACGATGGGAAGGTTGCATCCATCTCTTCGACCAGCTCGACCCCCGCCCGCTGGCACTGCTTCTTCACCAGAAAAAGGGTATCACGCAAGACCTCGCCGACATCGCCCGGTTCGAGCCGCCCCTGGGGTGAGGAGGCGAAGTTGAGCAGTTCGCCGACCAGCCCCTCCAGGCGTTCGATCTCCTGCAGGGAGCGTCGGATCAGGGTCTGGTCGGCGGGCTGGTTGAGCAGGCGATCGTGCAGTTCATCGAGCAGCAGGCTCACGCCCGTCAAGGGGTTGCGTATCTCGTGGGCAATCCCTGCCGAGAGCCGGCCGAGAGAGGCCAGCCGCTCCATCCGTCCCATGGTTCTGCGCACGTTGACCCGCTCGGTGAGGTCCTCGATGGTGAGGATGCGGCCGCCTTCTTCGCCGAATTGCAGCGGATGCAGCGCCAGGCGGAAGTTCACGGTTCGGCCGCCCCGCTCGGCATCAACGTAGCGGCTCCAGCGGTCGTTTTCGGGATTGCCGCGGGCGGTCTCAAGGGCGGCGAGAAGCTCAGGCCAGGCCGCGAGCAGTTGGTTGACCGGCATGGCGGCAGCCTGATGGGCCAAAGCCAGAATGCGTTGGGCCGGACCATTGACCGACGTTACCCGATCGTCGGCATCGAGGGTCAGGATTCCCGCCTCGATATTCTCGACGATCGTCTCCTTGAAATTGCGCTCCCGCAGGATCTCCCGGCGCGACCGCCGCAGATCCTCGAGAGTCCCCAGCAGGCGTTCGCGGCGAAAGTTGAGTTCGCGCGCCATGGCATTGAACGATTCGGTCAACTGCCCCACCTCGTCGCCGGAAGTCACCGGTACCTCGGTCGTCAGGGTCCCCTGGGCCATCCGCTTGGTCCCGTCGATCAGTCTCAGCATGGGGCGGGCAATGCTGCGCGACAGCAGGTAGGCGGCATACAGGACCAGCAGTCCGGTCACGGCGACGATCAGGGAAGACTTGCTGACGAAACGGGTGATCTCCCGGCGGATCACGGCGGAGGTCGCCGTGGCGGCCTTGTGGAACTGGTTCACTTCGGCGCCTATTGTTACCCCGCCAAAGACGCCGCGCCGGGCGAAATCGCCGCGGTCGTAAGCGATCGGCGCATAGGCCATGATCTTGCGCGAGCCGCCGATATTGGTGACATCGACCACCCCGGAGCGACCCTCGAGCACCGCCCTGGCCGCCACCGGATAGTTGGGATGGATGAAGCCGGCATGAAAGAGGTTGAACGGAATGACCCCCCGCGCCACCAGTTCAGGCGACGATTCAGCGGTGTAGGGGGTAACCAGCCGCCCTGAACGGTCGAGACCGCGGAGATCCCAGAATTTGGGATGGGCGATCATCCACCCCTCGTCATCGAACATGAAGCCGTAGTTGCCGCTGTCATAGGAGGGAAAGACGACGAAGCGGTCTTCCGTGGGGGTGATGTGCTGGGTATATTCCATCAGATGGCGGTGGTCGAGGGAAAGGACCACCACCCCCCTGAACCGGCCGGCCTTGTCATACTGTGCCTTGGCAAAGCGGATGACGCCGCGGTAAATGTCGCCTTCGACGGCCGCTTCGGGCGTTGCCGCACCGCGCAACTGCTCCTCCCGGTTTATATGCCAGCCGGTGACGTGGGAGACGAATATCTGATCCGGCGGAAGTTCGCGGGCCTGCTGGAAATAGGTTTCGGTCAGGTAGGTGGTCTGGGCAGGGTCGGATACGTTGCGCAACGTCGGGACAGCGTGCCCGTCGGCGATGCGCAGGCGCTCCCGGCCATCGGGGCCGACAAAGGCGAGCTCGCTGTAGAGGGGAAACATACTCCGGTTTTCCACCGGACCTTCATTGGTGCCGGCGCGGTACCAGATCTCCTTGCGGTGTTTGTGCCAGAAGTCGAGGTAGACTTCGGCCTGGGCCGGCAGCAGAGCCAGATCGTGCAGGTCGCCTTCCACCGAATGGAGAAAATCGCCGACCTCCCGCGCCACCATCTCCGCCCGCAACTCCAGAGCACGTGCCGCCTGGGAATCGAGGGCCTCGGCCGCATTCTCACGCAGCAGGGCCTCGACCGAACGCAGGCTGTGACTCGAGTTGATCGCCAGCAGAATCAGCGGGACAAGCGAAAGTGCCCAGAAGGCATACAGAATCTTCTTGTGCAGATTCAGACGCGCCATGGGCCGATTATAACAGCGAAGGGTGAGGCACCGGAAGAGACAAATGACTGCAAAAAGAGGGAAGGGATCAGGAACGTTTCAATTCGCGAAGGATCTGGCGTGAATTGACCGCCAGCGGGAGAACCCGCCGGTGCTTGGCCAGGACCTCTTCGAGCGAAAGACCATCGTTGACGATCACGTCGACCGGACTGAATGAGGTCTTGGCGACATGGGCACCATCCGGCCGGGTATAGACGGTGACTTCGTAATCATGACCGGCGACATGAAAAATGGACTTGTGAACGAGGATTTCTGGTTCCATAACCTTTACATCTGAGGGGTTGCCTGGTTGTCGATTCACCCGCTTCAAAACAAGCGGCTTTCGATAAATTGCTTTGGCCCCTCAAATGAGCAATATTCGCGCCAAGCATTCCCACCACGGACAACTCCCGGCAAACACAGTATACAGCGGGGTCGCCTTTCGACAAAAAAGCTCCCGGCATTGAACCGGAAGCCTTTTTACTAGAAAGCGCTAAGCTAAATCGCGGCAAAGGGCTATTTTCGCCGGTTGACCACATAGTCGGCCAGTTCGCAAAGAGCCTGCTTCTCCGGCCCGTCCTCGAACAGGGTGAGGCGCTGCTTGGCGCGTTCCACCAGTACCCGGGCCCGGCGCCGGGTGTGACCGATGCCGTCATAGCGTTCGATGAGGCCGATGACATAGGAGAGACCCTCCTCCGACAAGTCATCTTCGACGACAGCTGCCACCCGCTCCCGTTCCGCGGCCGTGCAGCACCGCAGGGTCCGGATCAGCGGCAAGGTCATTTTCCCCTCGGCCAGATCGTGCCCCCGCACCTTGCCGAACTCGATTTCCTCCGCCACGTAGTCTAGGGCGTCGTCCATGAGCTGGAAAGCGATCCCGAGGTCCATGCCGAAGTCGGCGAGGGCCTGCTCCCGGGCCTCGCTCACCCCGCCGAGGATGCCGCCACAGCGGCAGGCGGCGTCGATCAGAATCGCCGTCTTGTTGCGCACCACCGCCAGATAGCGCTCCTCATCGAGGTCGAGATCGCAGGTACTGATCAACTGCAGGACCTCCCCTTCGGCCATCTGGGTCGTGGCGGCGGAGAGGACTTCAAGGATTCGCAGGTTGCCGGCCCGGACCATGATGGAGAACGACTTGGCGAACAGGAAATCGCCGACCAGCACCGAAGCTTCGTTCCCCCAGACCGAATTGGCCGAAGCATTGCCGCGCCGCAGCACGGCGCTGTCGACAACGTCGTCGTGGAGCAGCGTGGCCGTGTGGATGAATTCGACGACGCTGGCCAGACCAACATGGCGGTCGCCCCGGTAGCCCGACAGCCGGGCGCAGAGCAGCAGCAGCATCGGCCGAATCCGCTTGCCGCCACTGGCCAGTACGTATTCACCAACCTTGCGGATAAGCTCCACCTCGGAGTCGAGGTCCTGCCGGAAGCGGGCTTCGACCTTGGGCAGGTCATCTTGTAGCAGTGCCAGGGCTTTTTGCATAGGATCGGTCGTATCCCCTACTGAAAATTCGGTCTATCCTAAAGAATCACCCTGACCCTTGTCAAAGCATTTTTCGGCACCGCTGCAGGCGTCGGCGCCCCAATGGATGGCCACCGCACTCCTCCGTCGGTTTCCGGACACGATAAAAACCGGCTGCCTGAACGACAACGGCAATTTTTCCCATTGACAGTCGAAAAAGCCGCCGCTAGAATTGTGACTCTTTTTGTAATAGTTATCGGCAGTGCCTTGACTTTAAGACATCCCTCACTAAACTTGCAGGGTTGCGAGAATTGTCAATTGAATCCGGCCAAGGAGGTTTCATGGAGAAACAGTCTTACAACACCGCCATCGTCAGGAGCTTCGTCAACTGGAGCATTCTCTGGGGGTTGGTGGCCATCCTGGTGGGGGTTCTGATCTCCTTCCAACTGGTCTTGCCCGAGCTCAATTTCCCTCCCTACCTCACCTACGGCCGGCTGCGCCCGCTGCACACCAACGCCGGCATCTTCGGCTGGGCGATCGGCAGCTTCTTCGCCACTTTCCTCTACATGGTCCAGCGTCTTTGCCGGCGGCCGCTCTGGAGCGACGGGCTGGCCCGCTTCCAACTCTGGTTCTTCAACGCCACCATCATCGCGGCGGCGGTGACCCTGCTGCTCGGCTACACCACCTCCAAGGAATACCATGAGCTGGAATGGCCGATCGACATCATGGTCGTCATCCTCTGGGTGGTCTTTGCCGTCAATATCATCATGACCATCGTCAAACGCCGGGAGGAACAGATGTACATCTCCCTCTGGTTCATGCTTGCCGCCATCGTCGGCGTGGCGGTCCTCTACCTGGTGAACGCCGCCGCCGTTCCGGCCTCACTCTTCAAGTCCTACTCCGCCTATGCGGGTACCAACGATGCCAACGTCCAGTGGTGGTACGGCCACAACGCCGTCGCCATGGTGCTGACGGCGCCGCCGCTGGCGGTCTTCTACTATTTCCTGCCGAAATCGACGGGTGTTCCCATCTACAGCCACCGCCTCTCCATCGTCGCCTTCTGGAGCCTGATCTTCATGTACCTCTGGACCGGCGCCCACCACCTGCTCTGGACTCCCGTCCCCGACTGGGTGCAGACTCTGGCGATGGCCTTTTCGATCATGCTGATCGCCCCCTCCTGGGGCTCGGTCTTCAACGGCTATCTCTCCATGGGCGGCCAGTGGCACCAGATGCGGGAGAACTATCTGGTCAAGTTCCTCGTCCTCGGCATCACTTTCTACGGCCTGCAGACCCTGCAGGGGCCACTGCAGGCCGTGCGCTCCTTCTCCGCCTTCATCCACTACACCGACTGGGTCCCCGGCCATGTCCACATGGGGACGCTGGGGTGGGTCTCCCTGGTGCTGTTCGCCGCCATCTACTACCTGGCGCCGCGCATCTACGGTCGCGAGCTCTACAGCATCCCCCTGGCCAACCTCCATTTCTGGCTGGTGCTGATCGGCCAACTCCTCTATTCGGTCAGCATGTGGGTTGCGGGTGTGCAGCAGGCCGGCATGTGGCATGCCATGGGAGCCGACGGCAGTCTCAGCTACTCCTTCATGGAGACCCTGATCGAGATGTATCCCTACTGGTGGGCCCGAGCGATAAGCGGGGTGATTTATCTCGCCGGCGTGGCGGTCTTCATCTACAACCTGGCCATGACGGTGCGCAAGGGACATCCCGCCGCCGGCGAAGCCACGCAGAGCGCCTGAGGGAGGACGACGATGATCTTCTGGGAGAAAAAACCGGTCGTTTTCCTGCTGCTGGCCACGGCCACCATCCTGGTTGGCACCCTCATCACCATGGTACTCCCCTTCGCCTGGGTCAACACTGAAGCGGACCGGATCGAAACCGTCACCCCCTACACACCTCTGCAGCTTGCCGGCCGCGACGTCTACATCCGCGAAGGGTGCAACAACTGCCACACGCAGACGGTGCGACCGCTGGTGGCCGAAGTGCTGCGCTACGGCGATTTTTCCAAGTCCGGCGAATTCGTCCACGACCGTCCCTTCCTCTGGGGCTCGCGGCGCACCGGGCCCGACCTCGCCCGGATCGGCGGCAAATACCCGGACGCCTGGCACAGTCAGCACATGGCGGCGCCCAAATCGATGGTCCCCCGCTCGAACATGCCGGCCTATGCCTTCCTGAACGAAATCACCGTCGACCCGGAGTATACCCGGAAAAAAATGACGGTTCTCGATTTCCCCTACGCAGAGGAGCAGATCCGGGCGCTGGCCGGCAAGACGGAGATGGACGCCATGATCGCCTACCTGCAGAAGTTGGGGAGCGACATCCCCTGGCGGGAGGCGGCGCGCACCGAGATCATCGGCGAGCTGCGCAATCCCTACCAGGGGGACTCGGCGGTGCTTCCGGAGGGCGAAACCCTCTACAAGGAACACTGCGCCGCCTGCCACGGTGCGGACCTCACGGGCGGTATCGGTCCTGGCCTTGAA
>Ga0299906_10002838_pt1 | contig 14308 bp, 11 predicted proteins | sample RVTome_14_FD_200259 | JGI IMG/M metagenome (GOLD analysis project Ga0299906, IMG submission 200259) | Soil microbial communities from uranium-contaminated site in the Upper Colorado River Basin, Wyoming, United States - RVT145D125 (version 2) ... | reverse complement strand
CCACATCGCTGCCGTAACGAGGTCCATCATGCTCCAGGCCATCTGCTCTCCTGTGTCGTTTGTCCGCCAGCGGGTCTCGGCGCTGCTGCATCGCAATGACCGGCTCAAGGCCGACGCTGCCGAGCGGCGCGAGCGCTGGAATCACGTGATTGCCGAGCACCAGAAGCCGCTGGACCAGCCGGCGCCGAACACCAAGGCCCCATAGCCCGTCGCCGGCGGCGACCAGCCACGGCCGATCGAGAAAGGACGCACGAGATGAACGGGCTCGACGAGCTGCGTGGGCACGGCAGGATGACCTGGAGCGAGGCGGAGCAGGGCTGGGCCGCGGCTCCCGAGGAGATCGTGAACGCACTCGCGAGTGATGGTTTCGAGGAGTGCAAGCGGGAGGTGACGACCAGCCGGCGTGACAGCCGGCCGGCCGGGGGCGTATGGCAGGGCATCAATCCCCGTACGGGAGCGGTGGCGTCGGCGATCTGGGTGAATCGGCTGCTGTGGCCACAGGCCGTGGTGTTCATCACCGTCGACGGCGAGTCGCTCAGCGGCAACGTCTCGAGCCGGGAGCCTGATCGGCATCACGACGACGGCGGTGAGGCTTGAACAGGAGGGAGTAGTCATGGCATTGCCCATCGACATGTACGTGCGGGCGGGCCGGAGTCGCGTGCTCATTCGGATGGCGACCTCGGGGATCTACCTGTTGCGCGGCCTTCCCCGCGAACTCCAGCGGGCCGCGCGCGCCCGCGCCCTGAGCGAGGGGACCACGCTACGCTCGGTGCTCCTGCAGGGGTTGCGCGAGTATGCCGCGGGGACCTGGACACCGAAGCCGGACGTGACGTTGCCCGAGTCCCGCTGAGCGCCGAGAGCCGGGGAGCGCGTCGTGTCCGAACACATCACGCAGATGGGGCCGATGCTGATCCTGGCCGGGCTCGTGGCCGGGTGGATCGCCGAGGCGGTCTCCCGTGCGGGCGGCCACGGATTGACGTGGGACATGGCCGTCGGGCTCATGGGCAGTGTCGTCACCGGCACGACGGTCTGGGTCTTCGTCTCCAGCGACGCCGGCATGCCGGGGATGTTTCTGATCGGGTGCGCCGGCGCCGCGCTGGCGATCGTCGCGCAGCGTCGCCTCTGGCGCGCGACATGAAATGGCTGATGGAGTTCTACCACGAGCGCCGGGCGATCCTCGCCCGGTACGCCATCGACGCACCGCTGCCCGCCGCCGCCGTCCGGCTCGGCCGGAGCGCGCTGCTCGCGGAATATCCGTCGGCCCCGACGAGAGGCCGGCCGGGCTCGTTCAGGGAGGCCCAGCGCGTCGAGGGGCAGGATCCCAGCGGGTGGGTGCTCTACCGGATCGTGAAGGCCGGAGACCCGGGATCGGCGGCCGCGCCAGGTCCCGCGACCTAGGAGATCGCCGCGCCTCAGCCGAGGACGATCCGGACGCGATGCGTGTTGCCATCGTCGGCGAGCTCGATGCCGGAATCGCCGGCAGGCGCGATGCCGTCGACCTCCACCCCCGCGACCCCCCGCGACACCCCCCGGGGGTTCTCCACGACGATGTCGTACCGCGCGGAGCGATAGCGGAACACCAGCTCGAAGCGCGGCCACGCCCTCGGGATGCAGGGATCGACCACGAGCCGCGGGCCGCGGAGCCGGAACCCGAGAATCGATTCCAGCCCGGCCCGATACATCCAGCCCGCCGATCCGGTGTACCAGGTCCAGCCCCCGCGGCCGACGTGCGGCGGCTCGGCGTAGACGTCACCGGCGACGACGTACGGCTCGACCGCGTAGCGCTGGACGGCCGCGTCGGTGCGGGCGTGGTTGATCGGGTTCAGCATCGCGAAGAGCTCGGTGGCGGTGTCCCCGTCGCCGAGCGCGGCGAAGGCGATCACCGCCCAGACCGCCGCGTGCGTGTACTGGCCGCCGTTCTCGCGGACGCCGGGTACGTACCCCTTGACGTAGCCGGGCTCCAGCGCCGTCGCGTCGAAGGGCGGCGTGAAGAGCAGCACGAGGCCGTCGGCGCGACGCACGAGGTATGCGTCCACCGCCGCCATGGCGCGCGCCCGGCGCGTCGGGTCGGCGGCCGCCGAGATCACGCTCCAGGACTGCGCGATCGAATCGATGCGGCAGGCGTCGTTGACGGCGGAGCCCAGCGGCGTCCCGTCGTCGAAGTACGCGCGCCGATACCAGTGGCCGTCCCAGGCCTCCCGATCGAGCGACTCCGTCAGCGCGTCCACGTACCCCCGCCAGCGCTCGGCCCGCTTGCCCTCTCCGCGCGCGTCCGCCAGCAGCGCCCACTCGGAGAGGGTGGCGTGCAGGAACCAGCCGAGCCAGACGCTCTCGCCCCGGCCCCCGGCCCCCACCTCGTTCATCCCGTCGTTCCAGTCGCCCGTCCCCATCAGCGGCAGGCCGTGCGGTCCGGCCGTCAGGCTGTGGTCGAGCGCCCGCGCGCAGTGCTCGAAGAGCGTGCCGCGTTCGTCGGAGACGCGGGGCTCGAAGTAGGACTCGGGCTGTCCGGCGGCGAGCATCGGGCCGTCGAGGAACGGCACGACCTCGTCGAGGACGCGGTCCTCGCCGGCGACCTCGACGTACCGGGCGACGGCGTACGGCAGCCAGACGCGGTCGTCGGAGATCCGCGTGCGCACGCCGCGCCCGCCGGGCGGGTGCCACCAGTGCTGGACGTCGCCGTCGCCGAACTGGCGCGCCGCGGCGCGCAGCACGTGCTGCCGCGCCAGCGCGGGCGCGGCCACCGCCAGCGCCACCACGTCCTGCAGCTGGTCGCGAAATCCGTAGGCGCCGCCGGCCTGGTAGAACGCCGACCGCGCCCACACCCGGCACGCGAGCGTCTGGTACAGCAGCCAGCGGTTGAGCACGAGGTCCAGGGCGCGGTCCGGCGTCCTGACCTGCACCGTGCCGAGCACCTGGTCCCAGTGCTCGACGACCGCCCGCAGAACGTGCCCCACGTCCCGGGCCCGGTAGCGAACGATCAGCGCCCGGGCCTGCTCGGCGCTCGCCGCCTCGCCGAGGAAGAACACGACGTCGGCGCGGCCGCCCGCGGGCAGCTCGATCGTCGCCTGCAGCGCGCCGCACGGATCGAGGCCGGCGCCGACCCGCCCGGAGAGCCGGTGTCGTGACGCGAGCCCGGCCGGCTGATCCGGCGACCCGTTCCGTCCGAGGAGCTCCGTCCGGTCGGCGGTCCACGCCGTGTGCCGGCCGCCGAGGTCGGCGAAGGCGACGCGCCCGCCGAACTCGCGCCGCCACGCGTTGCGCGCGAACATCGCGCCGGTCTCGGTGTCGATCGCGGTGACGACGAACGGCGCGGCGACGCTCCGCGTCGCGCCCAGGGCCCACTCGACGTAGGCGGTCACCGACAGCCGCCGCGGCCGTCCGGACTCGTTCGTCAGCGTGAGCCGCGAGATCTTGATGGGATCGTCGAGCGGCACCAGCTGCAACAGCTCGAGCGCGACGCCGTGCGCGACGTGGCCGAGCCGCGTGTAGCCCTGTCCGTGCCGGATGACGTAGGGCGCGGTCTCGTCCCGGATCGGCAGCGCCGTCGGGCCCCACAGGTCTCCCGTCTCGTCGTCCCGGACGTAGAAGGTCTCGCCCGGGGGATCGCTGACCGGATCGTTCGACCAGGGCGTCAGCTGGTTCTCGCGGCTGTTGACCGACCACGTGTAGCCGGAACCCGACTCGGAGACCTGGAACCCGAACTCCGGATTCGCGATGACGTTGATCCACGGCGCCGGCGTCCAGCAGCCCGGGCGGAGGACGGTCACGTACTCGCGTCCCTCCTCCGCGAAGCCGCCGAGGCCGTTGAAGAGCTCCAGATCCGGCGGCGGGGTCGGCACCTCGGGCGCCGCCGTCGTCGCCGCCGGCCACCGCGGTCGAGCTGGCGGAACCGCCTCCGGCCGGTGCGCGCGCGCGACCTGCTCGGCCAGCGTCCCGCGCCGGCTCGACAGCACGACCCGCGCCACCGACTCGAGCACGTCACGGCGCGGAGCCGTCACGAGGTCCGCCCGCACGATGTACACGTGGCCGTGCGGCCCGGGTCCGTCATGCGGGCCCGCCGACTGGCTCGTGCGGATCAGCGTCTCCAGCGCGGCCTGGAGATCCTGCACGTAGGATGGCGCGCGCTCGTTCAGGATCACCAGGTCGACCGCCAGCCGCTTCATCCGCCAGTACTCGTGGGCGCGGAGGAGCTGCCGCACGATGCCGACGTCCTCCGGCTCGTCGATCCGCACCAGCACGATCGGCAGGTCGCCCGAGATCCCGTGCGCCCACAGCGCGTCGGGCGCGCCCATCTGATGCGCGAGCACGTCCGGCGGCGGCCGCAACGTCCGGTCCGAGTACAGCACGCGGCTGGCCAGGCTCTGGAACACGTGCGCCTCGTCGGGGCCGATGCCGAGGTGGTGCTGCTGGACCTGCGCCTGCGTCCACGCCAGCGTCGCCGCGCGGTCGAACGTGGCCGCGTCGCGGTACTTCTCGGCGAGGTCGAGGGCCTCCGCGCGCGACGCGGCGACGAGCGTCGAGAACGCGACGCGGACGGTCTCGCCGGGGGGAATCCGCACCCGGCGCCGCAGGCTGACGACCGGATCGAGCACCGCCCCGGTCGTGTTGGAGAGCGGCCGGCCGTCCACCACCGCCGCCGGCGTCCGGATCCCGCGCCCGCGCCCGAGGAACCGGGCGCGATCGGTCTCCCACTGCAGCTCGCCCACCGTCTCGCCCTGGACGGCCGCCACGTGGACCAGCCACACCCGGGGCTCGCCGCGCGACCGCGGCCGGCGGGTCGCCAGCAGCGTGTCGAGCTCGGGCAGGCACTCCGTCTCGACGCTCAGGTTCGAGAACGCCGGGTGGGCCAGGTCCGCCGCCGGCGTCGCCAGCACGATCTCCGCGTACGACGTCAGCTCGAGCTCCCGGCTCCGGGTCCCGAGGTTCGTCAGCGACACGCGCCGCATCTCGCCGTCGTCCTCGGGCGACACGATGACCTGGAGCGTGGTCCCGATGGCGTGGTCGCGCCGGGCGATCTCCGCCCGATCCTCGGAGAACGTGGCCGCATAGCCGTCCGGCTCGCCGCCCCGCGGCTGGTAGCCGGCCGACCAGCAGTCGCCGCTGGCGGCGTCGCGAAGGAACACGTAGGTTCCCCACGCGTCGCGAGTGACGTCCTCCCGCCAGCGCGTGACGGCGAGATCGCGCCAGCGGCTGTATCCGGACCCGGCCGTCGTCAGCATCACGGCATAGCGTCCGTTCGAGAGCAGCTGGGTCCGCGGCATGGCGCCGTGCGGCGAGCCGAAGCGCCGCTCGACGGGCGGCAGGAACTCGCGCACGTCGCCGACGGCGTGCACCTCGTCGGCGCGGGGCCGGGCGACGGCCACGTCACGCGGCGTCCGCTCCTGCAGGAGCAGCTCGGTCGCCTGCACCATGGGCGCGGCATGGAAGCGCGCGCGCATCGAGCCGTCGTGGAGGGCGTTGGCGATCGCCACGACGACCATGCCCTGGTGGTGGGCCATGTAGGCGCGCACCACCTCGAGCCCGGCGCCATCCGGAAGTCGGGTCGCGGTGTAGTCGAGCGCCTCGTAGAAGCCATAGGCGCCGCTGGCCCCGGCCGCCGCCAGCCGCCGGAGATTCCGCACGGCGGCCGCGGGATCGACCATGGCAGCCAGTCCCGTCGCATAGGGGGCGATGACGACGTCCTCGCCGAGTCCGCGCCGCAGCCCCAGCCCGGGCACGCCGAAGTTCGAGTACTGGTAGGTCATCTCGAGATCCCGCACGTTGTAGGCCGACTCCGAGACCCCCCACGGCACCCCGCGCTCGGCGCCATACGTGATCTGCCGGCCCACGACGAGCCGGGCGGTCTGGTCGAGCAGGCTTCCCGCCGGCGCCCGCATGACGAGGGCCGGCATCAGGTACTCGAACATCGAGCCCGACCAGGACACGAGGGCCGAGTCGAGCTCGACCGGGGTGAGGGCCCGGCCCAGCCGGAACCAGTGCGAGACGGGCACGTCGCCCTTGGCGATGGCGACGAAGCTCGCGAGGCGGGCCTCCGAGGCGAGCAGGTCGTAGCGGCCGGGATCCAGGGTGCCGTCGGCGACGCGGTACCCGATCGCGAACAGCTTTCGCATCGGGTCGAACAGGAAGCTGAAGTCCATGGCGGCGACCAGCGCCCGCGCCCGCTGAGCGAGGAGGCCGAGGCGAGGCCCCAGCGTGTCGGGCGGGGCGACGTCGCGCCCGTGGCTCTCGACGAGCGCGCCGAGCGCCTCCGCCCAGACCACCGCCTCGGCCGGCGCGCCGCCGGGATCCTCGTCCGCTCCCGCGCGCGCGAGGTCGAGCACGGTCTGTGCGCGTGCCCGCAGCTCCGCGAGCCACGAGCCCCACCCGGCCGGGTCCGGCGGGGACGCCTGGACGGCGGTCGTGACGGCGTCGAGAGCCTCCTCCAGGCGCCCGGGGCCGGCCAGGCGGACGAGCTGGACGGTGTCGTCGATCCCGGCCAGCGCCGCCCGGGGCCGGCGCGGGCGGGCGGCCATCTCCTCGGCGGCGTGCGCGAGCGCGATCAGATGGCCGGCGAGATTGCCGCTGTCGACCGACGAGACGTACCTGGGATCGAGAGGCTCGCAGCGCCGCGTGTCGTACCAGTTGTAGAAGTGGCCGCGGAAGCGCTCGAGGCGCTGCATCGTGTCGAGCGTGGCTTCCAGACGCTCGAGGGTGTCGAGCGTGCCGAGCCAGCCGAAGTCGCGCGCGGCCACCGTGGCCAGCAGATAGAGGCCGATGTTCGTGGGCGACGTGCGGTGGGCGACGACCGGGCTGGGCGTTTCCTGGAAGTTGTCGGGCGGCAGCGCATGGTCCTCGGGACCGACGAACGTCGCGAAGTACCGCCACGTCCGCCGCGCGGCCAGCCGGAGCGCCGCCGCATCCGCCGGCGACAGGGGCTGGACGGGCGCGGGACCCCGGGGCAGGCTGATCCAGCGCGCGACCGCGGGCGCCGCGGCCCACAGCACGAGGAAGGGCGCCGCGGCCGGCCACGCCTCCGGCCGCCCCCACGCCACCGCGGCGGCCGCGGCGGCGGCGAGCGCGATGCCGCCGGCCATGCGACGGTAGAAGCCGCGGAGATCGAGAAGGAGCCCGGCCTTCGCCTGCGCCGCCGTCACCCATTCCAGCATCAGGCGACGCGTCACGTACACGCGGACGAACGTCCGCACGATCGCGTCACTCATCAGCCAGGCCTGGTACGCCAGCATCGTGACCGACAGGCCGATCTGCGAGGCGGCCAGGACGGCGTCCCGGCCCACCGCGCGGGCGTGGCTGCGTTTCGAGATGCCGCGCCGGCGGGGCATCGCGCCGCCCAGCACCGGCAGGAACGCGGGCACGGCGATGGTCGCGAGGACGAAGGCGCTCCACGTCGCGGGCGACGTGCCCGGCACCAGCCACGCGACGGCCAGCGTCAGGAAGGCCGCCGGCGCCGACAGCGTGCGCCGCAGGTTGTCCAGCATCTTCCAGCGCCCGATCACCGGGACCCGGCGCCCCAGGATCCACGGCAGCAGCTGCCAGTCGCCGCGCGCCCATCGGTGCTGGCGAGTCGCCGCCACGCCGTAGTGCGTCGGCGCGCTCTCGAACAGCTCGACGTCGGTCACGAGGCCGGCCCGCGCGAACACGCCCTCGAACAGATCGTGGCTCAGCAGCGCGTTCTCGGGCACCCGGCCGGCCAGCGCGGCCTCGAACGCGTCTACCTCGTAGATCCCCTTGCCGGTGTACGAGCCCTCGCCCCAGAGATCCTGGTAGACGTCGGACACCGCCGCCGCGTAGGGGTCGACGCCGGCCGGGCCCGACGACACGCGCTGGAACCACGAGCCGTCGCGCCCGGGCAGCGGCGGCGTCACCCGCGGCTGCAGCACGGCATAGCCCTCGACGACGCGCCGCCGTCCGGGATCGAGACGCGGCCCGTTGAGCGGATGCGCCATCGTGCCGACCAGCCGCTCGACCGCGCCGCGGGGCAGCCGCGTATCGGCGTCGAGCGTGACGACGTAGCGGACCACGGCGGGGGCGGCGGCGCCGCCCGTGGGCAGGAAGCTCGTGTCGGTCGCCCCCCGCAGGAGGCGGTTCAGCTCGTGGAGCTTGCCCCGCTTCCGCTCCCATCCCATCCACGCCTGCTCGCCGCCGTTCCAGAGCCGCCGCCGGTGGAAGAGGAAGAATCGGGTGCCGCCATCGGGCGCGCCCCCGTGACGGCGGTTCAGGCGCGCGATCCCCTCGCCGGCCGCGGCCAGCGTCCGGTCGTCGCCCGGCATGCGGGCGGCGGGGGCGTCGGTCCAGTCGGACAGGATCGCGAAGTGAACCGCGCCGTCGGGATTGGCCAAATAGTGCACCTCGAGCCGCTCGATCTGCGCCTCGACCTCGGCGACGTCGGTCAGCAGCATCGGCACGACGACGAGCGTCCGCAGAGGCGGTGGCACGCCCTCGGGCAGCTCGAGCCTCGGCAGCACCGCCGGCCTGACGAGCGCGGTGACGCTTCGATTCAGCAGCGCGATCGCCAGGTCCGACGCGGGGACGACGGCCAGGAGCGCCAGGACCACGAGGCTCGTCGGTCCCGCGCCGGCCGCCCACTCGGCGAGGAGGGGCGGGACGAGCAGGGCCCCGCTGAGCGCGGCGATTGTTCCCAAGTAGCCAGGCGTCGCGAGCCCGACGTACAGGCGCAGCAAGCGGCGCAGCGGCGGCAGCCGGTAGCCGAGCGCCGCCTCGAAGGGCACCCGCCCGTTGCCGACGAGATGGAAGCCGGGGTCCGTCCGCCGGTCGTCCCCGGCGCCGCCGGCGCGCTGCGCGTGGGCCATGGCCTCGCGCGCGACGTCCACCTCGGACCGGCCCGAGCCCCGCGCGAGCTCTTCGACCGCGTGCCGGTAGGCGTCGCGGGTGGCGAAATCGCTGGCGGCATGGCTGGGGCCGGCCCCCAGCACCCCGTCGACGAGGCTGACGGCCTCGAAGAACTCCGTCCAGTCCAGCGCGGACATCAGGCTCATGCTCAGGATCACGTTGCGGACGGTCACGTTCATCGCCGCCTGCCGCTGATGCTCGACGCGGACGATGTCGTCGGAGGTCGTCCCCTGCGCCTCCAGCCGCTGGTCGAGCCACAGCAGCGCCGGGGTGACGGCGCGGTCCTGCTCGCGCAGCCGCTGGACCAGCTGCACCGCGAAGGCGGTCATCAGGGGGCCGCTCTCGAATCGCGCGAGGCCCCGGGCGGTCGGCGCCACCGCCCCGTCGTCGCCGACCCCGAGGAGCTCGTCCGCCAGGGCGTCGGCCTCCTGGCGCGCGGCGCGCCCGCGGACGATGCTCTCCGCCAGGCGGCGGAGATTCTCCACCAGCACGACCCGCAGGGTGATCGCCACCGCCCACAGCTCGCCAATGGTCAGCGGCTGCACCCGCTGGTAGGCGTGCACGAAGCGCCGGAGCGCGTCGGGGTCGAACCGGCTGTCGGTATGGGCCACGAAGGCCCAGGCGATCCCGTAGACGCGCGGGAAGCCGGCCAGCGGCCCCGCGGCCAGCTTGGGCAGCTCCCGATAGAACCCGGGCGGCAGGTCGTCACGGATCTCGCGCAGCTGCTCGTCGACGACGTGGAAGTTGTCGACGAGCCACTCGGCGGCCGGCGTGATCGCGCGCTCCTCGCGGATGGCGTTGGCGATCACGCGGTACGACTCGCGGAGCACGCGGCCGTTGTCCTCGACCCGCGCCAGCAGTCGCCCGCCCCGGCTCGACCGCGCCATGACGCGCTGGGCGACCGCGAGGCTCTCGGCGTGCTGCTCGAGCCGCTCGATGCCGAAGAGCTCGGCGCGGATCGGGCTTTCGAAGGACCGGGGGGCGATCAGCATGCGGCCTTTCCGCAGACGTTGGACAACCGCGCTTACACGATCCGCTCCACGGAGCCGATCCGGACCTTGCCCGCCTCGGCGAGCATGCCGATGATCGAGCAAACCGCCTGCTCCGACATGCCGAGGCTCCGGCCGATCTCCGCCGGCGTCATCTCGCCGGATCGCTCGGCCAGGCAGCGGAGGACGTCAGCGTCGAGCTCGCTCCAGAAGTCGACTGCGGTCGAATGACCCATGGTGCTCCCCGGTGATGAGTTCGTGCAAAAGCCACGTCACCGGGGTCTCGACGCCAGGCGCGTCAGCCATGAAGGCCGAGGTGGCAGCGACGGCAGTGTACCACACGGGCGCACCCGCGGCCCTGGGGCCCGGGGCGTTCCAGCTGGAACGCGCGGGGCTAGAATTCGCCCGTGCTGATCGGCGAGGGCTCCCCGCTGTTCGCGCCGCTGGCCGCGCTGGCCCGCGATGCGCGGATGGTCTTCTTCGCCGGCCTGCCCGGCACCGGCAAGAGCCTGCTGATCCGCGAGCTGGCGCATCTCGCCCACGGGCGCGGGCGCTCGATCCACCTGCTCCAGTGGGACGTGGCCCGGCCCGCCTTCGAGGCCAGCGAGGCGGGCCGGCCCTACCCGCAAGTGGACGGCATCACGCACGGGCTGATCCGCCTGGCCGCCGGCCGCTGGGCCCGTGTCGCCATCGCCCGCTGGCACGCCGACCACCCCGGGGCCGAGCATCTGCTGATCGGCGAGACCCCGTTCATCGGCCACCGGTTCATCGCGCTGGCGCGGCCGGCGCCGGACGCGGCCGAGCCCTTGCTGGCCGCCGCCCCCACGCGCTTCGTGATCCCGGTGCCGTCCCGCGAGCTGCGCGGGCACCTCGAGGCCGAGCGCGCGCGCCGCGCCGGCGCGCCCGTCCATCCGCGCGAGCGGGAGGACGCCCCGCCCCACGTGCTGCGCACGCTGTGGGCCGAGGTGGCCGGCGCGGCCGCGACGCTCGGCCTGGTCGATACCACCTCACGGGCGGGCGGCGCCTACGATCCCGACGTCTACCGGCAGGTCTACGAGCGGCTGCTCGCCCGCCGCCACGTCGAGACGATCCACGTCACCACGCGCCTGCCGGTGGCCGGCGCGTCCGCCTACGACTTCTGCATCCCGGCGCCCGACCTGCTGCCGACGCCGGCCGAGGCCGCGCGCTTCATCGGCGAGGTGGAATCGAGCCACCCCGCCGCCGGCGACGTGCAGGCGGAGGTCGACGGCTGGTGTCGCCCGGTGACCGGGTGAGGGCCGGCCGGCCCGTCCACCCGCTTCCTCTGCCCCCGGCGCCCGGAACCCGTTACACTACCGGCCTGTTGACGCACCGTCACCCGTCGGATCGGAGGACAGCATGACCAACCCGAGAACCGTCCTGATCGCCGTCACGGCGGCCGTCGCGCTCGGCGCCGCGCCGCCCGCCCTGGCCCAGACCACGCTCACGATGTCGTCGTGGGTGTCGCCCCAGCACCACATCACCGCCGTCGTGCTGCAGGGCTGGGCCAACGAGGCCGAGAAGGTCACCAACGGCCGGGTGAAGTTCACGATGCTGCCCAAGCATCCCTCGGCCCCGCCCGGCACCTTCGACGCGGTGCGGGACGGGCTCGTCGACCTCTCCTACGTCACCGCCAGCTACACGCCGGCCCGCCACATCCTGCCCATGCTGGCCGAGCTGCCCGGCGCCGGCGAGACCTCGCTCGTGAACTCCGTCGCCTACTCGCGCATCTACTGGAAGCACTTCCACAAGGTCGGCGAGTACAAGGGCGTCAAGCTGCTCGGGGTGTTCACCCACGGCCCCGGCCAGATGTTCACCAAGAAGCCCGTCCGGTCCATCGCCGACGTGCAGGGGCTGAAGATCCGCACCGGGGGCGGCGTGGCCGAGGCGGTGGCCAAGGCGCTGGGGGCCTCGGCGTTCGTCAAGCCCGCCCCGGAGTCGTTCGAGTTGCTCAAGTCCGGCGTCGCCGACGGCGTCTTCTTCCCGATGGAGTCGGTCGTCTCGTTCAAGCTCGACACCGTGCTCGAGCAGGCCACGCTGTTCCCGGGCGGCATGTACAGCTCGTCCTTCGGCTTCTTCATGAACGAGGACAAGTGGAACAAGCTGCCGAAGCAGGACCAGGAAGCGCTGGAAAAGATCTCCGGCGAGTGGATCGCCCGCCACGCCGGCCGCTCCTGGGACACCGCCGACGACAGGGGCCTGGAGGCGCTCAAGAAGTCCGGCGTCAAGATCGTCAACGCCGATCCCGAGATGGTCGCCGAGGTCCGCCGCCGCTCGGCGCCGATCATCGACGACTGGATCCAGAAGGCCGGCGCCAAGGGCGTCGATGCCGCGAAGATCCTCGCCGAGTTCCGGGAGGAGCTGAAGAAGGCCGCCGCCGAGAAGTGAACGCGCCCGAGCAGCGGTGGGAGCGGCGCGTCGAGGCCACCCTCGGCGTCGCCGCCTCCGCCATCCTCTTCGCCATGATGCTCCTGACCTTCGTGGACGTCGTGGCCCGCTACGTCTTCAGCCGGCCGGTACGGGGCGCCTTCGAGGTCACCGAGCTGATGCTGGTCGTGCTGATCTTCGCCGGGCTCCCGCTGGTGTCCTACGCCGACGAGCACGTCACCATGGACTTCATCGATCGCCTGGTCGGCCCGCGGACCCGGGCCCGCCTCGAGCGCGGCGTTCACGTGGTGACCACCGCCATCATGGCCGTGCTGGCCTGGCTGGTGTGGCTCAAGGCCGACCGCATCTGGGGCTACCGCGACGCCACCGACGTGCTGCGCATCGTGTACGGCCCGTTCGTCTACTTCATGGCGGTGATGATCGGGCTCACCGGGCTGATCCACCTCTACAAGGCGTTCCGGCGCGGATGACCGAGGGCCTGGTCGGCCTCGTCCTCATGGTGGCGCTGGCCTTCGTGCGCATGCCGATCGCGCTGGCCATGGGCATCGTCGGGATCGTCGGCTACGCCTACATGCGCGACTGGAACTGGACGGTGGCTTCCGCCATGGTCCAGACGAAGATCTACGAGACCGGGCGCAACTACACGCTGTCGGTGGTCCCGCTGTTCATCCTGATGGGCAACTTCGTGACGCGGGCCGGGATGTCCCAGGAGCTGTTCCGGGCGGCCTACGCCTTCATCGGCCACCTGCGCGGCGGGCTGGCCATGGCCACCGTCTGCGCCTCGGCCGGCTTCGGCGGGATCTGCGGCTCCTCCATCGCCACCGCCGCCACCATGGCCAAGGTGGCCTACCCGTCCATGAAGCGCTTCGGCTATTCCGACCGGCTGGCGGCCGGCGCCATCGCGGCCGGCGGCACGCTGGGCATCATGATCCCGCCCTCCACCATCCTGGTCATCTACGGCGTGTTCACCGAGACGAACATCGGCAAGCTGTTCGCGGCCGGCGTCGTGCCCGGCCTGCTGGGCGCCACCCTGCTCTGCCTGGCGGTCGTCTACTCGACCTGGCGCGATCCGCGGGCGGGCCCGCCGGGCGCGCGCAGCGACTGGCGCGAGCGCTGGCTCGCCGTCAAGGACGTGTGGGCGGTCGCGGCGCTGTTCGTGTTCGTCATGGGCGGCATCTACGGCGGGCTCTTCACCGCCACCGAGGGGGCCGGCATGGGCGCCTTCGGCGCCATGGCGTTCGCACTGTGGCGCCGCGCCCTCACCTGGCGGACGCTCTACGCCGCGCTGCTGGAGAGCGCGCGCACCACCGCCATGCTGTTCATGATCCTCATCGGCGCCCTCGTGTTCGCCGAGTTCGTCAACATCACCACCATGCCGGCCGACCTCAAGGCGCTGGTCACGCGCTTCGACGTGCACCCGACCGTGGTGATGCTGGCGATCTGCGCGATGTACGTCGTGCTGGGCACCGCCATGGAGGAGCTCTCGATGGTCCTGCTCACGCTGCCGGTGTTCTTCCCGGTGGTGGTGCACCTCGGCTTCGACCCGCTCCTGTTCGGCGTCATCATCGTCTGCGTGGTCGAGATCGGGCTGATCAGCCCGCCGGTCGGCATGAACCTGTTCGTCCTCAAGACGCTCCTGCCCCAGGTGTCCACCGGGGCCGTGTTCCGCGGCGTCATGCCGTTCATGCTGGCCGACGTGCTCCGGCTGGCCCTGCTGGTGATCTTCCCCTGGCTCACCCTCTGGCTGCCGAGCCTCATGCGGTGACCGGCGCCGGCGAATCTCAGCAGCGGGTGACGTGGGCGGCGACGGCCAGCCAGCCCCCCGCGCGGCGCGCCCACACGTCCGTGTAGCGCCCGGCGCCCGCCTGCCCGTCCGGCCGGGTGTACGTGGTCCGCGCGTGGATGACCGCCACGTCCCCCAGGATGCGGACGTCGACGTCGTGCGCCTCGAGATTGCTGATCCCCGCCGGTCGGGCCGTCTGCTTCAGGAAGGCGGCGCGATCGACGAGCGATCCGTCGGGGTTGGTGCACAGGAAGTCCGGCGCCAGGATCTCGTCGAAGCGGCG
>Ga0299906_10002837_pt1 | contig 14318 bp, 14 predicted proteins | sample RVTome_14_FD_200259 | JGI IMG/M metagenome (GOLD analysis project Ga0299906, IMG submission 200259) | Soil microbial communities from uranium-contaminated site in the Upper Colorado River Basin, Wyoming, United States - RVT145D125 (version 2) ... | reverse complement strand
GCGGGGATGACCGTTCTCTGCCGCGGCCGATCCGCGGGCCCGTCCCATCTCGCTCTCGCCGCGCGGCTCTTCGATACCGTGGGCCGGACGCTGGTCCTCGACGAAAAGCACATGGACGCGGTGACCGGGCTTTCCGCGAGCGGACCCGCGTTCATCTACGTCATCCTCGAGTCGCTCGCCGAGGCCGGCGTCAAGATGGGACTTCCCCGAGACGTTGCGACGCTCCTCGCGGCCCAGACGACACTCGGGGCCGCGAAGCAAGTACTCGAGACCGGCGCCCATCCGGCGCTCTTGAAGGACGAGGTCACGACCCCGGCGGGCTGCACCATCGACGGCCTTCTGGAGCTCGAGGAAGGCAAGCTCCGGGTGACGCTCATCAAGGCGGTGGTGAAGGCGGGAGAAAGGGCGCGGGAGTTGTATACGGGGAAGTAGCTGTCAGCGGCCGTCAGCGGTCAGCGGTCAGCGGTCAGTTCTTTTCCTGAGGCTCGAGCTTCAGCTTCGCGTCTACGTCCTTCCACACGTCTTCCGTCAGCTCCAGCGCGACTGATTCGCCCTGACGCGTCGCCTCGACTCCGTCGCCTTTCTTCTTCACCAGGATCGTTTCCTCGATTACTGGATCGCCGGACCATACGGTGATGGTGAGGTCGGGCTCGCCCGTCGTCGGGGCCGGGACCAGGGCGCCGCTCGCCCCATTGAGAGCGTAGAGCAGATCCTCGACGTTGGTGGTGTCGAGGTCGCGCGCGGGCTCGGGGGAGCTCTGGCGCCACTTCTTCTCCTCCGTCGAGTCTTGCCGTTCGAGCTCCCGCGGTGCTTCGCCCTTCGCCTCGATACGCAAACGCGTCGCCTCGTAGGCGGAATAGTCGAAGAGCTTCTTCGACTGGATCTCGCTCACGGCGGTGTCGAGCTCCTCCACCAGATCCGAGGCGAGGACGAACACCTGCTCCCTCGAGGGAGTTCTCGCGTAGTAGTCGGAGTCCCTGCTCGCCCCGATCTCGAGCTCGAGCGCGGGCGAGCCCTCGCCTTCGAGCTCGATCCGGACCCGCCGCGTCGGCGCGTCGAGCTCGTAGGTTTCGTGAGCCCCCGGGGTCTCGGAGACGATCTCCTTCATCTCGGCGCTGCGAATTCGGGAGGCGATTCCGGCGGCGCGATTGCGGTCGGCGCGCGAGCGGGGACCGGCCACGAACCAGAGCCCCCCTTCCCTCACCAGGACCAGCTTTCCCGCGGGCCTCTCGATATCGATGCGAGTCGCCTCCGGTGCGGTCTCGAGAGCGAACACCCTTTTGTCTCGGAGGTCCCACCCGCCCTTGTCGAAATTCATGGAAAGGTGGGAGGCGACGACGAGGATGTCCTCGCCCCCGTCGCGGCGGGCGTACTGGTTCGACGGGGTCGGCGTGTCGGAACCGAATGCGAGACTCCTCGAAGCCCCATCGCGGGTGCGGAAACGGACCTCGATCGCCGGCGGGTCGAGCCCGAAGTCGGAGAGCTTCACCGAAGAAGCCTGCGCCACGGCGCGCTCGAACCGCATGGTGGCGAGGTTCTGAAGAAGGAGGTCGACCTCCCCTTCGTCCGCTTCGGCGGCCACGGGCGAGACCAGACGCCAGTCTTTCTCCGGCTCGGGGTTTCTCTCCAGGACCACCGGCTCGCCCGCGGAGGCTCCGCGGATCTCGAGCCTGTCGACCGAGTCCTTCTCGACGTCGAAGATCTCTTCCCCTTCTCTGTCCTCGACCGGTCCGCGCTCGAACCAGTAGATGTAGCCCGCGAGGAGCGCGAGGAACGCGGCGGCGACGAGAGTCGACCGGTGCAAGCTATCTCCTCCCCCACCAGACGGAGATTCCGGTCACCAGGATCACGCCGGGTACGACCAGGAGCGAGAACAGCAGCACGTTCGTCATCTGCTGGGACGACAGGAAGATCCGCCGGTCTTCGGGCTCGCGCGGCCGGATGGAGATGAGGTCCTCGTCCTGGGCCACCCAGTTCACCATGTTGAGGAACAGGTCGGCGTTCAGAACCGGCGCCGACGCGAGCTCGTTGGCAATGAAGTCGGAATCCCCGACGACCACGAATCGTCCGGAAGCGGGCTTCGTTTCCTCCTCAACCTCCTCTACCGGCGCCTCGGGCTCCTGAGACGCGGGCTCGACTTGCGCGGCGGCGAGGCTCACCGCGACCGCGAGCGTGAGCGGGCCCTGCCTCTGGTCCGGTGCCCGTCCCTGGCGGGCGCCCAGCTCTTCGATACGGGTCTCGCCCCAGCTCTCGGCCTCCGAGGAGAAGAGCTCGCGCACCTCGGCGCCTTCGGGAGAGCGGTCGGCGCGCTCGACGCTTCGCGCGAGGGGAAAGAGACTGATCGCGTTCGAGAAGCTCTCCACGATGGGATGAGCCCCGTAGGTACGAACCACGGGGTAGAGAGGAGGAACGCTCAACGGATCGACGACGACGTCGCTCCCGAGTGAAACGCCCAGTTCGCGGAGATACTCGTCGAGCGCCGGAGTAATACCCTGGTTCGCGGGATCCAGGAGGAAGACCGCCCGCCCCCCCGACCGCAGGTAAAGGTCGAGAGCCGCGATCTCCTCGGACAGGAAATCCGTTTGGGGCCCGGCGACGATGACGGCGTCGGCGTCTTCCGGCACCCGCATTTCGTCTCCTCGGACGGAGCGGGCGATGACCAGGCTCTCGGTCTCGTAGGTCGAGCCTCGGAGCTTTCCGTTCACGACCGAGAGGCCGGCGCTCGGGTCGGTGTCGTCGATCGACTTCTCCTGGTGGCCGGAGCTGAAGTAGATCTTCTTCCGCTCCTGCCGCAGGACCCGCAGGATGGCGTTGGTGATCTCGGGCTCGGTCGCGGCGGTGGCGCGCTCTTTGCGGTCGGAGGAGGCGACGAGAACCGTGCCCATGGGGATGCCGGGCTCACCCGGCTCCTGGTAGGAAAGCGCCTTCTGGGGATCGGCCTCGGGATCGACCACGGTGAACAGCACCCTCTCGCTCTCGCCGTCGTAGAGCTCGAGCAGATCCCTGGCCGCGAGGGCCCGAGGGGCGGTAGGGTTGTCGAGGAGCACGATCTCGAGATCGCTCTCGAGGCCGGCGAGAGTCTTCGACGTCTGTTCCGAGAGCGTGTACTGGCGGGCGGCGGTGAAGTCCCACCGCTTCTGATGGCGGTTCGCGATCCAGTTGATCGCGACGGCGATTCCCGCGACCGCGAGAACGAGCGCAAGCGAGTTCGCCCCTTCCCGCGCGCTTCGCCGTCCCATCAGCCGAAGGACTTCCTGCCGGTGGTCCACGAGATAGAGAACGGTGAGCGCGAGCCCGGCGACGAGGAACGAGGCCCAGACGCGGCCGCGGCCGGGCTGGAGCAGTCGAAGAATGACCCCGGCCGCGAGAAAGCCCATTCCCGAGGCGCCGAAGTAGGGAGCGAGTCTCTTCACTTCATCCTCTCCATCTCAAGGACTCGAGGGACTGCGTCGAGAGGAAAAGTCCGAGGCCGATGAACGTCAGGTAGTAGATTACGTCGCGGCTGTCGATCACTCCCTTCGTGAACTCGTCGAGGTGCTGGGTTGCGGAGAGGTAGGTGATGTAGCTCGCGGCGGCTCCAGCCCAGTTCTCCGCGGACTGGAAGAAGCCGAGGAACAGAAACGCTCCCAGGGTAATGACCGCGGCCACGATCTGGTTTTTGCTCAAGCTGCTGAACACCAGCCCGAGAGAGATCAAGGCGGAGCCGAAGAGAAGCAGCCCGAGGTAGCCGGCGAGGAGAGTCTTCCACTCCGGGTCCCCGAAGAAGAACAGGATGGCCACGTGTAGAGAGGTGAGCGCCAGCATCGAGACGAACAGGAAAACGGCGCCGAGGAACTTTCCCAGCACGATTTGGAAATCTGTAAGGGGCGAGGTGAGCAGGAGCTCGATGGTGCCGGTGCGGATCTCCTCCGCGAACGAGCGCATCGTAAGTAGAGGGATGACGAACAACAGGAACCAGGCGGTGCTGTCGAGAAGCCACCGCAGCATGTCCTGATTCAGATTCAGGATCTCCGGTGCTCCCCCGAACCCTTGTCCCATGCCGCGACTGATGAAATCCTCGAGATAGATGTAGAAAAGGAATCCGAAGAACAACGCAAAGAGGCCGAGCACCACGTAAGCCACGGGCGAGGCGAAGTTCGACTGCACCTCCCGCCGCGCGAGAGCCCAGAGGTTCGCTACGTTTCCCATCAGGGCGCCTCCCCCGGCTCCTCGGAGGAGACGACCCGCAGGTAGACCTCCTCGAGCGTCGTTCCCTCCTGGTGAAGGCCCAGGAGGCCGTGCTCCGCCCGCACGAGCCGCGCCGCTAGCTCCCTTCGCACCTCTCGGCCGGGCTCGACCGATAGCCGGTAGGTCAGTACGTCCCCCTCACCCCTTACGGTATCGGCGGCTATGACGCCGTCCTGCGACCGTAGGGTGTTCAGCACTTCCTCCTGAGGCCCCTCGACGGTCACCTGCAAATACTCCGCCTGCCGGAACTGGTCGATCAGGCTCTGCGTCGTTCCCTGGGCCACGACCGATCCCTTGTTGATGATGACCACCCGGTCGCAGGTCATGACGACCTCGGGGAGGATGTGGGTCGAGAGCACGACGGTGTGATCGCCGCCGAGCGAGCGAATGAGCGCCCGGGTCTCGTTGATCTGCTTCGGATCGAGTCCGGCAGTGGGCTCGTCGAGAATCAGCACCTCGGGCTCGTGAACCAGCGCCTGGGCGATTCCCACGCGCTGTCGATAGCCCTTCGAGAGCTTTCCCGCGAGCTTGTCGCGGACGTCTCCGATCGAGCACCTCTCGAGGGACTCGTCGACCCGGGCTTTTCGCCTTTCGCGGGGGACGCCCTTGATGCGGGCCACGAACTCGAGATAGTCGAAGACCGTCATCTCGGGGTAGAGCGGCGGGCTCTCTGGAAGGTATCCGATCTTTCGTTTCGCCTGAAGGGGCTCCGACAGGATGTCATGGCCCGCGACCACCGCCGTGCCCCTGGTGGCGGGGATGAACCCGGTGAGGATGCGCATGGTGGTGGTCTTGCCCGCCCCGTTCGGCCCGAGAAAACCCAGCACCTCGCCCTTCGCGGCCGAGAACGAGAGCCCGTTGACCGCGGTGAAGCGGCCGAACTCCTTGGTGATGCCCGAAACTTCGATCACGGTGAAAAGCTCCTGCTCTTTCGCTGGAGTATAATCCGCCTGTCAGCGGCGCAAGATGAAGAAAGGTTCATCCCTTCTCGGTCTGATCTCGCTGCTCGCGGCCGTCTCCTCCGGATGCAACGAGGCCGAGGGCGAGGCGAAAGCCAAGGCTCTCGAGCTCGAGGAGGTCGCCGCGTACTGGGCCGTTCGGGGAAAAGATCAAGAGCAGAACAACTACATCCATCCCGTGGTGCGGTTCCGGATCAAGAACACCGGACCGGAAGAGGCGGGATACATCCAGGCGATGGCGGTCTTCAAGAGAGAGACCCTTCCCGACGAGCCCTGGGGGAACGATTTCCTCTACTCGATCTCCGAGGCGCCAATCGCGCCGGGCGGGCTCTCCGGCGTTGTCACGATGCGCTCCGACACGAATTTCGTTTCGAAGGACGCGCCCGAGCAGATGTTTCAAAGCGCGAAGTGGGAGAAGATCTCGGTATCGGTGTTCCTGCGAGTGGGCGCCTCGAGCTGGAAACCCGTGCTTTCGCTCGACGTGCCGAAACAGATAGGCGCCCCCGGCCTGGAGAAGTTCCTCGAGCCCGAAGGGCAGACGGAAACAAACTCGCCGGCGCGCTGAGCCGGCCGGGCCCGGTTGCTCAACATCTTGAACCTTTTGGTTGTTCTCGAATGAGCGTTGTGGTACGGTGAGTTTTTCCGATGGAAGGCTTAGGGGAAAACATCATGGCCCATCAGGAATTCTCTCAGGCAAATATCGGGGTGCCGGAGAAGGTGGCGTCGATTCTGACGAAGGAACGCCGTCACACACCGCCGGAGGTAGGATCGGACTTGAATGCAGGGGCAGAAATGAAAGTCGGAGAGCGGATCCGCGAGGTCCGCAAGTCGAAACGGATTCGGCAGAAAGTCCTGGCCCGTATGGTGGGTATTTCTCCGGGTGCGTTGACCAATTTCGAGAAGGGGCGTCGTCGGATTTCGCTGGACTGGCTCCAGAAGATCGCCGAGGCCCTGGATACGCCCGTTTCCTACTTCCTTCCGGACGAGAAGGACAGGAGCCGGACGACTCCAGGCGATCCCCGCGAGCGCAGGCTGCTGACAGCCTGGCGCCAGCTGGGGAAGAGCGACGTGCTGAGGGGAGATTTCCTTCAGCTCATGGAGCACCTCGGACGCGCGAAGGGCGCCCGCAAGGCGAAACGACGGGTCTCGTGATTCGCCCGAGCGCGGGGCCTAGCTCGTAATTTCGGCCTCGAGCTCGACGAATCGTTCGAGATAGCCCGTTAGTTTTTTTCTGGCGTCGTCGGATACTTCCACGAAGGAGAGTCCGGCCCCGATGGCGCGGCCGTGCTCGTCCGTCTGCACCCAGACGGCCCGCGCTTCGAGCGCGCACTCCCCCATTCCCCAGGGAAACAGGATGTGCACCACCAGCGATTCCTCGGGAGGCGGCGGCGCGTCGGCGGTGAGAAACGCCCCACCCAGACTCACGTTCATGAGATAGCCCTTCTGGCGCGCGCCGGCCCGCTCCACCTCGGCGCTCAGGATGGTGGGCGCGTGCCTTCGATGCTCGCGCAGCTCGGTCGCGACCGCTTCACTCATGGGGAGTCTCCTCGTCCGTCGAATCAAGCAAGAAGCGGGCCACGGTGAGGCAGGCAAGGACTCGAGGCCATGGCTCCGGGTCGAAGTCGTTTCCGGGAAGCCATTTCGCCCGGAAGCGCCGTCGACCCGCGAGGGCGGCGCCCGTCGGTGACTGTGGTCTCGAGACTACAGGCGCTCCATGGGATCGAAGAGTTTTCGATGCTCGTCGAGGGCGAAGCGGTCCGTCATGCCCGCGATGTAGTCGCATACCACGCGGTGCAGCCCCTCGGTTTCGATGCGCGCCGAGATGTGCGGCGGCAGCTGGCGCGGGTTGGAGACGTAGGCCTCGAATAGCTCCCTCACCACCCGCTTCGCCTTCTCCGCCATGCGAACCACCTTGAAGTGGCGATAGAGGTGGCCGAACAAGAACTGCTTCAGCCGTGCCTTGAGATCGTCCACTTGGGGAGTGAAGCGCACCAGGCGTCCTTCCGTCCGCCTCACGTCCTCCGCGGTTTGGATCCCTTCGCTCTCGACCGCGCGCTCGGTTTCGGCGATGAGGTCGGTCGTGAGGTGATCGATGATCCTCCGGATGGCGACCCGGATCCGGACCTTCGACGGCTCGTCCGGATGATCGCGGCAGGCCTCGCCGAAGTGAATGCGCCAGAGCTCGACTTCCTCGAGCACCGAAAGCTCCAGGAGGCGTGAGGTGAGCCCGTCCTCGAGATCGTGGTTGATGTAGGCGATCTCGTCCGCGAGGTCGACGAGCTGCGCCTCGAGCGACGGGCTCAGGTGGTCTCGGAACTCCTCCGGTCCCGCGTCTTTGCGCGGCGAATGTTTGAAGATGCCTTCGCGAACCTCGTGGGTGAGGTTCAAGCCCCGAAATCCGGGATACCGGCGCTCGAGGTGATCCACGATGCGGAGCGATTGCAGATTGTGCTCGAATCCTCCGTGCTCCGCCATGAGCGCGTTCATGATGTCCTCCCCCGCGTGGCCGAACGGGGTGTGGCCCAGATCGTGGGAGAGGGTGACCGCCTCCGTGAGGTCCTCGTTGAGCCTGAGGTAACGCGCCATGGTGCGGGCGATCTGCGCCGCCTCGAGGGAGTGGGTGAGGCGGGTGCGGTAGTGATCGCCCTCGTGGTTCACGAACACCTGCGTCTTGTACTCGAGTCTCCGAAAGGCGGTGCTATGGATGATTCGATCGCGGTCCCGTTGGAACGCCGTGCGGAATCGATGCTCGGGCTCCGCGTAGCGCCGGCCCCGAGAGCGCGCGCTCGAGCAAGCGTAGGGGGCGAGGAGCTTCCGCTCCTGCTCTTCGAAATAGCTTCGATCGGGCATGAAGAAGCGCTCGAACGGACACTACTCCCTCGCGTCGAGGGATGTCAAAGCCCGAAGTAAATGAAAAAAGGGCCGAAACCTCTTTCGAGGTCCGGCCCCTTTTCCGTGCCTACGATAGGAGGGAGCTCGGACTCCCGAGCCGGGCCCTTTCCCGGTTCGGGAGCATCCGGTTTAGTAGACGCTCGGATAAAAGCAAGCGGCATGCCACGCGGGTCGACCGAGCCGAAAGCCTGCAAGCCATTTGATGTCGGTAGTTTATCCTGGCACCGCCCGGGCGGAGGCGATGGCGGTCGTGTAAACATTCTTTGCTCGCCGCGAAAAACCTTTGATCTTCGCCGGGACCGGAATTTCCCCACGCGGTCCAACCTCCGGCACGATTCCGAAGAACATCTTCCGGCTCATCGCTTTGCGGCAGCGAGGGAGCTTCGGCACCGGCGTCGACTCTCCTCACGGTTCGTCAAGCCCGCCAAAGCCCCACACCTGCGGTCCCACATCCCGCGGAGTGGATGATTAAGCCAAATGTTTTTAACGTTTTAGATGCGCGCGCTCATTTGGAACGACCCTTGCTAAACCCCTCCCATGCCGACCTCAGCCGCCACCACCGACCAGACGCGGGGATTCTCGCTCATCGAGATCCTGATTGCGCTCCTCATCACCATGCTTGTGATGACCTCGGTCTTCCTGCTCCTGCAGAAGAGCCAGAAGAGCTTCGCCCGAGAGCCCGAGGTTTCCGACATGAACGGCAACGCGAGGGCCGGTCTCGATCGCCTCAGCCAGGATCTCGCCGTCGCCGGTTTCGCGACGCCTTCGAACCTGGCGGTGATGTGGTCCGACGGCGGCGGTCTCACGCCCGATCAGATCGCGATCGTGTACGCGGATCCGGAAGTCCCGGTCTCGAGGCCGAGGCCCTGCCCCGTGGGCGGTCCTTGCGCCACCATCGGCACGTCGACGGTGGTGAGCGTCGATCCCTTCAGCTTCTCGCCCCAGCCGCCCGATTTCTCGGAGGCGTATCCGGACGGAATGGTGCTCTTCGCGATCCAGGGGCCGAACGGAGATCCCGCCTGCGATGCGGTTGCGCCCGGTCTCGTGCCTTTCCAGATCGCGGCGACTCCGACGTGCAGCGGCGCCGAAGGGGCCGCGGCCGGACCGTCCGCCTGCGGAACCCTGAATCTGACCCTCGAGCCGGCGCCATCCGTGACCGACCTCAATCTTCCGACGGGCTTCGAGATCGACGTCAGCCTTCACTGCGCCGCCATCGGCCTGTTCCACGTGGTGCAATATCGCGTGAATCCGCTGCCACCGGCGGACAACCCTCAGCTCGAGCGGCGGGACGCCGCCCTCGGAGAGCTCTGGTCTCCGGTGGCGGGGAACATCGAGAACCTCCAGTTTCAGTACGGGCAGGGAATGAACGAGGCCTTCGCCGACGTCCCTGCGATTTTACCCGTCGGCGCCGACCCGAACTCCTGGGTGACGAGGGTTCGGGTCACCGTCGGCGGGCGCAGCGAGAGCACCAACCTCGAGGGTGCGTCGAAAGGCGTCTTCGCCGCAAACGACAATCATCTGCGGCGAGCGTTCACCACCACCGTGAGCCTCAGAAACCAGCTGAGCCAGGCGCAGCAGAAGGCGAACGACCTGGGACTCGACAGCTGGAACTGACTCGAACCCTCTTACTCTTCGATTCTCAATTCGGGCGGGGCGCGTAGTAGCCGAGCTTCGTGCGGACGAGGAGATCCGGAAACCCGGTCTGGACCACCACCCGGCGCCAGGACCCGTCCCGCTTGGGGTTGTTCGAGATGTAGCCGAGGGCGTACTGGCTCTTGAGCTCGGTCGAGATCCGCTCGTAGACGGCGTCGAGCTCTTGTATTTCGTTGGGAAAAAACCACTGTCCACCGGTCTCCTCGGCGAGCTTCTTCAAGACGTGCTCCGCTTCGGAGAACGCGCGGCCTCGGCGCGCGTTGGGCCTCCGCAGAGAGATGGTGTAGATGACGACGTCCGTGTCCTTGGTGAGCTCCATCACCTGCTCGAAGCTCACGAGCGAGCTGGTGTCCTCGCCATCGGAGAGAACCACGATCGCCTGCCGCCTAATGTCCTCCCGCCGTCGGTTCAGGTTCTTGAGCGCGATGTAGAGGGCGTTGTAGAGACTCGTGGTGCCGCCGGCCTGCGTCATGCGGATCGCCCGGGAGAGCTTCTCGGTATCGGCGGTAAAGGGCTGGAGGACGTTCGGCTTGCTTCCGAACTCCATGACCTCGGTGAGATCGTCGTCCTTCATCGTCTTGACGAAGTTGATCGCGGCGTCCTGGGCGAAGCCCATCTTCTCGTCCATGCTCGCGCTGGTGTCCAGCAACAGCAACATGCGAATCGGAAGGTCCTCGCGGGAGAAGACCGAGATCTCCTGAGAGATTCCGTCCTCGTAGACGGAGAAGTCCTTCTGCAGGAGCTCGGTCACGAAACGGCTCCGTGCGTCGGTCACGGTGACGTTGAGCGAGATGAGGTCGACCGTTACCCGGAACTGGTATCGCTCTTCTTGTACCGGCTCCTGGGATCCCGTGGGCGGGGCGCTAGCGGCCCAGACGAGGAGCGTCATCGTGGAAACGAGTGAGATTCTCCCCATGTGATAGGACCGGTGACGCTCCTTTGCGTACTCCGTCCACTATAGCCTTATACTCCGGAGGGAGCTATATACAACGTGACCGGCGGCGCTTCGACGAGGCGTGCGGCGGTGCTGACGGTGAGCGACGGCGTCACCGCGGGCGCGCGCGCGGACGTTTCCGGGGACGTCGCCGCGGCCGAGCTCGCGAAGCTCGGCTTTTCGGTCCTTCACCGCTCCGTGGTGCCCGACGAGAAGGCGCGCATCCAGGCGGAGATTCGCGGCTGGGTTACGGGCGGGGCCGTCGATCTCGTGCTCACCACCGGCGGCACCGGCCTCGGCCCGAGAGACGTCACGCCGGAGGCCGTCAGAGCTCTCCTCGATCGCGAGATTCCCGGGTACGGAGAGCTCCTCCGCTCGAGTGGTCTCGCTCACACCCCGATGGCGGTCCTCGCCCGGAGCCTCGCGGGAAACGTGGGTTCTGTTCTCGTGGTGGCCCTGCCGGGAAGCCCCCGGGCGGTGGCACAAGGGATAGTGGCGCTCGCCCCGACCCTGGGCCATGCGTTGGACCTCCTTGCCGGGGACACCGGGCATCCTTAGGTCGCGCTCGGGCCGAGCCCCTCTCCCGCGAATCTGGAGTTGTCAGCGGAATCGGGGAGCGGTACGATGGCGCCCGAGGGCGATGGTGCCACACGGATCGTCCCGCAGGTCTCAGCCGGAACGGACATCTCGAATGGCACATGCCTCCCGCCGCCGATACCACCGGGTCGACTCCGTGGGCCGATGCTTCGCGCAGCTCGGCGACGGCTGGGAGGCCTCGGTCCTGAACCTCAGCCTCGGCGGGATGCTTCTTCGGCTGAGACGCCTTCTGACTCCGGGCTCGGCCTACCTCATCAAGCTCCTGTTCGATGACCAGTTGGCGGTGGTACAGGCGCGGGTGGTCCGGGTCGACCGCGGGGACGAGGAATGCCTTGCGGGGATGGAGTTCCTCTCGATGTCGGATGAGGACGCGGGTCGCCTTCGGGGCTACATGCGTCGTTAGTCCGCGATCCGCTTGGCTTGCCCGGTGCGCTCCGGCGATCTATAATAACTGGTTTCGGACCAGAAAATGAAAACGGACGTAGGAATGAAGAAAACCGACCTGACACAGCACAAGAAGGCGCTTCTGGAAAAGAAGCAAGACCTCGAGCGGTCCATCGGCATGAAGGGCATTCTGACGGGCGGGGCCCCAACCGACGGGCACGGCGACTTCGCCGATCGCTCCGCCGCCGCGAACGAGGAAGAGATCAGCATTCAGCTCAAGCAGACCGACGCGAAGCTCCTTCGCGCGATCGAAGACGCTCTCGCGCGAGTGGAAGCGGGAACTTACGGCGTTTGCGTCGATTGCGAGGAAGAGATCTCACCCGCGCGACTGAAGGCCGTCCCCTGGACCAAGGTCTGCATCTCCTGCAAGGAGAAGCAATACAGCTAGCCCTCCTCCCTTCCTGATAGAATCGCGCCCGTGGACCTCGGTTTCGCGGGTAAGGTCGCACTCGTCACCGGAGCGAGCCGTGGTCTCGGCAAGGCGGTAGCCGAGCTTCTCGCCTCGGAAGGCGCCTCGGTAGCCATCGCCGCCCGCGACCCCGAAACCCTCCAAGGCGCGGCCCGCGAGATTCGCGAACGATCGGGCGCCGACGTCTTCTTCCAGCCGACCGACGTCACCCGCGAGGACCAGGTCGCGGCGCTCGTCGACGGAGTGATCGGAAGGTTCGGCAGGATCGACGCCCTCGTAGCGAACGCCGGCGGGCCGCCCGCAAGCCGCTTCGAGACCACCGAGCTCTCCGACTGGAAGAGCGGCATCGATCTGAGCCTGCTCTCCACGATCCTCCTTTGTCGAGCCGTCGTGCCCCCGATGAGGGAGCGGCGCGCAGGGAGAATCGTCGCCGTAACCTCGATTTCGGTGAAACAGCCGGTCGACGGGCTGATCCTGTCGAACACCGCAAGAGCCGGGGTAGTCGGGCTCATGAAGACCCTCTCGAACGAGCTCGGACCCTTTGGAATCGGCGTCAACGTCGTCTGTCCCGGCTATACCCGCACCGACCGACTCGTCGAGCTCGCCTCCCGATTGAGTCAGCAGCAAAACGTCCCCCCGGAATCCATCTACGCGCGCTGGACGAGCCAGATCCCCATGGGTCGTCTGGGCGAGCCTTCGGAGTTTGCCTCCGTCGTCGCTTTTCTCTGCTCCGAGAGGGCGAGCTACGTGACCGGGACCTGCCTTCAGGTCGATGGGGGCGTCGTGAAGGGGGTCTTCTGACGACTCGTAGCCGTAAATCCCGTTCTATCAAGGTCTAATCGGAAGCTTGCCCTCCTGCGAATTCTTGACAACAATGGTGCCCGGTGCTATAAATTGCCGCTCGTTTTGAGTGCTTCGAGGTTCCGAACTGTCCTTTCTGCTTCGAGTTGTCTCAATTTCCAATCGCCGATAGCGAGCTTTGGCCGTGAGTGAACTGTTCTGGCTGATTCCTCTCATCCCCGGTGCCGGGGCCCTCGTGAACGGGCTCTTTGGAAAGCGACTTCCGAAGAGCGTGGTCGGCTTCATCGCCTGCGGGGTGGTCGCCCTTTCCTTCCTCCTCGCGCTCTCTTGCTTCTTCGGCGTGTTTCTCGCCGCCGGATCGGAGTCGGTCCTCGAAAAGACCCTCTTTTCCTGGATTCCCGGGATGAGCGCGGCGCAGGCGGACGGCTCTACAAAGGATTTCCTCGTCGACTGGTCCTATCGACTCGACTCGCTGTCGATGGTCATGGTCCTCGTGGTTTCGGGGATCGGGCTTCTGATCCACGTCTACTCCGTGGGCTACATGAGCCACGACCCCGGCTTCTGGCGTTTCTTCACCTACCTCAACATGTTCACGTTCTTCATGTTGAACCTGGTGCTGGGAGCGAACTTCCTTCTGGCGTTCATCGGCTGGGAAGGAGTGGGGTTGTGCTCCTACCTTCTGATCGGCTTCTGGTTCGAGAGAGACTCCGCCGCGAACGCCGGAAAGAAGGCGTTCATCGTCAACCGCATCGGCGACGCGGGGTTCGTCCTCGCGATCATGCTCATCTTCTTTCAGTTCGGATCGGTCGACTTCTATCAGGTGATGCAGGGGGTGGCGGCTCGATTCGATTCCCCCGAGGTCGGCTTCGGCGTCCTCTCGGCGATCGGTATTCTGCTCTTCGTCGGCGCCGCGGGTAAGTCCGCGCAGATTCCTCTGTACGTCTGGCTTCCCGACGCCATGGAGGGCCCGACCCCGGTCTCCGCCCTGATCCACGCCGCCACCATGGTGACCGCGGGCGTCTACATGACGGCGCGCTGCGGCGTTCTTTACGCCCACGCGCCCGCGGCATTGTCGGTCGTCGCGGCGATCGGCTGCGCGACCGCGTTCTTCGCCGCCTCCATCGGGCTCTTTCAGAACGACATCAAGCGCGTCCTCGCCTATTCCACGGTCTCGCAGCTCGGCTTCATGTTCCTGGGCGCGGGAGTGGGTGCTTTCGCCGCGGCGATCTTCCACTTGATGACCCACGCTTTCTTCAAGGCCTGTTTGTTCCTGGGCTCGGGAAGCGTCATCCACGCGATGGAGCACGCCGAGCACTCCTCCGGTGGACACCGCCACTACACCGAGATGCAGGACATGAGGAACATGGGCGGGCTCTTCGCCCACATGCCCTGGACGGCGCGA
>Ga0299906_10002836_pt1 | contig 14319 bp, 13 predicted proteins | sample RVTome_14_FD_200259 | JGI IMG/M metagenome (GOLD analysis project Ga0299906, IMG submission 200259) | Soil microbial communities from uranium-contaminated site in the Upper Colorado River Basin, Wyoming, United States - RVT145D125 (version 2) ... | reverse complement strand
AGGTGACCCTTTGGCTCACCGTGATTCTCGCCCTCGGTTCCGGCCTCGACTACTTCCTGAAATTCTATCGAAAGGTCGCGAACGAGCTCCCCTCTGGAAGCCGGGCGTGAGACGAAAGCACCGCTCCCCCGTGATTTCGGAAAAGCCCCCTCGCGTTTACGTGGGGCCGAACGCGGAGAGATCCCTCGACGGCGAGAGGGGAATCCTCCTCGGCTCGCGGCGCTCGGCCTGGGTCGACGTCCTCGAGTTCGATCCGCGGCCGAACGTCGGAATCCGGCGTCTCATCGACCTTCGTTTTTCCGGCGCCGGTCCGTGGGACGTCGTCGGCCTCAGCCTTTCTTCGTCCGATCTTGCGGGGCGCCTCGAGCCCTTGCTGAGGGATCTGGTCCCGGGAGACGTGGTCCTCACGGAGAAGGGACCGCGGTTCCACAGCGGCGCCGCCTGGGTGAAGGCGCCGCTTCAAAAAGAACGCCGAACCGCTACTTGAGCTCGATCAGATCTCCCGTGAGGATGTAGTCCATGCTCTCCATGATCCGCGCGGTCGAGTGCTCGCGCTGAACGGTCAGAACCGCGAGGGTTCCCAGCATCTTCCGGGGCGCGTCATCGTACAGGTAGCGGAAGATCGTGAATATGTTTCCCGGAACGACGCCGTCCTCCTGGCCTAAATCGATGCTCACCAGATAGCCTTGCCCGAGGGTCGCGAGATCATCGAGAGAGGCCTCGATCCGTCCGCGCATGCGTCCCGTCTCCGGGGTGAGACGAGTCGGAGGGGGCTCGAGAGGCAGGAGGGGCACCGGAATCGGCTCGAAAGGAAGCAAGTAGTCGTCCACGTTTACGTCCAGGCAAGCTTGAACGATCTCGGCCATCGCGGTCTCTTCTTGTACGGCGAGGATCCGGAGCCAACCGCTCCTGCGGACGTAGCTTCCGTCGATGCCCCACGTGAAGTCGATCCTCCTCTGTGTGTAGAACGTTTCACCGGGACTCACGCCGTCCTCTGAACCGCGGTTCAGATAGACGATGTCGCCGGTCGCGAGGCCATCCTTGTGGCCGTCCTCTTCACTTCCGAAGATGCGGAAGTCATCGTCCGCCTCCTCTCGAAGGTAGCCGGCGCATTGAATCGTGATCTCTTCGTACGCGGGCCGGAACTGCGGCCCCGCGGGACCTCCCGGCTGACCTGCCGCGCCCGTGCCGGGGCCTCCCTCTTCACCGGGACCCGTGCCGGGCCCGCCGGGCCCGGTTCCGGGACCACCGGGTTCTTCCCCTTCTCCGCGGACGACGTCGATGTCCGGAATGCGGACCGGGTCGCCGGGATAGATGAGATGGGGATTTTCGATGTACCGATTCGCGTCCCAGACCTGTGGCCACAAGAAGGGATTGCGAAGATAGGTGTTGGAGATGTCCCAGAGCGTGTCTCCACGCTGAATGATGTGCAGCTGGGTTCCCTCCGGGTAGCGCGTCGGCGCCTGATAGGGTGACCAGTGAGGCTCTACGACGATGTCCGTCGGCTCCGCTTCGGGTTGGGGCTCTTGTACGGCGGAGGACATCGCCGGCAAAGCAAGGAGCACGAGGGCGAGGCCAGGGAGGGCGAGAACTCGGCCGGGGAAGAACGGATGTCGAATGACAGTCCGCGAAGCTCGCGTCTTCACGACAAACCTCCACATGGGAAAGGGAACGTAGCTTGAAGGTAAATTTAACAGCTCGATCTTGCAGCTGTCAAGCCGTTTTTTGCGCGAGGCTTGAAGTGCTACTTGAGGGTGGGACTCTGAGGACGGTCAGCGACCTGCAGGGTAGAAAGGATGATCTGCGCCTCCTCACGGAACTCACTCTCCGGAAAACCGTCGACGACGCGCTGGAAATGAGGGAGCGCCTGATCCAGTTGGCCGCACATCTGGTAGGCGGATCCCAGGCGGAAATGGAGCTCGTCTTGCCGCTTGTAGGTAGGGTATTTCTCGAGGACGTCGGTGAAGCGCGCGATGGCGGCGCGGCAAGCCTTGCGGATCTCGAGGTAGAACAGCCCGACCCGAAACTCGGACTCCGCCAGGGTCTCGTAGCACTCCTCGAGAAGCTTTCGGCCCTCCTCGGCGTAGCGCGAGTTCCGGTACAGCTCGACGAGCTTCTGGAACTCTTCGATGGCGAGGGCCGTCGGGTCCTGGTCGCGGTCGGGGCTATGGATCTGGCGGTAGTGACCGTAGCCGATCTGGAACTGGGCGTAGTCCGCGCGGGGATGATTCGGAAAGAAGGTGAGGAAGTCGCGGTACTCCGCGATGGCGAGCACCAGGTTTCCGCTGCCCTTCTGATTGAAGTAGGAATCCGCGACACCCAGCCGCGCGTCGCCCGCGAGCTGGCTTCGGGGGTAACTGTCGAGGAGCTGTTGGAAGTAACCCCGGGCCTCGTCCCACTTCTCACGCTCGAGGGCGTCGCGTCCGAGTGCTATGAGCCTCTCGTCGCCCTGGGCGGGACCCGAGAGGACATCGGTGTTCTTGCCACCGCAGGCCGCCATCCAGAAGGTCGAAACGAAGGCCGTGAGGACGAACGCGGCGCTCGCGCGGGCTCGATGTGAGAACGGGGGAGTCGGTCGCAACGATCTATTCCCGAGCAGCCAGCATAGACGACGAGTGCCGTTGAATCCAGTGCCACTCCCTTTGGAGCCCCTCTCGCAGACTCGTCCGGGGCTCGTAACCCAGCTCGCGCCTGGCGGCGGAGGTATCGGCGTAGGTGTCGCGCATGTCGCCCTTCTGCTTTTGTTCCATCACCACCTCCACCTCGCGTCCCGTGACCTCGCGCACGGCCTGGATCACCTCGAGCATCGAGACCCGCGATCCCCCGCCGATGTTGTAAACGGCGCCGCCGCGGCCTCGTTCGGAGGCGGCGATGGTTGCGGCGACGGCGTCGGCGACGAAGGTAAAGTCCCGCGTCTGGTGGCCGTCGCCGAAGAGGCGGAACGGGGTTTTGTCGAGGGCGCATTTCAAGAGCCGATGAAACGCCATGTCGGGGCGCTGGCGCGGACCGTACACCGTGAAGTAGCGAAGCGAGACCGTGGGCACCTGGTGGTTCACGAAGTAGAGCTCGCAGAGCTTCTCGGCCGCGAGCTTGCTGACGCCGTAAGGCGATACGGGATGGAGCGGAACGTCCTCGATCATCGGGAGGGGAGCGCTGTCTCCGTAAACCGAAGACGATGAGGCGAAAACGAAGGACCTCAGCTTCGTTCCCACGGCGGCTTCCAGAAGCCGCTGCGTCGCCAGGATGTTGTTGTCGGTATAGATTCCGAATTCCCCGCCCCAGCTCGCGCGCACGCCCGCCTGGGCCGCGAGATGAAAGACCCGGTCGCATCCGTCGAGGAGGCGATGGAGCTCGATCTCCTGGATCGACCCCTCCCGGAGCTCGAACCCGGAGCTCGCGGAAAGGGTTTCGAGGTTCCCCTCCTTGACGGACCGGGGGTAGTAGTCCAGAAACGAGTCGACGCCGACCACCCGCTCGCCGCTCTCCACCAGCATCTCGGCGAGGGTCGAGCCGATGAACCCCCCGACGCCGGTGACCAGAGCGGTCATCCGAGGAGCTCCGTGAGCTTCCGCGGGAGCCGGCAGGGCCTCCCGTCTCTTCCCACGGCGACGTGGAGCGTGGTCCCGCTCGCGAGGAGGACTCCGTCCTCGGCCCGAGACAGCTCGTAGTCGAATTGGACGCGCGCCCGCGAGGGCCGGCTCGCCCGGGTCACGATGTCGACCAGATCGTCGTAGCGGGCCGGTTTGTGGTAGCGGCAATGGGCCTCGACCACCGGCAGGTGGATCCTCTCGTTCTCCTCGATTTCGCGATAGCTCTCACCGAGCTGGCGCAGGAGATCCGTCCTCCCGACCTCGAACCAGGTCAGGTAGTTCCCGTAGTAGACGACGCCCATGCCGTCGGTCTCGGCGTAACGGACGCGAATCTGGCAGGTGGTCTGGTTCAAACCGGCACCGCGGACAACATCTGGCGGACGACCGCTTCGGGGTCCTTGGCCTTGAAGATGGCGGAGCCGGCGATCACCACGTCGATTCCCGCGAGGGCCGCGCGAGGCACGCGCTCGGCGTTCATCCCGCCGTCGATCTCGATGTCGAGAGCGAGGCGGTTGTCCCGGGCGAAGCGGCGCAGGCTCTCCGCCCGCTCGAAGCTTCCCTCGATGAAATCCTGTCCGCCCCATCCGGGGTTCACCGACATGACGATGGCATAGTCCGCGAGAGGCAAGAGCTCGTCCACGGAGCCCAGGGAGAGCCCGGGGTTCAGGGCGAGCCCCGCCTTCTTTCCCCGTTTCTGAATCGAGGTGAGGACCAGGTGTGGGTGGTAGACGGATTCCGGGTGGAAGGCGATCATGTCGGCCCCGGCATCGACGAAGGCGTCGATCCATCGATCGGCGTTCTCGATCATCAGGTGCACGTCGAGAGGGAGAAGCGTCGAACGGCGCATGGCCTCGACCAGCATCGGGCCGAACGTCAGGTTCGGAACGTAGTGGCCGTCCATCACGTCGACGTGGAGCTGATGGGCCCCGGCGCGCTCGACGCGCTCGATCTCGGCGGCCAGCCGGGAGAAGTCGGCGGACAGAATGGAAGGAGCGATTCGCATCGTTTCAGGCGCCCCTGCTGAGAAACAGCACGATCCGATCCCGTTTGAACACTTTCATCCCCGGCGCCGGGACCTGCTTCACCACCACGTTCTTGGGCACGCCGGGGTAGTCGACCAGACGGACCTGCGAGATCTTGACCTGCCCGCGGGAGATCTGGTCCAGAATCTCGACGTAGTTGCGGCCGATGAAGTCGGGCATCACGTAGGCGTTGTCGAGATACCCGCGCGACAGGAGCACCGCCACCTCCGTGGTTTCGGCCACGTCCTCGTAGGCCGAGGGCGACTGCGCGACGACGGTGTCGGGAGCGTAGACCTCACTATGAATCTCGACGATGCGGCCCAGGCTGAAGCCATTCTGCTCGAGGATGAGCTGCGCCGACTGGAGGGACTCTCCCTCGATCCGGGGGACGCTGTGCTTCTGAGGGCCGAGGCTCACCCAGACGCGGACCGAGCGGCCCTTCTTCAGCGTCGTGCCCGGCGCGGGGATTTGCTCGGAAATGAAATCCGGAGGAACGCTCGCGTGGAAGCGACTGCCCTCGACGACGAGCTGGAGCTCCTGCCGCATGAGGCTCTCTCCCGCGCCCTCGACGCTCGCTCCGGCGACGTCGGGGACGGTGACCTCGTTTCCTCGCACCGCGAGGGTGAAGGTGATGGCGGCGGAAATGACCGCGGTCGCGAGGAGTCCCGCGGCGAGGGCCGCGACTTCCAGGATACGCACCAGAACGGCGCGCGCGCGCTGAGCCCCCGGGCCAGCGCTGAGGCGACTCACCCGCTTTCGGACGCTCGGAGGCGGAGATTCGCGCTTCGACCGTCCCTCGAGGAGCCTTTCCCCTGACTCGCGCTCGGAGCTCACGCGAATATTCTATCGCGGGTGCCCATCAGCGGGAATCCTCACGACTGGAAGAGGGGGAATGGAACGCAAAGACGCAAAGACGCAAAGACGCAAAGGGATTCCCATTCTTCTTTGCGCCTTTGCGCCTTTGCGCCTTTGCGTTCTTTGCCCTTTGCCCTTTCCCCTTTCCCCTTTTGCCCCCTCTGCGTTCAGCCGCGCTCGAGAATCGCTCCGAAGTAGGCGTCCATGTCGTTTTGCTCGGGAGAGGTGCGGAAGAAGCCCTCCGCATCTGCCAGGTGGCGGGCGGGCTCCGGGAGGCTCGGTGCGGCTTCGATGCGGCGAAAGCCCGGGCACTCGGAGAGAAATCGCTCGACCACCCGCTCGTTCTCTTCGGGCTCGGTCGAACAGGTGGCGTACACCAGGCGGCCGCCCTCCGCGAGGAGGCGTGATGAAGAGCGCAGGAGCTCGAGCTGAGCTTCCGCGAGCGGCTCGAGGTCCGACGCCTCCACCCGCCACTTGATATCGGGGTTTCGTCGCAACGTCCCGAGGCTGCTGCACGGTGCGTCGAGAAGGATGCGAGCGAACTTCGCTTCGAAGGGAAGCCTTCGCCCGTCGGCCACGACGAGATGCAGGTTCTCCGCGGAGAGCCGCGCCGAGACCTCGCGGAGAAGCCGCACCCGGCGCCGCCGCCGGTCGAGGGCGATGACGCTGCCTTCGGACGCGAGCTCGCTCATCGCCGTCGCTTTGCCCCCGGGAGCGGCGCAGACGTCGAGCACCCGATCGGTTCGCTCGACCTGGAGGAGAAGCGGCACCAATTGCGAGCCCGCGTCTTGAGGGAAGACCAGCCCTCCCCGGGAGAGGGAGCTTTCGACGAGGGCACCGGAGAGAACGCGAAGGCCACGGGGCGCTTCGGGAACCAGCTCGGTCTCGACCCCTTCGCTCTCGAGGATCTCTCGAGCCCGCTCGACGTCGATGCGCGCGGAAACCCGAAGATGGACCGGAGGGATGCGGTTTTGCGCCAGGCACCTCGCTTCCGTGCGCTCGGGACCGAGACGATGGAGATAACGCTCCGCGAGCCAGCGAGGGTGGGATAGGGCGGAGGCGAGATAGCCGGGCGCGTCCTCCTCCTTTCTCGGAAACGGAGGGACTTCCGGCTGGCGAAGGACGCTCCGCAGGACGGCGTTTACCATGCCCTTTCCGCGTTTCGCCCCGTAAGCCTCGGCGAGACGCACCGACTCGTCGACCGCGGCCCGCTCGGGGACGCGATCGAGATGGCGGATCTGGTAGAGTCCGATCCGGAGCGCCCGCAGGATCGTCGCGTCGAGATCCGCGAGGGGACGGCTCGCGTGGTGAGCCAGTACCCAGTCGAGACTCGCGCGCCACCGGAGCACCCCGAAGACGATCTCCATCGCCAGGTCCCGGTCGGCGGAAGAGAGCGAGCGATACCGCGGATCGGCGAGGAGGCTCGCCGGCTCGCCCCGGCGCTCTTCCACGCGTCGCAGAACTTCGAAAGCGGTGCTTCGAGCGGGAGACACGGGCCGCCGCTTCCGCATGGTGTTAGATTATCGCCCACCATGACCACGCCACCGCTCCCGCCGGGAGCCGCGCCGAACGAAGTTCCCGTCGAGAAGCTCCGCTTCCGTTGTTCCCCTGACGCCTTCTCGTTCGAGACCACCGGCGAGCTCGAGCCCGGTTTCGAAGTCATCGGTCAGGACCGGGCCATCAAAGCGATCCAGCTCGGACTCGCCGTCCAGTCGCGGGGGTTCAACGTCGTCGTCCAGGGCCTCGCGGGCACGGGGAAGGAGACCACGGTCAAGAGCATCCTGGAGAAGGTCGCGCGCGGCACCGAGATACCGTGCGACATCTGCTACGTCCACGACTTCGACGACGCCGACGCTCCCAAGGTGGTCTATCTCCCCCCCGGCCACGGGCGGGGCCTGCGCCGGGACATGGACTCGCTCGTCTCCCATCTCGCTCGAACCGTCCCCGCGGCGCTGGAGTCCGACGAGTTCAAGAAGCGCCAGGCGCAGATTCTCGAGACCGAGGGCGAGAAGGGCCGCGCCATCGTTCGGGAGTTCGAGGAGCGCATCAAGAAAGAGAACTTCGTGCTGGCGGAGATCCGTCTCGGCCCGCTCGCCAAAAACGAGGTAGCCCCCATCGTCGAGGGAAAACCGAGGACCGGCGACGAGCTGGAGCAGATGCTGGCCGAGGGAAAGATCGCGCGCGACGAGTTCGAACGGCTCGACGGTCTCCGCGAGCAGCTGGGCGAGGAGCTCGAAGAGGTGGTGAAGCACGCCCGCGATACCGAGCGGCTCATCGGCGAGGCGATGAAAGCTCTGGTCTACGGGTTCGGCGCCGAGATCGTGAACCCGCGGATCGACGAGCTCAAGAAGCGATATCCGGGAGAACGCCCCGGGCGATTTCTGGAACAGGTGCGCCATCACGCGCTCGAGAACCTCGAAGAGTTCGTCCGGAAACCGGAGCCCTCGGATCTGGCGGCGTTCTTCGCGGGAAGTCGAGACCTCCATATGCGCTACCGCGTGAATCTCCTCGTGGACAATTCCGCCACCGTGCGGGCGCCGATCGTGGTCGAGACCCACCCGAGCTACAAGAACCTCTTCGGCACCATCGAGAGGACCTGGGACCGGAGCGGCCTGGCCTATACCGACTTCACCCGGATCAAAGCCGGAAGCCTCCTCCGCGCGGCGGGAGGCTACCTGGTGCTCTCGTTCTCCGAGATCCTGTCCGAGCCCGGGGTCTACCAGTCCCTGAAGCGCACTCTCAAGAGCGGCAAGGTAGACATCCAGGGGTTCGACCCCACCAACATCTTCATTCCGACCGCTCTCAAGCCCGAGCCCGTCGACGTCGATTTGAAGGTGCTGCTGATCGCCGACAATTTGTCCTATCAGATCTTCTATCAGTACGACTCCGATTTCCGGAAGGTGTTCAAGGTCAAGGCGGACTTCGACACCATCATGGAGCGCGACGAGAGGGGGGTCGCGTGGTACGCCTCGTTCATCGCTCGGCTGGCGAGGGACGAACGACTGCCCCATTTCGATCGCACCGCGGCCGCGGCGGTGGTGGAGGAGGGCGTGCGGCTCGCGGGGAGGCAGCGTAAGCTCTCCACCCGCTTCAGCGACGTCGCCGATCTGGTCCGCGAGGCGAGCTACTGGGCGAAGGCGGACGGTGCAACGGTTGTGAGCGGGGCTTACGTCGACCGGGCGGTCCGCGAGAGCATCGAGCGGCGCAATCTCGTCGAGTCCCGCATGGCGGAAATGACCCGGGACGGGATCCTGATGATCGCGACCGACGGCGCCCGCGTCGGAGAGCTGAACGGACTGTCGGTTTACGACGTCGGCGACTATCGCTTCGGCCGGCCGACGAAGATCACCGCTTCCGTCGCCGCCGGAAGGGCGGGGATCATCAACATCGAGCGCGAAGCCGACCTCTCGGGGAAGAGCCATAACAAGGGGATGCTCATTCTCGCCGGTTATTTCCGAGCGCGGTTCGCGCAGAAGATCCCGCTCACTCTTTCCGCGAGCCTCGCGTTCGAACAGAGCTACAGCGGCATCGACGGCGACAGCGCCTCGTCGACCGAGCTCTATGCCCTCCTCTCGGCGCTCGCGCGACTTCCGCTCCGCCAGGACGTGGCGGTGACGGGCTCGGTCAATCAGAAGGGCGAGATGCAGGCCATCGGAGGAGTGAACGAAAAGATCGAGGGCTTCTACGACGCCTGCCTGGCCGCCGGCATTACCGGGCGTCAGGGTGCGCTGATCCCCGAAGCCAACGTCTCGGACCTCATGCTGCGGAAGGACGTGGTGGAAGCGGTCGCGGGAGGCCGGTTCCGGATCTACACCGCATCCACGGTGGAAGAGGGCATCCGGCTGCTCACCGGCGTCGAAGCCGGCTCTCCCAACGAAGAGGGGGACTACGACGGAGAAACGGTCTACGGCCTGGTGCAGAAGCGGCTCGCGAAGATGGCCAAGGACGCGCGGGATTCGCTCCGATCGGAACGGGACGAAGGGAGAAACGGCGCTACTTCGTCCGGGCAAGCCGCCCCATGAGCCTCAGCAGGCGATCGGGATAGTCGGTCACGATCCCGTCGACGCCCAGCGCCAGCATGCGCGCCAGGTCTTCGTCTTCGTTGACCGTCCAGACCTGCACCCGGACGTTGAACGAGCGGGCCGCTTCGAGGAGTCCCGGCCGGACGACGTGGATCTCCCCGAAATACTCGGGAAACTGGAACGCCACCGCCGGACTCCGGTAGAGGCTCCCGAGCCGCAAGCGATCGAGCTGGTAGAAGGCGAGGCCTTCCCTCAGGGTGGCGCTGGTGGCGATCTCCGGGCAGGAGTCGCGAAAGGCGACCATCGGCTCGTGGTCGAAGGAAGCCACGAGAACGCGCTCGGCGAGCCCTTTCTTCCGAAGCGCGGCGCAGAGCGCCCGCGCGAGCGTCGGATCGAACTCCTTCATCTCCAGGTTGAGCCGGGAACCCGGCAGACGACCGAGCACCTCGAGAAGCGTCGGGACCACGAGACCCTGGCCGCGATAGGGATGAGACAAGACGCCGTCGGTCTCGACGGCGAAGCGATAGCCGGCGTCGAGCTTCCGGACCTCATCGAGCGTGAGCTCGCGCACCAGGCCCGCGCCCTCGGTCGTCCTCTCGACCGAGGGGTCGTGATGGACGACGATGTGGCCGTCCGACGTCCCGCGGAGATCCATCTCCAGGACGTCGACTCCGAGATCGAGCGCGCGCTCGAAAGCGAGAAGGGTGTTCTCCGGCCAGAGTCCGCGCCCGCCCTGGTGGGCGATGGCGAGCGTTCGCTCCCCCGCGAAGAACGGGTGATCTTCGGCCCTGCTCCGCGGGTGGAGGAAGGCGAAGTAGAGGTAGAGAGCGAGGATCATGCCGGCGACGGAACCGGCGAGACGGAGCGCGCGCACTCGCGCATTGTAACAACGACGCCGCCCGCTCGGGAGGGAGCGTCAAAGAATATCGTCGACCAGCTCCGGGCCCAGGGGCTCGTGGAACAGGCTTCCCTGGCCGAGGAGGCAGCCGAGCCCGAGAAGCTCCGAAAGCTGCTCTTCGGTCTCGACCCCTTCGGCGATGACTCCCATGCCCAGGTTGTCGGCGAGACCCACGATGGTGCGCGCGGCGATCCAGTTGTCGCCGCCGGCCCGAAGGTTCCTGATGAACGAACGGTCGATCTTGAGAGTATCGATCTCGAATCGATGGAGGTAACCGAGCGAGGAGTAGCCGGTTCCGAAGTCGTCGAGGTGGATGTGGAGCCCGAGGCTCTTGAGCTGGCCGAGAATCGCGACCGCCGAGTCGGCTTTCTGCATGACGACGTTCTCGGCCACGTCGAGGACCAGGTCCCCGGCGGAGAGCTCGGTCTCGGCGAGGACCTGCTCCACCCGATCGACGAGGTCGGGCTGGAAGAGCTGTTTGTCCGACAAGTTCACGTGGATCGAGAGCGGGCGGCGTCCGCGGTCGCTCTGCTGCCACCGCTGAATCTGGAGGCAGGCCTTGCGGAGCACCTGAAAGCCGAGCTCGACGATGAGGCCCGTTTCCTCGGCCGCCGGGAGAAACGCGGACGGGGGAAGCAGTCCGCGGGTCGGGTGCTTCCAGCGCGCGAGCGCCTCGAACCCCAGGATCGAGCGATCGCGCAGCGACACGACCGGCTGGTAGAGGAGGCGGATCTCGTCTCGAACCATCGCCCGGCGGAGGTCGGCCTCGAGCTGGAGCTGCTCTACGGCATGGGCCTGCATGGCGGAGTCGAAGACCTCGTGGCGGCCCTTGCCCGACGCCTTGGCGCGATACATCGCCGTGTCCGCGTCCCGAAGGATGTCCATGGGTCTCTCGTAACCGCGCGAGCCCACGGCGATGCCGATGCTCGTAGTGATGAGGACTTCGAGTCCCTGGATATCGAACGGATCGCGGAGGATCTGGTGGATCCGCTCGGCGACGCGCGTCGCCTCGGTCACGTCGCCGAGCCGTTCGAGGAGGACACCGAACTCGTCTCCGCCGAGGCGCGCGATGGTGTCCCCGGGGCGGACGCAGTCCTTGAGCCGCCGGCTGATGGCGGCGAGGAGCTGGTCGCCCGCCAGATGCCCGAGGCTGTCGTTGATGCGCTTGAAGCGATCGAAATCCAGGAACAGCACCGCGAACTTCAGATCGCGTCCCGATCGGCGCGAGCGCTCGAGAAGGCGCCTCAAGTGCTCCATGAACGTGGAGCGATTCGGCAGTCCCGTGAGCTCGTCGTGGGTGGCCTCGTGCCGGAGGCGGTCCTCGGCGAGCTTCTGCTGCGTGATGTCCGAGAGCGAGCCCGCGACTCGCCGGGGTTTCCCGCTCGTCCCGTGCGTCACCTCGCCGCGGGCGAGCACCCAGAGATAGCGCCCGTCTTCGTGGGCGAGCCGATGCTCGCATTCGAAGAGGAGGCTCTCTCCCGAGGTTGCCGCGTCCAACTGCTCCCGCACCCTCGATCGGTCCTCGGGGTGAATGCGGTCGAGCCACTCGGCGGGTTTCGTCGATCGCTCGGATTCCTCGAGGCCGAGGATCGCCGACCAACGGGAGGACAGCAAGAGCTCGTCCGTCTCGAGATTCCAGTCCCAGAGGCCGTCTCTCGCTCCTCGGGCGGCGAATGCATAGCCGCCTTCAGGGCTCCGCCGGTCGATCGCGGACGGACCCGATCTCGATTGTCTGGACGGACGCTGCAAACACACCCCCGGTGACGTTGGAAGGAGTCAAAGAGTGCAAAGTTCGTACCGGGGAGGCTTTCGTATTCTTTCAATGAGATAGACGGGACAACCGGTAGAACACGTGGGGCGAAAGCCCACGGTTCGCCGGGACAACAGATTTGGGGACCTACGGCTGCGTCGGCCGCGGCAGCCCCAGAAAATCCCCCGCCCTCAGCCTTTTTCCGCGGGCGAAGGCGGAGCCGGTCATCCTCCCTTTGCCCGCCGGCTGAACCTGCTCGACGATCAGCGCCGTCCGTCCTCCACAGGCGACAGTGAGCCCTTCGCCCTCGATGGCGACGATGCAGCCGGGGGCTGCCTCTGCGCTGCCCGGGGGGGCAACCCTCGTCTTCCAGATTCGGAGAAGGTCGGCCCGTCCGGAGTCGAGCGGTACGAACGCGACCGGCCAGGGATCGAAGGCCCGCACCCGCCGGTGGATCTCGGTCGCCGAGCCGCTCCAGTCGACGAGCGCGTCCTCCTTCTTGATTCGCGGCGCGAGCGTCGCCTGGGCATCGTCCTGCGGAACGGGGACGAGGTCGCCCCGTTCCTCGAGCGAAAGCGTCTCGAGGAGAAGCTCGGCGCCGATGGGAGCGAGCTTCGCTTCGAGAGTTCCCCCGGTGTCGTCCTCGGAGATGGCGACTTCCCTCCGGAGAAGGATTGGCCCCGTGTCGAGCCCCGCGTCCATGAGCATCGTGGTGACTCCGGTCTCGGTCTCGCCCCGGGCGATCGCCCACTGGATCGGCGCGGCTCCGCGATAGCGGGGAAGGAGCGATCCATGGACGTTCACGATCCCTCGAGGCGGGATCTCGAGAATCGAGGCGGGAATGATCTGGCCGTAGGCCACGACCACGATGGCGTCCGGAGCGAGCCCGCGCACGATCTCGACCGCTGGCTCGGCCCGCACTTTGGGAGGCTGGTGGACGGCGATGCCCCGTTCGAGCGCGAGGGACTTCGTCTTCGGCATGCGCAGCTCGTGGCCGCGCCCCGCGGGCTTGTCGGGCTGAGTGATGAGGGCGAGGACCTGGTGGCTCGAGTCGAGAAGGACCCGGAGAGAGGGGAGGGCGAATCCTCCCGAGCCCATGAACAGCAGGCGCATGGCCGGCGACTACCAGTCGCCCTGGCGAATCCTCTTCCGGATCTTCCGCTTGATGAGGTCGCGTTTCAGCATTCCGAGTCGCTCGAGGAAGAGCTTCCCGTCGAGGTGGTCGATCTCGTGGCAGAAGGCCCGCGCCAAAAGGCCGGTCCCCTCGAGAGTGATCTCTTTGCCCTTCAGATCCTGTCCGCGGACCTTGACCCAGGTGGGACGGGACACGACCCCGCTGTAGCCGGGGACCGAAAGGCAGCCTTCCTCTTCGTGCTGCTCGCCCTCCTGCTCGACCATCGTCGGGTTCGCCATCACGATGACCTGCTTCGGATCCTCTCCCACGGTGATGTCGATTACCATCAGCCGAATTCCCAACCCGATCTGGGGCGCCGCGAGGCCGACGCCGGGGGCGGCATACATCGTCTCGATCATGTCGTGGGCGATGGTGTCCAGCTCCTCGGAGAACTCCGTGAGCTCCACCGCGCGCCGATCGAGGACCTCGGCGCCGAACTTCTCAATCGGTACAATGCCCATCGTGGCTCGAAGCTACAATAACTTTCGATGACGAGTCAATTTTCGGAGGTTAGATTCTCGACGCGAACGGCTTCTATGCGGACGTCCTTCGGGCGAAAGCGCCCGTAGCCTTCTGCCAATGAAGCGGCCGCCGCTGCCGCGGCCAGGCGCGCGGATTCGAGCAGAGGGTATCCCCGCACCGCTCCCGCTAGGAGGCCGGCGGCGAGAGCGTCTCCGGCTCCGGTGGGATTTCCGAGGCGAAGGTCAGAAGAGGGGCTCGAAGCACAGCGGTGGACTCCTTCGGCGCTCGCGACGAGGAACCCCTCATGGCCAAAAGTGATGACCGCGGTTTCCGCGCCGAGCCCGCGAACGCGCTCGACGGCTTCCCGCCGCGAGGGGTCGCTCGGGAGCTCACGGCCGAGAAGCTCTTCCGCCTCGGCACGATTCGGCTTCGCGAGACTCGGCCCGGCGCCGAGCCCGCGGCGGAGAGCCTCGCCGGAAGTGTCGAGAAGGGACAACCGCCCCGTCTCTCGAGCCCGGGCGATCATCGAAGCGTAGACGTCGGAGG
>Ga0299906_10002835_pt1 | contig 14326 bp, 13 predicted proteins | sample RVTome_14_FD_200259 | JGI IMG/M metagenome (GOLD analysis project Ga0299906, IMG submission 200259) | Soil microbial communities from uranium-contaminated site in the Upper Colorado River Basin, Wyoming, United States - RVT145D125 (version 2) ... | reverse complement strand
TGTCGGCGGCAGAATGGGAGAGGAAGACGTCCACGGTTCTACTCCTGGCTTTGAGCATACCACACCAGGGAGCTCACAGCCGAGGCGCGAGTAGGTCCCAGAGCGAGACGGGCAGAGCCCGCCCTACGAGAACGACGCCGGAGCCGCCACGAACCGCTCCCGGCACCCCCCGCAGCAGAAGTAGTACGTCCGTCCCTCGTGCTCCGCCCGATGACGGCTGTCGGTGCGCACCGTCATGCCGCAGACCGGGTCGCGCGCCTCGACGACGATGTCCGCCGCCGGCTCGGCGGGCTCGAAGAGCCCTTCCGCCTTGAGCTTCACCACCTCCGCCAGCACCGCGACGGCGATCTCCTCGTGCGAGATCGGGCCCAGGTCGAGCCCCGCCGGCGAGCGTACCCGCGCGAGCTGCTCTTCCGCGACGCCGCGCCCGCGCAGCCCGGTCCAATCCTCCCGGAGTTCTTGCCGCCAGCCGCGGATCAGATCGGACAGGACGTGGATGGCCGCCTAGCTAGGCGCGGCTTCGTGGCAGTGGCCCGGCGGATCCAATAGGCCGAGAAGTCCCGAAAGTCGATGGTGCTGTCGAGACTCTGTGGCTTGTAAGCGGGCGGATACTTCTGGTAGAATACGAGGCCATGAGTCCTGCAATTGCCACAGACCTCGCGCGGTTCAGCTCCCGTGAATGGGGGGCTGAAGACGGGGCTATCGATCGCCGAAATGGCATTAAAGAGAGCTGGCAATCTCCATAGCAGCCATTACCAGATCCGCCCAGGGGACATCTCCGTGCCATTCTTTCCGGAGTCGTAACTTTTCCTTCTGAAATTCAGGCAACGCGTCGAGAACTGCCTTCGGCGTGTGCGTGCTGACAGCGTCGGGTCGGGTCGCCAGCCACGACACCACCTTCGGCACGATGGAATTGGTGGTTCCGTCATACCGGAGCGGATCGAAGCCCGCGAGATCGGAGACGAACTTGAGGTATTGATGTCCTTCGGGAACCAGGAGGAGCCAGTCGTGCTTCAGGCTCTTCTTAGTCGTCGTGAAACGCCGCGCCATCGCGATCCCAAGCTCCAAGGGCATGTTGAATCGTGCCAGTTGCTCGCTTCCCTCACCCTTGCACCGCGAGAGATCATGGATCGAGTATTTCGAGGAGAAGATAGCCCTCACGATACGCTCCACTCTCGACTCGGCCACGTTACCCGTCTCCAGCGCGCTCCTCGGCGTGAAGCCACAGCAGACAGCGGAAAACACTACGGCTTCGAAGGCAGGCTCGAAGTCTTTGTCGAAAGGGCAGTTGATGAAGACCGCCTTGGCAGGATCGATGGCGAGCTTCCCCTCGCCGAAATGCACACGAGCACCGATGCCGCCGCCACCGTTTGCCATTCTGCGTGGATTACTTCAGGCTCAGAGCATACCGCCGGATGTCGAGCAAGCGATGGCTGCGCTCGGCCTCTTTCACTCTGACTTCGTCTTCGCCACGCTTGAAGACTGCTTTCTGCGTGGGCTCGCCCTTGACGATTTCGACGATGGTGTCGACGACGTCTCGCAGGTTCCGTCCGTCCTCGATACGCACCACCGGGATCGCGGCCTCGCGGGAGGAGTTGCCGCTCACGACGAACGCGGGCAGGTCGGCGCCGTGGTGAAGGACTGGGATGAACCGCTTCTCGGGGTCTTGCCAGACCGCTTCCAGGGCCACTCTCCAGGTGAGCTGCTGGGCTTCGTCAGGCTCCCGGTGACCGATGAGAAGGAGAATGTGGTCTGCCTTCTGGATGGCCTCCTCGATCTCGCGGCGCAAATCGCTTCCCGGCGTAAGCTCTCGGCGATCGAGCCAGACGGACAGGCCGTGCGCGTCAAGACCTCTGCTCAGGCGCTCGGCCAGCTTCTTGTCGGCGGCAGAATGGGAGAGGAAGACGTCCACGGTTCTACTCCTGGCTTTGAGCATACCACACCAGGGAGCTCACAGCCGAGGCGCGAGTAGGTCCCAGAGCGAGACGGGCAGAGCCCGCCCTACAAGAACGACGCCGGAGCCGCCACGAACCGCTCCCGGCACCCCCCGCAGCAGAAGTAGTAAGTCCGTCCCTCGTACACCGCCCGGTGACGGCTGTCGGTTCGCACCGTCATGCCGCAGACCGGGTCGCGCGCCTCCGTGACGACGTCCGCCGCCGGCTCCGCGGGCTCGAAGAGCCCTTCCGCCTTGAGCTTCACCACCTCCGCCAGCACCGCGACGGCGATCTCCTCGTGCGAGATCGGGCCCAGGTCCAGCCCCGCCGGCGAACGCACCCGCGCGAGCTGCTCTTCCGCGACGCCGCGTCCGCGCAGCTCGCCCAAGACCGCCGCGGCGCGCTTCTTCGACGCCACCAGGGCCACGTAGGACGCCCGCGACGCCAGGGCCGCGGCGAGGCCCGCCTCGTCGTACTCGCCCATCGTCGCCACCACCACCCAGGAGCCGTCGCCGATCTCCGGGCTGCCGCCGCCGGCGTCGACGAGAGCGCCGTCCGTGAGATGCAGGCGCTGCACGTCGTAGCCGAGGACCTCGGCCAGTCGCGCCATGGTCACGGCGGCCGGCGCTTCGCCGATCGTGACCAGTCGGGGGACGGGGATTCGCGGCTCCAAGAAGATCTCCATCGCGCCCTCGCTGGCGCAGTGAACGGCCTCGACGATCCGGGCGTCGCCCGCCGGCGGGAATTCGTCCTCAGGCCCCAGGCAGAGCAGACGCGGACGGCCTTTGGCCAGCGCCCGCAACGCCTCGCGGACGACCGCCGGCCCGGCGCAGGCGCCGCCGAGCCAGCCTCGCATGGTGCCGTCGGGCAGGATCAGGGCCTTGGCCCCGGGCTTGCCCGAGGTCGGACGGCGGCGCCACACCACCGTCGCCAACACGTAAGGACGGCGCGCGGCGTCGAGCTCCGACGCCGCCGCCAACACCGGATCGCGGCTCACGTCGCACGCGCCTGCCGGATCGCCTCCCACACCTTCGCCGACGTCACCGGCATCTCGACGTTCCTGACGCCGAGGTGCGCCAGCGCGTCGACCACCGCGTTGACGTAGGCGGCCGGCGAGCCCACCGTGGCCGATTCGCCGACGCCCTTGGCCCCGATCGGGTGGTGGGGCGACGGCGTCACGGTCGCGAAGGTCTCGAACTTCGGCGTCTCCCAGGCGGTGGGCAAGAGGTAGTCCATGAAGGTCGAGCCGATGCAGTTGCCGTCGTCGTCGAAGGTGATGAGCTGCATGGCGGCGATGCCGTAGCCCTCGGTGAGGCCGCCGTGGATCTGGCCCTCGACGATCATCGGGTTGATGCGCACGCCGCAGTCGTCCACCGCCACCATGCGCCGCACCTTCCACGCCCCGGTGCCCTCGTCGACCTCCACCACCACGACGTAGCTGCCGAAGGGGTAGGTCATGTTGGGCGGGTCGTAGTAGTGGACGCCCTCGAGCCCCGCCTCCTCGCCCGGCGGCGGGTTGGTGTAGGCGGCGAAGGCGATCTCCTGGATGGTACACGCCTTGCCCGGCACGCCCTTGACCTGGAAACGGTCGACGTCCCACTCGAGGTCGGCGGCGTCGGCCTCGAGCACGTGGGCGGCGATCTTCCTCGCCTTCTCGCGCAGCTTGCGCGAGATCACCGCGGTGGCGGCGCCGGCGGTGGGCGTCGAGCGCGAGGCGTAGGTGCCCAGGCCGTAGGGCGTGTTGTCGGTGTCGCCGTGCTGCACCAACACGTCCTCGGGCGGGATGCCGAGCTCGCCGGCGACGATCTGGGCGAAGGTGGTCTCGTGGCCCTGGCCCTGGGTCTGGACGCCGATCTTGAGGATCGCCTTGCCCGTAGGGTGGACGCGCAGCTCGGCCGAGTCGAACATCTTCAGGCCCACGATGTCGTAGTCCTTGGCCGGGCCGGCGCCCACCACCTCGGTGAAGCTGGCGATGCCGACGCCGATCAGCTTGCCCGCGGCCCGGCCCGCCTCTTTCTCGCGCTTGAGGTCTTCGTAACCCACCTTCTCGAGGGCGAGCTTCAAGGCGGTGTGGTAGTCGCCGGAGTCGTAGACGAAGCCGGTCGCGCTCTTGTAGGGGAACTGCTCGGGCCGAATGAAGTTCCTGAGCCGCAGCTCGGCCGGGTCCATGTCGAGCTCGTAGGCGGCGTTCTGCACCAGGCGCTCGATCAGGTAGGAGGCCTCGGTGACCCGGAACGAGCAGCGGTAGGCGACGCCGCCCGGCGCCTTGTTGGTGTAGACGCCGTCGGCCACCACGTGGGCCGCCGGCAGGTCGTAGGAGCCGGTGACGATGTGGAAGAGCCCGGCCCGGAACTTGGAGGGCTGGGCGTCGGCGAAGAAGGCGCCCTGGTCGGAGACCAGGCGCACGCGCAGGCCGAGCATCTGGCCGTCGTTCTTCAAGGCCAGCTCGCCTTCCATGTGGTAGTCGCGGGCAAAGCCGGTGGAGATCAGGTTCTCCGAGCGGCTCTCGATCCACTTCACCGGCCGGCCGATGAGCAGCGAGGCCGCGGTGGCCGCCACGTAGCCCGGGTAGATCGGCACCTTGTTGCCGAAGCCGCCGCCGATGTCCGGCGAGATGATCTGGATGTTCTGCTCCGGCAGCCCCGCCACCAGGGCGAAGAGAGTGCGGTGGGCGTGGGGGGCCTGCGAGGTCATGTAGATCTTGACCTTGCCGGTGCCGGCGTTGACGTCGGCGACGCAGCCGCAGGTCTCGAGCGGCGAGGGATGGCAGCGCGGGTAGTGGGTCTTGAGCTTCACCACCTTGTCGGCGGCGGCGAAGGCGCGTTCGGTGGCGTCCTTGTCGCCGGCTTCCCAGTGGTAGACGCTGTTGTCCTTCTGGCCCTCCTTCTCGTCGCGGATCAGCGGCGCGCCCGCAGCCATCGCCTTGAAGGGGTCGACCACCGCCTCGAGCATGTCGTAGTCGACGTCGATGAGGTCGAGGGCGTCGTAGGCCACGTAGGGGTCCTCGGCGACGACGGCGGCGACCTCCTGGCCCTGGAAGCGCACCTTGTCGGTGGCGAAGACGGCCTGGGTGTCGCCCGAGAGCGTCGGCATCCAGGCCAGGTTGTGCGCCGCCAGGTCGGCGCCGGTGACGACGGCGACCACGCCGGGCACGGCCTTGGCCGCTTCGGCGTCGATCGACTTGATGCGGGCGTGGGCCATCGGGCTGCGCAGGATCGCCATGTGCAGCATGCGCGGCAGGTCGACGTCGTCCACGTAGTTGCCCTGGCCGCGCAGGAAGCGGTCGTCCTCCTTGCGCTTGACGCTGTGTCCGAGCCCGCAGACGGTCTTGCGGGGTTGTGCTTGCTCCGTCATGGCGACCTCCTCAGGCGTTCTCGGCGAGCTTTTTCGCCGCCCACTGCACGGATTTGACGATGTTCTGGTAGCCGGTACACCGGCAGACGTTGCCGGAGATGGCCCAGCGGATCTGCTCCTCGCTGGGGTCCGCCTCGGCCTCGAGCAGGGCCTTCGCGACCAGCATCATGCCCGGCGTGCAGAAGCCGCACTGCAGGCCGTGCTCCTCCTTGAAGCCCTGCTGGATCGGGTGGAGCTGGCCGTTCTTGACGAGGCCCTCGACGGTGGTCACCTCGCGGCCGTCGGCCATCACGGCGAGCATCGTGCACGACTTGACGGGAGTGCCGTCGACGAGCACGGTGCAGGCGCCGCAGCCGCTGGTGTCGCAGCCGACGTGGGTGCCGGTCAGCCGCAGGTCCTCGCGCAGGAAGTGCACCAGGAGCCGCCGCGGCTCGACTTCGGCCGATTCTTCGCGTCCGTTGACCTTGATCGTGACTTGCATCGGCGTGTCTCCTCTCTTCAGGCGCGGGCGAGCGCCAGGGCGCGCTCGAGGCCCCGCTCGACGTAGACGCGGACGACGTCGCGCTTGTACTCGGCCGAGCCGCGGACGTCGGAGCTGGGTTCGGCGGCCGCGGCCGCCAGACGGGCGGCCTCGGCGAAGGCTTCGGCGGTGGGCTCGGCGCCGGCGAGGTGCTCCTCGGCCGCCGCGGCCCGGACGTTGACGGCGCCGACCGCGGTCAGGCCGATGCCGGCGCGGCCGATGCGCCCGTCGTCGAGCTCGAGCTGGACGGCGACGCCGACGGTGGCGAAGTCGCCCACCTTGCGCTCGAGCTTGAGATAGGCGCCGCCGGAGCGGCCCCGCGGGCGCGGCACGCGCACCTCGGTGAGGATCTCGGTGGGCTCGAGGGCGGTCTCGAGCAGGCCGCGGAAGAAGTCGCGCACGGCGATCGTGCGTTCGCCGTCGCGCGAGCGCGCCACCACCTCGGCATCGGCGGCGAGCATCACCGCGCCCCAGTCGCCGGCCGGGTCGGCGTGGGCCAGCGAGCCGCCGACGGTGCCCATGTTGCGCACCAGGGGATCGGAGATCACCGGCGCGGCGGCGGCCATCAGGGGATAGCGCGCGGCCAAGAGCGGCGAGCGCTCGGCGTCGGCGTGGCGGGTCAGGGCGCCGACGTGGAGGTGGGTGACGCTCTCGCGGAAGCCGTCGAGGCCGGTCAAGCGGTTCAGGTCGACGAGCACCGCCGGCGCCGCGAAGCGCAGCTTGAGCAGCGGGATCAGGCTCTGGCCGCCGGCGAGCAGCTTGGCGTCGGAGCCGTGCTCGGCGAGCACCTCCAGGGCCTCGTCGAGGCTCCGCGGAGCGACGTAGTCGAACTTCGGCGGGTACATGGGCTCTCCTCTACGTCTGAAGACGCCCCCGGAGCATCCGGGGCGCCGTGATGATCGTCGCGTCAACCGATGACGGGATCTTAACCCAGAGGGCTTTGACAACAAGCCCCGATCCGGATTAAGCTGGCGAGGCCGACGTAGCTCAGTTGGTTAGAGCGCCTGATTGTGGATCAGGAGGTCCCCGGTTCAAATCCGGGCGTTGGTACCACCCTGTCCGGGTCAGGCCTCGTCCGGGCTCAGGACTCGAGCTGGGTCAGCTCGCCGGCCTCGCGCAGGAGCCGCAGCACGTAGGACCCCAGCGACGCGGTGCTGCGCAGGACTTTCGCCTTGCCTTCGCGGGTCGGGAACTCGTCGATCTTGAGGCCCCGGGCGACGTTCTCCATGTAGAAGCTCTGGAGCCGCACGTCTACCAGGCGCACGATCTCCGCCAGCGGCGCGTTGGGGAACTGCTGGATGGCCTCCGCCAGCTCGCGGGGCCGGTAGATGGCGTCGCTGCGGTTCAGGTTGGGCGCGATCAGGTCCGCGTAGCGGCGGCGGAGGATGGTGAAGACCTTCTGCTCGAGCTCGCCGTCGAGCTCGATGAAGGTGAATTCCTCCTTGGGGATGGAGCTCTCGGCGACCGGGGCCGGCCCCTCGATCTTGGTCGATTCCACGGAACCGTCCACCTTGACGCAGACGTGGAGGTAGAACTCGGAAACACAATCGCTCATACCGCTCCTCCGTTGTTGGTCGAATGTCAGAGGCATCCTAGCACCAGGCGGCGTCAGATCGGAAGGTCGCTGGCCGGGGGCAGGCGGAGCGAGCACACGCACTTGCGGCAGACCGGGTCGCGGGCCACGTCGAGGCCGCGGCGGAAAGCGACCGCCGCCGGCGAGTTGAGGATCTCCGCCAGGCCCCTCTCGCGCACGTTGCCGAGCACGGGATGGAAGAAGCACGGCCGCACCGCGCCGTCGGCCTCGATCACCGCCGACACCCAGGGGGCGTTGCAGCGCGGCGGCGGGAAGTCGCCGCCGCCGTTCAACGCCAGGTAGTAGCGGGCGATGCGCCGCATCTTCTCGGGGCTCTCGGCCACGAAGCCGGCGGCGAAGTCGGCGGCGCGCTCGGCCACCAGGCGCTCGATCCCCTCCGCGAGCTCGCGCGCCTCGTCGAGGTCCGGAGCGACGCCGGCGGCGCGCTCGCCGTCCCACGGCACGGCGCGGCCAAAGGCCTCGGTGGAGACGTCGGCGGCGAGGAAGGAGATCCGGTCGAGGCCGATCTCGCGGGCGGCGTCGAGAGTCCCGGCGAGGTCGCGGAAGTTGCGCCGCTGGACGACCGAGCGGCCGCTCACCCGGTACCGCGGCGCGACCTCCCGCAGCGCCGCCACGCCGTCGGCCAGCTTGTCGTAGGCGCGCGGCACGCCGCGGACGGCGTCGTGGACCTCGCGGGGGCCGTCGAGGGAGACGATCGTCTCGTCCGTCCAGCGCGCGACGTCCGCCGCGTGGCGGCGCAAGAGCAGCCCCGTCGACAGCAGGGTGACCTTGGCGCCGAGGTCGTCTTTCAACAGCTCGCACAGCGTCCACAGGTTCGAGTGCATCAGGGCCTCGCCGCCCGAGAGCACGACCCAGCGCGTGCGCAGCCGCCGCAGCGCCTCGAGGTGCGGGGCGAGGTCCCCGCGCCCGAGCTCGCGGCGCTCGCGGTTGGCCTTCCAGACGTCGCACATCACGCAGCGGCAGTTGCAGCGGCTGTGCGGCATCAGCACCACGATGGGCAGGGAGCGGATGCGGTGGGTGGCCAGCGTCAGGGCGCGGCGGGCGATCTCGAAAGGCGAGGGCATGCGGTCTCCGGGACCATGGTATCTGAAGTTCCGCGCTCGATCAGCCGGAGATCCGCCGCAGGCTCGAGAGCACGTCGAGCTCGAACGCGCTGGCCAGGCTCCCGTTCGGCTCCTCGACGTCCTTCCTCAAGTCGGAGGCGGAAGCAAGCGAAGCCCCAGTGCCAGGGCACAGCGGCGCACACGCACGTCGTGGGTGAGCAGCGAGGTTTCCGGGACCAGCGCCACCGTGCTCAGGACGCTGGCCAAGTGGAGAGCGTCGAGCGAACGGATCGGGTCTTCCGGAAAGGCCTCGCGGGCGCGTTCGACGATTTCGTCGCTCAGCCGCAACAGGACCCAGCCTGCCGCCACGCGGCGCAACTCGCTACGGAGCTCTGCGAACCTCTCCGCCGAGAGCTCGCCGAGGCTCTGGGCGCGGTGGAAGGCCCGGTCACACTCGACCAGGGTAAGATCCGAGGTCACCACGAATTCGGCGGCTTCAAGGGCGCGGCGAACCTCGTCGCCCGGCGGCTCTCCGAGCAGCCACGAGAGCACGGCGCTCGACTCCGCGTAGACGATCATCGATCGCCACGATCCCAATCCAGGAGCTCTTGGGCGGTGGAGCGGGCGAGAGCCCGCTCATAGGTTCGGTACCGCGAGGGGTCGTTGCGTACGATCCCGCGCGCCGTACCGCGCTGCACGAGCTCTCGAAGCCAGGCAGGGACTTGCTCGCCGCCGTCGGGCTCCGGCGAACGAAGCTCGGCGACCACTTGGCCGTGGGAAGAGATCCGGATCGTCTCCCCGACTCGCGCCCGGCGTACGTAATCGCTGAGATGGCTCTTGAGCTCTCGAATGCCGACCGTGTCCATGCACCCAAGTGTAGTCTCATGTAGTCACGACGTCAAGAGCTGGGAGAGGAGGTTGAGAGCTACGCACCGGAGCGGAGCCTAGACATGTCATGGGAGCACTTCAGGCCAGCGGCTCGTCGGCAAAGTCCCTGTCTCCGCAAGCACCATTGCAAGCCCTGCACCGCGTTTCCGGATCCGATCGCCGATAGAATCCCCGTCATGAAGATCCACCTCGTCGACGGCACCTACGAGCTCTTCCGCGCCTTCTACGGCGCGCCGCCGCGCAGCGGCCCCGACGGCCGCGACGTCGGCGCCACCGTGGCCCTGCTCCTGAGCATGGCGAGCCTGCTGCGCGAGGACGACGTGACGCACGTCGCGGTGGCCTTCGACCACGTGATCGAGAGCTTCCGCAACGACCTCTTCGCCGGCTACAAGACCGGCGCCGGCATCGACCCGGACCTCTGGGCGCAGTTCGGCCCCGCCGAGGACGCCGCCCGCGCCCTCGGCCTGGTGGTCTGGCCGATGGTGGAGCACGAGGCCGACGACGCCCTCGCGGCGGCCGCGGCGCGGTGGCGCGACGCGCCCGGCGTCGAGCAGGTGGTGCTCTGCTCCCCCGACAAGGACCTCGCCCAGTGCGTGGTCGACGACCGGGTCGTCTGCCGCGATCGCCGGCGCGGGACCACGCTCGACGCCGCCGGCGTGCGCGACAAGTTCGGCGTGCCGCCGGCGTCCATCCCCGATTACCTGGCGCTGGTCGGCGACAGCGCCGACGGCATCCCCGGCATCCCCCGCTGGGGCGCCAAGTCCGCGGCCGCGGTGCTGCGCCGCTACCAGCACCTCGAGCACGTCCCGGACGACGCCGCGAGCTGGGAGGTCGCGGTGCGCGGCGCCGCCGTCCTCGCCCAGAACCTCGCGCGGCGCCGCGACGACGCCCTCCTCTACCGCCGCCTGGCGACCCTGGTCACCGACGTCGGTCTGACCGAGGAGCTCGACGACCTCGAATGGCGCGGCGCCGGCGGCGGGCTCGCGGACTTCTGCGCCGGCCTCGGCGCGCCCGACCTGCCGCAGCGCCTGCTGCGGCAAGGGGCCTGACGCCGGAATATTACGGGGCGCCGGCGCGGTTGATCAGGGCAACCGGCCCCGCGGGCCGTCTTCAAGGAGCGATCAACACGATGTTCTTCGACCCGATGTACCTCCTCTTCGTCCTGCTGCCGGGATTGGCGATCTCGGGCATCGCGAGCTGGATGACGAAGTCCGCGTTCAAGCGCTACTCGCGCCAGCGCACCGCCAACGGGATGACCGGCGCCCAGGCGGCGCAGGTCATGCTCGACCGCGCCGGCATCCGCGACGTGAAGGTGGTGCCCACCCGCGGCTTCCTCTCCGATCACTACAACCCCGTCACCAAGACGCTGGCGCTGTCGGAGGCCGTCTACCACCAGCCGTCGGTGGCGGCGGTCGGCGTCGCCTGCCACGAGGCCGGTCACGCGATCCAGCACGCCAGCCATTACGCGCCGCTGTGGGTGCGCTCGGCCCTGGTGCCGACCGCCGGCATCGGCTCCAGCCTCGGCTACCTGGCGATGGCCGGAGGCCTGATCATCGGCTGGACGGGCCTGGTCGCCCTCGGCGCCCTGCTGTTCTCGGCGGTGCTGCTCTTCCAGATCGTCACCCTGCCGGTCGAGCTCGACGCCTCGGCGCGCGCCAAGAAGCTGGCCTACGAGTACGGCATCGTCCACCGCGCCGAGCAGGCCGGCGTCGCCAAGGTGCTCAACGCCGCGGCCCTCACCTACGTCGCCGCCGCCGTCTCCTCGCTGCTGACCCTGCTCTACTTCCTGATGCGGGCGGGTCTGCTGGGCGGGCGCGACGACTGAAGCCCCCCCGTCGATCGAGCAAACAGGGAGCAAGCGGCCCGGGGCGCCTTCAGCCGTAGCGTAGCGCGGTCCGGCGGGCACCGGCGAGCCACGCCGTAGGCGTAGAGGACGCGAGGATGGCGGCGTCCTGCGATCCTGATAGACTACGCCCAATGGAAGACGAGAGAGGGGAGGAAGACGAGAGCGGGGAGATCACCCGGCTCCTCCAGGCCTGGTCGGAAGGCGACGGCGCGGCCCGGGAGCAGCTCATGCCCCTCGTCTACGACGAGCTGCGCCGGATTGCCAAACGGTACATGGACCACGAGCGGCCGGGTCACACGCTCCAGCCGACGGCCTTGGTGAATACGCTCTACCCGCGCCTCGTGCGCCGGCGCAGCGTGAGCTTTCGCAACCGTGCTCATTTTTTCGGCGCGGTGGCGAGGATGATGCGGCGAATCCTGAAGGACTACGCCCGCAAGCGCCTGGCCGAGAAGCGCGGCGCGGGAGCGGGCCACTTGACGCTCGACGAGGCCCGCGACGCCTTCGAGCAGCGCGACCTCGAGCTCATCGCGCTCGACGATTCCCTGCGGGACCTGGCCAGGATCGACGAACGGCAGAGCCGGGTCGTCGAGATGCGCTTCTTCGCGGGCCTGACGTACGAGGAGATCGGCGAGGTGCTGGGCATCGCGGCCGAGACGGCCAAGAGGGATTTCCGGCTGGCCAAGGCCTGGCTGCGCGAGCAGCTCAGCGCTGTACCCGATCCGACCGAAGACGACGATGACACCGGATGAGCGCTGGCCAGAGATCGCGGAGATCCTGAGCAAAGCGTTGGATTTGTCTGAGGACGAGCGCCCCCGCTTCCTTGCCGAGGTCTGCGCAGACGACGAAGCCCTGCGCCGGCGCCTCGAGCGCCTGATCGCCGCCGACGCGCACACGGACGACTTCCTGCGGCCCGTCTTCTCCCTGCACGGGGACGACCCCGAGGACGAGGCCGGCCGCAGGATCGGCCCCTATCGCCTGGTGCGTCCCCTCGGACGCGGCGGCATGGGGACGGTCTGGCTGGCCGAGCGCGACGACGGCCATTTCGAGCAACGCGTCGCCGTCAAGCTCCTCCAGGGCTTCGACACCGAAGAGGTCCTTCGCCGCTTCCGCGCCGAGCGCCGGATCCTGGCACGCCTGACCCACCCGAACGTGGCCCAGCTCTTCGACGGCGGCACCGCCGCCGACGGCCGCCCCTACTTCGCGATGGAGTACGTCGAGGGCGAGCCCATCGACCAGTACTGCGACGCGCGGGGCCTGACCACGCGCGAGCGCGTCCGCCTCTTCCGGTCGGTCTGCGCGGCGGTCGAGTTCGCGCACCGCAACCTGGTAGTCCACCGCGACCTCAAGCCCGCCAACGTGCTGGTGACCGGCGACGGCGTCGTCAAGCTCCTCGATTTCGGCATCGCCAAGCTGCTGCGCCGCGACGCGCCGGCCCCGGACCCCTCCGCCACCGCCACCCTTCAGCCGGCGCCGATGACGCTGCAGTACGCCAGCCCCGAGCAGGTCCGCGGCGAGCCCGTGACGACCGCCTCGGACGTCTACTCCCTGGGCGTGCTCCTCTACGAGATCCTCACCGGACACCGCGTCCACCGCTTCGACACCCTGACGCCGGGGGACGTCGAACGCGCCGTCTGCGACACGGTGCCGCCGCGTCCCAGCACCGTGGTCGGGCGCCCCCGCGAGCTTCGCGGCGCGACGCAGGCCCCCGAGTCGCTCAGCCGCCTGCGCGGCGCCGACCCGCGGCGGCTGCGCCGCCAGCTCTCGGGCGACCTCGACAACGTCGTCATGAAGGCGCTGCGCAAGGATCCGGAGCGGCGCTTCGCATCGGCCGAGCAGCTCTCCGAAGAGCTCGGCCGCTACCTCGAAGACCGGCCGGTGCGCTCGCGTCCGGACACCCTCGCCTACCGCGCCGGCAAGTTCGTCCGCCGGCACGCCTGGGGCGTGTCCGCCGCCGCGGTTCTGGCCGTCCTGCTGACGGGCGTCACGGCCCTGACCGTCACCTCGCAAGCCCGCAAGGCGAGGCTCGAGCGGATGGACGCCGAGATCGCCCGCGAGCGCCAGCTCGCCGACGGCGTCACGAGCTTCCTCGTCGAGTTCCTGAAGAGCGCGGACCCGAGCCGGACCGAGGGACGGACGCTGACGATCCGGGAAGCGTTCGACGCCGCCGTCGAGCGCCTCGGAAGCGCCCCCGAGCTCGCTCCCGAGGTCCGCGCCACCCTCGCCGACGCGGTCGGCGGCGTCTACCGTGACCGCGGCCTCTTCGCGGAGGCCCGCCCCTTCCTGGAAGAAGCCCTGGCCCTGCGCCGCGCGAGCTTCGGCGACGAGCACCCGCTGGTAGCTGAAAGCCTCCACAACCTCGCCAACCTGGAGCTGCGGGCGGGCGAGAGCGAGCGCGCCGAAGATCGGATGCGCGAGGCCATCGCCATCCAGCGCCGCGCCTTCCCCGGCGGCCACCGGGACCTGGCGCGCGGCCTCAACAACCTCGCGGGCCTGCTGCGACGCGCCGGCCGTCCGGCCGAGGCCGAGGTGCCGGCCCGCGAGGCCCTCGCCATGAGGCTCAGCCTCTTCGGCCCCGATCACCCCGAGGTCGCCTACGCGCTCAACACCCTGGCCACCATCCGCAAAGACCAGGGCGACGTGGACGAGGCCGAAAAGCTCTATCGCCGGGTGATCGAGATCCGCCGCAAGAAGGCCGCCGTCACCCCGGAGCTGGCCAACGCCCTCAACAACCTGGCGGACCTCCTCGTCGAAGCCGGCCGCCCGCGGGAGGCCCTCCCCCTTCACCAGGAGGCGCTGCGCCTGCGCCGCCGGCTCTATCCGGACGGCCACGCCCAGGTCGTGGCCAGCCTCAACCACCTGGCCCTCCTGCGCCTGTCGATAGGCGACCGCGAAGAGGCCCGGGAGCTCTTCGCCGAAGCGGAAGCGCTGGCGGAGCGACTCCCGGGCCGGCCGTTGCTGGACGTCGTGAGGAAGAATCAGGCGCTCTTGGCTCGGGAACCCTCACCCCCAGCCCCTCTCCCAGGGGGAGAGGGGGGCCCATCCCTCCCAGGCGGCCTGAGAGTGACAAAGCCCTGATTCTCCGGTGTTTTTGCGCATTCCACACTTGACTTATCCTGGATTCGCTGCCAGTCTTTGACGGTCGGATGG
>Ga0299906_10002834_pt1 | contig 14331 bp, 21 predicted proteins | sample RVTome_14_FD_200259 | JGI IMG/M metagenome (GOLD analysis project Ga0299906, IMG submission 200259) | Soil microbial communities from uranium-contaminated site in the Upper Colorado River Basin, Wyoming, United States - RVT145D125 (version 2) ... | reverse complement strand
CCTGTACGCCCATCTCGAGCAGGCGGCGAGGGCGAGCGGCTTCTTCGTTCCCGGATCGGGCTCGCGGCTGCCAGAGCGCTGGCGCAGGCTGTTCTCGCGCGTTCTGGCGCTCGAGCGCGAGGAAGTGAACATCCTGCGCGGGCTGCTCAAAGCGCTGCTCGCGAAGCAGGACCGGGAATAGTTGATGAATTTAGTCGGAAACACGTAGAATCCCCCTCATGTTCAAGACGCTACGAGGCGACATCGCTTGCATCCTGGAGCGCGACCCGGCGGCGCGCAGCTGGTGGGAGGTCCTCACCTGCTATCCGGGACTGCATGCGCTCTACATCCACAAGCTGGCGCGGTGGCTATGGCTTCATCACCTGCGCTGGCTCGGCCGGGCGACCTCCCAGCTCGGCCGCTGGCTGACCGGGATCGAGATCCACCCGGGAGCGAAGATCGGCCGCTGCGTGTTCATCGACCACGGCATGGGGGTGGTGATCGGCGAAACCGCCGAAATCGGCGACGGCTGCACCATCTACCAGGGCGTGACGCTCGGCGGGACCACGCTCTACCGTGGCGTAAAGCGTCACCCGACCCTGGGCAGCGGCGTGGTCGTGGGCGCCGGCGCCAAGGTGCTCGGCGGCTTTACGGTCGGCGATGGCGCCCGGATCGGCTCCAATGCGGTGGTGGTGAAGGAGGTGCCGGCAGGCGCCACCGTGGTGGGCATCCCGGGGCGCATCGTCGCGGAAACCAGCGTGCGCCAGGCCGAACGCTTCGCGGCCTATGCGGTAGTGCAGGACCAGGACGATCCCTACGCAAAGGCAATCCAGTCGCTGGTCGAGCATTCGCAGGAGCTGGAGCGTGCGCTCGCGGCCCTGACCCAGAGACTTTCAGAGCTCGAAAAGCAGGCCGAAACAGACGCCAGGGAGTCCCTCAGAGCGGTCAAGTAGCTGTTTGCAGAGAAAAATAAAAGTTGACTGATTTGCTCGGACTTGGCTATACTTGACTACCTTAATCGGGTATTGGAAATCTCAATGAGACTCACGACCAAGGGCAGGTTCGCAGTGACGGCGATGGTGGACCTGGCGATGCGCCACAACCGCGGTCCGGTGACGCTCGCCGCGATCAGCGAGCGCCAGCACATCTCGCTTTCTTACCTCGAGCAGCTGTTCGGCAAGCTGCGCCGCGCCGGCCTGGTGTCGAGCGTACGCGGGCCCGGCGGCGGCTACAACCTCGCTCAGGCGGCGCACGGCATCACGGTCGCCGACATCGTCACCGCGGTGGACGAGCCGCTCGACGCCACGCAGTGCGGCGGCAAGGAGAACTGCCACGACGACAAGCGCTGCATGACCCACGACCTGTGGGCGACGCTCAACGCGAAGATGCATGAGTACCTGTCTTCGGTGACGCTGGCCGATCTGGTCGCGCACCAGAGCGGCAAGCCGGTCGCGGTGCTGAGGGACTGGAGAGCGGAGAAGGTCGCGGCATGAAGCTTCCGATCTACCTCGACTACTCGGCGACCACGCCGGTCGATCCGCGCGTCGCCCAGAAGATGATCCCGTACCTGACCGAGCAGTTCGGCAATCCCGCTAGCCGCTCGCACGCCTTCGGCTGGGCGGCCGAGCAGGCGGTCGAGGAGGCGCGCGGCCATGTCGCCGCGCTGATCGGCGCCGACCCCAAGGAGATCGTCTGGACTTCCGGCGCCACCGAGGGCAACAACCTCGCCATCAAGGGCGCGGCGCATTTCTACAAGACCAAGGGAAAGCATCTCATCACGCAGAAGACCGAGCACAAGGCGGTGCTCGACACCTTCCGCGAGCTCGAGCGCCAGGGCTTCGAGGCGACGTACCTCGAGGTGGAACCCAATGGAATCGTCGATGTAAGGAAATTCCAGGCGGCGATGCGGCCCGATACCATCCTCGCCTCGATCATGATGGTGAGCAACGAGATCGGCGTCATCCACCCGGTGTGGGAGATCGCCGAGATCTGCCGCTCGAAGGGCGTCATCTTCCACTGCGACGCGGTGCAGGGCGGCGGCCGGGTCGAGATCGACATGCAGAAGTTCAAGGCCGACCTGCTCACCATCACGGCGCACAAGATGTACGGGCCGAAGGGCATCGGCGCCCTCTACGTGCGCAGGAAGCCGCGCGTGCGCATCGAGGCGCAGATCCACGGCGGCGGGCACGAGCGCGGCTTCCGCTCCGGCACGCTCGCCACGCACCAGATCGTCGGCTTCGGCGAGGCGGCGCGGCTGGCGAAGCTCGAGATGGCCGCCGACAACCACCGCGTGCGGGCGCTGCGCGACAGGCTGTGGAGCCGCCTCAAGGAGGTCGACGAGGTATACGTGAACGGGGACATGGAGCGCCGCATCCCGCACAACCTCAACGTCTCGTTCAACTTCGTCGAGGGCGAGTCGCTGATCATGGCAGTGAAGGACATCGCGGTATCTTCGGGCTCGGCCTGCACCTCGGCCTCGCTCGAGCCCTCGTACGTGCTGCGCGCGCTGGGGCGCTCCGACGAGCTCGCGCACAGCTCGATCCGCCTCACGCTCGGGCGTTTCAGCACCGAGGAGGAAGTCGATTACGCGGCGGATCTCATCAAGCGCAAGGTGGCGAGGCTGAGAGAGCTCTCGCCGCTGTGGGAAATGCACCAGGAAGGCGTCGATTTGAACTCGGTCCAATGGGCCGCACATTGAGGTAGACAACATGGCTTACAGCGACAAGGTCATCGATCATTACGAGAACCCGCGCAACGTCGGCTCGTTCGACAAGTCGGACGAGGCGGTGGGCACCGGCATGGTGGGCGCGCCCGCCTGCGGCGACGTCATGAAGCTGCAGATCAGGGTCGGTGCCGACGGCCGCATCGAGGACGCGCGCTTCAAGACCTACGGCTGCGGCTCGGCGATCGCTTCGAGCTCGCTCGTCACCGAGTGGGTCAAGGGCAAGACGCTCGAGGAGGCGGCGACGATCCGCAACACCGAGATCGCGGCCGAGCTCGCGCTCCCGCCGGTCAAGATCCACTGCTCGATTCTCGCCGAGGACGCGATCAAGGCGGCGGTCGCCGACTATCGCAAGAAGCACGGCGTCGACGAGGAACAGAAGAAGGTCGCCTGATGTCGATCACGCTCACCGAGCAGGCCGCCAGGCACGTCCAGGCGACCCTTGCCAAGCGCGGCAAGGGCGTGGGCGTGCGCGTCGGCGTGCGCACCTCGGGATGCTCGGGCCTCGCCTACAAGCTGGAGTTCGCCGACGCCGTGAACCCGGAAGACCACCAGTTCGAGAGCCACGGGGTCCGGGTGGTGGTCGACCCCAAGAGCCTGCAGTACATCGACGGCACCGAGCTCGACTACACCCGGGAAGGCCTCAACGAGGGATTCAAGTTCCGCAACCCCAGGGTGAAGGACGAGTGCGGGTGCGGCGAGAGCTTCAACGTCTGACAGGTTGCGCAATCATTTCGAACTCTTCGGCCTGACACCGGCGTTCGCGCTCGATGCCGTAGCGCTCGAGCGCGCCTACCGGGACATCCAGTCGCGCGTGCACCCCGACCGCTTCGCGAATTCCGGCGACGCCGAGCGCCGCGCTTCGCTGCAGTGGACCACGCGGGTCAACGAAGCCTATCGCACGCTCAAAAACCCCGTGCAGCGCGCGAAGCACGTGCTCGAGCTGCAGGGCGTCGACGTCGCGTTCGAGACCAACACCGCCATGCCGCCCGATTTCCTGATGCAGCAGATGGAGCTGCGGGAGGCGCTGGAGGCGGCAACGCAGGACAAGAATCCGGATTCCCTGGGAAGAATCCGAAACGACCTGGTGGCGGAAAAGCGCGCCCTCGAGGCGCAGCTCGGCAAGGCCATCGACGAGAGCAAGGACTACAGCGGCGCAGCCGGCCTGGTGCGGAAGCTGATGTTCCTCGACAAGCTCGACGCGGAGATCGACCTCGCCTACGAGGCGGCCGAGTAATGGCGCTTCTGCAGATCTCGGAGCCGGGAATGTCCTCGCCGCCGCACGAGCAGCGGCTCGCGGTCGGCATCGACCTCGGCACCACCAACTCGCTGGTGGCGACGGTGCGCGGCGGCATGGCCGCCGTGCTGTCCGATGCGCTGGGGCGGCCGCTCCTGCCTTCGATCGTGCGCTACTTGCCCGACGGCCGGGCGGAGGTCGGCTATCCGGCGCAGGCGCGGCAGTCGGAGGATCCGAAGAACACCATCGTCTCGGTGAAGCGCTTCATGGGACGCGGGGTCAAGGACGTCGCCCATCTGGAGAGCGCGCCGTACGACTTCGTCGACGCGCCGGGCATGCTGCAGATCCGCACCGCCGCCGGCGTGAAGAGCCCGGTGGAAGTTTCCGCTGAAATCCTGCGTGTGCTGCGGGAGCGTGCGGAGCTTTCCCTGCAGGGAAGCTTGAGCGGCGCCGTGATCACCGTTCCGGCCTACTTCGACGACGCGCAGCGCCAGGCGACCAAGGACGCGGGGCGCCTCGCCGGCCTCAATGTCCTGCGGCTGCTCAACGAGCCGACCGCAGCGGCGATCGCCTACGGCCTCGACAACGCGGCCGAGGGCATCTATGCCATCTACGACCTCGGCGGCGGCACCTTCGACCTGTCGATCCTGAAGCTCTCGCGCGGGGTTTTCGAGGTCGTCGCCACGAGCGGGGACTCGATGCTCGGCGGGGACGACTTCGACCAGCGCGTGTTCTGCTGGATCGTCGAGCAGGCGAAGCTCGCGCCGCTCGCGCCGAAGGATGCCCGGCTGCTGCTCACCCGGGCGCGCGAGGCCAAGGAATACCTCACGTACCACGGCGAAGCGCCGATCACGGCGCGGCTCTCCTGCGGCGAGTTCGTCGACCTGGCGCTCGATTCCGAGACGTTCTGCCGCATCACCCAGACCCTGGTGAGCAAGACGCTCGGCCCGGTGCGCAAGGCGCTGCGCGACGGCGGGCTCTCGGTGGCGGACATCAAGGGCGTGGTGATGGTGGGCGGGGCCACCCGCATGCCCCAGGTCCAGCGCGCGGTGGGCGAGTTCTTCCGGCGCGACCCGCTCAACAATCTCGACCCGGACAAGGTGGTGGCGCTCGGCGCCGCGATGCAGGCCGACGTGCTCGCCGGCAACAAGTCGCAGGGCGAGGACTGGCTGCTGCTCGACGTGATTCCGCTGTCGCTCGGCATCGAGACCATGGGCGGGCTCGCGGAGAAGATCATTCCCCGCAATTCGACCATTCCGGCGGCGCGCGCGCAGGAGTTCACCACGTTCAAGGACGGCCAGAGCGCGATGAGCTTCCACGTGGTGCAGGGCGAGCGGGAGCTGGTGTCCGACTGCCGCTCGCTCGCGCGTTTCGAGCTGCGCGGCATCCCCCCGATGGCCGCCGGCGCGGCGCGCATCCTGGTGACCTTCCAGGTGGACGCGGACGGCCTGCTGGCCGTATCCGCAAAGGAGCATTCTTCGGGAATCGAAGCGTCGGTTGCGGTCAAGCCCTCGTACGGTCTTGCCGACGCCGACATCGAGCGCATGCTGCGCGACTCGTTCCAGCACGCAAGAGAAGACGTGCATGCGCGCGCGCTCGCCGAGCACCGCGTCGAGGGGCAGCGGCTCGTCGAGGCGACGCGCTCGGCGCTGCAGGCGGATGGTGCCTTGCTGGAGGGGAAGGAACGATCCGTCATAGACGATGCACTTGCGGAACTGGAGAAGCTGCTTGCCGCGACCGATCACCGTGCGATCAAGCGCGCCACCGACGCCCTCAACCGCGCCACCGAGAGCTTCGCCGCGCGCCGCATGGACGCGGGCATCCGCCGCGCGCTCGCCGGCAGGCAAATCGGCAGCCTCTGATGCCGCGGCGCTGATGGCGAAAATCACGGTGCTGCCGCATGCCACGCTCTGTCCGCAGGGCGCCGAGATCGAGGCGCAGCGGGGCGTCTCGATCCTCGACAACCTGCTCGAGCATCACATCGACGTCGAGCACGCCTGCGAGAAATCCTGCGCCTGCACCACCTGCCACGTGATCGTGCGCCGGGGATTCGACTCGCTGCAAGAAGCCGAGGAGAAGGAGGAGGATCTGCTCGACAAGGCCTGGGGCCTGGAGGCGAATTCGCGCCTGTCCTGCCAGGCCAAGGTGGCCGACGAGGATCTGACGATCGAGATCCCGAAATACACCATCAACTACGAGCGCGAAGGGGGGGCGAAAAAGTGAAGTGGACCGACACCCAGGAGATCGCCGTCGCGCTCGCGGATGCGCACCCCCAGGTCGACCCCAAGACGGTCCGCTTCACCGACCTCTATGAGTGGGTCAAGGCGCTGCCGGGATTCGACGACGACCCCAAGCGCTGCGGGGAGAAGATCCTGGAGGCGATCCAGCTCGCCTGGATCGACGAGGCGGAATAGGCACAGCGCTTGCTCGCCTTCGGGTAATCCACTCACGGAGGCGACGATGGAAGACAAGGACAAAGTCGAAGGCGAAGGCAGCTACTCGGGCACGAAGGAGTATAACGAGCGCACCAAGAAGTTCGTCGACGCGGGCAAGGTCGGCGACGCGGCGCGCGAGGCGGCACCGCAGAGCGAGGAAGAGGCCCACGCCATGAAGAAGGCGGAGCGCGTCGGCAAGCAGCGCGCCAAGGGCGAGGACCCGGCGCTGGACGACCCCGACCGGATCCAGGACGACCCCGACTTCCCCCGCAAGAAATAACGCTAGTGCTTTCTTAGGTCGCCCCAGAGCGAGTCGAGGCGCTGGTAGCGCCCGCAGCCGGTGACGTAGAAGCGGTACTGCAAGGGGTTCTTCTTGTAATAGTCCTGGTGGTAGTCCTCGGCGGGCCAGAACTCGCCTGCCGGCGTGATCGGCGTGAGGATCGGCTGGCGGAAGGGCTTCGCCTTCTGCCACTTCGCCTTGGAGGCCTCGGCGAGGCGCTTCTGCTCGTCGGAGTGGTAGAAGATCTCGGGGCGGTACTGCGAGCCCGAGTCGCAGAACTGGCGATCGAGCACCGTCGGGTCGTGGTTGACCCAGAAGGTCTCGAGCAGCTTCTGGTAGCCCACCTTGGCCGGGTCGTAGCTCACCTGCACCACCTCGGTGTGGCCGGTGCGCCCGGTCGAGACCTGCTCGTAGCTCGGGTTCTTCACCTTGCCGCCCATGTAGCCGGAGACCACGGCGGTCACGCCCGGCAGCTTCTCGAAGGCCTCCTCGGTGCACCAGAAGCAGCCGCCGGCGAACGTCGCCTTCGCGGTGTCTTGACCCAGTAACAGACCGGGGAACAGAAGCAGCGCTGCCAAAGCGATCCGGATCATTGCTTCAACTCCTTGAGGACGGCGTCGATGACGGGTTGGTCGCGCAAGCATAGCCTTACCTTACCGATGGGCGCGGCGCGGGCGGCCGCGACATAGGCGCGGGCGCAAATTTCGAGCGGCACGGCGAAGATCCCGCTCGACACCGCCGGGAAGGAAACCGACTCCCAGCCGCGCTCCTTGGCGCACTGGAATGCGGAAATCAGCGCCTTGACGAGCTTCTCCTCCTCCTCGCCTTCGCCATGGCGCGGCCCGACGGCGTGGATCACGCCCTTGAAGGGCAGCCTGCCGGCCGTGGTGACTGCCGCCGAGCCCGCCGCAAGCGGCCCGCGCTCGCGCACGATGCGCTCGGACTCCTCGACGAGCGCCGCGCCGGCCGCGCGGGCGATGATCCCGGCTACGCCGCCGCCGTGCGCCAGATGGCCGTTGGCGGCATTGACGATCGCCTCCACCGGCTCCTCGAGCAGGTTGCCGCGCACGACCTGAAAGCGCCGGCCGGGCGCGAACTGCACATCGAAGATTACTTCTTGCTTCGTTTTGGCACTTTCCCGCCCTTGCGGCGGGCCTTCGAGAGGCCGATGGCGATCGCCTGCTTGCGACTCTTCACCTTCCTGCCCGAGCCGCTCTTCAGCTGGCCGCGCTTGCGCTCGTGCATCGCCTTTCCGACTTCCTTCTGCGCCTTCCGGCCGTACCGCGCCATGCCGCCTCCTACTCGATCTTGGCTTTCGCGCGCAGGCCCTGGATCAGCTCCTGCACGCGGTTCTGCACCAGCTGCTGCTGGATGCGGGGCCTGAGGTCGGCGAGCGGCGGAAAGTTCATCGGGCGCACGTCGTCGAGCCGGATCACGTGGTAGCCGTAGCGGGTGCGCACCGGCGCGTCCGTGACCTTGCCCTTCTCGAGCTTCGTCATGGCCTCCGAGAACTGGCGCTCGTAGGCGCTCGGCAGGCTCCAGTCGAGGTCGCCGCCGCGCTCCTTGGTGCCGCTGTCCTTGGAGTGCTTCTCCGCGAGCTCGTCGAACTTCGCGCCTTTCTGGAGCTCGGCGATCAGGCCCTGCGCCTCGCCCTCGGTCTCGACCAGGATGTGGCGCGCGCGGTACTCCTTGTCGCCGGTCTGCTGCTTGGCGCGCTCGTACTCTTTCTGCACCTCGGCGTCGGTCACCGGGTGCTTGCGCACCCAGTCGCGGATGTAGGCGCCGACGATGATCTCCTGGCGCGCGAGGTCCACCTGCGCCTGCACCTCGGGGCTCCGGGCGACGCCGCTGCGCTGCGCCTCCTGCTGCACGACCTCGCGGTTCACCAGCTCCTCGCGCACCATGGCGCGCATCTGCTCGTTGTCCTGCGCGCCGCGCGCCTTCTGCTGCTGCATCAGGAACTCCATACGCGAGCGGGGCACCGCGACGCCGTTGACCGTGGCGACCGGGGCCTGGGCCGCCGCCGGCTTGCGGGCGGCATCCTTGGCGCCGTCCTTCGCGCTGCCCTGCGCGAACGCGAGAAGCGGGGCCGCCAGCATCGCGGCGGCGACGATTCGGGTGTTCATCGGATTCCTTTCAGTTCGTCCGGGCTGCGCGCGCTGATCGCGAGTGCATGGATCGGATTGTGCATTAATTCGCCGAGCGCCTGGTACACCATGCGGTGACGCGCGAGCGTCGGCTGTCCGCTGAAGCGCGGCGACACGATCTCGAGCCGCCAGTGGGTGCCGCCGCCCTCGCGCCAGCCGGCGTGCCCGCGGTGGCGCTCGCTCTCGTCCACCAGCTCGACGCAAACCGGCTCGAGCGCCGCGAGCCGCCCGCGGATGGTCGCCTCGACGCTCACGGCTTGTCCTCGGCGTACCTGGAGAGGACCAGGGCCTGCGCCACCACGAACGCGAGCATCAGTCCCAGGCCGCCCCAGAGCTTGAACTGCACCCAGAAGCGCTCGCTGAAGGTGTAGGCGACATACAGGTTGAGGACGCCCATCGCGAGGAAGAAGCCGACCCAGGAAAGGTTCAGCTTCGACCAGACATGGTCGGGCGCCGAGAGTTCCTTGCCGAGGATGGTCCGGATCAGATTGGTCCCGTTCACGAGCGGCGCCAGGGCGAGCACCACCGCGAACAGCCAGTAGAGCAGCGTCGGCTTCCACATGATGAAGCGCTTGTCCTGCAGCGCGAGGGTGAGCCCGCCCATCGCCACGATGAGCACCAGCGAGGCCCACAGCATCTTGTCGACCTTGCCGTAGCGCAGGCGCGCGAACACGACCTGGGCGATGCTCGCCGGGATGATGACGGCGGTCGCGAGGTAGATGCTGTCGGTCAGCATGTACGTGGCGACGAACAGGACGACCGGGAACAGGTCGAAGAGGAACTTCATGCGGGCGGCCCGATTCTACCAGCGCGCGAGCGCGGTCACGGACGCGATGCCGAGCCTGCCGACCACCGGCGAGAACCAGCCTAGCGCCAGAGACCCAGGGACTTGCGCGCCGCATCGTTCGAGGGCCGCACCACCAGCCCGGAAGCCGAAACCGACACGGTATACCGCGCGTCCTCCGCGAGCGGCACGTAAGCCGCGCTGCCGTAGAGCGCATCGGCGAAGGGCAGGTAGTCGTGATAGCGCCGGATCGCCGGCCACACGTCGAGCCCCTGCTGCTCGGCGAGCGCGTAGACCGTGCGCCGCGCGTTGCGCTCGCTCGGGAGGTCGGCGTAGCGCCCCGAGAGCCTCTCGAGGCGATAGACGGTGTCGAAGCCGGCGAGCGTGCCCATCGCGCGCCACTTGAGCACGCGCGCGTCGATCTGCCATTCGTCGCCGCGCAGCTCGAAGTGGCGCGGCGCGGCCGCGGCGCGGTCCAGCGTGAGCACGAAATGGTGCTCGCCGAGCTGGCGGATGGAAACCTGCGCCGCCACCTGCTCGTGCGTGAGGCGGCTGTAGGAGTGCAGCGACGCCGCCACCAGCCCGGCCGAGACGCCGAGCAGCACGATGAAAGCGCCGGCGAGCAGGTACAGCGTGCCGCTCGCGATGCGCAGCCGCCGCAGCCGGCCGAGCGCGGCGAGCTCGAGCGGCAGCGCCACGAGAACGCCGATCACGGCGAAGCCGACGAGCAGAACCCTGGGATCAAGACCGGCGAGCCAACCAAGCACGTTGCTAATATAGCCAATACCGATGGAGGTGCATATGTCGCTGGTCACGCTGATCGAGTATGCGGACGCCGGTCCGGAGGTGAAGGCGGTGTACGACGACATCATGAAGACGCGGGGCGTCGACTGGATCAACAACTTCTGGAAGGCGCTGGCGAGCGACCCGGCCCTGCTCGCGCGCGTCTGGAGCGAGGTCAAGCAGGTCATGGCGCCGGGCGCGCTCGACCCGCTGATGAAGGAGATGGTCTACGTCGCGGTGAGCGCAACCAACGGCTGCGAGTACTGCACCTATTCTCATACCGCGGCGGCGCGCAAGAAAGGCATGACGGAGCCGATGTTCATGGAGCTGATGGCGGTCGTCGGCCTCGCCAACCAGACCAACCGCCTCGCCAACGGCCTGAGAGTCCCGGTCGACCGGCAGTTCAAGCCCTAACACGAAGCCGCGTCGGCTGGCATGGACGCGAAGCTCCCACCGCGACTGGGCGTCGTCACCCTCGCTGCGATCGCGGTCTTGTTCGCCGCGAACCACGTCGCGGCGCGCATCGCCTTCGACGACGGCGCGAGCGTCGCCACCGGCGTGGCGGTGCGCGCGGCCGGCACGGCGATCTTCCTCGTGTTCCTGATGCGCTTGCAGCGCCTGACGTTCGCGCTGCCGCCCGGGTTGCATGGCGCCGCCCTGGTGGCGGGCGTGCTGGTTGCGGTGCAGAGCTACTGCCTGTACTCCGCGGTCGCGCTCATTCCCGCGGCGCTCGCGCTGCTCGTGTTCCAGACCTGCCCGATGCTCTATGTGCTGCTGTCGTGGGCGGCCGGGAAGGAGCGTCCCGGAGGGGCCGCGCTCTTCGCCATGCCGCTCGCGCTTCTCGGCCTCGCGACAGCGCTCGACTTCCGGGTGGACGCGCTCGCGGCGCGCTGGTCGGAGATCGGCGCCGGCGTGAGCTGGGCGTTCGGCGGGGCCCTCAGCTACTCGATCGTCCTGTACCTGAACGCGAACCGGCTCAAGGCCCTGGACGGTCGGCTGCGCACTTTGCTGATGACCGGCATTACCGCGCTGCTCGCAGGGGTGGCCGGCGGCGCCGCAGGCGTGCTTGCGGCGCCGGCGGGCGGCACCGGCTGGCTCGCCCTTGGCCTGCTCACGACGTTCTACGGCGCAGCGATGATCTCGCTGTTCATCGTGCTGCCGCGGGTGCCGCCGGCGAGCACGGTAGCGCTCAACTTCGAGCCGATCGCGCTGCTCGCGCTCGCCTGGGTGTTCCTCGGACAGGCGGTGGCGCCGCTGCAGGTGCTGGGGGCCTTCGTCGTGGTCGGGGCCATCGCCTGGCTGGGTGCGGCTAAGCGCTGAGCGTGCGGCGCGAGGTCAATGCAGCGCGTCCAGGCGATGACGCTCGCCGGAGGGCACATAGGGGCGCACCGCCAGGCCGGAACGCGAAACCGTGATCACGTACCTCGCGCCTTCGCCGAGCGGCACGTACTCGGCAGGGCCGTAGTACGTGTCCACGAACGGCAGGTAGGCGCCATAGCGCCTGAGCAGCGCCCAGAAGTCGACCGGCTCCTTGCGCGGAAGCGCATGTGCCACTTGCGCGGCGCCTTGCCCGGCGCCGGGCTCGGCATAGCGTGCCGAGAGCCGATGCAGCCGGTAGATGGAATCGAATCCGATGATTTCGCGAATCCCGTCCCACCTGAGCAGGCGCGCATCGATCTGCCATTCGTCGCCCTGCAGCTCGTAGTCCCACGGCGCGCTGCTTCCCGGCACCTCTATGCTGAGCACGAAGTGCCGCTCGCCGAGGTGGCGGATCGACACATTCGCGGCCGTCTCCTCTTGCGCGATCCGCCGGTAGCCATGCAGCGACGCGGCGGCGAGTGCGCTCGAAAGGCCGATGAGGAAGACCAGCGCGCCCAGCAGCAGGCATAGCGAGCCGCTCGCGAGGCGCAGTCCCGCCAGGCGCCCGAGCGCGGCAGCCATGAGCGGGAATGCCGCGAGCGTTCCGAGCACGATGAACGCGACCAGCAGGGTAGAGGGTTCGAAGCGCGAGAGCCAATCGATCATGCGAGTGGCGCTCAAGGTACTCGCCGTTCATGACGGCAGCATGACGCGGCGCGCCTCGACCGGATCAACGGCTAGGAAATGACCTCGGGGCCGCCGGCGTAGAGCTCCTCGACCAGCGCTGCGCGGCGCTCGAGCACTGCGCGCTGGTTCATGTAGCCCTTGTCGGTGATCTCGTTGGCGTCGATGGAAGGCGGCTCGGTCATGACCAGGAGGCGCTTCGGATGCATCGAGCTGCCCGCCTCTTTTGACAGGTTTCTTACGACCTGCGAAAGCCGGGAGCGGATTTCCTGCGTGCCGAGCGCTTTCGCCGCGGGGCTCAGAAACACCAGGGCGCCGATCGCGTCGCGGTCGTGGCCGGTGATCACGGCGTCCTGGATCAGGGGATCGCCCGCGGCAATCAGCCCGACGCGGACGGCGCCGACGTGCACCCAGGTGCCGGTCGAGAGCTTGAAGTCCTCCGCGACGCGGCCGTCGAACACGATGCCCTTCGCCGGCTCGCCGGGGTCGGCGAGCTTGACGGCGTCGCCGATGCGGTAGAAGCCCTCGTCGTCGAACGCCGCCCGGGTCAGGTCGTCGCGCCGGTAGTAGCCGGGTGTGACGTTGGGCCCGCGCACCCGCACCTCGAGCTTGCCCGCCGCGGGCACGAGCTTGAGCTCGCACTCGGCGACCGGCAGCCCGATCACGCCGGCGCGCTCGATCGGGAAGTGCACCGAGGTGGCGAGCGGCGCGGTCTCGGTCGATCCCCAGGCCGAGAGCATCGCCGGATGCCGGTTCTCCTGCCGGGAAAGCTTCAACAGACGGTCCCAGAGATTCTGCGGCAAAGCCGCAGCCGCGTAGAACAGGACGTCGAGCCGGCTGAAAAAATTGCGCCGCAGCCGCTCGTCCTTCTCGAGGAACGGGAGCAGCAGGTCGTAGCCGCGGGGCACGTTGAAGTACATCGTGGGCGCGATCTCCGCCAGGTTCCTCGCCGTGACCTCGGCGAGCCCGGGCACGGGCTTGCCGCCGTCGACGTACAGCGTGCCGCCGTTGCGCAGCACCAGGTTGAAGTTGTGATTGCCGCCGAAGGTGTGATTCCAGGGAAGCCAGTCCACCACCACCGGCGGCCGGTCCTCCACGAACGGCCAGGCCTGCGCCAGCATCTGCTGATTGGCGCACAGCATGCGATGGGTGTTGATCACGCCCTTGGGCACGCCGGTGGAGCCGGAGGTGAACAGGATCTTCGCCACCGTGTCCGGCGTCACCTTCGAGGATTCCCGCTCCAGGGTGGAGCCAGGATTGGTCTCGAGCAGCTCGTCGAGCTTCACTGAAGATGCCTTGACGGCATCGAGAGCGGCGGCGAACTTCGCCGGATCTGCGGTCCAGACCAGCCCCGGCTGCAACAGCTCGAAGATCATCCTGAGTTTCGCGAAGTCCTTCGACATCAGGGAATAGGCGGGCGAGACCGGCGCCACTGGCACGCCGACGTGCATCGCCCCGAGCGCGAGCAGAGCGTGGTCGATGCCGTTGTCGGAAAGGATCACCAGGGGCTTCGCCGCGCCGAGCCCCCGGTCGAGCAGCGCCTGGCCGATCCTGCGCACCGCGCCATACGCTTCCCGGTAGCTCATCTCCCGCCAGGCACCGGATGAAGCGCGTTCCGCCAGGAAAGTTCGATCGGGCGTGCGGTCGGACCACTGGAGCAGCCACTCGGTGACGCAGCGGGCGTAGGGGGCGAGCTTCTGCGGCGAGCGCAGAAGGAGACTGCCGTCCGGGCGCCGGGTGAGATCGACCTCCGGCGGAGCGAAACGCAGATCGGCGCGCGATGTCATGGCTTAAACTCTAAACCAATGTCCAGCACGCTGCAGGTCAGGCGCATCGCCGGCGCGCTCGGCGCGGAAATCACCGGGGTCGACCTGTCGCGGCCGCTCGCCGAGGGCGTGCTCGCCGCGATCCGGCGCGCCTG
>Ga0299906_10002832_pt1 | contig 14332 bp, 9 predicted proteins | sample RVTome_14_FD_200259 | JGI IMG/M metagenome (GOLD analysis project Ga0299906, IMG submission 200259) | Soil microbial communities from uranium-contaminated site in the Upper Colorado River Basin, Wyoming, United States - RVT145D125 (version 2) ... | reverse complement strand
GGCCCCCTTGCGCTCCATCTTCTTGACGATGCTGTAGATGTGCTTGGGGCGGCCGCTGATCTCGGCCTGGATGCCCACCGCCCCCAGCTCCTTGCGGAGGATGGAGATCGAGCGGTTGATGAACGTTTCGCGGGCCTTGCGACTGTCGGCCAGCATCCCCGCCAGCCGGGCGTAGGTGTCCGCGTCGAGGACCTTGAACGACAGGTCCTCCAGCTCCCACTTGACCTGCCATATCCCGAGCCGATGAGCCAGCGGGGCGTAGATCTCCATCGTCTGGCGCGCGATGCGCTCTTGCTTGTCCGGCGCCAGGTACTCGAGGGTGCGCATGTTGTGAAGCCGGTCGGCGAGCTTGATGATGACCACCCGCGCGTCTTCGGCCATGGCCATGAACATCTTCCGGATGTTCTCGGCCTGCTGCTCCTCGGTGGACCGGGCGCTGCTGAACTTCGACAGCTTGGTCACCCCGTCGACGAGGCGAGCCACTTCGCGACCGAATCGCTTCTCGATATCGGCCAGCGGATAGGTCGTGTCCTCGGGGACGTCGTGCAGCAGCCCGGCGGCCAGGGTCTCGGCGTCCATCTGGAGCGCCGCCAATTCGTATGCCACCGCGGTGGGATGGGTGATGTACGGCTCGCCCGATGCCCGCAGCTGCCCCTCGTGCGCGGCGCTGGCCACCTCGTGGGCGCGCTCGATCAGGGCCACGTTGATGGTGGGCCGATGTCGCCGCGCCTCGGCGATGAGATCGTCCAGGGTGGGTCCGGGCGCAGCGGCCGCCTCGCCGGCCCGCGTGATGCGCTGGACGACGGCAGCCGGCGCGGCGCGGAGGCGGGCCAGGTCCATGGTCATTTCGATCCTAGCACGGGCCCCGCGAGAGCCCGGACGGTCAGTCGGGAGCTGTCGCCGGAGGGGCCGACCGGCGACCCACTGACCGCAGTCGCTGGCGGGCCTGGTAGCCGGCCAGCGCCAGCCCGAGGACCGTATCCCCCAGGCGGCTGAGGGGCAGATCGCGGGCCCCGACCCAGGTGACCTCCGTCCCGCCGTAGCCTTCCTTGAACTTCCGGATCCCGCCGGTGGCCAGGCCCCACAGGTCGTAGGTGCGGAGGCCCTCGGCCTGCAGGGCGCGAATGGACTCCCACTTGAGGAGGTAGTTGGCCCGGGTCGCGGCGCCGCGTTCGGTCATCCCGCCGTACACCTCCGCCACCCGATCGCCACACACCAGGTGGAGCAGTGTGGCGACCCGCTCCCCGTCGACGGTGGCGAAGAACAGGCGCGCCCGGCCGTCCGATGCGAACGCGGCCCATACCCGCTGGTAGTAGTCCGGCACGCGGACGGCGAAGCCGGCCCGGTCTCCGGTCAGGCGGTAGATGCGGTCGAAGTCCGCCAATCCGGCCGCCGTTGCGGTTCGGTCGGAGCCCGGATCGAGCTGCTCGATGGTCACGCCTTCGCGGCCGGCCTTGGAGACGTATTGACGATGCTTGCGGGCCAGCGCCGACCACAACTCGTCCTCCGGCCGGGTGAGGTCGATCAAGCGCGTCGTGGGAGGCTGGACCTTGGGCGCCTGCCGCCACGGAGTGGCCAGCAGGGCCGCGCCGTAGGGGTCGCCGGGCGTCACCTCGGGATCGGCCCGAACCCGGCCGATGCGCTCCTCGTCACCGAGGGCCCGCAGCCCGGCCACCAGCGCGTCGCGGACAGCTGGTTGGTCCAGGGCGCCGATCGGCCCCCGAGGGGCATAGGCCAACGACCACCCGGTGAGCGGCACGCGACGCAGCAGGAGCTGGACGCCGGCTCGCGGCTGGTCGGGATGTTCGCCCACGGCCAGGCGGAGCGGGCGCCATCCCGCGTCGCGACGCAGGTCGCCCCAGGCCCAAAGCTGGGGGAAGGCGCGATGCTCGGCGGACTCGACGAAGGCGTCCCACGCCTTCGCATCGGTCACCTGCCAGGCCCGCGGCCGGTTCGAGTCAGGCGGCTGGTGGCTCATCGGCCCCAAATCCGATCCCGCGCAGCTCCTGGCGCGCCACCTCGCGCTCATCCCACCAGCGCCGGTCGTCGCCGTAAATGATGCTCGGCTCGTGCCCCTTGCCGGCGAGGAGCACCATGTCGCCGGCCTGCGCCATCCGCAGGGCATGGGCGATGGCTGAGCGACGGTCGTCAATGACCCACAGTGTTTCGCGCTCCCGCGCCCCGGCGTCGCGGGCGCCCTGCGCGATCTCCCCGTTGATCTCTGGCGGAGACTCGGTGCGCGGGTCCTCGTCGGTGACGACCACCAGGTCAGCCAGCTCGCCGGCGACCCGGCCCATCGTGGGTCGCTTGGTGCGGTCACGGTCGCCGGCTGACCCGAACACCGCGATCAGGCGGCCAGCTGTCAGCGGCCGCAGCTCGCGCAGGACCTTGGCCAGCGAATCGGCGGTGTGGGCGTAGTCGACGATGACCCCGAAGGGCTGACCGAGGTCGATCCGCTCCATACGGCCCGGAACGCCGCGAACCTCGGCCAGGGCAGCCGCGGCCTGCTCCGGGTCCAGGCCCTCAGCCTCGGCCAGTCCCAGGGCGGCGAGGGCGTTGCTGACGTTGAAGCTACCGGGAAGCTGGATCGTCACCGGGCCCGACCAGCGGGGCCCCGTCACGTGGAACCGGCTGCCACGCGGTCCGAGGTCGAGGGCCGTGGCGCGAATGTCTGCCTCGGCGTCGATGCCGTAGCTGATGACGGTGCCCGCCGCTCGATCATGCAGGTATTCAAACGTGTCGTCGTCGCGGTTCAGCACCGCCACCGGCGCCTCCTGGACCAGGATGGCCTTGGCAGCCCGATAGGCGTCCAGGGTGCGGTGAAATTCGAGGTGCTCGCTGGTGATGGTCGTCACGACGCCCACGGCAAAGCGGCAGTTGCGGACCCGTGCCTGGGCCAGCCCATGGGAGGTCGCTTCGATCACGACGCTGTCGTTGCCGGCCTCGACCATGTCGGCCAGCATGCGCTGCAGCTCGAGGGCTTCCGGGGTCGTGGTCCGGCTGGTCGAGGCCATCTGCTGGTCACCGACCCGGGTGTCCACCGTTCCCACCAGGCCCGGGCGGCGGCCGGCGGCCAACAGGATGCCCACGGCCAGGAACGCGGTGGTCGACTTTCCATCTGTCCCGGTGATGCCATACACCCGCAGCTGCTCCGACGGCCGTCCGTACCACGCGTCGGCCGCGTCCGCCACGGCGTGGCGGGCATTTGCGACGATCAACTGCGGAATGACCAGGCCTGGAGTCTCGCGTTCGGCCACGACCGCCAGCGCCCCGCGCGAGGCGGCTTCCGGGATAAAGGACCAGCCGTCGTGGGTCCCGCCAGGGATGGCGAAGAACACCGAACCGGGCTCGACCTCGGCACTGTGGGCGGTCAGGCCGGTGATCTCACCGGCCGGCACGCCGACCACCCGCTCCGGCGCCACCACGTCGGCCAGGGCGCCGAGGCCCAAGTTCCGCTGGGTCACGGGACGTCCTGCGGGGTGCGCCGGCGAAAGCGCGCCGCGACCGCCCGCAGGCGGTACGCGAGCGGGTCGATCACGATCTCCCAGCTCCCGGCCCAGGTCACGCCTCGACCCCCAAATCCCTTTTTGAACAAGCCCACCCCGTACCACGGATGGTCTGGTCCGGCACCGGCCGGTTCCACGCCCCACAGGTCGTGGCGACGGGCGCCACGGGCGCGGGCCTCCCGCATCATGGCCCATTGGGCTGCATACGAGGCATAGTGCTTCGGCTCGCCGGGTGATTCGCGCCGCGAGCCGGCGAACAGGTAGAACGACTGCTCGCCCTCGATTACCAGCATCCCCATGGCGAGGGTCTCGCCGCCGCGTTGCGCTTCGACCAGGCAGGCACGTCCGGCGCCGGCCAGAGCCTGCCACGCGGTCCAGTAGCGGTCCAGGGGCGGCAGCCGGAAGCCGGCCCGGCGCTGGGTCGCGCGCACCAGCTCGTGGAGTCGCTCCACGGCGGATCGGTCTTCCGGATCGGTGCGGATGCCGGTCTCCACCCCTTCGCGGGCGGCTCGACGGACTGCGTATCGGGTGTCCGCGTCGAAACCGGCCAGCAGGGTCTCGTCGTCGGCGAGCTCCACGATCCGGGTCTGGCCCACCTGGAGGCGTTCCGGGACGCGGTGCGCCAGCTCGTCCAGGATGGCGGCTTCAGCCGCCCCGCTTTCGATGCGCGGCTCCAGGCGCAGCGCCACCGCATGGTCGGCACGGGCTTCGTCCACCAGTCCCTCGACCAACCTACGGACGCGCGCTGCGGCGGCCGGGTCGGCGTAGTCGGCAACAGGCCCGTGGGGCACGTACCAAAAGCTCCGCCCCAGCGCGATCCGGCGCACCTGGGCGGCCGCTTCGGCCACGGGCGTGTCACCGTCCAGCACGACATAGCGCCGCTGTGGGTGCCCGTCATGAGCAGCCACCGCCGCCCATCCCCAGTCATGCAGGAAATCCCCGCTCGGTTCGCGTGCCAGCAGCCCCTGCCAGGCACCCCGATCCCCCTCGACCGCGGGTCGGAACGTCACGGTCCCGCGGATCGACGAGCCGCGATGCGGCGCAGTGTGGTCAGCTCGGGCGCGCGCAGGGCCAGGCCCGCGACGAGGTAGGCCGCCCCACCCACGCCAGCCGGCACGAGGAGGGTCACCAGCCGACCGACACCGGTTCCTTCCAGGCTGGGAAACGTGGCGATGGTGCCGAGGAACGCCCCGAGCATGGCCAACGAGGCCACCAGGGTCGCCACTCCCGAACGCGTGAACGACGCCAGCAGCAGACGGCCATCCAGGCCACCCAGCCGGATGCGGAGCGCGGCCAGCAGCCCGACGACCTCCAACGTGGCACTGAGCGAAATCGCCAGGGCCAGGCCCTCGACCCCCATCCGCCCGACCAGCAAGAGCATCAGGCCGATGTTGGCGACCACCGCCACCACCGCCCAGGTGACGGGCGTGCGCGTGTCCTGCATGGCGTAGAAGGCACGGGTCAGGACGTGGACCACCACGTGGGCCGGCACGCCGACCGCGAACCAGGCGAGTGCGGATGCGGTCCGATCGGCTGACTCGGCGCTGAACAGCCCGTACTCGAAGAAGACCGATGCGACCGGCCCATGCAGGACGATCATGAGCGCGGCCAGCGGAGCGGTGACGAAGAACAGGACTCGCAGGCTGGCATTGACCTGGCGCCGGATCGCCGAGGCGCGGCCCAAGGCCGCGTCCCGAGACAGGGTTGGGAACAGGGCCACCGCGATCGATACGCCAATGATCCCGACCGGCAGCTGGCTGAGCTGGAAGGCATATGTGAACGCGGTGATGCTGCCGGCTGCGAGGCCCGAAGCCAGCGCGGTGCTCACGATCAGGTTGACCTGCCCCGCCGCGAGGCCGAAGACCCGCGGTCCCATCAGGACCGACACGCGACGCACGCCCCGGTGCCGGAGGTCAATTCGCGGCCGCCACGCCGGATCGAGTCGGCGCAGTGCCGGAAGCTGGATCACCAGGTGGCCGACGGCGCCAACGACCACCCCTGCCGCGAGCGCCTCCACGCCCATCACCGGCGCGACGAGGACGGCCGCCCCGATGATGGCCAGGTTGTAGACCAGCGGGGCAACCGACGTCGGACCGAATGTGCCGTGGGTCTGGAGCAGGCCGCTGACAACGGCGCCCAGGCCGATGAACACCGGGCTGATGAGCATGATCTGGGTCAGCCGAACCGTCAGCGCGGTGGTCTCGGGGTCGAAGCCAGGCGCGATGATGGGCACCAGCCAGGGAGCGCCGATGGCCATGATCGCGCTCAGGCCCGCCAGCGCCAGCACCACCAGGTTGATGACGTTGCTGGCCAGCTCCCACCCTTCATCCGTCTCGCCGCGGGCCCGGTAGCCGGCATACACCGGGATGAGCGCCGCCGACAGGGCGCCGGCCACCACCAGCTGGAAGATGGCATCCGGGATGCGGAAGGCGGCCAGGTAGGCGTCGAGCTCGCTCGAGGCACCGAATTCGGCGCCGATGACCAGCAGGCGGACCCAACCCAGCACCCGGCTGACGACGGCCGCGGCGGTCATCACCAGGCTGGCGCGCAGAACGACACTGGCCGCGCCGGTCAGGTCCGGCGGGCGGTCAGCGGTCGTCATATGGAGGCTCGGCGGGCAGCTTCTCCGATCGGGGGTGCGAGGCACGGTACGCGGCGCGCAGGGCCGCGTCTGAGAGATGGGTGTAGATCTGGGTGGTCTGCGCCGACGCGTGTCCGAGCAGCTCCTGCACCGTCCGCAGGTCGGCTCCGCCTTCCAGGAGATGGGTGGCAAATGAATGCCGCAGGGTGTGGGGAGAGGTGCGACCACCGACCTGGCTTGCGCCCACCCAACGGGCGACCACCAGGCGCGCGCCGCGCGCCGTGAGCGCGCCACCCGCCGCGTTGAGGAACACGGCGCTGCCGGCGGGGCCCGATGCCGGCGCGCGGGACGCCAGATACGGTCGGGCGCCGATCAGGTAGGCACCCATGGCCGCCGCCGCCGGGCGGCCGAAGATCAGGTCGCGTTCCTTCCGGCCCTTGCCCAACACCCGCAGCCGGCGGTGACCGAGGTCGACGTCGGGAAGGCTCAGTCCCGACAGCTCGCTGATGCGCATCCCGGTGGCGTACAGCAGCTCCAGGATGGCGGCGTCGCGGCGGAGGAGGGACGCTTCCAGCTCCCGGTTTCCCTGGCGCCGGCGAGTCGCGGTCTTCGACGCCGGCAGGCCCTCCCCCGTCCAGTGCGCGGGCGCTTCCACGAGCCGAGTTGCCTCATCCACGGTCAGCACGCGCGGCAGGCGCCCGGGGCGCCGGGGCGACCGCACGCCGGCCAGCGGATCGGCCTCGATCCAACCCTGCCGGGCCGCATGGCGGTAGAACGTTCGGACGGCGCTGACTCGGGAACCGACGGCCGATGCCGACAGCTCCCGCTCGGCGAGGGTGGCCAGCCAGGCGCGCACCGTGGCCCGATCCGGCGCGTGCCAGTCGACGCCCCGATCCGCCACAAACTCGACGAACCCGGTGACGTTGCGACGGTATTCAGTCAGGGTCCCGGGGGCGGCGTTCCGGGTTGCGAGATGGGAGATGAAGCGCTCGACGGCTGCCGCGGCCTGGCGCGGTGCCGCCGCGGCCGGATCAACCACGTGCGGAGGTCCGCCGTCCCACAACCCGCCGCCCCGTTCGCCGGCGCCCCGCCCCAGGCCGGGCCTTTCCCATTGACGCCGCACGATGGATGTACGTGCAGTCGGGATAGCGGCTGCACCCCAGGAACGGACCGTACCGTCCCCGTTTTGGGGTCAGCGTCCCTTGACCGCACTCGGGGCACGTCTCGCCTGCGCCCGGCAGGTCGGGCGTCGGATGGGCTGGATCCGCGTCGCCGCCGGCCGCCGCCGGACGATGGACGTAGCGGCAGTCGGGGTATCGGCTGCAGGCGACGAACGGTCCGAACCGGCCCCGTTTGGGAGTCAACATCCCCACGCCGCACTCGGGGCACGTCTCGCCGACACCCGGCAGGTCCATGGCCGGATCGGTCTCGCCGGGGAGCGGCATGGTGTGCTTGCATTCCGGGTAGCCGCTGCAGCCGAGGAACCACCCGTTGCGGCCCAGCCGCTTCAGCATCGGGTGGCCCGAGATGGGGCAGATGATGTCGGTCTCCTCGACCTGCTTGGGGATGGCGACCCTGCCGCGCTCGACCTGCTCGGCAAAGGGCTCCCAGAACGCGCGCACCATGGGAACCCACTCGCGTCGACCGCCCGCCACCTCGTCCAGCTGGGTCTCCATGCGGGCGGTGAAGGCCGGATCGACAACGTCGGCGAAATGCCCGGTCAGCAGGTCCGTGAGGAGGAACGCCTCCTCGGTCGGGTGAAGCCGCCGGTCCTCGAGGGTAACGTACCCCCGTGCCCGGATGACCTCCATGGTCGGGGCGTAGGTGGATGGTCGACCGATGCCGTGCTCCTCCAGGGCCCGGATCAGGGTCGCCTCGCTATAGCGGGGCGGCGGCTCGGTGAAGTGCTGCTCCGCGGCCAGGTCGACCAGGTCCAGCGCTTCGCCGATCGCAAGCTCTGGCAGCCGCGTGGCGGCCTCCTCGTCCTCCTCGTCGCGGCCTTCGATGTACACCGCCTGGTACCCGTCGAACACCCGGCGCCGCGTCCCGGCATGCAGCACGTAGCGGCCGGCTTCGACGTCCACCCCAACCTGGTCGAAAAGCGCGGCGGCCATCTGGCTGGCGATGGCCCGGCGCCAGATGAGGTCGTACAGCCGGAACTGATCCGGCTTGAGCGCGCCCTGGACCGATTCGGGCGTGCGCGCGAAGCTCGAGGGCCGGACGGCCTCGTGCGCCTCCTGCGCACCGCGGGTCTTGGTGCGGAACGCATTCGGCCGCTCGGGAACGAAGGCGGCGCCAAAGCGGCTCCCGATGATGTCGCGCGCCTCGGCCATCGCCCCGGCGGCCATGGCCACCGAATCGGTGCGCATGTAGGTGATCAGGCCCTCCTGGCCGCCCGGCAGGGCGATGCCTTCGTACAGCGCCTGCGCCGCCGACATCGTGCGCCTGGCCGAGAAACCGAGCTTGCGGGAGGCCTCCTGCTGCAGGGTGCTGGTCGTGAACGGGGGTGGCGGACCCTGTCGCCGCCGGCTGCGCGTCACGTCCGATACGCGGTAGCTCGCGTCGCGCAGCGCGGCGAGGTGCTCGTCCGCCTCGTCCTGGGAGCCGATCTGTGCCTTCTTGCCATCGATCCGGGTCAGCCCAACCCGGAAGGGAGTGCCGGCGTCTCCGCGACGAAGGTCCGCGGCAATGGACCAGTACTCGACCGCGGTGAACGCCTGGATCTCCCGTTCGCGGTCGACCACGATCCGCACCGCCACGCTCTGCACCCGGCCGGCGGTCAGGCCGCGTCGGATCTTGCTGGCCACCAGCGGGCTCAGCTTGTACCCGACCAGGCGATCGATGATCCGGCGCGCCTGCTGCGCATCCACCAGGTCTTGATTCAGGTCGCGGGGGTTGGCGAAGGCCTTCTCGATGGCCGAACGCGTGATCTCGCTGAACGTCACCCGACGAATGCGGTCCTCCGACAGGCCGGCGTGCTCGGCGATGTGCCAGGCGATCGATTCGCCTTCACGGTCGAGGTCGGTGGCCAGCCACACGAGGCCCGCCCGGCGGGCCGCATCGGTCAGGCGCTTGAGCTCATCGCGTCGGTCGGGCAGCGGTTCGTAGCGCGGCGCGAAGTCGTTCTCGAGATCGACGCCCAGGCCGCGCTTGGGCAGATCCCGGACATGACCATACGAGGCGAGCACGCGGTAGCCGTCGCCCAGGTAGCGCTCGATCGTCTTCGCTTTGGCCGGCGACTCGACGATCACGAGGTCGCCGCCCGTGGTCTTGGGTCCCGCCATCGGTCGGCGAGTGTAGCACCGGGTCTCCGCGGTCCCGTTTTGGCTGGTTTACCGGTCGCCGTACCGGCCGTCGCCGGTCAGTCGGTGAAGTCCCAGACCACGTAGACCTTGTTCGAGCCGGTGGCGATCCCGATTCCGACCCGGCGGTAGGCGGTATGCAAGATGTTGTCCTTGTGGTTCCCGCCGCCCGGATATGGCTCGGACCAGAACGCTGAGTGGCACCAGTCGAGCGTGGCCTGCACGCCTCCGCCGTAGCCCAGGTAGCACGCATTCTCGCCCGACCAGCCGTATGAGATGCCCGCATTGGTCAACCGCTGCTTGTAGGTGGTCCCATCCAGGGAGTCGTGGCTGAAATAACCGTTGGCCAGCATGTCGGCGGCGTGGCCGTAGGCGACCGCCGTGAGGGCGGGATCCAGGGCCAGGGGCGCAATCCCGTAGGACGCGCGCGCCGAATTGAGCTGGTTCAGGGCGTACTGGACCATGTCCGAGGTGCCCGGCGACGCCGGAACTGGCGAGTACGTGTACGTGGGTGCGGGAGCAGCGGCCGAGAACCGCCACGAAATGCTGACCGGGTTGCCATCCGCGTCGCGCGCGCCGGCTCCCAGGGTGGCGACGAACTCGTGGCCGAGTGTGAAACCGCCTTCCGCGCTGAAGGTCAAGGACCGCGAGTCGGCGCTCCAGGCGATCTGGCCCGCCACCAGTTGGCCGCTGATGGTGTCGGCGAGGGAGAAGGCCGCGGCCGTGGCATCGCGGTCCATGGGCTGACTGAACCCGATGGTCACCGTCTGCCCCGTCACGCCGCTGGCCCAGATGGCCGGGCTGACCGTCATCGCCTGGGCGCTCGGGCGGGTGGCGAGGGAGAAGCTCGTATCACCGCCCACCCGGATGCCGTCGGCATCGCGGGCGCCAGCCACGCTGATCGCATACCGCACGCCGGGCACCAGACGCTGGTCCGGGGCGAACCATAGCGTTGTCCCGTGCCATTCGAACGCGCCGGGCACGCTGGGGGTGATCAAGAACGCGTTCTCGGTTGCGGCGTGGTCCATCGCGGCACTGAAGGTCAGACCGATCCCGGTGGCGGCGCTGGCGTCGGGCGCCACGTCGTCGGGGGCGCTGCTGCCCGCATCCCGGTCACCGCTGGAGGCCAGGACCTGCTGGACGACGGTCGGGATGTCCGCGGATGGGGTCCCGCTCACTTCCGTGACGGCCAGGGTCACCACCCGCGGAGCGGTCTGGGTCGTGAAGGAGGCGCGCCAGTCAGCCGCCAGCTGGCGGCGATCGGCCAGGGCAGTGCCGGCCGGCACGTGGATGGCGTAGCGCTGGTCGGTCGCCCAGCGGACCGTGGGCACCAGCGCCAGGGTGGTCGAATCGGCATTCCACAGGAAGGTGACGTCGGTGCGCGGAGTGAGGCGAAGCGCCGCACGAACCGCGTCGCGGTCCATGGGACCCGGGAAATTCAGTACGACCCCATCGGCGCTGGCGACCCCGACCCCGACGTTGGCGGGCAGGATCGACTCCACTGGGGGGGGCGCCGTGATCAGGCCGGCCTTGATGATGGGGGCGTTGGGTATGGCGAACAAGACCGCGACCGCGAGGGCGGTTACGACGACGACCAGATGGGTTATGGACCGGTGGCGAAGCAACGGTGTGCCCACCGCGGCAAGCCGGCGGAAGTCCCCCGCGACCCATGTCGACGGAGAGGTCAATAGACAAGCGCTCCTGCGGACCGGCGGATCCGCCTTTCGGACGGTCCGAGGGTCGTAGGACGGCCGGGAGTATAGGCCGCGCCCTGCGTCAGGAGTCAACTCCGACCCGGTGCGCACTGTCACCGGTCGGGCGGCCCCAGCCGCTGCGACGGGCCGCCAGGGTGGGGTGAAAGGTGGCTCCGGCGTAGGCCGTCACAAGCCCCCGGGCCTCTAGGATGGTGAGGGTAGCGGCCAGCGTGGAGGTCGACAGGCGCGTCCGATCGCCCAATTCCTCAATCGAAGCGGCACGACGAATGACAGCGGCCAGCACCAGGCCCTCCGCCTCCGACAACGACCGCACGCTCACCGGGAACCGCCCGCGACGGAGGCCGACCATGTGCAGGAGCGCCGCCGGCGTCGTGACGAGGGTGGCGAGGTGATCGGCAATGAGGCGGTTGGTGCCCCGCGAGGTGGCGGCGTCCATGGGTCCGGGAACCGCGAACAGCTCACGCCCGAGGGCGATCGCAGCATCGGCGGTCAGGAGGGCGCCAGATCGGTCTGGGGCCTCCACGACGACCACGGCCTCGGCCAGGCCGGCGATGATCCGATTGCGGCGCGCGAAGTCCGGCCGGCCCAGTCGACGGCCGGGTGGCAGCTCGCTGAGCAGGGCGCCGCCGGCCGCGAGCATCCGGGTGGCGAGCTCGCGATGGATGGGCGGATAGAGGCGATCGATCGGGGACGGCAGGACCGCCACACTCCGCCCACCGGCCGCCACCGCCGCCGTGTGGGCCACGGCGTCGATCCCGACGGCCAGTCCCGAGATGACGGCCACACCCGCGCGCGCCAGCTCGTCGCCGATTTCCTCGGCCGCGGCCCGGCCGTAGCCGCTGGGGCGGCGCGTGCCGACCACCGCCACGCCGGAGACTTGCCAGGCCGCGGGATCGCCCGCCGCCCACAGCAGTGGCGGCCGCGGGTCGAGCTGCGCCAGGGAGGGCGGATAGAGCGCCTCGAACGCGGTGATCGGGGTCGCGCCGTGTCGGCGACCCTGCGCGGTGATCTCGGCCGCCAGGCGGCGCACGCCCCGGGCTCGGATGCCATGCAGCAACACCTGGGCAGCGGGGCGCGTGTCCGCGGGCAGCTCCGCGACCGCCCGATCGACGGTCCGGTCGCGCCACGCCGCGCGCAGGCTGCCGGATCCAGCCAGGAGACGGGCAACCGCCATCGGGCCGAGGCCGGGCAGCTGGGAGGTGACGATCCAGTACGGTCGTTCGTCGTCAGGGTCCAGGCCGTCGAGGCGCAGACCGGTCCAGCCGGCCGTTCGATTCGGCGCCCGGGCGATCACCTGGTGACCGGCGGGCGGTATCGCAACGCCTCCTCCAGGTGGGCTGGCTGGACCGCGGTCATGCCCGCCAGGTCCGCGATCGTGCGAGCCAGCCAGGCGGCACGATGCACGCGGCGGGGTGACAGGCGGAGAGCTCGCACCAACGCCGTCAGCGAGCGGAGGGCGTCCGGCCCAAATCCGTGCTCCTGGTCCAGGGCTCCCGGCCCCAGCGCGGCGTTGGGTCCGCCCTGACGCGACCGTTGCCGGTTCCACGCGGCCCCGATGCGGTCCGCCACGACGGCGCTCGGTTCGGCATCCGGATCGGCACGCAACCGACGGGGCTCGTCAAGCACGACCCACAGGTCAATCCGGTCGCGCAATGGTCCGGAGAGCCGGCGCTCGTAGCGCTGCACCATGGCTGGGTCGCAGTCGCAGGTCCGCGAACGGGATCCGAGCCAGCCGCACGGGCAGGGATTGAAGGCCACGAGCAGCATGAAGCGCGCCGGCAGGCGAAGCGAGCCCTCCACCCGGGCGATGGTTACCTCGCCCGCCTCAATCGGCTGGCGCAGCGCATCGAGGGCGTCGGGCCTGAACTGGAGCAGCTCGTCGAGGACGAGGGCCCCACGGTGGGCCAGGCTCGCTTCTCCGGGGCGAATCCGCTCCCCGCCGCCCACCAGCGCCTGGACCGAGATGGTGTGATGCGGCGTTCGAACGGGGCGAACGCGGGTGAGCGGCACCCGACGGTCGACAAGGCCAGCCACGGAGTAGATGCGGCTGACCTCGACCGCCTCATGGTCGTCCAGGGGCGGTAGCAGGCCGGGGACGGCCGACAGGAGGAGCGTCTTGCCGACGCCCGGCGGGCCGACCAGCGCGAGGTTGTGGCCTCCGGCCAGCGCGAGCTCCAGGGCGCGCCGCGCGAGCGACTGACCGATGATGTGGCGCAAGTCGACGCCAGGCCCGACCGGCCGCCAAATGGGTAGCGGCGTCGGATCGGCGGCCGGGAGAATCCGGACTCCGGCCAGGTGGGCGACGGCCTCACTCAGGGACGCCGCGCCGTGGACCACGATGCCGGCGACGGCGGCCGCCTCGACGAGGTCGTCAATGGCCACCACAGCCGCCCGGCGGCCCGAGTCGCGCGCCGCCGCCACGAGGGCCAGGGTGCCTGCCACCGGGCGCAGCGATCCGTCGAGGGCCAGCTCGGCCAGGAGGGCGGTGCCCGAGAGGTCCGCGTCGAGCTGCCCGGAGGCAGCCAACAGCCCGACACCGATGGCCAGGTCGTAGGCGGTGCCTTCCTTGGGCAGGTCCGCCGGAGCGAGGTTCACGGTGATGCGCCGGGCCGGCACCTCGAAACCGCTGTTCCGGACGGCGCTCCGCACTCGCTCCCGAGCCTCCTGGACGGCGCTCCCCGCCAGGCCCACGATCGTCAGGCCCGGCAGGCCGAACGCGACATCGACCTCGACCCGGACCGGAACCGCATCGACCCCGCGAAGCGACGCGCTCACCGTTTCCGCCAGCACCGCCCACCCCGCGGGAGGCGCAGCGTCGGGATGCGAAATGCCGGGCGCCGCCTGCTCGCCTCCCTGATCCGACGGCGACCGGCGGCCGCAGTCTGGGAGGGGCAGGATTACCGCCTGCTTAGACCGGGCTTGTCAGGCCCTCCGCCCGGATCGTCAGGCTTCGACCTCGACCACCGAGAGCTCCTTGTCGACCGCGGTCGCAAAGTCGCTCACCGCCCGCGCCAGCGGGCTGCCCGGCCGGCTGACCATGAATGGCGCCCCGGAGTTCAAGGCTCCGATCGCGCCCCGGTATTCGTTGATGATCTTGTGCGCGATGGGGCTGCCCAGCACGCTTTCCGCGTTCGCGATGTTGATGCCGGTGAACGCATTGGATCGGTTCAGCACCAGCTGGACCTTGTCCCGCGCATAGCCTAGCTCGGTCATCGTCTTGAGCACCAG
>Ga0299906_10002831_pt1 | contig 14341 bp, 9 predicted proteins | sample RVTome_14_FD_200259 | JGI IMG/M metagenome (GOLD analysis project Ga0299906, IMG submission 200259) | Soil microbial communities from uranium-contaminated site in the Upper Colorado River Basin, Wyoming, United States - RVT145D125 (version 2) ... | reverse complement strand
AAGCCGCCCCGATGGCCCTCGAGGTCCACGCACGGCGATTCATCCACAGCGCGCGATGCCCCATGCCCCCTGCCTCTGCTTACTCGCTTGCATCCGAGCGAGATCGCCTGTACGGTGGTTCGCAGCGGCCGGCATCGGCCGAGGAGAAGTGTGACATGGAGACCAGCACGATGGCTGCGCGCCTCGCGTGGGTTCTCGTCGGCCTGACGATCCCCGCCTCGACCCTCGCGCAGGACACCACGAGCATCGCTACGAACCGCGCTCTCCGGGTCCTTCGGCTGTCCCCGAACCAGGTCCTCCTCACCGCGCCCGATGCCGCGGATCGGCTCGCCGATCGGGTCGCGGATCAGGTGGTGGATCCCGGCAGGTTCCAGACGCTGAGCGCCGGGCAGGCGATCCTCTCGCGCTCCTCGGACACCGCCAGGTCGGTGTCCCTCCCGGCCGAGATCGCCGGTTCGGCGGTCCTGCCCGCCAATGAGGGTCCGCGCAAGGTCCTCCAGCTCCCGTGGGAGTATCAGGTACGGCGCGTGTCGGGCACCGGAGGCGAGCCGGTCATCCACGCGCAGCCCGTCACGTGGGCCGATGGTCCGCTGACCTTCAACCGTGATGCTCGGCGCTTCGAAGGCAGCGTGTCCCTGTTCCTGCAGAACTCGGTCCGTCCCGCGGGGAGAGACGAGGTCGTCCCCCCATTCCCGATCATCCTGACGTCCGACGCGGACTCCCTCGACCGGAACGTGATCGACTTGGGATGGACGGGCTTTCCCCCCGAGATCATCCGTGTGACCAGCAGGCACCCCGGAGACTCGGTACGGATCGACATCCGGACCCCGAGCGACGCCGTGGGCGTTCCGCTCCACGTGCCCGTTCGACCGACGGTCGTCATCGAATCGCCTCAGCGGACCGTCCCGGGATGGGGCGTCGGCGAGTTTCGCGTGACGGTGGAGCTCCACGGCCCGCTGCCCGGCGGAGACGTCCGACTCCGACCGTCGATCCAGGGGGTCGTCGACAGCAGCGGGGTGCACATGGCCGGCGGTCGCACGACACAGCTCACGATCCGGTCGCAGGGACTCGGCATCGTGCCCCTCACCGTAGCAGCCGACGGATTCGTTTCGGACCAGGTCCCGTTCGAGTACGTATTCCCCTTCTGGTTCTTCGGCATGGGAGCGGCCGGGGCGATCCTCGGTGCGGCATTCGCCGTCTCCCGGACCCAGAAGGAAAGGCGGTGGCTATTCTTCCTGAACCGCGTCGGCCTGGGTCTCGCCGGAATGCTCGCCTACTTCGTGCTCGGCGTGCAGATCTTCGCGATCGACAAGAGCCCCGTCCCCATCAGCGAGATCGCCGTGCTCACGGTGGCGCTGCTGGCGGCGCTCGTCGCGCCCGACTTCCTGGGGATCGGGGGCGGGCGCGATCGGCACGCAGCGGAGGCGAGTTAGGGGATAGGTCGTCTCAATCGGAAATCCCTCGTCGCTTCGCTCCCCGGATCACGGCCATCGTCAGACGCGCATCACGGCGACGCGGCTGCCCGATCTGCCGTGGCGTTTCACGACGAGGATCATCGCGGGGACGTTTCCACCCTTGGGGATGATCTGCTCGACGCTATACATCGAGTCGAGCAGCTTCGGGTTGGCGCCGGCAGCGCCTGTCGCCTCGACGACCCGCATGTTCCCGCCGGCGGCGCTGTGCGGGAGGTACTGCTCCACGACCGCAACGTGCCCCGGGTTCGACTTGACCACGTTTCCGCTCATCCAGACCAGCAGGTCGCCCGAGTGGATCCGCGCCGGATCGTCGATGGCCATGGCCGTGTTGTAGTACGACGCGGCGCCGGTATTGCGCACGGTGTTGCTCGAGTAGACCCGCTTGCCGCAGGCGACAAGGTAGTTCGTGACGAAGCCCGAGCAGTCGATGCCCATGTGGTCGTCGCAGTAGGTCTGCAGGGTCCCCTCGGTGACGCTCGTGACCTTGCCCGAGCGAACGGCCCATTCGAGGGCCAGCTCGTAGTCCTGGGGCGCGCCCTTGCCCATCGCCGCGGTGCGGATACGGTCCTTGTTCGACTGAAACCAGGCGTGGGTCCGGGAGCCGGCCGTCACGACGTTGTAGTCGAGCCGTTCCTCGGTGCCCTCCGTCCAGTCCATCATGAAGTACTTCCTCAACTGAACGCAGTGCGTACCCACGCGCGTGATCCTCGCCGCGGCATCTTCGATGGCGGCGGGAACCTTGAGATTCCGGTACTGCCGCATGAACTCCTCGGGCGTCGGCATGGTCTCCTCGCTCGTTCGATGTTTCCAGGCTCAGCGAACGACGGCCCCGTCGGCCGTGATGGGTGGCTGAGGTGACAGGCACGGCCGCTCCCGCGCCGTGTCGGCTGTACCGCGCACCTCGGCCTCCGACCGCTCGCCTTCGAGTATCCTGTCCGTGACACACGCTTGGTCGGGAGAGATCTTCGCCACGGCCCACCAGGTACGCGTGACCTCCGGGTCGTCGATGTCCTCACGGGCGTGGACGCGAACGATCAGCGCAATGGGGAGCTGCGTGCCGTCGCTCGACGCGATCCGCCACTCGGCGGTCGAATCGAGGCTGGCCATGTGGCGCGTCACGAACTCTTGGTAGTCGAGCGGGAACGCCTGCTGCTCTGCGTTCACGACATCGATCGATCGGCGACCCGCATCGACACGGCGGACGATGAGCGAATAACCGGCGACGCCGGGACACACGAGGTACGGCGTTTCGTTGGGGTCGCTCGTGTCGATCTCCTGCCGGCACGACGAGGCCATGAGGTTCGTGCGAACGGATTGGACCGCGGGCTGCGAGCCCGCGCCAGGATCGCCGCCACTGGCCGGGCAGCCGGACAGGACGAGCGTACTCGCCCCAACCATGCTACGGATGAACAGCCTCACGTTCGTTCTCCAGGATCGCGGTGTGTCCGTCGCTCGCGATCACCGCAGGGGCTTGCGGCCGAAGCAAGTACGCGTCGGTCGTGTCCACTCTTGCGTGCCGCCGATGGCGCGTCAAGCAAAGGGGCATCCGGGACATCGGTTCGTGCTCGTCGGGTGAGCTGCGGTCGGCGCGCCGCGCCGATCCTCCGTCGTCTCGTAGGTGGGCAGCTCGGGTCTTCGAAGCATGTCCCCGCTCCTCGGCTCGAACCTCGCGGCGCGCGTCCTCGGCTGCGATTCCCCTGATATTGCCTTTGGTTCCGCGCCGACCCTGGTCTCGCGCCACCAGGTGGCTGCATCTTGGCATACACCCCCCTCACACTCCGGCCGTCCCGATCGTCTGCGAGCATGCCGACGTCCCCCAAGTCACACTGGCTGCATGAGGTCGCGAGTCATGCGGGCCTGAAGCTCGACCTCCCTCAGGCGCCCGATATCGTCACGTTTCGGGCGGCGTGGCGTCGCGTCGTGGCGGCCTGCCAGACGACGGAGGAGGAGTTCACGCGTCGGGTGGCCGGCCACTTCCGCATCGGCCTGGCCGACGTGCGCCAACGCGACCCTCAAGCGGTCCGCCTGATTCCGGAGGGAGTCGCCCGCCGTCATGGCATCCTCGGAGTCTCGCTCACCGAGCGGAACGTGGTGGTGGCGACCTCCGATCCAGCGAATGAGCGTGCCCATCGCGCCATCGTCGAGCACGCCGGCCGCCAACCGATCTATCTCCTGGCGAACCCCGCCGCGCTGGCCGAGGCCCTCGACCACGCATACGCTCCGCGTCAGGCGCCTCGCAACAGCCTGGAGCACCTCGTGGCGGAGGTGGCCAAGAGCGACTTCCAGGTCGTCACCTCCGACGGGCGAGGCATGTTCACGAGCTTCGAGCTCGAGGATCCCGCGGTGGTCCGGCTGGCCGACGTCATTCTCCAGCAGGGGGTGCGGTACCGGGCCACCGAGATCCACATCGAGCCGGGCCGCGAGGCGGGTCGGGTCCGCTACCGCATCGACGGCGTGCTCCAACACGTGGTCGGGCTGCCGGCGGCGGCGTACGGTCAGCTCGTTGCCCGCCTCAAGTACGCTGCCCAGGCGGCCGCAGTGAGATCGGAGGAAGGGCTCGTCATACGAGCCGGAAACGTGGAGCGCGTCGGGCACTTGCTGACCACGCCCACCCCCGATGGAGAGCTCGTCTCGCTCCGCCTCACATCGCCGAACGACGTGCCCACCTTGGACCTTCTCAGCTTCGAGGGCGCGGAGCGCGAAGCCATTCAGGGCATCATCGGCCGCCGTGAGGGCCTCGTGCTCGTGACCGGCCCGGCGCGGTCCGGCATCACGAGCTTCATCTACGCGAGCCTACATGCGTTGAGCAAGCGTAGCGTGCTGTCACTCGAGGGGCGCATCGAGCTGCGCGTGCCCGGCGTCACGCAGGTACGCTACGACGCATCGAAGGGGATCTCGTTCGCCGAAACGCTCCAGCAGCTTCTCGAGCGGGGGCCCGACGTGGTGCACGCGGGCGAGCTCCGCGACCAGGCCACCGCGCGTATCGCGCTGCGGACCGCGGTAACGGGCCGAAAGGTGCTCGCGACCGCGCATACACCAGACGCCGTGTCCGGCGTGCGGCGCCTGCTCGACCTCGGGCTTGCGCCTCGACGCGTCGCGGAGTCCCTGCACGCCGTCGTTTCCCTGCGTCTGGTTCGCAGGCTCTGCTCGCATTGCGCGCACTCCGTGCCGCTGGCCGACGACCTGCCACCCCGAGAGCGCAAGCTTGCCCGCATGCTCGGAATCCTCCCGCCCAAACGCGCGATGGGGTGCAAGGCGTGCGCGGGCACCGGATATCTCGGCCAACTGCCCGTCGCCGAGGTGTTAATGCTCACACCCGGCCTCAAGGCTCTTCTGGCCGAGGGCGTGGAGGACGAGGACCTCGGGCTGGCGGCACGGATGGAGGGGATGCGCGACCTCGCGCAGGTCGCACTGGATTGGGTCGCGAGGGGCGAGACCACCGTCGAAGAGGTCGAGCGCGTGCTCGGCGTCGTGCCGATTCGGCAGGAGACGCCGGGTTCAGCCGGTCCCGTCCTCCTGGTCGAGGACGAAGCACCCGATCGGGCGCTCATCGGCTCCATCGCGCGGGATCTCGGATTCGACGTGGTCGAGGCGGAGGACGGCCCCAGGGCGCTCGAGTACCTCGAATCCGGCCAGTTCGACTTCTCGCTCGTACTGCTGGACCTCATTCTGCCCGGCATGCACGGCCTCGAGGTGTTGCGGCGTATCCGCCAGCGGCTCGATACGCAGTTCCTGCCGGTGCTCGTGCTCACGAGCTCGCCCGACCCGCGCGACGAGATCGAGCTCCTCGACCACGGCGCCGATGACTACATGGTCAAGCCCGTGGCGGTCGATCGGCTTCAGGCGCGGATCTGTGCGGTGCTCCGCAGGAGCGGCGTCCACATCGACCGGAGGTCCATCGAGCGCAAGGAAGCCGACGTGGGCGAACGGACCGTCGTGTCACCCGTTCCTGAGACGTCGGACTAGGATCGACAGACGTCGGACTAGTCGACCGCCGAAGCGCCGGGACGGCCACGACGGCCAGAACGGTCGGATGGACCCTCGGTGCGCGTCGCAGTCGGGCAACCTACTTTTATCGCTGGACTGCCCCCCACGGCAAACCTGGATGAAGAGAGCCGTGATCGCACTCTATTGGTTCGGGCTGGTCGTAGGTGCTGGCCTGCTGCTCATCTCACTGGCCGGCGATGTGTTCGGCGATCACGCTGAGTTGCCGGGTGGTGACTCCGACGCTCATGCGGCCCACGGCGAGGGGATGAAGATCCTCTCGATGCGGACCGCGACCTACTTCCTGTTCGGATTCGGAGGCACCGGCGTCCTGCTGAGTTGGCTCTGGGATCGCGGCGAGCCCCTCGCCACCGCATTCGCCGCACTCGCCGTCGGTAGCCTCTCCGGCGGCATCAGCGCCGCCGTGTTCGGCTATCTCAGGCGATCCGGGTCCGGAGACATGGAAGCCGACAGCGCGTGGGCGGGCTGTGTCGGACAGGTGCTTCTGCCGCTGTCACGTGATGGCACGGGCAAGATCAACGTCGCGCGTGCCGGCCGGGAGCATGCGCTGCTCGCTCGCCCGTTCCAAGCGGATGCGCCCGATCCGGAGTCGTGGCGATCCGTGGTCGTCATCGAGATCCGCAACAGCATCGCCCTCGTCGAGCCATACACGGAGCCTTAGCCATGTTCGAAGGCATGCAGGTCGGCCTCATCGTCGGCGGGATCGTCGTCGCCGTCATCGTGCTCGTTCTCCTGACGGTCGCCCGCCTGGTCGTCATCGTGCCGCCGAACATGGCGGCGGCGATCACCGGACGGAAGCGCATGCTCGAGGACGGATCGTCCGTCGGCTACCGTACCGTCACGGGCGGACGCACCATGCGCGTCCCCATCATCGAGAAGGTGCAGTGGCTCTCCCTCGAGACCATCCCCCTCGAGATTTCGGTGCAGGATGCCTATTCGCGCGGCAACGTCCCGCTCGCCGTGCAGGCCGTCGCCAACGTCAAGATCGCCTCCACGCCCGAGGCCGTGTTCAACAACGCTGTCGAGCGGCTACTCGATAAGGACATCCGCGAGATCGAAGGGCTCGCGCGTGAAACCTTGACGGGCAACCTGCGGGGGGTGCTCGCGAAGCTCACACCGGAGGAGGTCAACGAGGACCGCCTCGGCTTCGCCAAGCACCTCTCCGAGGAAGCAGACCACGACCTCAAGCAGCTCGGACTCCAACTCGACGTCCTCAAGATCCAACACGTCAGCGACAAGGTCGGCTACCTCGTCGCCATCGGGGAGAAGGCATCGGCCGAAGCACTTCGTGACGCCGAGATCGCGAAGGCCGACGCCATCGCCGAGACCCGTCGCAGGCAGGCCGAGGCCGAAATGCTCGCCGAGGTCGCCACGGCGGATGCCCAGGCCGAGATCAAGCAGCGCCAGGCCGAGGCAATGAAGATCGCCGCCGTCGCCGAGGCCCAGGCCGAGGCGGAGGTGAAGCGCCAGCAGGCGGAGGCCCGCAAGCTCGCCGAGGTTGCCAACGCCGAGGCCGACGCCCAGATCAAACAGCAACAAGCCGCTTCCAGGCAGCTCGCGGCGGTCGCCGACGCACAGGCTGGCGTCAACATCGCCGAGGCTCAGAACAAGCTGCGCGTCCGCCAGGCCGAGCTCGACAGGGAAGCCGAGACCGCGGAAAAGGTCGCACGCGTCGCCGCCCAGCAGGCCGAGACCGAAGCACTGACGCTCCTCGAGGGCAAGCGGGTGGACATGGAACGCACCCGGCTCCAGGCCGACGTGGTCCAGCACGCAGAGGCGCGGCGCATGGCTGCCGAGGCCGATGCCAGGGCCTCCGCAGCTCCGATCATCGAGCAAGGCCGTGCTCACGCCGAAGTCCTGAAGATGCTCTACGGCGAAATCGAGCGTGGCGGGGAGGCCGGCCTCCAGGTATTCCTCGCGGAGAAGCTGCCCGGCCTGCTGGGCGTGGCCGTCGAGGCCATGAGGGACGTCAACATCGACCGCCTCACGGTGGTAGACGGCGGCGGCGGCCACGGCGTCGCGAACGCCGCCACGCAGCGTGTGAATGGCGCCTTCCTCGCGCTCGAGCAGGTCGCCGGCTCCCTGGGCCTCGACCTGCAACAGGTCGCCCACCGCGTCACACGCGCCGCCCCCAGCCCCAACCGCCGCGATCCGCCGGAGAAAGAGACAGCCGACTGATCCCGGTGGGGCGGCCAGCGTCACGCAGCTCGATCCGGCCCTGCGAGACTTACATCATGTCGCGCTGGGCGTGACCACCGCCACGATCCACGCTGGCCCCTTGCCCCGTGAGCTCCGACCACAGCTTCTGGAGCTCCAGGTGGGGCCGCTCGTCCGCGTAACGGACCACGTCGCTCCACTGCTCTTCGACGATGGCCTCCCATCTCTGCCATTCGGCCAGAAGCACGACGATCGCCCGAGCGACCTCGTCGGTGGCCTCGGGGTCGATCAGGGTTCCGCTGTGCAATCGTTCAGCGGCTCCGGAGGTTCTCGGGTACAGGACCGGAACCCGGTGCAGCATCGCCTCGAGCACGACCATGCCGAACGGCTCGTGCCGTGACGGCACGAGGACCGCGCTGGCGCCTCGGTACGCCTCGCTGCGGTCGTTCCATTCCAGGGGTCCCATCAACCGCACATCCGGCGAACCCCTCAGCACCGACCACTCCTCCCCTGCACCGTACGCTGAGAACGAGATCGTCTCGTCGATGGCCCGCGTGCTGCGCGCGATGTCGCCGAGGAGATCCGGCCCCTTCTGCGCGCTCAACCGGCCGACGAACACGACGCTCCTCGACTCGAAGCGGCCCATGTTCGCCGGGGCGATGGTCTCGACGCTGATCGGGTTCGGGAGGACGAGCGTCCTCCTCGGCTCGGTATAGGCCGCTACGAGTGCGCGCTTCGTCACGTCGGAAGGCACCACGACGGCGTCGGCGGAGGCGACTGCCCCGCTCTCGATCTCATCGATGATGGGGTCGGGATCCTCGCTTCGGCGCTCCCGCTCGGTCGAGTGGAAGTGAGCCACCCAGGGTCGTCCGGTGGCCTTCGAGAGCGCCTGCGCGGCTCGAAAGGTGACCCAGTCGTGGGCATGTACCACGTCGAACTCGAGCCGTGTCGCCAGCGCCTTCGCGCGTCGGGTGAACTCGTCCCTCAGCCGCAGGAGCGTCGAGCCGCGCACGTCTCCCGACCTTCCATAGCTCGAATGCCGGCCATAGGCGCCGTACGGATACATCGGCGTGTACGGCGAGGCGAACGATTGCGATTCCGGCACGGGTGGACGGAGGTGGGCGTAGATCGACCATGCTGGGCTCGAGTAGGGGCTCCATCGCTCGGCAGGCGGCTCGAGTCCCAGGGCGATGACCTCGACCTCGTGCCCGAACGGCTCCGCCCGGAGCGCATCCTGCGTCCAGGGCACGACCACCGCGACGTGTGCCCCCTCCCGCCGGAGCGCCCGAACCAGATGATAGGCCGCTGTCCAGGTCCCGCCGGCCACGAGCGGCGCGATCTCCCACATCAGCATCAGAACGCGCGGGCCGGAGGGCTCGGGGCCGAGCAATTCGTCGAGCGTCCTTCGGACGGAGTCGTCCAGCGTTGCTTCGCGCCAGCCGGTCACCTTCTCCCAGGGAATCGTCGACAGCTCGAAGGCCGCCCCCGACAGGTCCGCTCCGGCGATGTCGAGGTTCACCACCTTCAGGTGGTCGAGGAGCGCACCCCTCAGGTCGGCGTCGACGAGCGAAGCACCCGCGAGATCCGCGTACGTGAGGTCCGCGTCGCGCAGCACCGCGTCGGATATCCTTGCTCCGTTCAGCCGGGCAGCCCGAAGAAGCGCGCCGCTGAGGTTGGTGCCGCGCAGGTCGGCGTCCTCCAGCCGGGCGTCGCGCAGATCGAGGCCCTGGAGGCCGCATCCGTGGAGGTCGACGCCCTGAAGGTCGACGCCTCGCCAGGGCACCTGTCGCAGGATCGACGCGGGGAGCGCTCGCGCCGCCTGCTCCACGCCGATTCGTATCGCGACCCGCATCTCCGGCTCCGTCTCCATGCGCGCGGAGCTGATCAGCGCGGACAGCGCGCGTACGTGATATTCCGACGCCTCCGGTCGCAGGAAATGGCCGAGGCCGGCGATTCCCGCGCTTCGCTGCCGGATCTCGATCGAGGCGACCTGCCCGAGCAGCTCCTTGAACAGCTCGGCGGCCCGGTCGTCGCGCTCCTGATCGCGCGCGTCCAGGTACTTGTTCAGTCCCAGCAGGCCACCCGACAAGGCCAGCACGACCGTCACCGCCGGACCAAGGCCGCCGATTAGGTTGGCCCAGAAGTCGAGCCGCCGCTCGTTGTCGGCACGGAGCTGGGCCAGTTCTGCCCTCGTCTTCTCGCTGGCCAGGTCGCCCGACTCGATGCTCCGGAGCTGCGCGTCCAACCGCTCCGCACGGTCCGCCTCACGCCGAGCGTCCCACGCGTAGGCCGCGCCGAAGGCGACCACGATCAGGACCAGGGACAGGAGGATGAGGTTCTGTGGTCGCCGGCTCTGGACGGCCATACGTGCGCTCCTCCGTTCGCGGGTGGCAGGAGAAGACTACGGTCCCGGACCTGCTGGCACCACGAGTCGCGCCGCAAGGCGGAGAGGCGGGACTCACGATCTGGCGGAGCCCGAGCGCCGGCGTAGCGGACCGCCGATCGCGGGTTCAGGGGAACCCCGGATCACACATCCCCCGCCAGAATCCGCTCCACCTCCTCGCGCAGATCCTGGACGTGCAGGCCGGTCATGTCGTCGGCGGCCCTGGGCAGCGCCGCGGCCAACCGCTCACTGAGCCAGCGCAACTCGCCGCGGAACGCGGGACGAACGTCCGACAGGACCGGGCCTTCGGCCTCCTCGTCGTCCTCGTCGTCGTCATCGTCGCCTCCTGGGGCGTCGGGCGGCGGGGGCGGCGGGTAGAGCCGGTTCTTCACCAGGTCCACGAAGCCGCGCTGGAGGTTGCGGCGGTACACGTCGATCGCGACCGGCCCGGTGCCTTGCAGCTGGCTCCAGATCCCCGCGCGTAGATCCTGCATGACGTCCGCCAGGGTGTACGCGTCGTCCGGGGACCCGGCCAGCGCCTCGAACTCGATGAGGCGCTCCATGCGCGCATCGCTGAGCAACGAATTCAGCACCCGCATCTGCTGCGTGCGGATGCGCTCGACCGTGCCTTCGGCCTCGACGCGCCGGAGGATCTCCGTGTCGAGGAGCCAGTCGGGCACGTCGAACGCGTTCTGGTTGAGGAACATGACCGCCTCGTGCTGGCGCTCACGCTCCACCGGCTCGAAGCGCGGACCGGTGCCGTACCTCTCCTGCGTATAAGCTCCTCCGACGATGGCCGCTACGTGACCGTTGTAGCGCCCCCACTGCGAGATCGCATTGCCGTACAGGTCGTCGAGAAGCTCGTAGCTCTCGCCGGGCTTTTCCGCCACCGGGATCAGCATGTCCACGACGCGCTTCAGGTTGCGGAGGCCGAGCGCCGAGGACTTCACGGCGTCCTGGTCGCCCACGGCCTCGGTCAGCGCATTCGGGTCGGGCGCTCCCGCGGTCGTGAAGCGGAACCACGGGATCGTGTCCTGCGCGCCCGCCCAGCGGTCCAGCGTCGGCTTCTCCTCCTCGGGCGTAGTCGCGCCCGGGATCGGGCGATAGCCCCATCCGATGGCGAAGTGGTCGTAGGGGCCGACGCGAGGAATCAGCAGATCGACCGGTATGCTGTCCTCCGGTTGGGCCACGTAGTTGAAGCGCGAGTAGTCCATGAGCGTCGCCACGTGTCCCCCCATCCGCTCGAGGAAGCTGGCGCTGCGGAGGCTGTCCGCGGGGTACATGGCGCTCGCCTTCATGTTGTGCGGCAGACCGATCGCGTGCCCCACCTCGTGGGTCACCACGTACTGGACCAGCCGTCCCATGAGCGAGTCCGGGAGCGGCAGCCGCTGCGCCCGCGCGTCGAGGGGGCCCACCTGCGTGAAGTACCAGTCCTGCACGAGGTCCATCACGTTGTGGTACATCTGGACGCGCCCGCGGATGATCTGGCCGGTGCGAGGATCCTCGACCTGGCCGCCGTTCGCGTTCGCGATGGGGGAAGGCCGCCAGTAGATGACCGAGTACCGCGCGTCGTCCATGGAGAAGCCGGGATCCTCCTCGGGAGTTGGTGCCACCCGGCCGAAGATCGCGTTGCTGAAGCCGGCGGCCTCGAACGCGGGCTGCCAAACGTTCACGCCCGCCATCACCCACGGCCGGAGCCACGTCGGAGTGGCCGGATCGACCCAGTAGACGATCGGCTCGACCGGGTCCGAGATCGCGGCGTCCGGGTTCAGCTTCTCGAGTCGGTGGCGATTGAGGATCGAGACGCCATCCGAGCCGTGGAGATCCGAGGAGTAGTCGACGAACTCCGTGGAGCTGAAGCCGACGCGATCGTCCGCCAGCCGCGCCATCATGGGCTCTTCCGGCAGCTTGACGATGCTCCAGTGGAGGAGGTGCGTGGTCGGCTCGTCCTCCACCAGGCCCGTCTGCGTCACGTCGACCTCCACGTTGGTCGGGAACGCGGCGACGTTCTCGATCCAGCTCGCGTCCTCGTCGACGTCGTCGAGGCCGGTGAGCTCTTCGTGGGTCGTGGTGAACAGCTCGGTCACGTCCACGACGGCCGCGCCGCTTGGCGCGCGTGCCTCGACGTCGAAGGTGGCCAGGATCAACCCCTCCTGCATGCCGGATACCGCGCGGAAGATGGGGTCGTCCGCGTCGGCGACCTGATCGTAGTTCATGGCACGCAGCACGATCCGGTCGCCGTGCCGGTCCCAGCGGACGACGTTGCCCGAGCCGTCGTCCCCGGCCTCCCCGGGGCGTCCGACGGTTCCCACCATCACGAACATATCCTTGCCCAGCTCCGACGTCGGGATCTCGAAGTGGAGCGATCCGTCCTCGCCGAGGTGCGTGGTGAAGAGCCCCGTGCGGGTCTGCGCGCCGTCCGGGATCGCGTCGTCGTACGATGCGGATCCCGCCCCCTGGCCGCCCTGGTTCTGGTCCCCGGCGATCGGCACAGGTCCGGCTCCGCCGCCCGAGCTGGCGCAGCCGGCCAAGGCGAGCACGGCGACCATGCGCGCAGCCATCAGGGAGGACGGAGTCGAGAAGGCGCGGGCGATCATGGCGAGCTCCTTTTGCGAGGGACGTCGCCAGGGTAGGCGCGCGCCGCAAGACGGGCAAGCGAAACGAGGAGCCTCGCGACACGGCGCGCTCCGCTGAAGCGGGCTCAGGCGGCGGCGATCTCGGCCACCCAAGTCGTGCAGCGCAGTCCGGCGGGTCGAACGCGCTCGCCGCGTTCGCGCGGCTGCTCGCGGCCATGGGCATTCGGCCCACCTGGCGGAGGCGGACCCCCGCGTCCTACCGTGCCGCCATCCCCGCACTGGAGGCCTCGTGTCCTTTCGCCGTGAGCTGGGCCGCTTCGACACCGCCATGGTGGTAGTGGGGGGGATCATCGGCGCGGGCATCTTCATCAACCCCTACATCGTCGCGCAGCGCCTCGACTCTCCGGCTCTGGTCCTGGCGGCGTGGCTCGCGGGCGGTGCGGTCGCGCTCGCGGGCGCGCTCACGTTCGCCGAGCTCGGCACGCTCTTTCCGACGGCCGGCGGGCACTACGCCTACCTTCGGGACGCATACCACCCGCTTGCCGGCTTCCTCTACGGATGGGCCCTCCTGCTCATGATCGAGGGAGGAGCCATCGCTGCGGTGGGCATCACCTTCGCGGAGTACACGTTGCGCCTGTTGGACCGCCCCGATGCGAGCGTGCGGACGCTCGCCGTGCTCGGCATCGTCGTGGTCGCGGCGGTCAACTACGTGGGGGTCAAGCCGGGCAGCCGCGTCCTGAACGCCTTCGTCATCCTCAAGCTGATTCCGCTCGCGCTGTTGATCGGCGCGGGTCTGCTGCTGCCGGGCTTCGGCGCCGAAGTCGGCATCGACCCCGCGGCGGCCCCGCCGGGGCCCGCGGGTGGGCTCGCCCCCGCGGACGCGTCCGGCCGCCCGCCCATGCTCCTGTTCGCGTTCGGCGCCGCTCTGATTCCCGTGATGTTCTCCTACGGTGGCTGGCAGAACGCCAACTATCTCGCCGAGGAGATGAAGAACCCGATTCGGGACATGCCGGCCGGCCTCCTCGTGGGGACGGCCGTCGTGGTGCTCGTCTACGGCTCGGTGAACTACGTCTACCTCGAGACGCTGGGTCACGCGGGCCTGGCCGGCACGCTCACGCCGGCCTCGGACGCGGCCCGGGCGCTTTTCGGCGCCACGGGCGACTTCCTCATCACGCTCGGCATCGCGGTGTCGACGTTCGGCTTCCTGAACCTGACCATGCTCGCGCCGACACGCGTGTATTATGCGATGGCGCGCGACGGCGTGTTTCCCGAGCGGGTCGCCCGCCTGCACCCGCGGTTCGACACGCCCTCCACCGCCATCGTCCTGCAAACCGCGTGGGCCGTCGCACTGGTACTGACCGGGACCTACGCGCAGCTCGTCGACTACGTGGTGTCCGCCGATTGGATCTTCTTCGGGATGGCGGGGGCGAGCCTCTTCGTCTTCCGTCGCAAGGTACCGCTCGCGCGGCGTCCGAACGGCGTGTTCGCGACCCCCGGCTATCCGCTGGTGCCCGGCCTGTTCGTCGTGGTCGCGGTGCTCATCGTGGGCAGCGTGCTCTGGACCAACCCGGTGCGCTCCGGTATCGGCTTCGTGATCCTCGCCGCAGGCGTACCGGCCTATCTCTTCTGGAGTCGCGCGACCCCTTCCCCCTCCGACGATGCATGATCCACACCTGGTCTCGGACGCATGAGCGGTTCTCGTCCCCGGAGGCCCCGGAGCGATTCCCTGTCCGTGAGCCGTCGAC